>CEUI01061804.1_pt1 | contig 35360 bp, 32 predicted proteins | sample 531411 | NCBI WGS metagenome assembly CEUI01 (sample SAMEA2622841, study PRJEB7988) | marine metagenome | isolation source: saline water (ENVO:00002010), including
AGGGGCTTCAGCCGCGACGATCAGCGAGCCAGGTCGCGGCTGAAGCCCCTCCCATGATCACTCAGGCCAGCGCCGCTTGCAGCTCGGCCTGAATGGCCGCACGGTCGAGCTGCTGGCCGATCACCACCAGGCGGCTGATGCGCGGCTCGTCCGCCTGCCAGGCACGGTCGAAGTGACGGTCGAAGCGCTGCCCCACGCCCTGTACCAGCAGACGCATCGGTTTGCCGGGGATGGCGGCGAAGCCTTTCACCCGCAGGATGCCGTGCTTGACCACCGCCGCCTTCAGCGCAGCCAGCAGGCGCGACTCCTCGGCTTCCGGTAGTTCCACGTGGAACGAGTCGAATTCTTCATGATCGTGATCCTCGTCTTCATCGTCATGATGGGTGCGACGGTTCTCGATATGCAGCTCGGTTTCGCTGTTCAGTCCCAGCAGCACATCCATCGGCAGATCGCCGCCATGCGCTTCGATCACCTTCACCGCCGGCGGCAGCTCCTCGGCGACTTCGGCGCGTACCGCCGCCAGCGCTTCGGCATCGAGCAGATCGGCCTTGTTGAGGATCACCAGGTCGGCGCTGGCCAGCTGGTCGGCGAACAGCTCATGCAGCGGCGACTCATGGTCGAGGTTGGGATCCAGCTTGCGCTGCGCGTCGACCTGCTCGGGGAAGGCGGCGAAGGTGCCGACGCTCACCGCCGGGCTGTCGACCACGGTGATCACCGCGTCGACGGTGCAGGCGTTGCGGATTTCCGGCCAGTTGAAAGCCTGCACCAGCGGTTTGGGCAGGGCCAGGCCACTGGTCTCGATGAGGATGTGGTCGAGATCGCCACGGCGCGCCACCAGCTCGCGCATCACCGGGAAGAACTCTTCCTGCACGGTGCAGCACAGGCAGCCGTTGGCCAGCTCGAATACGCGGCCGTTGGCCTCTTCCTCGCTGCAGCCGATGGAGCACTGCTTGAGGATCTCGCCGTCGATCCCCAGCTCGCCGAATTCATTGACGATCACCGCGATGCGACGACCGCCGGCATTGGCCAGCAGGTGGCGCAGCAGGGTGGTTTTACCGGCACCGAGAAAACCGGTGACGATGGTGACAGGCAGTTTGGCGAGGGTTTGCATGAAAGGCCCCGTGGCGACGATGAATTCGGCGGACGGGTACGGGCAGACAGGCACGCGCGAGCATGCAGGCCGCATCGGATCACCCCGTCCGAACAGTTGGCTGACGAAACGAGGCAGGTCTCCTGGCTCACGGTCTGCACAGGGTGCGCCCTTCACCTTCCCGCCCTGGGCAGTGGTGTATCGAAGGGTTTGAGACCGTTCACAGTTGCGGGGGCAGCCAGGGCATCGACCCTGTTCCCTCTTAGCTTCACGACAACCGCGCCGTGAAGAACCTCGAATGCGCGAAGGCTACGCAGGCCACGGCGACCGGTCAATCACGGTTGACCGCCGGCAGGTGCCATGATGAGCTACGCCCCCGTCCAAGCCGAATGCCGCTCATGCTGCCGCCCCCCTCCGCACGCCATCCAGCCTCGCCGATGCAGATCGTTGCCGGGCTGGGCTGCAGAAGCGGCTGCGCCATGCAGGAACTATTCGACCTGCTCGTCGACAGCCTGGCGCAGCATGAGCTGACGCTGGGCAACCTGGCAGGGCTGGCCAGCAGCGCCCATAAGCGCAACGAGGCGGGCCTTCAGCAACTGGCCGAGCATCTGCAGCTGGAGCTGCACCTGTTCACGGCCGCAGAGCTCTCGCCCTACCAGCCACCAGCACCCGGCAACCCCTGTGTCCAAGCAGCCACTGGCGCTGCTGCCGTGGCCGAGCCCTGTGCGCTCGCGCTGGCCAGGCGCATGGGCAAGAGCACGGCACACCTGCTTGGCGAAAAACGCAAAACCGCCAGGGCAACCTGCGCCCTGGCAGCATTCACGAGAGAGTCCGCATGACCGTCTATTTCATCGGCGCCGGCCCCGGCGACCCCGAGCTCATCACCGTCAAGGGCCAACGGCTTATCCACAGCTGCCCGGTGATCCTCTACGCCGGCTCGCTGGTACCCGAGGCCGTGCTGCAGGGCCATCGCGCCGAGCAGGTGATCAACACCGCCGAACTGCATCTCGGGGAAATCGTCGAGCTGCTGCGCCTGGCTCATGAGCGCGGCCAGGACGTAGCTCGTGTGCATTCCGGCGACCCTTCGCTGTACGGCGCCATCGGCGAACAGATCCGCGAATTGCGCCGCCTGGGCATTCCCTTCGAGATCGTTCCCGGCGTCACCGCCGCCGCCGCCTGCGCGGCGTTGCTGGAAAGCGAGCTGACCCTGCCGGGCATCGCCCAGACAGTGATCCTCACCCGCTACGGCACCACCTCGCCGATGCCCGAAGGTGAACAGTTGCACGATCTCGCCCGGCATCGGGCGACCCTGGCCATCCACCTCGGCGTGCGCCAGCTACCCGCCATCGTCGGCGAACTGCTGCCGCACTATGGCGCCGACTGCCCCGTCGCGGTTATCCACAGAGCGAGCTGGCCGGACCAGGACTGGGTGCAAGGAACGCTCAGCGACATAGAGGAGAAGGTCGCAGCCAAGGACTTCCGCCGCACGGCGCTGATCCTCGTCGGCCGCGTGCTCGACCCGGGCGCCTTCGCCGAGTCGGCGCTGTACGACGCCGCGCACCGTCATCTCTATCGCCCGAGCAGCGACTGAGCCGAGCTGCGCTGGCGATAAACTGCACAAAGCGCTGGAGCCCTTGTAGACAGGTGCCTGCAGCACCTTATCAACAGGTTAGAAAAGAACTTATCCCAACTCTTTGTGGATAGCCCTGAAACAAGGCTCAGTTTTTGTACAACTGCCTGAAACGCCCTGAACACAAGGACTTCAGCCAGGTATCACGAGGATATCCACAGGATGATCCACGCCAACTGTTAGCAACCGCTCAAAGCTGTACTTCCAACCGCTTGATACCCACCGCCCGCAACTCGACCACCAGCTCGTCGAGGCTGGCAAAGCTCTCGACCTGTTCGGCCGCATCCACCAGAAAGAAGCTGCGCCCGGCGTCCTTCTTGAAGAAGACGATCCACTCGGCGGTATTGGCCGGGTTCGCCATGATCTGGGTGTCGAACGTGACCCCTTCAGCCGTTCTGCGTTTTACATCCGCACGTTTCATCGTCTCTCCCGTTTCAACCTGACTGCAATGTCCTGCCATCGCACCTGCCATGCGAGCAGCCCCCACAGTTTAAAGGATGGCGCCCCCTGTTGAAGAAACTGACGAAACGTGACTATATGATTCATATATATTTCATATAGACGGGAGGCCTCATGGGTATCGTCAACATCGATGACGAACTGCACGACCAGATTCGCCGGGCAAGCAGCGTGTCACATCGCTCCATCAATGCTCAGGCCGGGTTCTGGATTCGCATCGGCATGCTCTGCGAAATGAACCCGACGCTGAGTTTCAACGACGTGATGGCGGCCGAGATGCGCGCAGCCGGCATCACCGTGCAGCCGAGCCTGGCAGCGACCTCATGACCAAGACCGCGCAGGAGATAGCGCTGATGGCCGAGTCCGGCAGTTTGCTGGCGTCGGTGTTCGGCTATCTCGATCGTCTGGATCTGCTCGGTCTGTCGACGCTGCAGGTCAACGACCTTGTGGAAAAGTACATCGTCGACACGCTCGAGGCGCGCCCGGCGAGCAAGGGCCAGTATGGATTCGCCTATGCCATGAACACCTCGCGCAACGAGGTGGTGTGCCATGGCGTGCCCAGCGCCAGCGACATCCTGCGCGATGGCGATCTGGTGAACTTCGATATCACCCTGGAGAAGAACGGCTACATCGCCGATTCCAGCAAGACCTACCTGCTCGGCTCCGTTTCAGAAGCCGGGCGCAAGCTGGTCGACGTCACCTACGAAGCCATGTGCAAAGGCATCGAGGCGGTGCGCCCGGGTGCCCGCCTCGGCGACATAGGCCACGCCATAGAACGACATGCACGGGCCCATGGGTATTCGGTGGTTCGCGAATACTGCGGTCACGGCATCGGCCGGGACATGCACGAGCCGCCCGAAGTGCTGCACTGGGGCAAGGCCAATACCGGCCTGACCTTGCGCGAAGGCATGACCTTCACCATCGAGCCCATGCTCAACCTGGGCAAGGCGGATGTACGCACGCTGGCCGATGGCTGGACGGTGGTCACCTGCGATCGCAGCCTCTCGGCGCAGTTCGAGCACACGGTGGCGGTCACCCGTGATGGCGTCCGTGTGCTGACCCTGCGCCCGGACGAGCAGCGCCTGGGCGCCTGAGCCGGGCGCCGCTCTCACGCCAGCTCGAGAATCTCCTTCACCGGGCGGCGCGGTTTCTGCGGCCAGTTGTTGGCCTGCGCCCTGCCCAGGGTCACCAGCATCACAGGGATTTCCTCGTCGCCCAGGGCAAAGGCGCGGCTGACGCCGGCGATGTCGAAACCACTCATGGGGCTGGCTGCCAGACCCAGTGCCTGGCCGGCCAGCATCAGGTTCGACGCGGCGAAGGTGGCGCTGCGCACGGCCTCGTCACGCCGGCTGTGTGGCACCTCGGCATACATTCGCGCAGCGCTGGACTGCCAGCTGAGCGCCATCTCGCTCGGCATCAGCCCCGACGCCACCGCAGGCGAAAGGCGCTCGCCAAGCGACTCGGCGCACGGCAGCACGCCGCAGACAATGAAGGTCACAGCCGCTTCGCTGACCTTGGGCTGGTTCCAGGCCAGCTCGCGCAGACGCTGTTTGCCCGCGGCGCTGCGCACCGCGACGAAGCGCCAGTTCTGCAGGTTGAACGCACTGGGCGCGCGCCCGGCCCAACCGATCAGGGCTTCGATGCTGGCGTCGTCGAGCTGGTGCTGCGCGTCGAAGTGGTTGACCGAGTTGCGTTGTTCGATGGCGGCAAGCAGAGGGTGGGTCATGGCGATGTCCTGTCGTGAGTGAATGATCGACAGGTTAGTTACATAGACCCTGGTTGATAATCTCGTTTATCGTGTGATGACCATTCACTATAAGTTGATAATAGATGGATCGCCTGACCGCCCTTGCCGTGTTCCGCCAGGTCGTCGAGCGTGGCAGCTTCGCCGCCGCTGCCCGCCACCTGAAGCTTTCAGCGGCCGCCGTGAGCAAGAACATCGGCGAACTGGAAGCCCACCTGGCAGTCCGCCTGCTCAACCGCACGACACGCTCCATGAGCCTCACCGAGGCCGGCCAGCGCTACTACGAGCAGGTGTCGCGAATTCTCGACGACCTGCAGCAGGCCGACAGCTCCCTGGGCGAGCTGCAGGCGACCCCCAGCGGCACCCTGCGCGTCAGTGCGCCGATGTCGTTCAGCCTGGTCTGCCTGGCCGATGCCATCCCGCGCTTTCTCGCCCGCTACCCCGAGCTGACGCTCGACCTGCAGCTCGATGACCGTCGTGTGGACATGATCGCCGAGGGCTTCGATCTGGCGGTGCGCGGCAGTGATCGTCTGGAGGACTCGAGCCTGGTCGCCCGCCCGCTGCTGACACTGCGCCACGTGCTCTGCGCCGCCCCGCAATACCTGCGCCGGCACGGCACGCCGCAGGTGCCGGAGGACCTGCAGGCGCTGGAGTGCGTGCAGTTCTCGCTGTCCGGGCATGCCCGTGAATGGGTGTTCCAGCGCGGTGAGCAGGTGCGCCGCCTGGAGGTGTGCGGACGCTACAGCGTCAACTCCAGCCTGGCGCTGTGCGCCGCCCTGCGCGCCGGCCACGGTATCAGCCTGGTCCCGGAGATCTACGTACGCGACGACCTGGCCCAGGGCAGGCTGCAGCCGCTGCTCGAAGACTGGCAGATGATGCAGACGCAGCTCTACGCCATCTACCCGTCACGCCGTCAGTTGCAGGCCAAGGTCCGCGTGTTCATCGACTTTCTGCTGGAGGAACTGGGCCAGCAGGCATGAGCTGGTCGGCAACAACATAGATTGACACAAGCCCCCTTGAAAACACTGAGAAAAACCAAGGGCTTAGTCGCCAACTTCGGTAACATAGTTTGACACAAGGCTATGGCCGCATCGAATAAATTACCGACCTTGGAACAACATAGATTGACAATATCAGCCTACCCTCATCCCTGAGTTCCGCCTATAAATGGTGAGAGGCAACTACCGGAGCGGGGTAGCAGAACCGCAGCTCTTAACTACCAGTCCACCAGTTTCAGGACAAATCGGACGTCCAAAATAGGATTTTATAATCGCTCTATAATTAACTATAAACCCCTATAAAGCTCGTGCTAGAGCAGTCAATCCACCTAGCCCGCTAGGCTGGCAAAAGCCGTACTGAAGCGCGACTGCATTCGAGAAGGCGCTCTTGCGATCGCCCTCATGCGAAGAGCTGGGAACAAACGTCTGTAATGATATCAGGCAGCACCTTCCGCAATTCCAAGCGCCCAACAACTTCGCGGCATTCAGCAGCAACTGCATGGCCTTCAAAGGGGAAGTCTGGCCCTTTGCTCACGGAGCTCCGGTAAAAATTATCGACGACTACGTTTGCATCGACATGTGGGCCGCCTCTATGGGCTTCCTGGCTTGGCTCCAGTTCCCAAGGATTCAAGGATTCAAGGCCAGGTAGCGAACGCGCGAGCGATTAAGTTCGAGGGCCTATTTCAGGACGTCATTGACCAAACCCGCTGGGGCGGCCAGCCCACCCGAGCTCTCCGCCAGAAAACACTGGATGTTTGTGGCCGAGCTTTGACCGACATCGACGCTATCGGCGCATTCAATAGCACCCTTCTTCCGGTTTCTCCTACAAGAGCATCCCATACGCGCGCGAGTATGACCAAGGCGCCCACAACGCTATTCGTAATGCTGCTTCAACGGTGGATAGAGGCGTTGATTACTGGTCAGGCATCATCGATCAGCTTAACGCGCAGAGGGCAGGAGACAATTTCGACTTTTCGAGCTTCCCACAGATTATAGGTGTGGTCTTTACGCCTACTGTGATCTACACGAGCCATTCTAGGTTACTTGAGAAGTCTGTCGGCAGATTGCGCTGGTCGAGCTCTCTGGATGAGCCACTCGAATTCCTAACAACGTCGCCCGTACCGGATACAGACGAGTAGGTTTGCGAGTTGCAAAAGATGGCTAGCAAAATCTAGGAGCTGGTGCTAACAAGCTAGAACGGCCCATGACATAGATCTGTGGGCGAAATAATAAAGATTCTTCACGGATTACCGGGGAAGTCATTCTTGATCTTCATAAAGAAGAATTCGCTGTCCCGGTAGCCGTAAGCCATCCGTTTGATGACCTTTATCCGGTTGTTAATCCCTTCTAGCTGACCCGTGTGCATGGGCCAGCGCACTCGGCTCAGGATGCCGCGCCAGTAGCCCCTCAGTCGTTTTGCAAATTGCTTCAGTGCCGGTATCTCGCTTTCTCCAGCCAAGCGCAGCCATTGCTTCCAGGCTGATCGCCAGCTCCAGGCAGTGGTGGGCGACCAGAGCGTTTTAAGTTCGGCTTTCATCAGGTAAACCGTCATCAGCGACTGGTTAGCGGCCAGTAGGTCCTGCAGGCGTACTTGCTGCTCTTCGCGTTTGAGGTTCTCTGGATTGCGCAGCAACAGCCACCGCGCTTGCTTGATGACCTTACGTGCAGGCTTGTCATGACGCAGACGGTTGGCTTCATCCACTCGCACTCGATCAATCACTTCCCGACCGTACTTGGCGACCACATGAAACAGGTCATAGACCACCCGCGCCTGCGGGCAATGTTGGCGCACCTCTAGGTCAAACGCGGTGTTCATGTCCATCGCCACTGCTTCTATCCGAGCGCAGCCTTCCGGCCCCAGCTCTTCAAAGAACGGCCTGATGGCAGCTCGACTGCGTCCTTCGCCAATCCACAGTACCCGTCGGGTATCGGCATCCAGCACAACGCTGGCGTAGCGATGCCCTTTGAACAAGGCGAACTCATCCATCACCAAGCGCTTCGGCTGAGCTTTCGGTAGCTTCTCCAAGGCGGCTTGTAATGCTCGTCGCTCCAGCAAACGCACGCTATCCAGTGCAAGCCGAACAGCTCAGCGACGTGCAGTGTGGGCAACCGCCGGCAAGCCTGAGTCACCGCTTCGGCCAGCCGTCTGGTCATCCGCGAATAGCGGTCAAGCCAGCTAACTGACTCCATTCGCTTACCGCATGCGCCACATTCGACGCGTCGCAGCTCCACATTCAATCGTACCGAGCGGCCAAGAATGGGCAAGTCACGGATCGAGCGCTGACAGTATTCATGGATGGTGGTGCTGGGCTGATGGCAGCCGCTGCAGGTAGGAAATCTGCGGGGATTGGGGATCAGATCGATCAACAGCGCTTCGCCGTCAGGTCTGATGCCAATGACAGAAAAGCCCTCTCAAAAGGGCAGGAACGTATTAACATCGTGCACAAGAACGCCGGTTTGTAGATGTGTTTGCTCGCACGAACATCATCCATCAAACCGGCGTTCTTGTTTCTATCTTTCCCGGGATTCCGTGAAGAACCATAATAAAGGCGGCCATGAGCCGCCTTCGAAAACCAAGTTTCGTCACCGGTAATAGGGCCGGGAGAGGAAGCTCTTGGGCTGCAGACGTAGGATATCAGCCCTCAGCTTCAGTCGCCCCAAACCCGCTCAACGGCGATCCCGATGACCGGCGTGAAGTGTCCGCTGCGCTACCCAGTGAAAACTGAGCTGAATACAGGTCCCATCACGCCGATCGGCAGAGTCTCCGACTGTTCTTCTATCCTCCCAGCCAACACCACATCATCCTTCTTGGGAAAGTGGCGCAATAGAAATCGCGCTTGGTCGCGCACGCTTTCGGGCAGTTCTTTGTTCCGGCTCAGTTCGACGAGAAACTCGCGAGTCTGTACCACTGAGCGAGATCGCTCGCTGGGCATCGTCATCGCTACCTCCTGAACCTAGGAATACCCTGTCGAGCATAGACAGGGATGTTTAACCGTCGATTGCTCTGACGGCTTCCGGACAAAACTACCGATGCCAGGCGTCTCCTACTCCTCGCCTGTTTTCGGCAATACGCCTGCGCGACTGCGCCAGCCAAAGGCGCAGGGGCAAGGCTGCAGATCGGAGGCTCTCGCCTCGCAGGAAAACGTCGTCTGGTCACGGGTCATGAACACTCCTTGTGGTGGACATTATCCACCTTAAGTCAGTGTCCACTAACTCCGGGACAGACCATGTTCCATGGACTGCTCAGATGAATAGCCGCTCCAGAAGCATCCTAGAACTCTGATTTGGCTCCAGCGGAGACGTGATATGGCCACGGGACTCTGTGCGTCTACACTACATTTCTTCCTTTTCCTCTTTCCGATACGCCCAGCGATAGAGCGCAGGTAACACTAGCAAGGTCAACGCAGTAGACGAAAGAATGCCGCCGATGACAACAGTCGCTAAAGGACGTTGTACTTCAGCGCCGGTTCCGGTGGCTAAGGCCATTGGCACGAAGCCAAGCGAAGCTACCAAGGCCGTCATCAATACCGGACGTAGGCGCTGCAGGGCCCCTTCGGTAACCGCTTGCTGCAATCCCATTCCCTCTTCGCGTAGGTTACGAATGAACGAAATCATCACCAGGCCATTAAGTACCGCTACCCCCGACAGGGCAATGAAACCAACCCCAGCGGAAATTGATAGAGGAATATCGCGCAACCAAAGCGCCATCACGCCTCCTGTTAGAGCAAAAGGAATACCGGTAAACACCAGCAAGCCATCACGTACGTTGTTGAACATCATGAACAGCAGCATGAACACCAGCAGCAGGGCGACCGGCACCACCACTTGCAGCCGTTTGGCCGCCGATTGCAGCTGCTCGAATTGTCCGCCCCAGGTCGTCCAATAACCGGCAGGGAGCTTCACATCGCTGCGGATCCTCTCCTCCGCTTCTTGCACAAAGGAGCCGATGTCGCGCCCCCGCACGTTGGCACTCACCACAACCAGGCGCTTACCATTCTCACGACTGACCTGGTTTGGCCCTGGCGCCAGTTGCAGACTGGCCACTTCAGAGAGCGCGATAAAGCCGACGCTAGTGGCTGCACCCGTTGCTGGAACGGGTATCAGCAGTCGTGATAGCCCCTCAATATCGGTGCGCAGGTTCTCCGGTAGACGTACTACCAGATCGAAACGACGATCCCCCTCAAACAGCGTACCGGCCCGGCGCCCACCTACAGCCACAGCGACGGTTTCCTGGATGTCTCCGACATTCAGACCATAGCGAGCCGCCTTGTCTCGGTCGATGGCCACAGTCAGCACCGGGAGGCCCGTTGTCTGCTCGGCCTTTACCTCGGACGCCCCTTCAATACCGCTCAGGGTTCCGGCCACTTCGGCTGCTGTGCTATTGAGGACATCCATATCGTCGCCGAATATCTTCACCGCGACATCGCTGCGCACACCCGATATCAATTCGTTGAAGCGCAATTGAATAGGCTGCGAAAGCTCGTAGTTACTACCCGGCACCAACTCGGCAGCGGCCTGCAGCTCGGCGATCAGAGCCTCACGCGACTTATTCGGATCGGGCCATTGATCCCGCGGTTTGAGCATCACATAGCTGTCGGAGATGTTCGGCGGCATCGGGTCGGAGGCGATTTCAGCCGTACCGGTACGAGCGAATACACGCTCCGCTTCCGGTACCTTGGCTAGAATGGTCTCCTCCAGACGTTTCTGCATATCCACCGACTGCGTCAAGCTGGTACCTGGGACACGCAACGCCTGCAGCGCAAAGTCCCCCTCACTGAGGCTCGGCACAAACTCGCTGCCCATACGTGATGCCAGCAGACCGGAGAACAGAACCAGCGCCACAGCCGCACTGAAGGCCAGCATACGCCGCCGCATGACCCAGGCCAGTACTGGCTCGTAGGTGCGCCGGGCAACGCGCATAAGCGCGTTTTCCTCTTCCTTCACTTTACCGGTGACGAATAGCGCAATGGCCGCCGGGACGAAGGTCACCGAAAGGATCATGGCCCCGAACAGGGCGGTAACCACGGTGAAGGCCATGGGGTGGAACATTTTGCCCTCGACCCCGGTCAGGGCGAAGATCGGCAGATACACCACCATGATGATCAACTGACCAAAAATCAGTGCACGCCGTGCCTCCTTGGAGGCCGCGAAAACCTCGTGCAGTCGCTCACTACGGGTCAGCTCGCGGCCGAGCCTGTGCTGTGCATGAGCCAGACGACGGATGGCATTCTCGACGATGACCACGGCCCCATCGACGATGATGCCGAAGTCGAGCGCCCCCAGACTCATTAGGTTGGCGCTGACCTTGTTGCTGAACATGCCGGTGAAGGTAAACAGCATCGACAGCGGAATGACCATGGCAGTGATCAGCGCCGCACGGATGTTACCGAGGAACAGGAAGAGGATGACGATAACCAGGATCGCCCCTTCGATCAGGTTCTTCTTGACCGTGGCGATGGCCTTGTCCACCAGATTGGTGCGGTCATAGACGGTCACCGCAACCACCCCTTCAGGCAGCGAACGGTTGATCTCCTCCAGTCGTGCGGCCACGGCCTGCGACACACTGCGGCTGTTCTCACCGATCAGCATGAACACTGTTCCCAGTACGACCTCACGACCATTCTCGGTCGCAGCACCGGAGCGTAACTCACGGCCCAACATCACCTGCGCCACATGACTGACACGAATGGGGATGCCGTCCACATTGGCCACGACGATATTGGCGATGTCGTCCAGCGTGCTCAGTTGCCCAGGTGCCCGAATCAGTAGTTGCTCGCCATTGCGCTCGATATAGCCAGCACCGACGTTGGCATTGTTGCGCTCCAGCGCCAGCAGCAGATCAGCCAGCGTCAGCTTGTAGGCCGCCAAGCGCTTGGGATCTGGAGCGACCTGGAACTCCTTGGCAAAGCCACCGATGGTGTTGATCTCGGCAACGCCAGGTACCGTGCGCAGCTGCGGTTTGATGATCCAGTCCTGGATTACCCGCAGATCGGTTGGGGTGTAAGGTGTACCGTCCTCCTTGAGTGCCCCCTCCTCGGCCTCTACCGTCCACAGAAAGATTTCACCCAGGCCGGTAGAAATCGGCCCCATGGAGGCCTCGACCCCCTCGGGCAGTTGCTCCTTGGCGCTTTGCAAGCGCTCGTTGACCAACTGGCGGGCGAAATACAGATCCGTGCCATCCTCGAAAATCACGGTGACCTGCGACAGCCCCGAGCGAGACAACGAGCGGGTCTGCTTCAAGTGCGGCAGACCGGCCATGGCCGTTTCGATCGGAAAGGTTATGCGCTGCTCGGTTTCCAGCGGCGAAAAGCCCTCAGCAGCGGTACTGATCTGTACCTGGACGTTAGTGATGTCGGGAACAGCGTCGATAGGCAGCTTCTGATAGCTGGCCACGCCTACACCGGCCATCGCCAAAACGGCCAACAGCACCAGAAAACGCTGCTCTATGGCGAATTGAATGATGCGCTCAAACATGAAAAGTACTCGTCGGTGAGGATCAGTGCGCGTGTTCGGCGCTGCCTTTGCCCAGTTCGGACTTGAGGATGAAGCTGCCTGTGGCAGCTACACGTTCGCCTGACTTCAGGCCTTCGCGTACCTCGACGAAGCCATCGCTGCGGGTGCCCAATGTCACCGGACGCACTTCGAAGCCTTCAGCGGTACGCACGAAGACACTGGTCTTGTCCTCGACATCCTGAATCGATGAAGCCGGCACCACGGCCGCAGCCTCATGGCTTTCAGTCGCCAGGGCAACCGAGACGAACAGGCCGGGACGCCAAATGCCGTCGGCGTTATCCAGGTCGATGCGGCCTGTCGCCGTCCGCGTCTGCTCACCCAGCAGGCGGCTGATGTAAGCCACCTTACCCGTAGCTTCGCGCCCCAGCTCTGGCGCACTGACACGTACTGACTGCCCGACTTTCACCTGTTCCAGATCACGTGGGGAAACGCTGAAGGTAACCCAGACGCGACTCAGATCAGCCACCGTGAAGGCATTACTGGTCTCACTGACGACTTCGCCAGGTACCAGGTGCTTCTCCACCACCACACCGGCAAAAGGTGCACGCAGGTTGTAACGGCTGCCATCGCCAGCCTCGCCCTGAGGGCTGATCGTCTTGCCCTTCTGTCGGGCATTGGCCAGAGCGATCTCGGCCTCCTGCAGCGTTTGCCGGGCCTGGAGATAATCCTGCTCGGCCGAAATACCGTCCTTCCACAATTGGCGTTCACGCTCGAAGGTCGTGCGGGCCAGCTCAACGCGTCGAGCGGCAGCCGCCATTTCACTGCGCAACTCGGAAACCTGCTGACTGACGATAGTCGCCAGGCCATCACCAGCAGCCACCTTCTGCCCCAGCCCGACTAGCACGCGCTCGACCACGCCAGCGCTGGGCGGCACAACATGAGCCGTGCGCTCCTCATCGAAATTCACCTCGCCAGGTAGAGAAATGTATGTACTCATGGCTCGCGCCTGTACGTCGACGAGTTCAATGCCCGCAGCGGCTATCTGCGCCTCGCTCAGCGCCAGCCCGCCTTCTTCGGCATGCCCGCCCGCGGACTCACCGTGATCATCGCCAGCCTCGCCATGATCATCGTCGGCATGTTCGTCCTCGACCTCACTGACCTGCCTAACCTGGACTACATCAACGCCGTCGTTACTGGCAAGCATGTGTCCAATTTCTGCGGCATAGCGCCCACCGCTGTAGAACAACGCACCACCGACGAACCCCAAGGTCAGGGCCACCGCGATGGCAACACCAAGTTTCTTCTGCATGAACAACCCCAAAAGATGATCAGTAACCGGCATCGCGCCGATCGTCGTGACAGGAAATCAGTAGCTATCCGCTTGGGCAGATAGATCGCCGTAGATGCGCTCAAGGCGAACCCAGGCAGCGACCGCTTCGCCGAGTGCCTGCAGGTAACGGGAGCGAACGTCAATCAATGTGCGCTGGGCATCGAGAACATCGATAAAACCGAACTTGCCCATCTGGAATCCACGCGTCGTGTGTTCCAACGCTGTGTCCGCGGACGCGAGCAAGCCACCTTCGAAGCCGTTAATGGTTCCCTGCGCCGTTCGCCACTGCTGATAGGCCTGCTGCACCTCACTGCGCAGGCGTAACTCGGCAGCATTTCGCAAGTCACGCGCCTGATCAGCCCGCCGCGAGGCAGCCAGAACATTGCCCTGATTGCGATCGAACAGAGGCAGAGGCATGGACAAACCAACAAGGTTGACGCGCTCACGATCCTCATTGCTGTATTGGCTGCCGAGGCTGACCGTGAGATCAGGAATCCGTCGACTCTTCTCGACCTTGATCCCGGCCTCCTGCCGATCGATCTCGACCCTGGCAAGACGCATCTGCGGAACGTTGTCCAGACGGGTCAGAAGTGCGACTTCGGAGGGTATTGCAGGCAGATCGGTGACATCGCCACTGAGGCTAGGCTCACCATTGGTCGATGAGGCCCCAATCAAGGCCAGCAACTGATTCATGGCATTGATGTGCTGATCGCGAGCCCTTGCAGCCTCCAAGCGAACCTCTTCGTACTGCAGTCGCGCTCGCGATGCCTCCAGAGCCGAGGCCTTGCCCGCCTTGACGCGCGCGTCGACGACCGAAACGCCGCGTTCGCTCAGGCGTTGTGACTGCTCAGCCAACTCTTGGCGCATCTTCGCCAGCAAGGCGCCTTGAAAAGCCTCCACCACCTCGGCACGCAGCTCATTGCGTAGTTGCTCCTGACCGATCGCAGCACTGTCGAGACTACGTTCGGCCATTTCTATTCGGGCACCACGCTTGCCACCCAGCTCGATAGGCTGACTGATCTGTACCGTCGTGGTTTTCGTAGCACTGCGGGTGTCCTCAACCTCCCAAGACAACTCTGGATTGGGAATCACACCGGCTTGGCGACGTTCACCCTCTGCGATGCCGATATTGCGATCACCCGCCATCAACGACGGGTTGGTCTGCAATGCCTGCCCCCATGCGTCGCTCAGGGTGATCGGCGTTGATGCCACGGCCTGACTCACGACGAATGAGCAGGCAACAGCGAGGCAAAGTGCCTCAGCAATTCTCGAATAACGCCTCGACAAGGGCTTTTCCTCCACACCTGGATAAATTCGGAGACATGCACGAAACCTCCGAAAACTTTATTCGGTGCAGAATTTAGGGAGCCTCACCTATCGTCGAGGTGACTGCAAAATTACAAATACGTAATGCCCAACCACGCCATATAACGCTGTATTAACATGCCGCGAATGCAACAATCATTCGAGTCATAAAGTTACAACCCCGCCGCGTCAGGATAGTTGTCGTGTGAGTTGATTCGATGAGTCTTGGTCGGTGGGCGGAAGTGAGAGCCGTGTGGCGCGTTATTCGATAGAGCATCGGGAGTGGGTGGTGCGGCAGATGATGCCGCCCTTGAACCGGACGGTGCCGGAGCTGGTGGAAGCGACAGGCATTACTGATGCCACCCTGTATGCTTGGCGCAAACAGGCCAGAGCAGCGGGAGCAGTGGTGCCGGGAGATGGACAGCAGGCCGACCAGTGGTCGAGCCAGGACAAGTTTCGGGTGGTGCTGGAAAGCGCCAGCCTCAATGCGGCTGAGCTGGCGGAGTACTGCCGGCGCAAAGGCCTGTATGTCGAGCAGATCAACGCCTGGCGCGAAGCCTGCGAGCAGGCCAACAGCCTGGCTCAGCCGAGCAAGACCCGGCGCGAACGCGAAGAGGAAAAGGCCGCGAAGAAGCGCATCAAGCAGCTGGAGCGTGAACTGCGGCGCAAGGATGCGGCGCTGGCAGAAACCGCGGCTCTGCTGGTGTTGCGAAAAAAAGCCGAGGCGCTCTGGGGGAAGGACGAGGACGAATGATCAGCGCCCCGGATCGCCGTGAAACGCTGCAGTTGATCGAGGACGCCGTGGCGGCGGGAGCGCGGCGGGCGCAGGCCTGCGCCGAACTGGGCCTGTCGCTGCGCAGCCTGCAGCGCTGGCAGCACTGCCCGGAGGATCGGCGCCCTTCGGCACAACGAGCTGAGCCGGCCAACAAGCTGACCCCGCAAGAGCGCCGCCGCGTGCTGGAGGTCGCCAACCAGCCCGAGTTTGCCAGCCTGCCGCCGCAGCAGATCGTGGCGCGGCTGGCCGATCAGGGCACCTGGCTGGCCTCGGAGTCGACCTTTTACCGGTTGCTGAAGGACGCCGAACAGCAGCATCCGCGCGGCCGTAGCCGCCCACCGGTGAAACGAGCGCTGACGACCCATGTGGCCGACGGCCCGAACCAGCTGTGGTGCTGGGACATCACCTGGCTGCCGACCACGGTCAAGGGCCGTTACTTCTACTGGTACATGATCAAGGACGTCTACAGCCGGAAGCTGGTGGCCAACGAGGTGCATGAAAGTGAAAGCGCCGAGCAGGCCGCCCAGCTGCTACGCCAGGCCTGCTTACGTGAACAGCGAGCAGGCCAGCCGCTGGTACTGCACTCGGACAATGGCAGCGCGATGAAGGGCTCGACCATGCTGGCGGCCATGCAGAACCTGGGTGTGATGCCCTCGTTCAGCCGCCCGCGGGTGAGCAATGACAACGCCTATGCCGAGGCCTTGTTCCGCACGGCGAAGTACTGCCCGCGGTGGCCGGAGCGGCCCTTCGACACGCTGGAGCAGGCCAGGAACTGGGTGAACAGCTTCGTGGCCTGGTACAACCATGAACATCGCCACAGCGCCCTGAAGTTCGTGACCCCGGCGCAGCGACATACTGGCCAGGCGGAAGAGTTGCTGCGCAAGCGTATCGAGCTGTACGAGGCGGCGCGTGCACGGCACCCGGAGCGCTGGAGCGGCAACATCAGGAACTGGGTGCTGGCACCAATCGTGTGCCTGAACCCGGAGCGGGAAGCGGTACAGCAGCAAACATCAAAGGCAGCGTGACACGCTCACGCGACAACTACCTTGAAAATCGCCGCAACTGGACATATAAAAAGCATCATAAAAGCAAGCAGCGGCGTACACGGACGGGGCTGTACCCTCTAAATCAGGTGGCTCCCGCTTGACCCTGTAGTAACTACAGGGATCATCATCCGCCACGCAAATGCCGATCGCTACCAAGTCCAACAATCATCGCGACTCGATAAAATTTCTCCCCCTACCAAGGTCAACTACTACATGCGAATCCTGATTGTTGAGGACGAGCTTAAAACTGCCGAATATCTCCACCAGGGACTAACCGAGAGCGGCTATGTCGTCGATATTGCCACCAATGGTGTCGACGGCTTGCACATGGCGGCCCAGGCGTCCTACGAATTGATCATCCTTGATGTCGACTTACCAGAGATCGATGGCTGGGGCGTACTGGCCAGCATTCGCCGTAATAGTCGCACCCCTGTGATGATGCTGACGGCACGCGGGCGCCTGGCCGACAAGCTTAAAGGCTTCGACTCCGGTGCCGACGACTATCTGGTGAAGCCATTCGAGTTCCCCGAACTGCTGGCCAGAGTTCGCTCGTTGCTACGAAGAGGTGAACAGGTCAACGCGCCAGACGTGCTCAAGGTCGACGACCTTGAGCTAGATCCAGCCCGCCACCGCGCCTATCGCAATGGTCAACGAATCGACCTGACCACCAAGGAGTTCGCTCTGCTGCACTTGCTGATGCGACGCAGCGGCGAAGTTCTCTCACGCACCCAGATCATCTCGCTGGTCTGGGACATGAACTTCGACTGCGACACCAACGTTGTAGAGGTTTCCATCCGCCGCTTGCGCGCCAAGATCGACGATCCTTTCGAAAACAAGCTGATCCACACCTTGCGCGGCGTTGGCTATGTACTGGAGGCTCGTCAATGAGACCTGCCAGACTCTCAAGTCAACTCAGCCTGTCGGTCGCAATACTGGGCCTGATACTGGTTGCACTGCTGAGTGCGCTAGCTTATTTCTCGCTAAGCCGGCAGCTCGACTACATTGCAGAGCAAAGCCTCGAGGACAAGCTTGAGCAAATCAGCCATGGCATGAGAGAAATCAACACTCGCCCGGAAGTCGGTGACCAGGCCCACAGCATCAGAGATTTGGTCAAGGGCCACGACGGCCTCTCGCTCGCCCTTTATGACGACAGCTCGTCTCCTAAGGAAATCATGAGCGTGGGTCAATTCCTGGAGCCCCTACCTGCCTTTAGAGAAAGTTCCAGAGAGACCATTGCCTTCAACCATTGGCGAGATGCGCAGGGCAAGCAGTTCCTGACCGCCTCGCAGCTTATTCAGCCCAAGAACGGACCAGGAATACGCGCCGTCCTTACACTGGAGCGTTCCGCTGACCAAGCACTGCTGCACGCTTACGTCGAATCCACCTTGATTGCCCTGCCCTTCGTATTGGCCCTGATCGCGGCCGGAGCTTGGTGGATCGCTCATCGCGGCCTGAGCTCCCTGAATCAGTTCCGCAAGGTTGCAGAACGCATCTCGACCCAGGATCTGAGCCATCGCCTACCACTAGATAACCTACCGCAGGAACTTCGCGAATTGGCTAACAGCATCAACTTCATGCTTCATCGCCTGGACGGCGGAGTACAACAGCTTTCACAGTTCTCTGACGACCTGGCACATGAGCTGCGTTCTCCCATTACCAATTTGATCGGCAAAGCACAGGTGACGCTCTCACGGGAACGCCCACCCGAGGAATACAAACTGGTACTGGAAAACTGTACTGAGGAGCTCGGCAGGGTCACGCGGATCGTATCGGACATGCTTTTTCTCGCCCACGTCAGCCATCCGGCGGCGCTTATCCCCTTCGAGGTAATTGCTCTGCACGAAGAGGCAGAGAAGGTCGCCGAGCTTTTTAGCCTTACAGCTGAAGAAAAGGACATCACACTCACGGTATCAGGACACGCATCAATCAACGGTGATCGTTTGATGGTGCAGAGAGCTATCTCTAACCTGCTATCCAACGCCATTCGCCATAGTCCGGAAGGCTCGAAAATCGACATTGACATCATCGCCGGTGCGAAGGATGCCACCCTAGCAGTGAGCAACCCAGGTACGGGCATTCCTCCCGAGCATCTGCCAAAACTGTTTGAGCGTTTCTATCGCGTGGATCGCGGGCGCTCACGTGCTGATGGCGGCACCGGGTTGGGGCTGGCCATCGTGCGTTCGATCATGAGTCTGCACCATGGCCACGTGGGCGTTAGCAGCATTACGGATCAAACCACAGTTTTTACGCTGTACTTCCCCTTACCAAAGCCCTTCATTGAGCAGGCCCGCCAAGGCGTAGCGGAAAAGACTGCTTAACCGAATTGCGCCAGGGATGGCGCCCCCCTTTTCCGTCTCCCCCGCCTTGAACATAAGCCCTCAACAGACGACGCTTTTTCTTAAGTCAGCCGCCAACTCATGTAGTAGTCTACTGACCCCGCGCCGACTTAGGCGAAAGTCCTCGCCATTAAGGACCGTCTGATAAGCATACTGCGCGAGTGGCGAAGTGATTGGTCGTTTTCGCGTACTCCGAACGCATGAGCTGAGCCTGGTCAGCAAGCAGCCTGGCTTAAAACCCTACAACCAAGCCACTCTTGAGCAAACAGATACTCCGAGTCGGCAGAGAGTCGCGAGATCACGAACGAGACTCCCATATCCGCATTATCTGTGTTTGGGCGCAAGGTCGTTGGCATTATCACGGCCGTACTGGATCCACATGCCCTCGGGTGGTTTGGCTGGGCATTTCCGGTGAATCGGACATCGGGTTGTAGCCAAGGCCCTGATATAGCTTACGAGCAACGTGGCAAGCCAAAAAGGTAATGCTCCATTCGGATCAAGGGATCTATTACGCAAGATGCCTATTTCGTCAGCGGGGCTGGCGTTACGAATGCAGCAGAGCATGAGTCGCCGGAAAATTAGCGGAACAACTCGCCGATGGAGCACTTGTTTCGAATCCAGAATTCGAAATAGGCCTCAACGACCGGATGCCTGGCCGCACGGAAGTCTAACGGGACATCAGTCATTGCTTGATGCTCTAGATACAACTAAATCAGGCCGCATCAGTTCAACGGCGAATTACCACCTGTGATTGCCGAAGAAAAAATTAACCTACTTTCTAGGATGAGGCGACCACTACAAAGAGACGTCGCGACCACAATATTATGCAGTTCCAGTTCAGTTCTTTGGCGAGATCGGGTAGGAGGCGGGGTCACCCCCGCCGTCCTCCCACACCACCGTACGTACGGTTCCGTATACGGCGGTTCCTGCCTACTGACCAACAGCGTCAGCGAGCTTGGTTCCGTTGATGTGTCGCCTGTGGTAACTAAGCGCCCAGACCGGCCCTCGGAGTTTCCGACTCCTACCTCCTGATGATCTCGACCGCCGCTGTTCACGACGCTTCTGCTTTACGCTCCAACAGAGAGCACACCTGACTATCCACTCATGACAGGTTCAGCCCTTCATTGCTCCGGTTGCGAGCAACTACTACGGCCTCTGCTGACTTCTGTTCGCCCATCCCGTCACCTCGCGGCGCCGGTAGCACATGGCAGGTCAAACAGATCTCCCAGGGTAATTCGCGCGACTTTCCTGCTTATGCCTGTCGGATCTACGTCACAGCGTTCCGTGCAAGTATTGGGCTTTGGCAATTTTGGCTACCTTACCCCGCTGCACCGCCTAATCCGCTTCCTGTTCGTCAGGCCGGCATTTTGCCTCGGGCTTCCTTCAGATTCGCAGTCACCCACGACACCCTTGCCTCTGGCTAACACTTCCCTTTGCCGGGTGTGTAGAGGACTTTCACCTCCTAGTCGTCCAGCTCACCACCACAGTGAACCGAACAGCGCCAGTCACGGCGCTACGCGCCATGCCTGGCGCACCAAAAAAAGCGCCCCAAAAGGGGCGCGAAGGAACCATCTCTCACCAAAGGAGCGGGAGCTACCAAGAGATGGATTGGAGAGAGCGAGCAGGATGGCTTGCGTTAACTCATGCGCTCAATCGCTTTGCTCACTCTGAACACTTGGAGACTTTCGCTCTTCAACGGCTTTGTCACCGTGAATACGCTGCTGATTCTCACGGAATTGCTTGACCGCATTGAGCGAGCGCTCCGAGCCATCTTCTGCAGAGGCAACGATGCTGGCTGCCCCAAGACACACGATAAGCAGAAACTGGGAAAAAACTTTCATATGCACCTCTGACTGATTGACTGAGCAAACGTGGAAACGAACGCTCCGAAGACAGTCCCATGCTAAGCATTGGCACCTAACATGAGCATGAGGCACGAATTACAATCCTGTCAGACAGGGGCGGTGGTGCCGCCCCTGAATGTCATTACAGCACCTGAAGCGGATACTCGACGATCACACGTACTTCATCGAGGTCGCTTTCGTAAGCCGTAGCGCGAGTGTTCATCTGACGCACACGCACGGACAGATCCTTCATGGAGCCTTCAAGGAACACGTATTTGACCTCAAGATCACGCTCCCAGCGCTTCTGATCGGTCAGCGGGTTACCAGTGTCATCCGTGCGCATATACGTGCTATTGGCATTGGAATAATCCGCATCACGTCCCAGCGCATAACGCGCCATGAAACTCAGCCCTGGCACACCGAAGTCAGCCATGTCCAGGTCGTAGCGCACCATCCAAGAGCGTTCCTTGGGCGAGTTGAAATCGCTGTACTGAAGGGAGTTGTCGAGGAAAATTGAGTCGGACTGGCGCAAGTAATCAAAGTCGTCATCGCCGTTGTTGCGCTGGTGAGACAGTGCTATACGGTGTGCGCCGAATTTGACGCCGATGCTACCGCTATAGATGTTATTGCTGAAATCACCCAACAGCTTCTTACCTTCGTCGGTGGCGTTGTAGTAATTCAGGCCGCCAAACAGTAACAAATCTTCGGAGAGTGGGTAAGTCCACGACATACCAGCGTAGTACTGATCCCAAGCATCCTTCAAGCGGCTGCTATAAAGGCTGAAGCCTAAGTTGTCGTTGAGCTCGTAGTCACCACCAAAATAGCCGATCCAGGGAGAGTCCACCTGCCCGGCATAAAATGTCGCGAACTCTCCACGCGAGGTACTTTCCTGCGGCTGGCTCATGGCATGCAGACGACCGCCTTGTAGGGTTAGGCCATTAACGCTTTCGTTGACGACTGTCACCCCTTTGAAGCTCTGCGGCAGCAAACGAGAGTCCCCGTAGTGCACGACAGGCGTGGTTGGGAATACATCACCTGCTTTGACGACTGTATCAGCGAAGCGCGCCTTAACTGCGGCCCCCACTTTCGAGTACGAATCCTCGGCACGATCATCGCTATTGACCGGGAACATGTTGACGCTACCACCGGGACCATAACGTCCATCACCAGTATCAAGCTTCAGACCCAGTCCAGCATAGGCGTCGATGCCGAAACCAACGGTTCCCTGCGTGAAGCCGGACTCGAAGTTGGCCATGATGCCGTGCGCCCAAGCTTCGGTGTAACTGCTGCGCTCACCGTTGGGTAGTACCCTGGCCTCCCCTTTACGGAAGTCCCGGTTAAAATAAAAGTTTCGGTTAAGAACATTCAGGCTACTTCCTTCGATGAAGCCTTCTGCGGCCTGGGAATCGGATGCCTGAGCCATTGCGCTTGCACCCAATGCCAACGCGGAGATGATCGCCATAGTGAGAGGATTTTTTTTCATGCATTGCTCCTGATGCTTACCGGCAGTTCTGGGATTGACATAGGCCGATTTCTTTTTGTGGGTTTGGCACCTCTATCCTTGCAATCTCCAGATAACTCGAAGATGAGCGCTGCATTACAATTTCGTAATCAAAGAACCTGTTCATTTCCAGGCTGTCGCGAAACCATCAATCTAGACGCTGTCAAACTGCTCTAGCGGCAGTATCAGGTTCTCGCGCTGACGTCCCCTGGAAACCACATTATGAAAATTGGTGAACTCGCTAGACGAGCCGGCTGTCCAGTCGGAACCATTCGCTACTATGAGCATCAGGGATTACTACCCAACCCCTCGCGCAACAACAGTAACTATCGCTTATATGGCCAGCTGCACTTCGAACGCCTGACATTCATCCGCAATTGCCGTGCACTCGACATGACATTGGAAGAAAAATAGGTCGATTGCTGGCCATGCATGATCGGCCGCATGCGAGTTGCGCGCTCATTAGTACACTGGTGGAGGAACACATCGCTCATGTGGAGGCACGCATTCAGAACTTGCAGGCACTGCATGAACAGTTGCGCGAATTACACGGGCACTGCAAGGGGGGAGGTGAAAAGTCGGCATGCTGTGGCATCGTGCTCCGGTTGAGCAGCCACGGTAACAATTTATCTTTATCAACCGATGAAAAAGCGAATTGAAGTGAGGCATGTTGCCCCTTCTGCACAGAACAGAAGAGGCAACTTTGGATGGTTTAAAGCAGTGGCAAGCTGTACGTCACATATAACCGATTCTCATCGACGTCTGCCCCAACATTGCCACGCAGACTGGCATTGCGCAGAGAGAAGCCGAGTCCCTTCAGTGATCCTTCCTGCAGAACGTAATCGAGGCGCAGGTCACGTTCCCATTCGCTGCGCTCACCCTGTGCGCTGTCGACATTGTCACCCGACAAATACATCACCGAGGCTTTTAGCCCCGAGATACCCACCTTGCCAAAGTCATAGGCATAGCCGGCCAGCCAAGTGCGCTCGCCAGCACTGAGGAATTTACCACCACGGCCGATCTGCCGATCGGTGATCAGGTAACTGGTTGCCCCGTCGCCAGCATTCAGGTACGGGAAGACGCTATCGCCGGACACCTGCTGATAACCCGCGCTCAGCTCATGGCCGCTATGGCTGTAGGTGAACAAGGCACTCCAGGTACGGTTATCTACCTCACCACGCTTGCTGTCACCGACCGTCCAGTAACCGTTGCTGCGATAGCCCTCAGCCCGGCCGCTCTCACTGCTGTTCTTGCCATCGGAGACGCTGTAGAAGTAACGCAGGTCGGTCTTGAGATTGCCACCGCCCAGTGCGTAGTTGTGGATCAATCCCAGGAAGTGTTGCTTGTAGAAATCTTCCAGATTGCCGAAGTAATACTGAGCGGTGAGATCCTTGGTGACCTTGTAGTCGCCACCCGCGAAATAGAACGTATTAACGAACTGTCCAGTGGTTGCATTGTTGGATCCGGCGATGGACAAGCCACGTGAGTCACGTCGAGCTCCGACCTTTTGCGTGCTCCAACTGACCGGCTGTCAAGGTCAGCCCTTCGATCTCGTTGGAGACGATCTGACCACCCTCGAACAACTGCGGCAACAGGCGACCATCGTTGAAAGTTACCACCGGCAACTTCGGCTGCAGAGTGCCCAGGCGCAGCTCGGTCTTGGAAAGACGCGCCTTGGCCGTTACACCGGCCTTGCTATAGTCACTGACCGCAGAACCATCGCTATCCAGCGGGAACAGGGCGCCAGGGTTACGATCAATACCTGCCTTGCCCGACCGGCCACCGCTATCGAGGCGCACCCCCAGCAGTCCAATGGCATCAACCCCCAGGCCGACCGTCCCTTCGGTGAAGCCAGACTGATAGTTGAGGATGAATCCCTGCCCCCACTCCTGAGTAGATGGAATGTCGCGATCACGCACATCCTCATTGAAGTAGAGGTTGCGCATATCGAGCGTCGCCTTGCTGTCTCCGAGAAAATCGGCGGAAGCAGCCTGACTGAGTGCAACCGCCGTAATGGCCAGTGCCAGGGTGGATCGTTTCATGCTTTATGCTCCAATTGTTATGGGTGAGGCATCGTTGTTTTTGTAACCATGTCGCCTGGTTCGACATGTAGCTTCACTCACCGTCATTAGGCAGAAACCACTGCCGCCGCTCCTCGAACGCAGCCTGGATCAACGCCACCAGCCCAACAACATCTTCGCGCTGCGCGGACAAAGGTGCGCAGGACAGCCAGATCGATTGCCTCATGGGCTGGGTAAAGAGGGTGGGTAGCGATTGCAGGTTCGCATCGAGATGGGTGATGTAGTTTGGCATCAGACCAACGCAGGCGGCATGCTTGACCAGCTCCATCGCCCACTGCTGAGAATGCACTCGCGTCACTGCGCTGCGCCTTGAGTCCACCAGAGCATTCCACGGTGAAAACAGGGCCGATGCGGAGATATCGGCCTGCTGAACCAGCATGTAATCATGCAGATCTACGAGGCTGGTAGGGAGGCGTCGCTCTCGCGCATAGCGCTTGGCTATGCACGCCTGAAAGTCGACGCAGGCTAGACGCTGAGGTCGCGTCATGGCGAAACCCGGGTCGGGTCGAGTCTGATTCGGATCGGCCAACCAGATCATGACCTCACTCTGCATTAGCGGGCCACGCTCCTGGCGGATCAGCTCCAGGTGCGTACCAGCATCCCTACGCAGAAAAGCCACCAGATGCCGTCCAAGAATATCGTTGAGCACTCTCTCGGGTAACGCCAGACGGAGCTTGGGCTTCTCAAGCATGCCGGCCTCTGCGCGTAAATCTTGATACCTGGCAACCAGTTCGTCCCGCAAAGAGCGGCCACGAATCGTCAGGACAAGGGCGCGCTTCTGATATATGAAGAGTGCGTCTCCAATACTCTTCTCAAGCCGTTGCAGCTGCCTGCGCAAGACCATGGGTGGCAGGTTCAGGCTGCGCGCAGCCTGCTTGAAACTGGCACAACGCGCAGTTGTAAGGAAGCAGACGGCCACCTGCCGTTCGACCTCAACCACGGCAGCCTCCGCAAACGCGGCCCTGTATTTGATTCGATGTATGACCCAGATGCATCATGTAAGGCAGATGAGATAGTGATTGCGTGCCCGCAAGCCTACTCATCACCACCTATCACCAGCCTTGCCGGAACATTACTTATCTGTAATCCAGGAACGTAGCTCGCACCGAGGCACTCTCGATTGGCCTGAGCTGCCCATTGCCCTCCGTACGGGGTCATCACTGCATGTGATTTCACCAAACGTTAATCAAAGTGAAACCACCCCGGACGATTACCGAGAAGCCCCAAAGTCCGCTAGATCTGGATCTGACAGGATTGACCTACACCTCGTAATCAAATCGTCACCAAACAGACCAATAACCGTAACTCGACCTGCAAAGCATCGCGTCGCCAACACCTAGCACTCGGCGATAAGGAGCCATGCATGTTGATCAAAAGCCCCTCACTCTCCCCACTGGTACTCGGTATTCTGCTAAGCCTGCCGGCTTTCTCGGTAATCGCCGGCACAGTTACCACCGACGGTGCTGACATCGTCATCAAGACCAAAGGTGGCCTCGAAGTCGGCACAACCGACAAAGCATTCAGCTTCAAGATCGGTGGACGTCTGCAGGCCGACTATGCGATGTTCGACGACTACTACACCCGTAATGGCGACGCTGCCGATGCGGCGTATTTCCGTCGTGCTTATTTGGAACTAGGCGGCACTGCTTACAAAGATTGGAAGTACCAGGTCAACTATGATTTGTCACGTAACACTGGTAACGACAGCGCGGGTTATTTCGATGAAGCCAGCGTAACCTACACCGGTTTCAGCCCCTTGAACATCAAGCTAGGGCGCTTCTACACCGACTTCGGCCTGGAAAAAGCAACCAGCTCCAAATGGACGACTGCGCTAGAGCGCAACCTCTCTTACGATCTCGCCGAATGGGCAAACGATAACTCTGGTATGGGCGTGCAAGTCAACAGCCAGCTCGGCGATACCTTGTATCTGTCAGGTAGTGTCTTCAGCGAGAACAACAACGATTCTGACGGCGACAGCGTAAAACGCTACAACGCTCGTGGTGTTTTCGCACCACTGAATCAGCCCGGTAACGTCCTGCATGTGGGTCTGCAGTACGCTTATCGCGACCTGAAAGGCAGCGCCGTGGATACTCGTATTCGCTCTCGCATGGGCATGCGTGGCGTTGATACCAACGGTGGTAGCAGCGCAGGGACTAACGGCAACCGTGCCTTGTTCGGCGGTGCGGCTGCGAGTGCAGACCTCTGGCAAGACGACGCGGTCTTAGGGTTGGAGGGGGCCTGGGCACTGGATGCGTTCTCGATTCAAGGTGAATACCTGAGCCGCACGCTCAAGGCCGATCAGGCCGCCAGCGACGTCAAAGCCAACGGGTACTATCTGCAGGTGGCCTATACACTCACTGGTGAACCTCGCTTGTATAAACTCGATGGAGCCAAGTTCGACACCATCAAGCCTGTCAACAAGCAGATAGGGGCGTGGGAGGTGTTCTACCGCTTCGACTCAATTACCGTGGAAGACGACAACGTGATCAGCAACAGCGCGACACGGCAGGTCGGTGACGCGGCTGGCAAGGCACACACCCTGGGCGTCAACTGGTACGCCAACGACGTCGTGAAGGTCAGTGCCAATTACGTAAAGTCCAGCACCGACAAGGTCAGCAACTCGGTCGGCGACGACAGCGGTGATGGGGTAGTCATGCGTTTGCAATACGCCTTCTGAGCCAGTAGCAGGCAGGTGAAGATGCTTTCACCTGCCTGCTACTGGCATTTCGCGATTGTAATTTTGGTGCAATGCCTAAGTAAGGCCCGGATCGCTAATGTTTGCGTCGAAAACATTAGCCAATGGGCCTACTTATGAATCTGCTTAAACGCTCAAGTAGTAGCGGTTGTAGGGATAGTTGTAGAAGGAGTAGTCCTCGCTGGCGGCCTCCTCTTTCGGTGGCTTGCGACGAACCTTGACGCAGACGATCAGAGATGTGCTCGGGTGCCCATCCAACAGTGCGCGAATGAATTTGTCGTCGGCGCTGAGCCGAGTGCCGGTCAGGACATCGCGCTCCTCCCCGTAGCCTGTGCTGCGCGACCACGATTCGCTTCTAGCCTTGCCACCCCCTGGTAGCGTCCACGATCGCGCGTCTGGATCCGTCATCGGATTCAGGACATTGAGGATTTCCTGACAAGGCCGCGGGCCCGGGTTGGCCACCTTGCCAGCCCATGGGTCATACAGGCTTGGTCTCCAAGAGCTGACCAGCGACGAACATCATGGAGTGATAGGACTGGTAGACAACTAAGTCCTCAACTCTGGGCATACTTCCATGCGAGTGGTTTGTCTCTTGCCATCGAATTAGTCCGCGTTTATGGCGTTGATCATCTATGCGAAGGCGAGGCCCTAACGACATACGACCACGCAAGACTGCCCGTGCTCGTTGTTCGATCGACTGTTGATTCAAACCGAAGACGCGGCCCAATGGTGCGAACCAATGGGGGCCGATGTCGATACCGAAGAAGTACCTCTCGTCGTCTGAGGCTTCGTCATCCGAGTCCTCGTCATCAACGATCTCATACTCGCCATGAGCATAGACTTCCATGGCAAGCGCAGAGCGGTTTGCGCCGTTTGCGATGGCAAGCAGATCCGAGGGCAGCGGAGTAACTTCGTTCAGGCGCCTCAATGTATCCGAGGCAAAGTGCCGGATGACGACGTGCCGCTCCCTTACGGCTGAGTCAAGAAACCCTAGAAAAGGAGCAACGGCATGAGGTGCGTCTATGGCGCCCCGTGCCAAGGCAATGCAAAGCCATTGGCGGGCATGCCACTCATAAAAAAACAGGCCGCCGTCAACGAATGGCTGCGGGGCGGCGCTCGATGCGCGAGTGGCCAGCACGGACAACAGCGATTGCCAGTCGAGCTCAAGACAGTTGCGGACGCAGTGGGCGTGTTCCCAGCGTTCCGAAGTGGACGGGCGCGCCAGACCCGCCCATAAGTAGCCGGCTAAGGCTTCCTCGCAAGAGGATGACGGTGCGAGCGATTTGTTCCAAGGGCCATCGCCGTCCTCGCCTTCGAGAATTCCTTCAAGCAGATCAAAGCCGAAGCTCAACACTTCATCGGCCTCGTCGCTGGTCAAGTGCCGCGAGAGAGGCTCCACCAGATGGAACAAGTCGTTCGCATCAAGTGTGTCGAGCTGCGACAGGTAAGCACGCGCTGCAGCGCAAGCTACTCGATGGCCTGCGCTATCTGCTAAAGGAGGAGCTGAAACTCAACCAGGCCCAGGCGTCGGACGGCTGGCTGACGCAGGATTCTCTGTGGTTGGTCAGCAAGACTGTTTCTGACAAGTTGCGCGCGCACTTGCTGGCACAGGGCATCGAAGGTATCCCCGCGAATAACACTGCCGTGTTCAACGTGCTGCAGGATCACGGCCTGCTCCAGCCCGCCACTAATGGCAAGGCAATCTGGCGAGCGACGGTCACGAGCGACGTGGGTTGGTCGCACACGCTCACACTGCTGCGATTGGCGCCGGCCCTGATCTGGGAGGGAGATGATCGGCCAGAGCCATTCACGGGCACCGTCGAGATTGAGGTAGAGCGCAACGATGCGGCCACAGAATCATCCATCGATAGCGGTGAAACCTCACCCGTGGCGGCCGCCGCACCTGCGCCCTCTGCTGCACCCGCTGCCGATAGCGTCGACGCCCTGCAGGCATTGCTCGGCACCTCAGATACTGAACCGCCCCCGCAGAGGGCAGAGATTAAAGCACCACCAGAAACGAGCACCAATGGCCCGCCAGCAACTTCCCAGGCGAACGATGCAATGCTGGCGCCTGCCGCTGCGCCTCTGTCCACCAAGAACAGCGGAAATACACGAGAGCAACCTTCCGGCGAACACTTCATGGCTTGGCTGCGAAATCATGTGCAGAGTCGCAAGCTCATCATCAATGACGCTAAGGCCCTGGTGCACACCGTGGCTGATACGGCATTTTGGTTAGCCCCGGTGTGTTTCAGCGCTACGCACAGGAGCACCCGCACACGGCCGCGCTCGCCAAGCAGGATCAGACTCCAGGTTGGCAGGGGGTGCAAAAGCGCTTCGAAAAGCTGCAACTGCACCGCAAGCAGGTCAATGGTCTGAACATCTGGACCTGCGAGGTGACAGGACCACGCAAGTCACGACGACTGCATGGTTACCTGCTGGCAGATCCGAGGCATCTGTTCGAGGAAGTGCCGCTCAACAACCCGTTCTTACAACTTGGCGTTGATCGCAGCTGACCCGACTTGAGCAAGAAAAAGTCGCCGATGTGGTTTACGAAAGCGTCGAAGCCTCGCTCGTTGCAACCTACAACCAACTCTCCAGCAGCTACTCGTCTGTCGCCTGCTTATTCGCCCGCCCCCGGAGGCCTAAGTGGCGCCTCCAGACCTCCGGGTAAGCTGCGAATGAACGGCCTACCGAGAGGTCACAGCCAGACCACGCTGCTTGACCAGCATGTAGATCGCCGGAATGACCACAAGCGTCAGCACGGTGGAAGAAATCATTCCGCCCACCATCGGCGCCGCGATACGTCGCATCACCTCCGAGCCGGTACCGGTGCCCCACATGATCGGCAGCAGGCCGGCCATGATGGCCACTACCGTCATCATCTTCGGCCGTACTCGCTCGACTGCACCAGTTATGACTGCCTGGTAGAGATCAGCCACCGTTAACTGCTCGCCGGCTGCTTCCCGTTCGGCTCGGCGCTCGGCGAGCGCATGGTCAAGGTAGATGAGCATGATCACACCGGTCTCGGCAGCCACGCCAGCCAGGGCGATGAAGCCCACCGCCACGGCCACCGAGAAGTTGTAGCCCAGCGCCCACATGAGCCAGATACCACCCACCAGCGAGAACGGCACCGAGAGCATGACGATCAGCGTCTCGGTAAGCCGGCGGAAATTCAGGTACAGCAGCAGGAAGATCAACACCAGGGTCAGCGGCACGACGATTTTTAGCCTCTCCGCCGCCCGCTCCATGTATTCGAACTGGCCGCTCCAGGTCACGTAGTAACCGGGTGGAAAGGTCACCTGATCATTGACCGCCTGCTGTGCCTCTCGCACATAGCTGCCGATGTCGCGGCCGCGAATATCGACATAGATATATGCTGAGAGCAGCGCGTTTTCGGTACGAATGCTGGGCGCGCCCTTGGAAACGCTGATATCGGTGAGCTGCCCGAGCGGAATTTGTGCGCCGCCCGGCGTTGGCACCAGCACCTCGGTGGCAATACGCTGCGGGTCGGAGCGCAGCTCCCGTGGGTAGCGAACGCTGACGCCGAATCGCTCGCGCCCTTCCACGGTCGTGGTCACAAGCTCGCCGCCCAACGCAGTGGCTATGACCATCTGCACCTCCCCCACCGTCAGGCCGTAGCGGGCCAGGGCATCGTAGTCGGGGGCAATATCAAGATAGAAGCCACCCGTGATGCGCTCGGCAAACGCGCTGGTTGTCCCGGGCACCGCCTGCACAACCGTCTCGATCTGGGTGGCCAGCCGCTCGATCCCGGCGAGGTCCATGCCAAACACCTTGATGCCAATGGGCGTTCGTATGCCGGTAGATAGCATGTCCAGGCGCCCCTGAATGGGCATGGTCCAGCTGTTGGCCACACCCGGAAACCGGAGCGCTTCATCCATCTCGGCGATGAGCTTATCCATCGTCATTCCCGGCCGCCAGTGCTCTTCCGGCTTGAGGTTGACCACCGTCTCGAACATTTCGATCGGGGCCGGGTCGGTGGCCGTGGCCGCGCGGCCCGCCTTGCCGAATACCGAGGCTACCTCGGGAAAGCTCTTGATGATCCGGTCCTGCGCCTGCATGAGTTCCGCAGCCTTGGTGATGGACATGCCCGGGAGCGAGGCCGGCATGTACAGCAGCGTGCCTTCGTTGAGGCGCGGCATGAATTCGCTGCCAAGCTGGCGCGCCGGCAGGATGCTCACGCCCAAAACCACGAGCGCCACCACGATGGTTGTCACCTTCCATCGCAGCACGATATGGATGATCGGGCGATAAATCCAGATCAGGAAACGGTTCACCGGGTTCTTGTGCTCGGGGATGATCCGCCCGCGCACGAACAACAGCATCAGCACCGGCACCAGCGTCACCGAGAGTACCGCCGCACCCGCCATGGCGAAGGTCTTGGTGAAGGCGAGCGGCGAGAACATCCGTCCTTCCTGGGACTCCAGCGTGAACACCGGTAGGAAGGAAACGGTAATGATCAGCAGCGAGAAGAACAGCGCCGGCCCCACCTCGCGGCAGGCTTCAATGATGACCTCTGCCCTCGGCTTGTCCGGCGACGCTCGCTCCAGGTGCTTGTGCGCGGCCTCAATCATCACGATGGCCGCGTCCACCATTGCGCCGATAGCGATGGCGATGCCGCCCAGGCTCATGATGTTGGAATTGAGCCCCAGCCAGCGCATGACGATGAAGGCGATCAGGATGCCCACCGGCAGCATGAGGATGGCCACCAGCGCACTGCGTACATGCAGAAGAAACACAATGCACACCAGCGCGACGATGATCGACTCTTCCAGCAGCGTGACCTTGAGATTGTCCACGGCGCGCTGGATAAGATCCGAACGGTCGTATACCGGCTCGATCTCGACACCTTCCGGCAGGCCGGGACGAATCTCCTCTATCTTGGCCTTCAGGTTGTCGATCACGTTCATGGCATTTTCGCCGTAGCGGGCGACGGCGATGCCGCCGACCACCTCGCCCTCCCCGTTGAGCTCGACCACGCCGCGACGCTCATCAGGGCCGAGCTCGACGCGCGCCACATCGCGCAGCAGAACCGGCACCCCGCCCGCGGCCTTGAGCACCAGTTTCTCGATGTCCGCTGCACCACGCAAATAGCCGCGACCGCGCACCATGTACTCGGTCTCGCTCATTTCCACGATGCGACCGCCCACGTCGGCATTGCTGGTGCGAATGACGTCGGAAATGCGGCTCAACGGGATGTCGTAGGCCTGCAGCTTCTGCGGATCGACGGTGACTTGGTACTGCTGGACGAATCCGCCGATGCTGGCGATTTCGGACACACCCTCGGCCTTGGTGAGTTGATAGCGCACAAACCAATCCTGCAGCGTGCGCAGCTCCGCAAGGGTATGCCGCGCACTGGTCAGCGCGTATTGGTAGACCCAGCCAACGCCGGTGGCGTCCGGCCCCAGCGCCGGTGTCACTCCAGCTGGAAGGCTCTTGGAGGCGAAGTTCAAGTACTCAAGCACCCGCGAGCGTGCCCAGTAGATATCGGTGCCGTCCTCAAAAATCACATAAACGAAGGAGGCGCCAAAGAACGAGAAGCCCCGTACCACCTTGGAATTGGGTACCGAAAGCAGTGCCGTGGTGAGCGGGTAGGTAACCTGGTCCTCTACCACCTGCGGCGCTTGCCCCGGAAACTCGGTGTAGACGATCACCTGCACGTCGGACAGATCCGGCAACGCGTCCAGCGGGGTTTTCACCACGGCGTAGACGCCGGCGCCGATAATGATCAACGTGGCGAGCAACACCAGGAAGACGTTGCGAACCGACCATTCAATGATTCTGGAGAGCATGTTCAATGCCCTCCATGGGAATTGCTGTGGCTATCCGGCATGACGTGGCCGGAATGCGCGTCTGGCGTGGCGTGGTTTTCATGGTCATGCCCATCACTTGGCGACGCATCAGCCTCGCTGCTTCCGTGACTGCCGACATGAGCGTCAGTGCTGCTCTCAATTGGGACGGTGTGGCCGGCGTGACTGGCATGAGCGGCATGAGCGCTGTGTGCGTCGGCATCGGTCGGGGTGGCGGCATGGCCAGGACTTTCGTGGCTCCCATGATCATGGGCATCGGCTGGCGCCGACTTCGGGCTCATGCCGCTCAGCGCTGCCTTGAGGTTGCTCTCGGCATCGATCAGGAAGTTGGCCCGCGTGACCACGGACTCTCCCTCGCCCAGCCCTTCAAGCACTTCAAGAAAGCCGTCTGCCCGTCTGCCGGTGAGCAGTTCGCGCGGCTCGAAGCGACCCTCACCCAGGGCGACCAGTGCGACCTGCCGAGTGCCGCTGTCGATCACCGCCGAGTCGGGAACCGCGAGCACGGGTGTGCGCTCCCCAGCAGCCAGCTGGGCAGTGCCAAACATGGCCGGCTTGAGCATGCCGTCGGGATTGGACAGCTCGATACGAACCTTTACAGTGCGGGTCTGCGGCGAGAGATCGGGGTAGATGAAGGTCACCTCGCCAGTGAAATGGCGGCCTGGATAGGCGCTGACCGTGAGCTGTACCGCTTGCCCCGGTTTTACCAACGCCAGGTCCTGCTCGAATACCTCAGCGATAAGCCAGACGGTATCGAGGTCCGCAATTCGGTAGAGAGCGTCCCCGGCCTGGAAGCGCATGCCTTCCAACGCCGGTTTGTCCAGTACGACCCCATCCACCGGAGCGGTGATCGTCAAGGTACGGCTGGTTTTGCCGGTACGGCGCAAGCGCTCAAGCTGTGCTTCGCCAATATCCCAGTTGCGTAGCCGCTGCATGGCAGATTCTGAGAGTGAGGCGACCCCCTGCCTGGCATTCGCACTGCCAGCCGCTAGGCGCTGTCGTCCAGCATTGGCGATCAAGAACTCCTGCTGCGCCGAGACCAACTCGGGGCTATAGACGTCTATCAACGGCTGGCCCTTACGGACCGGCTCACCGGTGGTGTTCACATGGAGCTTCTCAATCCATCCGTCGAACTTCGGCGCCAGGGTGTACTGGCCACGCTCGTCCACCTGCACCGTACCGACGGCACGCACCGTGCGCGTGAGCACGCGGCGCTCGACCGGCGAGGTCAACACACCCAGTAGCTGGATCTTCTCGGGACTGATGGTTACGGTACTTCCGGATTCCTCACCCTCGTAGACGGCGATGTAGTCCATGCCCATGGAGTCCTTCTTCGGCACTGGCGAGGTGTCCGGCAGGCCCATGGGATTGCGGTAGTAGAGGACCTTGCGCTCGCCCTGCGCGACAGTGGGCGCCTCGTCGGCATACACCGGGATGTAGTCCATCCCCATCGGGTCCTTCTTCGGCACCGGCGAGGTGTCGGCCAGGCCCATGGGATTACGGTAGTAGAGGACCTTGCGCTCCTGTGGCGCGCTGCTATCGACGTTCTCTGAGGAAGTTGGCTTTTGCGCCATCAGGTAACCGCCGGCAAACCCGGCGATTGCGGTGGCGAGGGCGAACGTGCCGGCGCCCAGAATCATGCTGCGTTTCATAGTTCTGCTCCGACAAGACGCTCCAGTTCCACTACCCGTACGCGCTGCTCCAGTTCATACGAAAGGAGCGACAGCCGCAGTTGACGGATCTGTCGCTGGGCATCGAGCAAGGTGGCGAAATCGACGTTGCCGGTCTGATAGCTGGCAAGCGCTGATTGATAGGTGAGTTCCGCCTGCGGCAAGAGCGTTCTTTCGGTTAGCGCGTGCTGCCGAAAGGCTGTCTCCAACGCCGACCATGCTTCACCGACGCTACCGGCGAGGCGACTGTTGACCGCTTCGCGCCGCGCCTCTGCGGCATAGCGCATTGAGACGGCCTCGCGCTGCTCGGCGCTGCGGCGCCTGCCCCACAGTGGAACGTTCATCTCCAGCATCAATTCGAATTCTTCTGCGCGGCTGCCCATCTGCACAACGGCGGTGCCGACGGTGATATCCGGAATCCAGTTTCGATTCGCGAGCTCCTCGGCGCGCCGGGCTTCCTGAATCCGTGCATTGAGCTCGGCCACTTGAGGATTGCCGCCAAGGATTCTCGCCTGCAGCTCCGCCAGGGTAGGCACCGCGGCAGGCAGCGCGGGCCAACCGGCAGGCGTCGCCAGCGG
>CEUI01030855.1_pt1 | contig 35076 bp, 37 predicted proteins | sample 531411 | NCBI WGS metagenome assembly CEUI01 (sample SAMEA2622841, study PRJEB7988) | marine metagenome | isolation source: saline water (ENVO:00002010), including
CCTGGCAGAAAAGAAACATGTTTTCTTCCGCCGTCGATATGCAAAGAGGCGGATCTGTACCGTGGCCCAGTTACGAGGGCGGAGGTATCATTGGCGCAACGCCTAAAGAACGCAAAAGAATGTTCACCATCTGGGACAAGATGACCCAGGGACAAAAAGAAAAAGTCATGGACGGCAAACGCTATCAAATGGGCGGAGCTGTTATGCCGACACAGTTGTTTGAAGAAGGCGATCAAGACATTAACATGGCGCTTAATAACATGGTGAGCATGACCAACCCTTCCCTAGAGCAGATTGGGGAGACCGAAATGGTCGAAGGTGAAATGATGGAGGACCAAGGACCTGCGAGCTTTGAGGACGCCTTGGGGATGCTTAAACAAGAGTTCTACGACCAAATAGGAAGTTTTGTTACTAAAACCAAAGACATGGCACAAATAGAAAAGTATCTAAAGGGCATAAGTGTCGCTTATTCAAACGAGCTTGATAAACTTAAAAGAGAGTTTGATATTACTGAAGTACACCCAGACGAAGAGCTTTTAACCCCTGCTTTTGTTGCTGAAATTCAAAACATGGTAACTGCCCCTGAAATGCAGTTAGGCGGGCTAGTTAAAACCGAAGCCGATCTTGAAGAATACGGTATTCCTTTTCCTTGGAAAGTTTGGGAACTTATGTCCCCCGAAGAAAAAGATAATGCTATGAAAATGAGTTTGGCTGCACGGGCAGGTGGCACCGCTGGTGACGCAGGAGTAGACAACAGTGCCATGATGCAAAGAGTCAATGAAATCATTGAAGAGCGAAAAAACCTAGCAAAGCAAGCTTATGCTCCCCCAACTAAACAGGGAGGAATTTTAGGGTTTGCTACACAATACAACGCCAGCAAAGCAGCACAAGCCGCAGCCATGGACAAAGCTCTGTCTGACGAGCTTGATGTAATTCAATACGGACAAAACAGATACGGCACCAGAGGCACGGGGAAAGATTCCAAATGGACAGCGGCACTGCAAGAGGGCATTTTTGACCAAGAAGAGGCTATCCTTGATCCAGAAAAAATATACAAACAAGCCGTAGACGCCGCAGGAAAAGGAATGGCTAACGACCCATCTACTTATGTTCCTGTTCATTTAGCCCAAGGCGGTCATCAAGACCTTGTTGAGAGCGTTGATGCTAGCCTTGCCGCAATAAAAAACCTAGACGGACGTCCTATTAACTTTTCTGATTTTGTTAATATGAAGAGAATGGAGGCAATAAACGCTGGTCAAGAATGGGATCCTTTGTCTAATTCCCGTATTATTGTTGCGGAATTTCTTAATTTGCCAAATGATGAAGGGTAACAAACCATGCCTTACACCGAAGAGCAACTAAGGCGAATAGAGGAATACGAAGCCAAACAAGCGCTGCAACAAGTTATCCCCGAAGAAGAAAAAGAAACCGACCCTGATGAAGAAAAAGGGTTTGGAGAGATTTTCTCAAAAAGCTGGTTAAAAGGTCGTACAGGAAGACAAATTTCATTTGGTCAAACAGGACAAGTCCTTGCTGAAGCACGCGGAGACGAAGAGGCAGTCGCTGAAAAAGAAAAAACCATTGAAGAAAAAAGAGCTATCGCGGAAGAAGAGATTTATAGGGCTAGGTACGGCGAAGAAGGTGTTGAGCAGTTTAAAAACCTAACAGACCCTAAATGGTGGGCAGCAACCATAGGTGAAGCTGTTCCAGGGTCGGTTCCTTTTCTAGCAGGAGCTGCGGCAGGGGGAACTGCTGGAATGTATTTTGGTCCTTATGGCGCGATTGCTGGTGCCATGTTAGGTGGCGGTGGTGCTGTTTTTGCTCAAGAGTTTGGTAACGCTTACTACGAACATTTAGAAAAAAACCCGGACGATAAAGAAGGGGCAGAAAACTACGCCCTTAAAAAATCAGGTCTCAGCGCCGTTATCAACGCTGCAACTGTTCCTTTGGCCTTGGTCGGAAGGGCAGCAGAGCCTTTAAAAAGATCCATTATTCAAGCCATGCTTCAAGCCGGAGCAGAAACAGGTGACACGGTTACAGGAAACCTTTTAGTTAAAGAATACATTGATCCCAACATGGACCCTACGACGGGAGTAGCTAGAGGAATTGCTGGAGAACTTGCTTTTGAAGCCCCTGCCTTAGCTTCAGGTGTTCGAGGACGACACAGCAGGGCTACGAGCAAACAAGAAAGGGAAGAAGCCAGAAAAAACTGGGAAGAAAGATCTGAGGCGATCTTAAACAGCGCTGCCGATTCGCAGTTGTTAGATGCAATTATGAAAGAAAAGCATCTTGAGATTATGGAGACGCAAAGAATGACTGAGATGGTTGAATACGAGATGAGTCCACAGGAGCGGGAGATGCTTGAAGAGTATGATGAAACAACAACAGTAGACGACCTTTCTGCTATAAGAAGCCAACTGGAGCAAGAACTAAAAGAAAATAACTACACTGGTATAAACACCGATGCTCTTAAAAAAATAGCCGACGTCCTTGATGTTACTATTTTGCCGGGAGACAACGCGGAAGCTATGTTTAATAAGCTCAAAGAAAAATACATAGCCGATGCTCAGCAAGAAATAGCTTTTGCAGAAATGCAGGGAGATTTATTAAGTGAGCTTACGTTTGAAGACAGACTCAACCAACAGTCAAAAATATTTGACGAAATGTCTGGGCAAGACCTGTTTGACTATATACAAAGAGAGTTTGAAGGAGCGACCCCGGAAAAAACTTGGGACAACTACATATACTGGGCGGAAAATCAAGGAGACTACACGTTCTTGCCTCCGGCTTTTGAGTCCGAGTTTTATAACAATCCAGAGATGCCTGGACAATGGGGAGAAGCGAGAAAAGCCTTAGCTCATACGTCTGCGGGACTACTTCACAGAGAAGCAACTAGCGGGCCTATTTGGTCTTCCCTAGAAGGAAGAGGCGGGTACAGAAACTACATTGAAAATCTTTCGTCCAAGTACACCAAAGACGAACTACAAAGAGCGGTGGAAGATTTGCTTGGAAAAAGTGTTGGATTACGAGGAAGACCTGGAAGTATTAAGGCAGCGTATAACACTAAGTCAGGATTAGCCTCTGTGCTTGCTGGCAGAATGATGGTTTTGGAAAACCAACGGTTAAAAAAAGAAATGGTTATTCAACCAGAAGTAATTAATGTACAGCCCACAGAAACAGTAGCTGGAGAAGAACAAAAAGGAATTAAAATTACCCCGCACACGCTCCGAGAAATTTCCGAACAGGGAAACGCGTACGGTGCAGCAGCCACTCTTTACAACATGGACGGCACAGAAAAAGGGACTATTTATTTTCAACGAGAGTTGTTAGAAGACAAAGACTTTGACAACCTTGTGTCAAGGGCCATCTTTGACAAAGAGCAGCCTTTGTCTGATGCGGAGATAGCGGCGGTGGGAAAACTAGGAAGATTGGTAGCAACCAAAGCAGGTAAAGGATTAACTCAAGAAGAGTTTTCGTCCTATGAAGGCAAAACAATTGAGGAACTTGTAATAGATCCTCTGACAAAAATAGCTGATATTGAATTGACGGGTTTGCGTCTCGTGGGAAGCACAAGACCCGCTGACCAAAGCGATTTTTTTACATCGGGCAAAGGTTGGCTTTCTTCTTTATTTAGACCCATGGGAAAAATGGGCTTAGTGTCCACCACAAAACAAAAAGCCACACAAGCTCGTTTAAGGATGCACGATCAAGTAGCTAAAGAAATAGCTTCAGATGTAGAGGTGGCAATTATAAAAGCCGCGATCGAAGCGGTTCCTAAAACATTTGGCGTATTTAAAAACAAAAAATACTTACAAGAAGAGCAAAAAATACGCAATCTAGTTCGCTCTTTTCTTAAAAAAACAGGAACGTATGTAGAGCTGTCCAAAGAAGAAAAGGAGGCTGTTTTAGCAGAAATAGAAAGACTCGAAGCAGCGAGAAGCACGGCAGTCGTTGCCAATGACCAAGAGGCTATGGAATACGAACAAGGGATAAGAGATCTTCGAGATCTTGCAGCAGGCACCGTCTCAATGACCACAGCGGTGAAAGATTTGCCTACAAAACAGCTTAAAAATGCGGCTATAAAGGCACGGAAAGGAATCGACGCATTGACCACTAGAATTTTAAACGAGTTTCCAAAAGAAATGCTCGGAGATAAAGACGGTGAAAAAGGGCTTACAAGACAGATTTTAGAGAACCAATTAGACTCTTACGCCGTTACTTCTTTTGCGCTATTTGAACCCCAACTAGGGTTTAATCCTAAGTTTAGTAAAACATTTCTTCGTTCCCCAACAGCTGAAAGATTGTATGAATCAGCGGTTATTGCTGTAAATGAAATGAATTCAGGCGACCCTGAATGGAACCCAGAAGTCGATGCGTTCCGTGTTGTGGACAATATTGTAAACCAGACATATTTTAGTTCGGCCGCTGACACAGCAACACTACCAGGGGTTTTAAGGGTTAAAGACGCTGCTCAAACTGGAAAACTTCCTTCTGGGCCAAAACTTTTGCAAGAACGGTTTAAAATTCCTTTTGCTATTAGGCGCCTCATGGGAGAAATAACTGATCCTAAACTTATGGTTGCTTCGTCTTTTTCTCGTATTGCCAAGCTTATTGAGACACAAAACTTCTACAGAGACCTTTTACGAATAAACAACATGCCTGGAGAAATGATGTTTTCTCAAAATAAAGTAGGGCCCTTTGACACTCAAATAAACCCCTTAGATGAGTTTAATCCTTTAAAGGGACTTTGGACAACCAAAGACATAGCGGGAGAGCTTGGTATTTCTACACTTCCAGAGTCACATAGGTGGAACGCTTTTATTAATCTTTATCAAAACACTTTTTTAAGGGCTAAGGGAGGGGTTCAGGCTGGAATGATTGTTCTGAGTCCAGGCACGCAAAGCAGAAACGCGTTTGGAGCGGCTCTTATGTACACCGCGGGAGGGCATTTGTACCAAGGAAATTGGACAGACACCATTAACATTATTAGAGAAGAACTGTTTCCGGGATTAACGTATAACCCAGACGGAAGCGTTAAAGGCGATCAAGCAACGGCCCGTAAAAACATGAGAACAGCCAGACTACTTAGTATATCACACACCAGTGTAACCCTAAATGATGCTTTTGGTATTTTTAACGAAATGAGCAGCGGCAAGTACGACACCACTGAAAAAATTACACACGGACTTTATGCGTTAAAACACTTAAACACAGAAACCCCTTTTACTGCGGCCATGACTTTACCTGGTTTTGTTATTGATAAAACTGTGGGGAAGGTTTGGAGAACCCTAAAAGGAACATACGCAGCGGTTGATGATTTCTTTAAACTAATGACATGGGGCGCAAATAAAATAGAAATAAGAAAATCTTTAGACCGATTATCAGACGCTGCTGTAGCTAATGGGAGTCCGCCTCTGTCTGATGAAATTAAACTTAAAATTTTACGCGATTATTCAAGCACTTTAACAACAAACATAGGAACATATCGCTCAAATGCAGCGATTCTGTACAGAAACGTAACTGATTTAGACGGCTACATAGACCATTTAGCAGCACATATTACAAGAAACACTATACCAAACTACGACTATGTAGGAGCGTTTGCTAGGTTTTGGCGTCAGCTTCCGTTGGGCAACTTTATTGCTTTTCCAACTGAGATGACACGAGTGACTGGAAACCTGATTCAAATGCAATATAAAGACGCAACATATAGTATTCCAGAAGAGTTAATGCTGGAAGCGGGTCTTCCTCCTGAGCAGGTTGTTTGGAACACAAAGAAAAATGCGGAAGGTGAATGGGTACCTACGAAGCCTTATATTAAACAAATGGCCCAAAGACCGTTTCATCGTAAAGCAATGAAACGTTTATTGATTGGAGGAGGCACTGTAGTTGGTCTTCCCGCTGCTTTCGTTGCAATGTCTCAAATAATGTACGATGTTGATGACGAAGACTTAGAAGCAGCCGATGAAATTGGTGCAGAGTATTCTAAAAATTCTACCAGGGCTCCAACAAGTCCTGTAAAAGACGATGGAAGTGGGTTCAGCTTTATTTTACTGGACTATTTGTTTCCTTTTATGTTTTTACAAAGATCATACAACGCTGTTGAATCAAATATAAAAGACCGAGAAGAAGAAGGAGTAGGCCTTCCACGAGCGGTTATGAAAGGGTTGTGGGATGGTGTTGTACAGTTTGCAGAGGACTATTATCAAATCTCTATTGCTGCCCAAATATCAAAAGAGCTGTTTGAAAACGAAACGCCAACAAACAAACAAATCTATAACCCTGCGGATAATTTAGGAGAAAAGCTTAGTGTTGGTCTTAAATACGCTTTAGATAATGCAGGACCAGGAGGCTACAGACAAGTAAGGGATCTGTACAAAGCCGTTTCAGAAGGAGACGATAGGTTTACCAAAAGCGGTAAGATGGTTGAGGTGGTTGATTCTGCGATGAAACTGGCTGGAATGACACAAAGCGACGCCTCTCCTGATTTTAGTTTAGGGTTTTATATACAGAAAGTGAAAGACCTTCACGCGGATACGGTTGCTTTTAATATGAACCCCGTGCGTTGGGACAAAAGAAAAATAACTGAAGCATATGTTTTAGATCAGTGGCAAGACTCACAAGAAGCATGGTTTTTAATACAGCAAGATATTTATATGAAAATACAGGCTTTCAAAAAACTAAAGGTTTCCCCCAAAGAATACAGAGAACAAACAGCTCGTTTAGGACAAATCGCTGGGGTTGATGCAACCATTATAAGAAACATTGAGAAAGGTGTTTTCACCCCTTGGACTCTTCCCCCCACTTTTCAAAGAGACTTTATAAAAGCTAAAAGGGAATATGGTTTAGAAAGAACTTGGCCTAGAGCAGAACTAAGCGAAAGACACCGACAACTTGCTGCGGCAAAAATCAGTCTTCTTGGGAACCCTTATCTTCCGATTCCTTGGGAAGACTAAACTTTTCCACCCGCTCCATCCAGGCATCGGCAGCGCGTTTAAATTCGTCCCCTTCTAAAACAAACTCCTGGTAAAGACAGTCCACTGAGCACATCATAATCACGCCTTTTTCAATATCTGTGCCGTACAGCTCGTTGTGTGCCAAAGAATAGGCAGCAAGTTGTTGAAAATAGTCCCACACCCATTGTCTACGTTTTGGTCTGTTGGTTTGTTTAAAGTCTATAATAGAAAGATCGTCGTCATGCACACCGATAACGTCTGCTTGACCAGCGTATTTATCAGGATAGTACAAAGATACTTCGCAACCATACACCTGTGAGATATTAGGAAACCCTTGGTCCATGATCGTACAGGCCATTTTCAAAGCTCTTTTCTGTTGTGCGTCTTCTGGCTTGTAGTCCCAGATTTCCCCGTTGACAATCTGTTTCTCCAGAATGTTGTGCATATAGGTTCCTCTGGTCGCAGCTTCTGTACGAATACGTTCTGCTTCCTCTTCTCCCACCTTTTCTATCCACTTTTTCAAGAAGTCTCCTTCTTTTGTGCCAGATAGAATAGTGGTTACAGACGGGAGTTTTTCTCCATTGCAGTCATAAAACCTTCCGCCTTTCCTATCCTCGCTGGAAAACACGCCATACTCGTACGGCGACTCGTAAAGTATTTTATGCTTCACGTTACTGCTTAGGAACTTCGGAAAGTTTTCCTTCTTCCAGGTCTTGTTTTAAGCGTTTTACCGCAAAAGCAAAGACATTACTGGTCGGTCTTTCGGTTTTTTCTCCGATTTCTGCTGCTAAATCAACGATTTGTCTGCGTATTGCTACGCTTTTCCACTTTTTAGTGTCCATTTCAACTCCTATTAGTTTGGATTATACATTATATTTTAGGATATATCCTAGTTTTTTGCGACCATAGAGTCGCCCCAATTTTTTCCAACCTCAGCGTCAACTTTGTTTGGAACCTCCAGAGGCACGGCTTCTTCCATGATCTTACAAATATCCTCTATGTCCTTTTTATCGTCCACAGAAAACACCAGTTCATCGTGTACTTGTAACAAAGGGGGATAACCTTCTTGATAACAATGAACCATGGACTGCTTGGTCATGTCAGCAGCCGAACCCTGAATTAGTTTATTAAGCGCTTTATAAACAAACGCTCTTTTAATCTCTCCGTTATACTCATGCACAGCTTCTTTGTATTTCATAGGCCGTCCTGTGCCATATTTTAGTGGTTCCCACATATCAAAGTGGCACCGCCTTCCTAAAATAGTTTTAATATAACCTTTCTGATTTGCGCTCCTCATTACAGAGTCTGCTAGCTGTCGAACAAAAGGTGCATAAGTATTAAACTTAGCAAGTATTTCCGAGGCTTCTGGAACTCCGACTCCCAATTGATCGGCAAGCTTGCCTTTGCCCATGCCATACATAATGCCCAGACCAATTGTTTTAGCTGTCTTCCGATCAATTCCCACCAGATTTGCAACCTCCTGGTGAAAGTCTGCGTCTCCGTTCCTGTACGCATCCGCAATCGTTGTTGCCCCATCATAATGAGAACGGCTTGCATAGTGCGTCAGTATTCTCGGCTCTTGTTGTGAAAAGTCAGCTGAGCACCATTTTTGTCCTTCTTCTGGCAAAAACAAAGAACGAATAAGCGGTCCAATTTCTTTGTTGCGCGCAGGAACTTGTTGTAAATTAGGGTTGCTCATTGAAAGCCTTCCCGTAACGGTTCCTCCTGTTTCGCCTTTAAGTTGTCTTATCTCAGCGTGTATTCTGCCCTTGTGTTCGTGTTTTAAAATAGAATCAATAAAGGTACTGTGCGTCTTGTTTACCTCTCTTGCCTCCCTTATTAGCTGTGCTACCGGATGAGAGTGGTTTTCTAAAAACGCTTTGGTAAAACTTGGTAGTCCTGTAGGCGTTCTTAAATAAGACAGTTTCAAAGCATCAAAAACTTTAGACAAAGAGTTTGCTGCCCAGAGTTGAACTTCTTTAACCCCTGACTCTTTTATAATCTCTCTTACTATTTTCTTTTCTCTCGCAATCAATTTTTTCTTTAGTATCGCTGCCCTTTCAACATCTACACGAACCCCTCTTTGTTTCATGTCCAGGACAACAGGTAAAACACTCATTTCTAACTCAAACACGTTCCAAAGGTTTTGTTCTTCCAACAAACCTTTAAATCGGTTCCAAAGTTTTAAGGTAAGTGCAGCGTCTTGTGTTGCATAGGTGCCAACATAAGCCGAAGGAAGTCTCCACATTTCTGCTTTAGGATCTAGTCCCCACTCTTCTGCTGCCTGTCTAAGCTCTGCCTCTGATTTACCTTCTTGCAGATACTCTTGTCCTAGGGAATTGAGTGTGTACCAATACATGTTTTCATTAATTAAAGGCGCAACAATCATGGTGTCAATAATTTTTCCCTGGACATCGATGCCTTCGTTCTTTAACCAACCAACATCGTACGTCGCATTATGAAAAACCTTATCTTGTTGTTCTGATACAACATCTCGAACAAACTCCAGCACTCGTTTTTTAGGAAAGTTAAACCCGGATTCGTGAGCAAAAGGGAAATAATCAGCAAATCCTTCACAAGCAATGGAAACTCCGACTGCCTCTCCGTCTCCTCTAATATAACCTGGGCCTAGTTCTTTTAAATTTGGGTCTTTGGTTTCAAGGTCGATAGCTATTTCATCAGCGTCTTTTAATAACTGGGTTGGAAATGTATCGGGTGGTGTCCACTCTGTAGGTGGTTTATAAACAAAACTCATATAATGTACCTGTAATAATCGTCTTGGGCTTGTATAAAGTACAAGTTCTCTATGGTGCGAGTAACGGCAACATAAAACTGTCTGTGAAGCCCATCTGGTTGTAATACTGAAGAGCGTTTTTGTGCTTTGGATAAGTCCAAATACACAGCAACATTCTCCGCCTCTCCGCCCTTTGCCTGATGAATCGTTGAAATGACAATTCGCGGTTCTCCGTGCAAGTCTTCATTATTTTTTATTGCTTTTTCTATAAACGATCTTCTTTCTACATCTATGCTTTTATCAAATAGTTCTTTCCATGTTTTGTTTATAATCTCTTCTTTTAGGCCATAATTGTCTATGGCTTCTTGTAAAGTTATCTTTTGTCCTTTGTCTACTTGTTGTGCCACTCTGCTTATATACCCTCTTTTGACTCCCTGCTTTCCCAAATGAAAATACAAATCGTCTAGCTCAGACAAAGTAATTTCTTCTGTTTTGATTTTCTCCCAGGTGTCTATAGCTGACATCATTCTGGCTGGAATGTAGCGGTAATGATTGTGTACAAAAGGGTACCCGTTATCTATTAGAAACTTTCTAATATTATACCCTTTAGAAGTGTCTGTGAGCATATAATCACAAGAAGCCATAACTAACCACTCTCCTTTTTCCAGGGGCAGTGTTTCAATAGAGTTAACATTATTAACCGTTCCCGCTTGCTCTCTTGGTTTATAGTCTTTTGGCTCTCGACATAAAATTCTTTCTGAAATCTTTTTAGCAATAGGATGCACTTGTTTGGGTATGCGATAAGATTGGTCTAAAACAATTTTCTCGCCTTCATAATCAACAAACCGCTCTGGTCGGGCTCCGTTCCACTCATAAATTGCTTGGTCATCGTCTCCTGCTATATATGTTTTTTCTGATCCGGCTGCCAACTTGTCCACCAGTCTCCAGTTTAGTTCTGCCAGGTCTTGTGCTTCATCTACAATTAAAAGATCAAGCGGCGGAGCTGTGCCGTCTTCTAAAAAACTAACAATCATATCGGCAAAAGAATAAATAACTGGAGTTCGAGACAACCTAAATTCTTCCCAGGCCTCCGCCATTGGTTCCAACATGTGAGGAACAACCCCTTTTCTTTGCTCTACGTCCAGGGACAATCGCTCATCTTTTAAAGAACGACAATTGGTTTTCGCTCGTTCTATGATCTCGAAGTAAGGATCTTGGACCACGGACCTAATGGCTCTTGTGTTGTTGGGGTATTTTTTCGTTAGGTTAAACTGATACTCTTCTAAAAAATCAAAAATGTCGCGCCCACCAACGACATGAGATATTCCCATGTTCCTTTTACAGAACGCATGGCTTGTACAAAAATACGGCATTTCTTCAAAAGACAGTCCAAAACGGACATGAGCTCTGTTCTTTCCTTCATTAGCTGCTTTAACAGAAAAAGAAATAAACGCTATCCTCTCTGGTTGTGTTCCTTTGTCGATGTGGTCTTCTATAATATTAAGAAGAGTGGTTGTTTTCCCTGTCCCTGGAGGACCAAAATATTTTGTTACTCCCATTCTTTTTCCTCCACAGGCACTCTGAACTCTTCTGGAGAAACAGCGTCGTCTATTTCTTTTACGTCCATGACCCATACTTTTTTGTTGCCCACAGACTTATCTATCCACTTAGAAGAATTGATTGCCCCTATTTCTTTTAGCCGAGTAAACACTTCTGCTTCTTTTATGTTTCTCATCTTTTTAAATTCTTGAATGAATACCACTAGATCACGTCCAGTGAACCACCATTCTTTAATGTCGTCTTCTTCATGTCTGTACACTCCTGCTGAAACAACAGCTAGTTTTGAAGTGGACTCTGAAAGTCTGCAAAACTCTAGTATGACCTCGTTTAGTACACCTTTCTTTGTCATGTCTGACGGAACATCCACGACTTGAACATCTTGTAGCCACTTATTGAGCTGTGCAACCCAGTCTGATTTCTTTTTATCGGGAGGACAAGTGTTTAAAACTTCCATACATTTTTGTTGGTACAAAGAGAAGTTATGCAACTGTTTGGTTTCTAAAACAATGGTTTGTCCATCAATGTCTAAATGCCAAAGAGGTGGGTCTGTCATGTATTTTCTAAGCCCACCATAGACCGGCTCTCTTTGTGATGCGTCTATGCCGTATCTTCTTGTAATACATATACCGCTTTGACAAAACCCTTTAAGTGGGTCTTTGCTACATTGGTATCTGTACTCGTTTTTTTCTAGGCTCTGAATAATTGTGTTAAGTTCGCTGTGGGACAAAGGTTTTACGCAAGCTGTTTTGTTAACTTCTTGCAGTTTGTCTTTCCATTCTTCGCCTTCGGGATAAACTTTTCTTAGAAACACACCGTAGTTTAACATTGCATTGTTTCTCGTACCTTCTGGCACACCGTTAAGTTTCATGTGCACCAAGCAAGGAGGTGCCTCATCCCATAGGCCGTCTCCGTTTAGTTGTTTCTTTCGACCTTTGCGTACTGCGACAAAAGCGTCTAACTCTTCTTCGCTAATGGCCCTTCTTTTAACTATTCTAATAAACTCTTCCGGTCCAGCAGCGTCTCCTTTTGCGTTTATTGCATAACGGGTTGTGTCGTTTCCAGAAAAATAGGGCATATTAAGCCAGTTTCCAGTTTGTTTTTCTTGCGGTAGTTGTTTAGACCACTCATATTGTTTAGGAAAAATCTCGTCTCCTGTTCTTCCCATTGAAGCCGCTATTTCTTCTAGTTTGTTTTGAAGTTTAAAAGCCGGGATAGGCTCTTTGGTAAATAAGAACAGATGTACCCCACCTGATTTAGTCATGCAGGGTACAAGGGGCAATTTCATCTCCTTGATTGTTTTTAGTATTTCTTTGACATTTATTGGGTACTCATCGACATCGATGCACCCCCAAGAACAGGTCTCGTCATCGGTTAAAGGAACGACTCCTAAAGATAGCTTACCGGCTAGATGTTTTTTCCATAGCTCAATGGTTAATGGTTCGTGTAGTGTTCTGCCCCTGCCTTCTTTTTTGATTCCCTTTTCTGTGTTCTTCTGTTTTCCGGTTATTTCGTAGATGCCATGTGCCCTTGTTAAACCAGAAAAAATTTGCATAAGTTTTTCCGCTGTTTTTTCCACGCGTTTCCTTCATTTTGGAACGCTCCTTCCCAAAACCCCCGTAAAGGAAAGGAGCGCCGTTTACTTAGTCGTCTTCCCAATCTGCTTTTTTACCAGACTGTTCTAACGCAGGATTGTTGCTCTTTGCGCCAGGACCACCAATTTGGTCCATGCCGCCTTTTGCAACGTGCTTAGAGAACTCTTCTGCTTCTGCAAAAAGGTCCTTTTCGCTCTCCTCAAGCATCCGCTCCTGTGTGATGTTATAGCTATACCAACTACCACGATCATTGGACTCTACTTGAGTGGATAAACGATACCAGTGAGAGTACGCAGGCGGAGTAAACATCCCCTTAGCACCCTTTAGTTTCGTTCCTTGGATCATAGTGTTCCAAGCACGAGAGTGTTTTAGTTGCGATCCTGTCATATTGATTACACACTTTTGAGGTGTTTCATCAACGAGCGCGTAGCCATAGTGATTAGCCGTCACTGTCAGTTGGGTTTCCCCTCCTGGAGTGATTAATCGACCTTGACTATCGCGTGTGCACCGATTTAAAAGATCGGAGTCAGCGGGATGTACAGCCTTTATGCCTCCACCTTTCTCACGCAACCCCCACTCAACGAGTGTTTTGGTGTAGTAAGCCGGTAAAAACAGAAGGCCTTCATCGCCATTAATGACGATGTTGGTTCCGCTATAATACAAATCCCCTTCTTCCGCATCTGGGTTATAGTCACTAGACGTTTTTTGTCTCTGTGGAGACAGCGCCTGAACTATACTCAAACGAGGTGTGCGAAGGTCATCTGCACTTACATCTCCGAAGCCTTTTTCTTCGATGTTTTCAAATAGGGACGTTATGGATGTCCCATTTCCTTTCTTCGTTGCCATATCTTGGTTCCTCTTTATTCGTTCAACGGTTTATTTTTGTGCGTTTGCCTGTGTACACAGAGAATTTCTTCTGTATGTCTACATCAAACGATGAATTACCCGATTCGATCATTTCTCTTACGAAAGCTCGAAGGGTGCTTGGATGAACTGCTTCCTTAGTTTCGGGTAAGTACCCTTCTTTAGAAAGCATTTCTACCAATCTGGAAGCGTCAGCATCTTCGCCTTGACCAAAAGAAACAGTTAGGGTGTTCTTTATAATGTCCCCATGACCGTTATCTCTTAACCAATCGTGCGCTGCCTCCAGGTTGGCGGCAGTAATGCGTGCGCTGTAAAATGGATCTGCTGAAATTCGTGATCCGTCACTGAGTTTTAGATCAGAAACGCCGAGTTCAGCTAATTTATCTGGAATAGTTTGCTCAGAAAGTTCTCTGTGCTGATCTTTTATTTTTCTCAGCCTTTCTTCTGTGTTCCCTATTTCTCCCTCTAGGACCAGTAAATCGTGACACAACTTACTTAGACTTTTTATAGCAGATTCGTCCATGTCCTCAACTGCTTTTTTGATGTTTTCTTCAAACATTTCGTTCATCTTCATTTTTTCTTCCCCTTATTTATAGGTATTATGTTATTCGGTACTCGTTCTTCTTCTTTATCTAAATTTATTTCAAATTCTGGTATGAAAAAAATTAGTCCCTCGTTATTTACTTCGACGACTTCAACAGATCCTTCTGGTTGGTCTAAGACGGAGTACACATATCTTAGTGTTTCGTCTAAACTAGCGAAAGGGCCTATTGATTCGCGTAAGTTTTTTTCAAAAGGAGCAAAGTTTATAAACCATCTGTTTTTTCTGTCGCTACAGACTTCTATTTTGGTTGTCGTTCTTCGTTCCTTATTCATAACTTGCACTAAGCATATACTATATGTAGAATAGATTGCAAGAAATATTTTAATAAAGAACGAAGGATATGAAAACAATGGATATAGAAACTTATAAATTCAAAACCGAACCTTACGAGCACCAAATGGAGACTCTTGCCAGGAGTGCTCATAAAAATCTCTATGCACTTTTCCTTGAGATGGGCCTTGGCAAATCAAAAATCTTATTAGATAACGCCGGTATGCTCTTCGAGCAAGGAAAAATATCTGGTCTGCTAATTATAACACCAAAAGGTAATTTAAGGAACTGGGACACACATGAGATCAACAAGCATTTACCTGATCGCATAGAGAGAAATGTCCTGGTATGGCAACCCAATCACACAAAACGATGGACCAGGGACTACGATAAAATGGTTAAAGAGGATAGTGACGGTGTTTTAAATGTTTTTCTAGTAAACGTCGAAGCCTTTGCAACAGTTAAGGCATGTAAATTTGTTGAAGAGTTTTTGGTAACACACGATGTAATGATGGCGATTGATGAATCCACTACGATAAAGAATCCGAAAGCTAAGAGAACGAAACATTTAATTAAGCTGGCTCCTCTAGCTGATTACCGAAGAATCCTAACAGGGTTCCCCATTACCAAAGCTCCTCTTGACCTGTACTCACAGTGTTATTTTCTGTCGCCTAACTTGTTGGGGTTTTCTAGCTACTATGCGTTTAGTGCAAGGTATGCGATCACCCAGGCACGCAGAATGGGCGCTCATTCTTTCCAGCAAATTGTTGGTTTTCAAAAACTTGAAGAGCTCCAACAATCTATTAAAGACTTTTCAATCCGTAAAACGAAAGACCAATGCCTGGATCTTCCTGCCAAAGTATATACAAAGCGTTATGTCGAACTAACGGACGAGCAAAAGAAAGCTTATGGCACCATGAAACAAAAAGCATTGATGATCTTGGAAGACGAAGTGTTTAGCACCATGAATGTACTGACACAGATTATGCGACTGCAACAGGTGGTCGCAGGTAGTCTGCGTAACGAAGAAGGTGAAACGATTGTCTTGAAAAACAACAGAGTCCGTGCGGTGCTGGACCTATTAGAAGAAACTTCTGGAAAGGTGGTTGTTTTTGCGGTGTTTCAAACCGATATACAACAATTAGAAAAGGCTATTGCTGCAAAATTTGGTGAAAGATCTGTGGCCTCTTATTATGGTAAGACGCCCCAGGACGATAGACAGCGGATTATTGATAAGTTCCAAGATCCCGACAGCGAGCTACGCTATTTTATTTCTAATCCACAAACAGGCGGTCGCGGTATTACTTTAACAGAGGCCAGCACCATGATCTTTTATTCTAATTCCTATGACCTAGAGCTGAGAGTCCAGGCAGAGGATCGTATTCACAGAATCGGGCAAGATAAAAGCTGTACCTATGTTGATCTGGTGTCCAAGGACACGGTTGATGAAAAAATTCTTCAAAACCTTTTAAGCAAAGTTAAGATTAGCAACGAGGTTCTTGGAGAAATACGCAACTGGTTTAAATAAGGTATACTGAGTTATGGCTTCTTATAAAAAATACTTAAAAAACCCGGCTACACAAACAACGGTTGACGACATTCTTGCGGACCTTTTACCTATTGTTAAATCGCACTGCGAACGAGACGATGTTGCGCCTTGGGACATGGCAACAGCCTTAGTGGTCCTGTTGTCTTCGCTAACAAGCAGTTCTGACTTGGACAAAGAGGTCTTGATTCAGTTGACCACATTCATTATGGAAACGACGACGGACCAAGGACTTTTCTCAACCAAACATTAGGTGTATTATAGGGGTATGGCAACATCCCCTAAAGATACAAGCCTGTCTTCGGCTTTTAAGCACTCTTTCGATCAGCCTCTGGAGAACATGGCAACCACATTTCAAGCCCTCGGCATGGAGGGTTGGGAAGATTTTTTGCGCGATCTTGTCGAAACACCAGAAAACTATGAAGCAGCAGCTGGAAAGTTTATAAATGCTCAAGACAAAGGGTTTAAGTGGGAGCATTTTCCAATGGCAGTCTTTGAACAAGCGGGACAAATCGCTGGAAGCATATTGACAAGAGGTGTAGGGACAGTGCTTGGAGGACTAGCAGGGGGCCCAGCTGGGGCGGCTGTTGGTGCTTTATTAGGTCCGGGTTTGTTTGAGGCCGTACAGCTTGCAGGACCCATTGCCTATGAAAGAGCCAGAAACAATAAGAGAGAAGAGCCTACTTGGGAAGATTGGAAGGGCGCACTGAGCGCTTCTGCTTTTTCAGGAGCCCTAAACGCTGTTGGTATTAAAAATGTGGGTGTGCTTAATAACATCGGCAAAGCAGGGCAAACCGCTAAAAGAGCGGCAAAAGCAACAGCGTCGGAAGGAGGCACCGAATGGCTGCAAGGTTACACGGAACAAGTTGGTGGTACACTAGGAACTGAGCCCTACAAAGACCTAGTGCGTCTTGTAAAAGGCGCTGATATGACACAAGAACAGATCGACGCACAAGAACAGAGCGACGTAGGCTATGATCCAGACAAAACGTATGTTGACACTTCCCGTCTAGGTCAGTATATACAAGGACTAGACCACAAAGCCGCGCTTGGAGAGGGTTTATTGGGTGCTGGCGCAGGGGGAGTTACCCAAGCGGGTACAGACATAGGTAAAGCGGCGGTGCAAGCTGGGGCAGAGAAACTGGGTGTAACAGCAGCCAGAAGTAAAAAAAGCGCGGAAAAAACCCTGACAGAGAAAAAGAAGGCCAGGGAAGAAGGAGTTTTCCCAGATGTGCAAGACTCTATACGAAAAGCCGAGGCTGAAAAAAAGGTTTTGTTGAAGGAAAAATTGCCAAACCTTGCCGAAACCATGTCTCCTTTAGAAGTAGACACCTTTACACGAAAAATACTTTTAGACCAAGACGACATGGTTCAGGAGTACCTGGGCGACGATGGTGCTATGCAAAAGGTAGACAAAGAGTTGGGAGCTGTAAAAGAAACAATCGCAGGGCTTGGTTTAAATAAAAAAGACCAAAATAGTGTTTTTAAAGACGTTCTCGATGAACTACAAAGAGCTCCTGATGAATACACTATAAACTTGGCAGACATCGACCATGACTATGGTCCTGGCGAAATGGATAGCCTAGACTTTTTTGATATGTCCGCAGTCGAAGACTTTGCAAAAAACAGAGCTTCAACCTACCAAACAGATTTTACAGCCACTTTAGATGAAGGTCGTTTTGAAGGGACGAATGTTCCCTATGGGGGAGACGCTCTTTGGAAAACTACGCCCGAACTTTTCCCTCTTACGGCTGGTGGAGTTGCCATTGGTTCCAATGCTTTATCTACTGTCTTTCCTTTAGGCTCTGTACACCAGGTTTATACCGATCCGCAAATCGGCTTTATGAGAGACGCTCCAAAAGGTCCCCTTGATCCTACCTTTATGTCCTATAGCCCTTTAATTCAGCACTTAGAAGGACGGTGGGAGAACAAAGAGGATAAAGTAGACTTTCCAAAAAAACTTGTAAACAACGAGCCTATCCCTGCTGCCGAGATGATGCGTTGGCTGTATGTTAAGACTCCAGGAAGCGCGAAAGGTAGACTGCACGGTGATTTTCAGGCAACCAAGACAAAGAAAAGCAAATCCAAGATTGCAAGACAAGCGATTGAATCGGGAGTAGCGGAGTTTTTGCAGGACAGAATAAACGCTGGAGAAAAGGTTACTAAACAAGAGGTTTTGGACGTTTATACCAATCACCGCAACAACTTCAAGTCTGTCCTGCTTTCTAGCAACGCAATAGAGGTGAGGCCAGACGATGGTGTTCGCGAAGCGTTGGTCCTTAAAGGAGTGGGTGAGGATGTAGCCACTGCCATGGCGCTGCCCAAGTCTTTTGGTCCATTGGTGGGAAGTAGGGAATGGGCGGCTAATGAGGCGAAACTTCCGGGGGAGTCTGCTTACTCCTTGGAAGAGGGAGACATGGCCATTTTTGAAGACGCGTCAAACACTTACTTAGGAAGAGTGTATCAAAAAATAAAAAAAGAGGAGATCGAGAAATCGGAGATTCTTCCAGACGACTATCAGGGCATCGGCGATCAGCGAACAAATGAACGTCTTGCTGATGAGTGGGTTGATGTTGTGGAACCAAGGATACAGAAGAAAATGAAAGGGTATTTGGACCTGGCTCCAGTTATTAACATTCTTACGCCACCTAAAGTAGACGCTAGCCAAAGAGCCACAGAGCCTTATATGCCTAAGCACGGTACCAGTCACCTGTTTGGTAGGCACACAGGAGAGGGAACCGATAACTTGCGTAGGTTGGGGGAAGACTTAGAAATGCCACTGATCTACACTCCAGAGATTACCAATAGAACCAAAGAACAGTTTGCCCTTGACGACGCAAACAGAGACCAAGACATGCCTTTTTTGACGAAGCTGAGAATCTGGGTGGAGTCAAGAGCTAATCGTAAAAGAGCTGATCCCGCTGTTTATGATGACGGAGACACTACGCACGCTTGGACAGACCCCAGTACGCTTGCCTGGTGGAGAGGCGGCATGTTTTCGCACATAGATGAAAAGTACCAAAACGCCAAAGGCGCGCTTTTAGCAGAAATACAGTCAAAACTACACGGGTCTTCTCAGGACCCAGATAAAAGCGAAATATACCGATCACATGTTAAAAACAAGGACGCGATGTCCGAAAAAGAAAAAGATCAGTACCGAGAAGGCACAAAAATAACGAGCGCTTGGGACGCGGTATTAAGCAACCCTGAGCTCCAATACGGTTCTTTGACTGGTGGTGCAAAGGAGTTGGGTAAAACGATTTTGTTGCCTTTTCTGCCTAAAGAGGCGATGGGAACAACGCCTGACGCTTCTGCTTTTCCCGGCGTTCGTTTTCAAGAGGACATGGCTAGAACAGAAACCCCTGTTTTCCCTAAAGACATAGCTGAAGCGTTTAGATCCTATTTGAAGAATTATGTAGACTTAGAAAAAATAAAAGCTTTTGACAAAAGAGCAGGCGAGTTTTCTGAAAACGAGATCGGTCCGGCGGCTTTTGATGTAGCGGTGGCGGCTTTCCAGCAAACACAGCCTTTTGCGTCCATAGGTCTTAACCTAACTGAGGCCCAAACAAAGGAGTATCTTAAAGACATAAAACACGGGAAGGATAGTACCTTTTGGCTAGGCCCATCAAGGTGGAGAAAGAACCTTGTTCGTATGGGGCTTTTGGACGAAGAGTTTGTGGAAGACCCTGAAGTTGTGGCTACGGTGGATGATGCGCTTTCTCTGGCTAAAAACACGCTTGTTAACGTTGCTGCCAGTAAAAGGGACGCTTTTATTGCTCAAAACCAAGAGATTTATAGGGACGCTTTACTCGCAGTTCCTGGGCTGACAGATATTGCTTTACCTTTTATAGAAAATACGGCGCCTTCTCATAAGGAATACAAGGACGCCAAGAAGACGTTCGATGGGTCCCAGGTTAGAGACGCCGACATACGTCCAGATTACCCGCTAAAAGCGGATTGGCCCAAAGCTTTATTACAGGCATCTATTGTAAAGACTTTGCAACACGATCCAGATATTACTCACATCTACATTCCTGATGCCGGGTACGGCGATTCTCCCAGGACTCCTTATTTCCAAGCTTTAGAAGAGGCACAAAAGATTGCGGACAAGTTTAAACTAGATTTTAAAGTGGTCGATGAGTTTACAGCGAACATATACAACCCGGCGACAGGAAGACGTGAACAGGGCCCTGTTAAAGTTCGTGCCTTAGAGATCGCACCACTAAGGGAGACGGCTGTACTATATGGAGCCTGGGAAGGTTATCAGAAAGGGGGATTGGTTAAGAAAGCAACGAATCAAGTATTGAATTATGGAGACTACGGAAGACGATATATCTAGGGAAAAAGCGGCTTTATATTGGTATAACCAAGGTTATAGAGAGGAGGCTTTGCACCAAAAAATAGAAGAGACGGTGGAACAAGGACGCCTCGTTGACGAGGGCCATATTACTTGTGCAGGCGGGGTTTGCGACTAGCTATAATAGGCATGTAGTTTTTAGGGTTCGACAAGCCTTTGTTGAACCTGGGTATCAACCAACCTATTATTCTTATTTTTCTTATTAAGTCTTTCATGCTCTCTCCAATAAAATCGGGGGAGTTATTTCCCCCGATCTACACCTGGGCCGTTCCTCAACGCGCAAACATCTCTTCTCGACCCATATGTTCTTTAAAGTCCCATTGTTTATGTCTGCAATTTTATCGACGTACGCTGACACCACACACATAAACTACCGAACTGGGACCAAATCCGTCTTAACAAGGCGTCAGCTACTCAAAAACTCTGAGTGTTTCTTGGGATCATCGACCACGACCACCCATTCTAAGGTGCCGTTGTCCTCCCATTGCATTAAAACTGCCCCTAGACACGCTGTCATGTCTAGCTCATTAAAAATTTTATAGGCCGTGAGCGCGGTTAATTGATCCGAGTAGAAGTGCATCACGGATTTGCTCTTGCCATTGGGCATTTCGCCTTTGTATATTTCAGTTAGGTTAAAATCGTCTGTGAATAACGTACAGGTGTGCGATAAGAAATCGGCGTCTTCTTTGTTGTAATAGACAAGTGTTATTGGATCGCTATTGCTCATCCCTGGTTAATCTCCTCATTAGCCGCGTTCACCAGGAACCGGAACGGGTTAGGTCTTTTTTTCTCAAAAATGCCCATCTCAACGGCTAACTGGTTATAACGTACCCAGGCACTGGACCAATATCCAAACATCTCGAATTTATATCGGGATAGAGATTCCAGAGCTTTTACTTCAGCCTGATCCATGCGCTTGATTAATGCTTCCTGGTTCATGGTTCAATACCCTTGGGTCACATGGGAATAAGCGTCTGGACAGTCTTCAACATCTTTTCCACAAGTGCATTTTTCTATATGTTCTTCCATTTTTTCTCCCTGATCTTATGCCCAGTTCTTTATTATATGTTTATCTCGGTTGCCCAAAGAACCAGGCTAACGGACTAAGATCGGATCCGAAATTAAAGGAGGCCAACCGAGTAAATGAATTATACCCCAAAGTAACATAAAGTAAACAATATTTTGTATATTTTTTTGAGCACGAAGGAAAAGGGTGTTTTGTCGTTCGTGAGATTGACCAAGGTCCAAGGACCAGGGACTTTTGTCCTGTTTCTAAGGGTGACTTGCTTGTTTCTAAGGGTGACTTGCTTGTTTCTCCAGCAGGAGGGCGGGTTTCTCCAGGGGAAGTGTTGATTTCTCCACCGCACCTCAAAAAAACGTAGAAGTTCACTAAAAGTTAGGTGAAAACACAGCTACGAAGGCTCTGAAACCCTTTAAAATCAAGGGGTCTTGTTTTCCTATATAGACGACTACCACCTAACCTGAACTTCTACTTTTGTGATTTTACAAAAGACTAATACGAAAAAAAGTTGGAAAAGTGAGGTGCGGAGGTGCGTTTTCCTTGAAAACCTTTGTTTATAGGGGTTTTCACCTAACCTGACAGAGGTGCGGTGGAGGTGCGGTGGGTTAGGTGAAAAAATACTTACTAAATCTTACTTAAAACTATATAATTTAGTTATGCCAAAAGGACAATCAGGAAACATATCAGGTCGTAACGACAAACACTTGACGCCAAAACAGATTCGTTTTGCTAAAGAGTTTGTTTATAACGATGGATCAAAAACACAAACCGAGTGTGCTGTAGCTGCTGGGTACGGCAAGTCGAGTGCTCATGTTCGGGCATCAGAGCTGCTAAACCCACAAAAATATCCGCTTGTTGTTCGATATATAAGAGAGCTCCAGTCGGAAGTGGACAAGAAGTACGAAGTTACTTTCGGAAGACACGTTAAAAAACTAGCTGATATAAGAGACCAGGCCATAGACAAAGGAAACTTAACCGCTGCTGTTTCAGCTGAGGTTCAAAGAGGTCGAGCTGCGGGTCTTTATGTAGAAAGAAAAGAAGTTCGCACAGGTAGTTTGGAATCTTTAAGTGAAATAGAGATTAAAAAACGAATACAAAAGCTACTTGGAGACTATAAACCCTTGTTGGAAGCAGAAGAGGCGCAGTTTACCGAATAGTTTTTTTGTGTAGCTCGTCAACGTATTCTCTGAACTCTGGTGTCATTCCTACAGCTTCTTTAGGTTTAACCGCATTATCATATTCTTCCCAGGTCAAAGTTAGTCCCATGGTGTCTTCTAGTTTATTAGCTATTCTTGGGTGACTGTCTATTGGGCAATCTATACAAAGCCGATAGCTTTTCTTTGCTCCTTTTAGACCGATTCTAAGAAAAGGAAGTAAATCATGTAGTTGATTTTGGTTTATAGCATCAATTAGATTGTTTGCCTGGTCAACCTCTAAGTAGGTTCTGTACCTAATCATCGAGTTTTTTCCATTTTTCGTATAGCCAGCTCGGAACGTTTTTTGGCGTTTGATAATTTACTGGTCCCTAGTTTTACTCCATGTCCTTTGTTATCGACTATGCGATACTCTTTAGAGCGGCTGTCTTGCACCAGTCTGTAGGTTCCTCTTACTTTAAAATCTTTTTCCTCAGCCATTTTTTTCTTCCTCCAGGTTTAAAGTTAGTCTTGTTAAGTACCATTGAGCCTTTTCTAAGTCCTCTAGTCCATGTTTTTGTTCATATCTCCACAGATATTTTAATATATTTCCTTTCAAATAATCTCTAAATCCTTGAGGTGACATACTTGCCTCTATTGCGTCAATGCACTCAATCCCTCCCTGGTTGTAGTGTGGGGGGTGGTTTACCAAATCAGGCTCTTTGTCTGGCATAGCGTGGCTTTTTCCAAAAGTGTCGTAAATCTCAGCCATGTTTTTTCTTGTAAACAGCTTTTAACCATCCTGGGTATGTTCGATAATATTCAAACATGTTTATAAAGGGGGTGTTTCCCTCTCTTTGTCTTTCAGCCGTGTTTTCTTCAAACATGTGTCTAACAAACATGTGAAAGCCCGGATCTTTTTCGAGCTCCTTGTCAAGATCTTCCCACTCTTTTTTTCTCCACAACTTAGTCATTTTTACTCCCCAGCAAAAGATCTCCTAGGCTATACCTATTAACTAAAAGGCCCCTGTTAGCGAATTGCCCTGGATTAAACTTTGTTTTTTCGTAGTGAGCTGTCGGGAGGCTTGTAGAAACCTTTGCCCACTCACCACTTGATGCTTTGTATTTCTTTATATGAATGTTTGTCTCTGTGATTTTTACAACACAAGCCATTTGTTCACTCGCTTTTCCCCAAGGAACGTTGAGAAGATCGCCCAGCTTTAGTTTGTGTTTCTCGCCTTGGTGTACGATAAAGAAATTGTTTTCGTGTTTTTCAATCATGTCTGCTATTTCTTGTTTTTTAATATACTTTTTCTTTCCAACCAAAGCAAGAGAGCAGAATAAGTAGCAGCCATACCAATAAACTCTCCATGCGATATTGTTTCTGTTTCAGCACCTCGCATTTGTTTTAAGGAGTCAGCCAACCCCTCGGTCAGCTTTCTCCTTAGTTCTTCTGTTTCTATTGTTTCAGAAGGGCTTGGCATCTATCCACTCCTCTGGACACTCTTTTTTATAAATGTCCCTGGCTCTTTTTATAAGTGCAGCCTCCACATGAGGTTCTTTTTCTTCTGGCAACCACCACTCAACAATCTCACCTTCCGAGTTCTTTTTGAAGTGCACCTTACCGCGTCCGAACCCAAGGTGGACAGTTCCTACGCTGTCCTCCCCAAGTTCAACTTTGTTTTTTCCATTGTAGATGCTCATGTCACCACCTCACATTCTTTAAATGCAACAAGAGCATTAGTATCAATCAATTCTTCTACTGTATCTTCATACATTAATGGAAAACTCATACCAAATTTTTCTTTCAAATAAGCTATATCGCCTTTAGAAAAATGCTCAAAGAGTTGAACCTCTCCCCATTCGTCATCGCCCGTGCCTCTATAATCGTTGTATTCAAGAATAGGTTCTGTCCATTTGCCTTTGTATTTAACTTTGATTAATCTGTAATCACAATATTCATTCCCTACTGTTTCAGTTAATACTGTTTCATCTGTCCAGTCACTCATTGGGCCACCTCTTCTAACTCAACAACCTCTGGTTCAACCAACCTGTTGATCTTAAAGTCTTTGTTAAGTCTTGTAGGCATGATGACCACAACACCGTTTTCAGACTGCCAAACATTAGGCCCAGTTGGAGACCCAGAGACAAGTGCCATAGTTGGAAACTTCTTGTTTTCCTCTTTGAGCACAAAGTCTTTGAGTTTAGCCAGGTATTTTGTGTTAAAGCTGACCGGCTCACTTAGATCAAAACCAGAACTAACAACACGTTGCCAATCTGGAAAACTTCCTTCAAGTACAGGTAGTCTGGTGGCTACATTATCACCGTCTTCATCGGTTTGGACCAGATACAGCTGTTGTGGAAAAGGATCAATGGTTCCGTCAGCAGAGGCGTCCATATCAACCAAGTCCACTCTTTTAGAATCCGTTTTCTTTAATTGTGTGAAAACAGGATTAAGTTTTTTAGAGTTTTCTTGATAAACATTTAAGATGACGTCTTTGAAAGCTACATGAGCAAACGCCTCTTTATCCTCATATACACAAAGATAGTGTCCATTGGTTGCTACGATATATACTCCACCGCCCGGTCTCTGTCTCTTTTGAATAAAAACCCCGTTTAAGTAGTAACGTACATCTCCCTTTGCGGCAAAAAGGCACGCACGGGCCAACATTTCTCCGTTTAAGTTATCGATATTATTTGTCATATTAATACTCCCTTATTTAATTAATATTGCCCCCAATTATATAGTATTTGTCGTATATATTCAACTGTTCTGATATACTTTCCTTACTGTGGCGAAAAAAGAATCTTTATTTTGGAAAAAAGTTAAGTCGAATTTAAAAACGTTCGAGCTAATCCGTATAGAATCGTGGACTAATCAAGGGATTCCCGATGTTTTAGGCGTATCTCCGGACAACATCTATTTCACAGCTGAGCTCAAAGTAACCGAAAGTAATAAAGTTTCCTTCTCGCCACATCAAATTGCATACCATAAGCTAAGAGAAAAAGCCCCGGCATTTATCTTGGTCCAGGGGCTCTCGAAGAAGTACCCCAGAAAATATGGCTTGTATCTCTTTTCGGCTGACCAAATAGAGTCGTTGGTCGTCCTTGGACTCAAAACACCTGCTCTTTTGTCCTTTGACCAAGGTTCTTGGTCCGAGTTTGAAGAAGCTTGGTCAAAGGTCATTAAACGACCGATCAGTCGGTTCCTGATCCTTCCTTAATGCTTGCTTGTCTTTTCTGAGAGACGACCCGTCTTCAGGGCCCATTGCTGTGTTGCGCACACCCGTGGTATTTGCTTGCTTGTCTTTTCTGAGGAAAGGAGCTGGGACCCTGCCGGGGTTACGCCGTGCCTGCTTGTCTTTCCAGTCGGCGAAAAGACAAGCAGCCTGGGCCAGAAGGACACGGATGGCTAGGGCTTGCTTGTCTTTTCTATCTAAAAAGGATCAGGGCCCGCTTCTTCCTGGAAGAGGCTTGCTTGTTTTTTCGGGGGGAGAAAAGACAATGGGCCCTGGTAAAACCTGGGCTTGCTTGTCTTTTCTATCTAAAGAAAGTTTCCCCTGGCAGCAGGAGCTGCCTGACTCTCGGATCGGCGGGGGAGAAAAGACCGCTTGCTTGTCTTTTCTATCTAAAAGAGCTGCGGGGACGCTTCAGGGCGTGCTTCGGATCGGGAAATAAAAAACCCCCGACATTTCTGTCGGGGGTTCTTGGTCGGTTGGCTAGGGTTAGAAGTTGCGCTATTTTTATTCTAACCTTAGTTAACTGCAACACCTAGCCAACGGGACTTTGCGGTTAGTCTATTGTCGCTAAAAATCCAATGAGTGCGATAATAAAAGCCAAACCAATGACAACCACTAAAGCGTGTTCAGCTAACATATCTCAAATCCTCCGCAGTTCTTGACGAAGGTATGAAACTCTCGAACATTTGACACTTCAAACGGGTAGCCAGTATCGAAGTGCTTACGCTCTCCTTTACCACCACAGCCGTTGCAGTCGCCTCGCACATACTCATCATCTCGTTGACCAGTACCGTCGCAAATATCACACTTGACCAACGGCAATCTTTCAATGGCCTTGTCGTATTCTTTCTTATACTCCTCAACACCACCGTTCAAAAGTTCGTGCGCCAAAGCGTTGGCAATATACTTACACCTTTCAGCGTCAATAACATGCCCAGAGTTGTGATGTCCAGCGTCAAGATCTTCTTCGGTGATAACCTCAGAACAAAGGTTGGCAACATAATTCCAAAGCGGTCGCCAGTACCAAACATTGTTTCTAAAGTATTGACCAGATAATGATTGACCTTCCCAATACGCCTTCCAATCTTCCGAATCAAAGTCGTCGTGGTTAGGTTGTGCTGGTGCAGTTGTTGTTGGATTCAATCCATAAACGTCCATTCCCATATCGTTCTCCTTATTATTGTTAAGTTGTGTGGCATTGTTTAGGAATAATTTTAATGAGATTTCCTTGTCCGAATTTAATCTTGTTTCTCAACCACTCCGTTATTATACAAAAAATCTCATATAAACACAACCTTGTTTTTTCCGTCGGTCGCCCAAAGACAAGCAAGATTTGATGCTTGCTTGTCTTTTCTATCTAAAAGAGTTTCCGGAGCTGCCGGACGCAGGGCGTGCTTCGGATCGGGAAATAAAAAAGGGCCACCTTTCGGTGGCCCTTCCAACACTATAACAAGGAGGCTTAGTGTTTAGTTTTTTCTTTTGCCTCTGCTACTTCCAAAGCGTCTAGTGCATACTTGTCAGCATGTCTAACTGCTTCCCTTATTATATCCATAGCTTCCTCTCTTTCTTCAGCATCATCTGCTAAAGCACAGAGAATGAAACCGCACACATGCTTGATTAAGTGCTCTATCAACATCGACGCATCGGTTGCTTCCCCTGTTTTCTCACCTCTCTTTTTAGTAAGGTCTAACATAGTTTCGCCCAATGCTTCTACAGATGTTTGTGTGATTTTAAACACTTCTTCGTATTCTTTTTCGTAGTCGTCCATATTCTTTCCTTGTTATTAGTTAAGTTGTGTGGCTAGACTTTTCTACTTGTTGAGCTTTTAACTCTAAGCCTTTAACTCTAGCCACCCCGTTATTATACGAAAAATCCTATACAAATACAACCACTTGCTTGTTTTTTCGGGCGGGAAAAGACAAGCGACGCGGGCCTTCAGGCTAGCGAAACGAAGTGCTCGCTTGTCTTTTCTATCTAAAAGAACTACGGCCTGCTGTCCAGGATCTGCTTGCTTGTTTTTTCGGGCGGGGAAAGACAAGCAATGCCGGGCCTGTGCGAAGCGAAAAGGCTAGGCAAAGCAACGCGCTTGCTTGTCTTTTCTATCTAAAAGAACGTGCTGGCCTGCAGCACGGCGTCGGATCGGGCAATAAAAAATCCCCCGCCATTTCTGACGGGGGATTTGAGGCATTTGTTACCTAATGGTTGCCATGATACAGACAACAGCGAACAGAACGACGCCTATGCCAAACAGGATAAAATATAAATCAATCATGGGCTTTCCTCCATTGGTGAACGCGCATCTCTGCTATTTTAATCATGGCCATATCTCTATCTATTCCAAAGCTGAGCATTACGCCAGTTATCATTAATTGCATTTCTTGACTGTTGTCGTTATAGACTTCATCAATGATGCGTTCCTCTTGTTCTATGTTGTGTAGATTACTCATTGAACATCCTCGTTGTTAAGTACATCTAAGATTCTACGCGACCTATCCCATAAGTCAAGCCTAAATGCGTTGTTTAAAAACAAACACCAATATAAAATAATTATTGACATATCCTATAAAATCATTAAGATAGTAAGAGTAGGCAATTAAGCCTACCAATAAAAAAGGGGGCTAAAATGCCAAATGAAATAACAAACGTAAACGACGTACCAATGATGGCTATAGCGTGCGATCTCGATAGAGACGACATCAAAGTAGTGATGAGTTTAATCAAACTCTTAGCCAGTAAAAATCAAGGCAACATTGACCACAATGTCCAATTTGCCATTGATACCATTACTGATACTTTGGACAACGCACCAAGGATTACCAACGATGGATAGTTGGCTTTATAGCGACTGGAAAATAGCAGACGCAGACTCAACTGAGTCTGCGTCCTCTATAAAACGCAGTTGTAGTGGTGAGCATGAATATAGAACAGGCCTTTGTGTGCTACATCTACCAACAGCTGTTGTTGATGAGTTGTTCGATGTTCACGATCATCAAGTGTCTATGCAAGACAATGGAATCGCGCCTTATGGTAGAGATCAATCAATGAATACAGCCAAAGGTGTACCAAACTTGCTAAAACTGGTGACTAATACTAATCAATTTGGAAAATAACAGGGGGGATAGTTGAAAATGATCTACTTAGATAAAACACTAGATAAACTAGAACTTGATTTAGAATCGTTGGAATCTATGATTCACATAATGGAAGCTGGTGATTACACAACCTACCTTTCAATGTGTAAGGAACGTAAGATACTAGCGAGAATTATTCATGTTGCGAAAGCAATCATCTCTGAGAACGGGATTGACTTAGACATCTAACCAATAAGCCCTTAGAGCGCCTCTAACGCACTCTAAGGGCGCTTGCTACTCAAATCGGCGGCCCAGACAAGCTAGCAATAGGGGGGGATAGAACCTTTGCAATTAGGCATACTTGTACTAATTGAATATACAAAGGGGCTATCCCCCCCTATTGCTAGCTTGTCTATTATCTTCTAAAGAGCAGAAAACAGACGGGTACAGAATATTCAGAATATTTGACATTTTTTAATCCCTTTTATATAACAAAAAGGGTCTAGGAGTCCCTGGTCGAAGGAAAAATTTTTTATATGAAAAAAACTTGCATCACTTGCCAAAGGGAACTTTCCAATGAAAAGTACACCGGCAAGCGAAACGTCTGTAAGCGATGCACCTCTTTTAAAAGAAACGCGGCAAGGAATCATACGCCGGAATCCTATCTCGCTGTCGTTTTTAGTAAACTCAAGGCAGCTAGGAAAAGCATGGAATGGGACATTTCCTTAGCGCATATTAAAAAACTTTGGCAGAAACAACGTGGGCGCTGCGCTTTGTCCGGGGTGTTTATGACCTGGCAAGGGGGTGAAGGCAAACAGGATCTTAATGCCAGTATTGATAGAAAAGATCCTAATAAAGGCTATATAATAGGAAACATTCAACTGGTGACACAACGAGTCAATATAATGAAACACACCCTGGGAGAAGGAGAACTGTATTGGTGGTGCAAAAACATAGTAACAACAAAAGAGACAGGTAATGCCGATTAAATTTAAACCAACAGAAAAGCTCTTTGATCGCCGGACAGGAAAGACCAAGGTCGTTTATTATTGGATGAAAGGCACTTCGACCAAGGACCTGTTGTCGTATATAAACAACCCTAATTCAAAAAAGAAGCACATTAATAAATGCAAAAAGGAACTGAATCGACGTATAATGTAGATATTGACTTGGATCGTTTAGCAGAGCAATACCCTGATGCGACTAAGGAATTAATTGAACTAACAGAGGCGTTAAACGCTAAACAACTCCAACGCAATGGCGCAGAAAGCTTTCTGACGTATGTCAAACACATGTGGCCAGACTTTGTTGAAGGTCGACACCACCAAATATTTGCTGAGAAGCTCGAACGAGTCGCACGCGGAGAGCTGAAACGGCTTATTATCAATATGCCTCCCAGACACACGAAGAGTGAATTTGCTTCCACTTACTTCCCGTCATGGATTTTAGGCAGAAACCCAAAGTTAAAGGTCATGCAGATTACGCACACCGCTGAACTTGCCTTTCGTTTTGGACGGCGCGTCCGAGATATTATTGACTCGCCTGATTATCAAGGAGTTTTTCCAGGGGTGGCGCTAAAAGCCGATAGTAAATCTGCAGGACGTTGGGAAACCAACGGGGGAGGCGAAGCGTTTTATTCTGGTATTGGCGGTGCCGTTACCGGACGGGGGGCAGATTTATTGGTACTCGATGATATTCACTCGGAGCAAGACGCTTTGAGTCCAACGGCCCTGGACAATGCGTGGGAATACTATTCTTCAGGCCCTCGCCAAAGACTACAACCCGGTGGTGCTATTGTTATTGTGATGACGAGATGGAGCACCAAAGACTTAACTGGGAGACTGCTTAGCAAACAGGTCGAAGATCATGCCGATCAATGGGAAGTCGTAGAATTTCCAGCTATTTTCCCTGAATCTGGCAAAGCGCTATGGCCGGAATATTGGAGACTTGAAGAGCTCCAAGGGGTAAAAGCCTCACTTCCGGTGTCTAAATGGGAAGCCCAGTGGATGCAAAACCCGACTTCGGAAGAAGGGGCGATACTAAAAAGAGAGTGGTGGAAAAAATGGAACAAAAAAGAAGTGCCAGAAATGCACTACGTCATTCAAAGCTACGACACAGCGTTTTCCAAAAAAGAAACAGCGGACTATTCAGCTATTACTACTTGGTGTGTGTTCCAACCTGAAGAAGGCTCACCACGACCGGCATTATTACTCCTGGACAGCAAAAAAGGGCGGTGGGATTTTCCTGAACTCAAACGAGTGGCCTACGATCAGTACAGTTATTGGGACCCCGACACCATTATTATTGAAGCCAAAGCCTCCGGTATGCCGCTTACTGACGAATTGCGAGCAGCGGGGATTCCTGTAGTGAATTACTCCCCTGGTAAAGGGCAAGATAAAATTGCGCGTGTAAATTCTGTTGCACCAATTCTGGAATCGGGCATGGTGTATGTACCAGACACCCGTTGGGCGGAAGAACTGGTTGAAGAATGTGCCGCTTTTCCGTTTGGCGACCACGACGATTTGGTGGATTCGACCACGCAAGCGTTGTTGCGCTATCGACAAGGCGGCTTTATTGGGTTAGAATCGGATTACGATATGCAGGACAATAATCCACGCAGAATTAAAGAATATTACTAGGAGAGATCAGTGAAAGCTAAAAAAGGTGAGGTAATCAAAGACCAAGGGTTTGTTCCTTATGCAAAACAAAAAACCATGGCAACCAGCAAAGGACCAAAACCCGGCGCAGGGAAAGGTAAATCAAGAGGCAAAGGCGCAGCAGAACGCGGCACTAATTTTACAGGCGTCTACTAATGGCAATTAGAAGTCTACTTACTAAAGGCATTGGGTCTTTGCTTAAAAGAAAGCCCAAGCCCAACCGTCGACTGACCCCGGAAGAAATAGCGGAGAGAAAAGCCAAGGAACAAGAGGAACGGGTACTGGGTGAATACATGCGCTATAAATATGCCTCCCCTGTCAGAAGCCCTGGAACCACAGCCATGCGAGCCAAGAAAGTCGGAGACGAAACCATGGAAATGATTAAAGATTCAGTTATGAAAATGGATCTTCCAGCAGATAAAAAAGTAGAAGCGATTAAATCAGCAGCAACAGCTGTTAGAAATGCAGATTCTGCTGCACTTGCTAAAGCAAATCCAGCTCAACTTTCTATGGACATTATAAAAATGATAGGAGCAACAGGCGCAGGTTTTGTAGGAGGCGCAATGATGGAAGGAGCGGCCAGAGAAGGCAGACTTCCTGAAATGATACAAGACTCTTTTTTGGTTAAACCAGAGTTCAGAGGCATGAGAGATACAGGCGATGCTGTTGGTAAAATGATGGGCGCAACAATGATGGGAGCATCAGCAGGAGGCGGTTATGACGAACCTGACCCAGAACCCGGACTTGAAGAAGGTTCAATAGCGGACTTATTGCTTTTCAACAGACTGTTTGGGGACTAACTAATGCCCAACCCAGTTAAAGCAGCAAAAGGCATAGCGTCTTTGTTTGATAGAACAGAAGACCCTACGATGCTGGCAATAGAAAAGCTCCAGCGGTTGAAAAAACATGGGCGAGCGCCCTATGTTGGATCCCCGAAAATACAAGGGGACTCCACCAGAAACTATGAGTGGATTCACCAGCATTTGCACAAAGGCGACGACCAGAAAAGCATACACCTTCTTGCAAAAATCATTAAAGCTGCAAATCCCGACATTGAAGACATGGCGGCACTAACCTATGCTCAAAACACGATTATGAGTCTTCGTAACGTTCAAAAGAAAAGCTTGGGAGGAGACATGAAAGAAAAAAGATTCTACGATCAAAGGGCTAACGAGATAAACCGAGAAATAAAAGATATAATTGAACTAGCGAAAGAAACCGACTACAAGAGAGGTCTTTCTGATAAGCCATACGTCCTTGGAGCTGCGTTAGCACCAGCCCTTGCAAAAATGGCAGAGGCAACGATGGTGCCAGAACCGAGCTTCGGAGAGAAAACAGGTGAGTTTCTAATGGACTGGTTACAACCTCTTCCTAGGTCCTGGGGCCAAGCTGATCCAAAAATGAGGGTAGACTAATGGCAATGATTGGCGGAAATAAGCCGACGAACATAGATCGAATTTCTGATCTAATCGACTTGGAAGTCGAGGACGGACAAACGGTCGAGATCGAAGAACCAGGGACCATGGACAATGGTGCTGCGGTTTCTTTTATAGAAGACGGTTCAGCAGAAATAAACTTTGGTCCAGAAGAGATGGACGTGCAAGCAGATATTCCGTTTGAGGCCAATTTAGCAGAATATATTGATGAATCCGAACTGGGACGAATTGCCAACGAGCTGGTTGGTGATTTTGAAGACGACCATTCCAGCAGACAAGATTGGGAACAAACCTATGTCGAAGGACTTAATCTACTTGGTTTCAAATATGAAGATCGTGAACGACCGTTTCCAGGCGCAAGCGGTGTCACCCACCCCCTCCTAGCAGAATCAGTTACACAATTCCAAGCCCAAGCCTTTAAAGAGCTGCTTCCAGCAAAAGGACCGGTAAAAACCAGAATTATGGGGCTTGAAAACCCAGATAGTGAGGCTCAAGCGCAACGCGTGCAAGAGTTTATGAACTACCAAATCACGACAATAATGCAGGAATACACCCCTGAAATGGACCAATTACTGTTTTATTTGCCCCTAGCCGGTTCTGCTTTTAAGAAAGTTTATTTTGATCCCAGCAAACAAAGAGCAGTCAGCACTTTTGTACCCACTGAAGATTTAGTTGTTCCGTACACAGCCAGTGACATTGAAACGTGCGAGCGCGTAACCCATGTTGTAAAAATGACGTACAACGAAGTGCGAACACAACAAGTAGCAGGTTTTTATCGAGACATTACCCTAGAGGCCAGCGAAACAAATATCGCTAGCAAGCCAAAAGACAAAGTAGACGAGCTCGAAGGGCTGAGCACAGGAACAAATGAAATGATGTATGAGCTCCTAGAGTTTCATGTATCCATGGACATACCTGGTTTTGAAGATCCTGATGGTTTTCATCTCCCATACATAATAACCGTCGATCGAACATCAAACCAGGTTCTAGCGATCCGTAGAAACTATAATCCGAACGATCCACTGAAAACAAAAATTCAATACTTCGTTCATTACAAGTTTCTCCCTGGCTTGGGTTTCTACGGATTCGGCTTAATTCACATGATTGGAGGACTCTCCAAAACAGCCACCGGAGCACTAAGACAATTAATCGATGCTGGAACACTCGCTAATCTTCCCGCTGGATTTAAAGCCAGAGGGCTTAGAATCCGAGACGACGAGACTCCACTAGAGCCGGGTGAGTTTAGAGATGTCGATGCACCTGGAGGCGCACTTCGAGATTCTTTAGTACCTCTTCCTTATAAAGAACCGTCACAAACTCTGCTTGCATTAATGGGTTCGTGCGTGGAAGCAGGTCAAAGATTTGCTTCACTGGCTAACCTACAAATTGGCGAAGGCAATCAAGAACTTCCTGTTGGAACCACCATGGCACTCTTGGAGCAAGGCACACGAGTTATGTCCGCGGTCCATAAGCGATTGCACTATGCACAAAAAACAGAGTTTCAAATACTTGCAAGATTGTTCGCAGAATTTTTACCACCAGAGTATCCGTATCAAGTAGCTGGTGGGGATCAAATGATAAAACAACAAGACTTTGACGGTCGCGTTGATGTCATTCCAGTCTCTGATCCGAACTTCTTTTCCATGAGTCAAAGAATCTCGCTTGCGCAACAAGAGCTACAATTGGTTCAAAGCAATCCAGAAATACACAATATTAAAGAATCCTATCGCCGTATGTATGAAGCGTTAGGCTCAGAAAACATTGACGCACTATTAATGCCCGATCCACCACCTCCCGCTCCTGTGGACCCGGCGCAAGAAAATGGTGCGGCACTTATGGGTGCTCCTGCTACAGCGTTCCCTGAACAGGAACACATGACGCATATCGAGGCGCACCTAACCTTATTGGAAAGCCCTGTGGCTATGATGAATCCGGCAACAATGCCGTCCATGGTTTCACACATCTTTCAGCACATATCACTGGAAGCGCAAAAGATTGCCGACCAACAAATGCCGGAACAACAGCCTATGCCACCA
>CEUI01064506.1_pt1 | contig 34991 bp, 43 predicted proteins | sample 531411 | NCBI WGS metagenome assembly CEUI01 (sample SAMEA2622841, study PRJEB7988) | marine metagenome | isolation source: saline water (ENVO:00002010), including
GAGCCTGAAATTCCCCTCTACATTTGGCGGCGCGAACAGAGCGCCAATTGCGGCGTTGGTCGGAAATCCGATTTAACGGAAATTTGGGGGGCTATCTCCACCAAAATAATGACTTCATTCGGCGGGACGAAAATCGCCGAGTTTAATAGTTCCGGCATTGGCTTCTTTGCTGCTACCCCTGTCGCGCAACCAGCAGCATACACCGTGACGAACGGCGCGACAGACAGAGCCTACGATGCTAATGCGACCTCGACCGCCGAGTTGGCAGACGTTTTAGGCACGCTTATTGGCGACCTTCAAAACTATGGATTACTTCAATAGCGCCTAGTTGCGAAGCGTTAATGTAAATTCGCAGCATGACCAATGGAGACTATAATGTTTAATCGCTCGTTTTTATCCATGCTCGTGGCGTTCGCACTCGGTGCAGTGCTTGCGTCTTGTTCTGGTTTACCCAGTGATGTCAGCAATGCTGATGGCTCGCCTGTGTTCGAGGACAAGAAGGCTGGTGTGTTTCTCGGTGTCGGACCCGGCGCTGGTGGGTCTATCAGTATCGTCTGCCTGAACAAGAAGGACGAAACCTACGCCAAAGGTCCGGCGTGCCACAAACTATTCAACGCGAAATCTTGCAAGTATTGGGGTGTTCCCGAATACAGCGATATGTCGTGCCCCACTATAGCCAAGAAATAACCACCGCAAAAAACAAAAATTGGAGAAAGAAATGGCCGAATACGAAATCGAATTGAAGGATTTGGAACTTTCCGGGATACCGGAAGGAGCAGATAATCCCACTTATGGGGGATTATTGAAACAAATCATCAACATGCCTAGTTCCAATGAAGGAATTACGTATGACAAAATGCGCAAAATTTGCGACATTTCGGATAAGATCGATAAGGCGATGGAAAATGGAAATATTCTTCGCCTTGATGCCGATGAACATCGACTTTTGAAGGAACGGACCAGACAATTCCCGTTCGGCGTGGCCGATCGAGCTTTGATTATTTTTGTCGATGACGTTCTTGACGCTAAAAAAGTCGTCGAAGACAAATAAGGAAGGTAGATATGGGATTCCCATCAGAAGCAGCCCGCAACGCAGCGGGGAAAATGGACGATCGAGAACTCGAACGACCCGAGCTTAAAGACTACGCCGAAACGGTAAATACTATTGGTGCTATTGGCGGGGGGGCTCAAGACATCGATCTTGAGGATGGGAATGTCGTATCCGCTACGGTGGATACATCGGAAACAACGTTCACGTTTTCGAATCCCCCCGCTTCTGGAAGCTGTGGTTCATTCACATTGATTCTTACCAATGGGGGATCACAAACAGTGAACTGGCCCGCTTCTGTAGATTGGCCTTCTGGCGCGTCGCCCACGCTAACATCGTCGGGCGTTGACGTTCTTTCGTTCTTCACCGTTGATGGCGGAACGATATGGTATGGATTTGAGTGCGGATTGGATATGAGCTAATGCTTAGTTCCAGAATGCTACAATCGGTTACTACTGGGGAGTATGTTGCGGATGCTGTAAATTCGAACGGTACCCAATTCGCAAATAGAGCATCCGCCCTATCCGGCGTGTCAAATGGTAAACAAGGACTAATTTCCGCTTGGGTTGAAATCAATACTAATACTGTTCATCATCGATACGTTATAAGTTCAGGCACTTCCGGAGGAGCGAATGTTGGTTTGTTGTTCAGTCACCAATATGCTTCCGACACATTCGTGCTTAATGCATACAATTCAGTAAATACAATTGTTTTGAATGTTGAAAATGATACAGTGTTTACTGACGTTACAAATCCAGGAATTCATCACCATTTAATTTCCTGGGATTTATCGGTTGCCGGTTCATTTAAATGGTACGTGGATGACGTATTGGCGACTGTTACCGAAACCACATTCTCCAATGACGATATCAACTACGAAACTGCATCCGGATGGAACGTATTGAATGATCCGGGATTCTCCGGAGCCTATGCTCCTTGGTCAGGCGACGTATTTGATATTTGGTTCGATCCGGGGGAATACATTGATCTCACAGTTGAAGCAAACAGGCGAAACTTCATCGACGCGAGCGGTAAGCCTGTCAATCCGGGAGCAAAAGGCGAAGCTTTTACTGGTACCCAACCCCCTATGTTCTTTCATTTGAATGATGGGGAAACTCCAGCCAATAATTTTTTTAATAACGCTGGTAGTGGCGGTACTTTCACAGCCAATGGTACTCTTACCGTTGCGCCATCAAGTCCAACGGATTAGAAGATTACTATGGGCGACGTAGACTTATCAGCGGTAAGGGCGAAACTTAACGCCCATATTATAGAATGTAATCGGGAGCGCGAATTACAAGAACGCACTGACGATCGACTTCGTGAAGATATTAAAAATTTGAATGAAAAACATGACAGAATTCGGGATCGTGTCGTCACCGGCAACAAAGAAGCGAATGCAACGATGGGAAGAATCCATCATCGTATTGACCAAACTCGATTTCAAGTTCTTTCTATTGTGATTGGGGGAGGGTTTACAGTTGTTGGTTCTTTAGCCGGTTTCTTTTATTGGTGGTCTGGTCACATTATCGGCGTAATTAAATTGATGATAACTGGAGGATACGAAGGATGATCACACTCCTAGGCAGTGTACTGGGTTTCGCGACCAGCTTTTTACCAAAAATTCTTGGCTATTTTGAGCAGCGGCAGAATAACGCGCACGAACTCAAAATGTTGGAGGCCACGGCAGAAATCCAAAAGGATCGAGCAATCATCGATGCCCAAATCCGTGATTTGGAAGCGGTACGGGTCCACGATTCTCAGCTTCGATCCGGATACAAATGGATGGACGCTTACCGATCAAGCGTACGACCCACCATTACTTATATGTTCATGGCACTTTTCATTTTTGTGGAAATGTCAGCATACATCATTATGTTGAAAACTGGAATGGACGCGTTTGAAGCCGGTAAGCATCTTTGGAATGCCGAGATCAATGGGCTGTTCGCCGCGATTATTTCATTCTGGTTCGGCGATCGAGGATTTTCGAAGAAATGAAGATCAATGGCTTCGGACTCGACATAATCAAACGGCACGAGGGCCTTCGACTATCTCCGTATTTATGCCCCGCGTCCGTCCCGACGATCGGCTACGGGACTATACGCTACCCGGACGGTACCCCTGTGGCCCTCACCGATCCAGATATCACGGACGAGCGAGCCTCGGCCCTCCTCGACCACGAGGTACGGGGCACTGAGTACGCCATATCGGTGATGACGTCTGTACCCATTACGGAGAACCAATTCTCGGCCCTCGTTTCGTTTGCGTATAACGTAGGGGTAAGTGCCACCCGGTGTTCTACCCTGATGCGGAAATTGAATCGCGGCGATACGATCGGTGCTGGAAAAGAATTCCCCCGCTGGAAGTTTGGCGGGGGTAAGGTACTGCCGGGTCTTGTTCGACGTCGGAACGAAGAACAAGCCCTATTTTTTCGCGCCTAGGGGCTACATTAGTCCCTCTTTCAACTTAAGGCCGCGTAGCCTAACAACTACGCGGCCTTTTCTTTTATTTTTAGCGGGATACCCGGCAGAAGTTAGTTTTTTTCCCCAGTAGACGTCTGTAAAAGGCTTTTGGTATCCACTAACACGTGACCATTCCGCAAAGTCCGCATAGAGTTCTGGAGAGGGAGAGCCTTCCTCAATATCAACGTTTTCTGTTCGGGTGACAATCCAGCGTCCAACCGGATCATTTTCAAGCATGTATTCGGCCACAGATTGATTGGACTGCTCGGGAGTAATGAAATTGCCCCTCTCGTAAAGAGTTCTAAGAGAATGAACCCATCTGTTGAGGATTCCAGCACGTTCACTGTGAAGTTTGGCGTCGAGGTCGAGATCAGGTTTTTCTACTTTGTTTGGGCAATTGAGGATGATGATTCGTCTTCGCAAAGCATCGCTGTTATCACTGGTAGCTGGCATGTCATTAACCAACTCAAGGAAACGGACCGATAATGTAACATTATTTTGGGTTTCACCATACAGACGCCGGATATCAATGGCGTCTCCACCTGTAATCTTTTTAAGGTAAGTGTCTGAAACGAGGTTAAGTCGAGATTGTTCGCCTGAGATATTAACAAGTTTTCCGACAAGTGAAGTTCTTTTGCGTTCGTTGTTAAGATCGGTGACTCCAACTGATCCGACACATTCTGGATTATGCATGCTGCGTAACACTCGGGAGACGGTACCTTTGCCATTACCTCCCGGACCTCTGAGAAAGAGAAGCCTTTGGAAGGACATGTCGTCAACAAGGGTGTGAGCGCAGTATTCGTCCCAGAATGTAATAGCCTCTGTATCGCCATCGAAAGTCTCCTTTACGATTTTATCGTACAATGGACATTTTGCATTTTCGTCCCATTCTACATCGAGTTGATGAGTAAGCTCGTGACTAGAATCCCACTTAAGTAGGTCCCCAGAAACAACGTCGATAGTACCGTTAAGACAGCAAATACGACGCTTTTTAGGATCATCTTTCGCTGCTACGCCGGGGGTTGATCCGAATGATATATTTTCACGCATTGTATGTATAATAGAAACAGCATTGTCAACATCGCGTAATCTAAGAAATTCGTCAGCATCGTACATTCTCCTCTTGAGGTCAGGTATATTAACTAAAGGCCAATGTCCGTCTCGGTATGTGCGCAGTTGGCCACGCACGCATGCTACGTTTTCTTGGCCTCCTAGATACTCGATTGCCCAATCGGCCATAATTCGTTCTGCAGGGGGTTTCTTCTTCGACTTGGCATTGCCAGTCATTCCTTTTTCTCTAGCGGAATCTATCCATCCTTGGACGACTTGTTCCTCTTCGGGCCAGTTATATTCTTCACCAGTTCGTTCCACAGCCAAACGCTTAGCACGACTAACCCTACTATGAATATCGAGGTCGCGCCAATCGCGGGCCACCATGAACGCAACTGCGGAGACGCAGGTATCATGAGTATTCCCGCCCCCATCAACACCAGCCCAATGCATGGTATTGAGTGCCTCAAAATGTTCGTCTTTGTCGGTACATATCGCTCTAATTTCATCCACAGTGCCGAACGTAATGCTCGGAAGCGAGTCCGATTGAAGGATATCTTGGCCCACCCACTCGTAGGGTTGATCCGTATCTGGATGGATAGAAGGCGGAATAACGGTTTGCGCTCCCAGTGCCAAAATTTCCACTGAGGGGGCGCTCTTAGGCTTTCCGTTTTCGTCGGTTCGTCGGATTTTTGCATTGGTTAACTCCTTCGGTGCTACGCCAAAAATAGTTAATCCTTTCTTCCCTTTCTTGGCCGGTTGGTCCGACCCTATCGCGTGTTTCACTTTGTCGACGAGATCATCGTCGTCGATATCCACCGCGATGATCTGGACGCCCTCCGGGCCGTACCCCGTACCGAGGCATAGACCAATGTTGCACCCCGGATGATTTGTATCCCACGCGTCGATTTCGTCTGCGGTCGGTATTTCTTGGCAATAACGTTGCCAATGATTGCTAATTGGTCGTTTTAGTCCCGGTTTAAGCGGAATGAGACTGATGCCACGCTCCGCGTATAGAGTTGCTAACTCTTTGAACTCCCCCATTTTACCTCCTAAAATAGTCGATGATGGATTGCGCCACGTTACTCTTATGTTGCAGACATTTAATAATATCTATTTCTTCTTCTGTCCCAATGAGATCGATATAAAGGACGGAATCGTTTGTTTGTCCGTGTCTATGGATTCGATCTTCACTCTGTATTCTGTCGTCAAGGCTATAATTGTTTTCATAGTAGACTGCCGTTGCGCATCGATTGTCCTCAGTACCAAGTAAAGTGTGCCCGTATTTAGCACTTCGCACCTGACAGATAATGATGTCAGCTTCGCCAGTGTTGAACTTGAACTTCTCAGCTTCGATGTCCTCATCTTGCATCCCTCCAGTGATGAACGAGTAGGGAATTTTCTTTTTGTCCAGCGCGTCGAATATGTCCTGAATCGAGTGGCGGTAGTGGGCATTCACCACGATTGGAGTATCGCGCGTCTCATACAATTCAAGCAGCAGGTCCAGTTTGGGGTTTTTACCAGGAATTTTAATTGGTTCCCCTTCTTCGGAATTTACCCACCCCGAAGAAATTTGCTGCAGTTTCATGATTTTGGTGATTACCATGTGGACTTCGATTTCCTCCCCTTGGACGTACGCGATTAGATCGTCGCGCATAGTAGTATAGTGTGCGGTCTGGTCCCTCGTCAAGTCGAATCGTCTTTCCGTGTAGATTTTCGGCGGGAGATCGGTCCATTCGTCCTTCCTAGCGCGGAACCCCACCTGATCCACCATATTCGCAAGCTCAAGTTCTCTATCCTTCTTGACGCCAAGCACCTGCTTACCTTGCCACCCGCCCATACGGCAGAAGTAGTTGCGAAACGCGAAATAGTTGGACTTTCCATTGGCTGACAGGAATGTAAGTTGTGCCCATAAATCGTGGGGACCCTGAACTATAGGGGAACCAGAAAGACAACGACGATATTCCATCAGCGTCTTGCGCTGTAGCAACCATTTAGTCTTTTTGGCTTTATGATTCTTGATCATGATGCTTTCATCGAGCACCACCATACAACGATAACGATTGATCAACCTATCGACTTCCTCGCCGCCAGAATAAATCAACGTTTCGTAGTTTATAATAAAAATGTTGGGCATGTCAATAACCGACCCCAGTTCCGGCCAAACCCTGATGTTTGGGTCCATCTTTAACCATGTTTCTGCTTCTTTGGCCCAGTTTCGCTTTAAAGTGTTAGGGCAAATTACGATTAGAATGTCTACGTCGTGGTTGAGCCACAATTCTAAAAAATCGGACAGAGCGACTGCTGTCTTACCGAGTCCCATTTCCATCCAGTAACCGAATTCCCCCCGTCCGCCACACTTATCCAACGCGCGGGATTGAACTTCATATGGGTTACCATTAAGATTCCAAGTCATCGCTGTTCCTCATCACTTTGTCCGTACCGGCGAGTTGTTTACGCACGGTGTCGAGTATTTTTTGTTTCCTCTCGTCGTCTCCCTGCAAATTACCAACCGCGCCAATGAGACGTTCCCAGGAAGATTCTTGAAAATTGCCGACCCATGAATTCCCCATCCGTATTTCGTTGTTGAGGAAGAAGACTTCATCGATCAGGTCCGCGCATTTAACAACGTCTTTATGTTGGTCGCTAAACCTAGGTGCGATCGTTTTAAACGTACTGACCGCCAAATTTACGTTCATTCCGTGGTACTTGGTGGGGTCCACTACTTCCCGCTTAAACGGGCCGGGTATGTCCCCGCTGAAAATTTCGTCCCGGTCGTGGTACAGGGCGACCAAAATACACTCAGCTCGGAATTCGGGCCGGTATCCCATCATTATACAGATTTGATCCGTGTAGATCGATACGAAATAGCTGTGCTCTGCTATGTTTTGAGTGTTGAGGGTCCGGGCGATGGACCAACGATTAACGAATGCCATGCGGCGATAAGCTTGTTCAAACATCTTGCACTCTCTTCTGTGCGTGGGGTTGGACTAGTCTTCGTCGTGAAGAAACGGGTTGATCAGTAGATTCGACGCTTTGATTTCGGCCACCGGCTCGTAGAACTTGAGGCCAGTTTCGCTGTCGATCCACATTTGGCTGATTTCCTGCCCGTCCAATACAAGACCATTCGGCTTGCGGCGCTTGAGGTTCGATCGGTTGATCTTATATTCTTGACCATCGACCGTCACCGTTGCGACTTGTTCCGATGCGTCTTTGGGGATGGACTCTGCCGGGTCCCGATCATTGAACTGGGACCAAGCGTGATCCCGTTCGATTTTGGTTACCCGATGGTCGATGTCGAACTTGTCTTTCAACAAGGCCGTCATACGGTTGGCGTCTGGAACGCCCGCACGGGTGAAATCGTCTTCGCTATCGGGGTTCATTTCCCCAATAATCGCAATCATGTTGCCCAATAGGGCCTCTTGACTAAGTTCGTCGGCCATTAAATAACTCCTTTCCGACATTCCATGCTATCATCATAGCAAAATTCGCGACATCTGCCGCCTCGAATAAGACCTCAAACGGGTTTTCCCGCTCAATGGCCTCTTGCAATTCATCGACTTCTTCTCGCAGACGAATAAAGAGGGTATCTAGATCGGTTTCCTCCCACCCACCTTTATGGTCGTTTCGACGAAGCTTAAGCTCCATCGCCTCTGCAAATACGTTTATTTCGTGTCGCGCCATTTTTTAACGTCCTTTCTAGTGGGACCGTACCCTAAGTATACCTCATCAAAGCGACCCAAGTCCAGTGATCGTAAAAATCCCTGCTCCTGTGCTGTCGATTGAAAGTAGTTCATGAAGTTGACGAATAGATAGTTGGGTTGAATCTTCTTCACAGCCCGTTCGAATTGGTAATAAGAAAATGTCGCTATGCGCCGCACTTTCTGCGTTACGGTGGTCAATTCTTCTTCTTGCTGGATTTTGTCGAAATCGATCTCGATCGAATCCTCGAAGAAGGGGCCAGATTTACCTCCCACCCGAATTGGATAGGTACGTATCACCATACAAACATCGCCCAGTGCGGAAGGATGCGCGCCGATATCGGACAACGCTTGTGCCGGTGTTACGTCCCGGCTCGTGCAATAAGGATAGTGGCTAGAATTGAGACTCAATCCGAATCCTTGCGCTACTTCCATTAAAGCGGGCATTCGGTCCAAAGTTACGGACCAATCTACTTCATCGAATTTGGTGTCATAATTGGCGTGGGAAAACCCTATTTTTCCCCACTCCGCTAACAATTGTCTGTAGGGGAGTTCATCGTAACGACGCATAATCTTCCGGGTAAATGCGGCACCGGTTCCACTTGCCGTCGATCCACGTGATTTGGCTATGTCAGCCTCGGCGTCAATATCGGCCTGTGTAATCACGGCTATATAGGGGCTTATAACTATAGTACCTATCCTGTTGGCGTGCTCCGCGATTTCATCTGCCAATTGCTTGGGATTAATAACTGATCCGGGTCCAATATAAACATCGTCTTTTGCGTAGCGGTGAATTGCCGATGTCGGCAGATGGTGGAGTATTACTTTCTTGTCGCTGAGATACGAAGTATGGCCAGAATTTGCTCCATTGGTCGAACAATGCAGGGCTTCGCCTATCTGCGGAGAAAAGTAGGAACTAACCAATCCCTTGCCACACGACCCAAACTGACCATCGATAATCAAATTGATCTTACCTCTTTTTCCGAACATTGACTTCCCCTTTGGTTGCAAATTCTTTAGCGTACTTGACGTAATTTATGATGTCGTCGTAATTATCTTCTACGACCCGACCAGTGGCGATTCGAGCGAACTTGAGCATCGCTTCTTCGAGACACAACATTTCCTTTGGGCCGGGTTTGCGATGGACGTTACTCCGAACACCGTCGCGAAGAGTGGCCCGCAGGGACGCGGCAATACCAAAATTGACCCATCGATCGCCGTATTTATCGCCTCTATTTTCCGATATTGCATATCTGCTTAATTCGTCGTTATCCTGTAAGGATTTGAAGAATCGCTCCATGTTGATGTTTCTCTCCCCGCCCACGTATATACGCAATTTGTCCGTCACGGGGGTGACTGCTATTCCAGTCGGTTGAGACGTAGATTGTGTCGGTTGATCCTTCGGTGACGCAGCAGCACCATCCTGCTTTTCCGCCATGTTTTTGCTCCTTTGCTATGAACCGCCGTTGGAGTTGTGAAAGTCCAAGGGCAATATTTGCCGACTTTCGAAACTTGAGTTCGATAAATACACTAGGGTAATCGGGATGCTTAACGTAGAGATCAGGAATCCCACCCCTAAAGCGATCAGAAATCTTAAAAACGTGACACCCTTGGTCTTGCATTGCAAGGCGCAACTGGGTTTGAAACTGTTTTTCATTCGTCGGCACCGAACGTAGCCTCCTTCCAACTTGCACCCTCACCAATATCAACTGCCATCGGCACGGTGCCTACTTTCAAAGTTAAATCGATTACGTCACCGGGACCAAACGCCATCATCCGTTCTTCGATTTTGGCTTTCGCCTCCTTGATTTCCGCAATCGGGATCGAAAAGTCTAAACTATCGTGAATTTGCAACAATGGGGTATACCCCATGTCGTCGCATTCTACCATTTTTAATTTACACATGTCCGCGCACGTACCTTGTACGTAACGGGACGACGACCGATAGGTAAATCTCTTCTCTTTCCCTGGGAACCGTTGCTTTCGACCAAGGATAGTTTTGGCGTACGGCACCGGGTGGCGCGATTCACAAATAGATTTGGCTTTGTCCAGGAACAGCTTAACCTCTGGGAACTGGTGAAAATACTGTCGTTTGTACAATTTGGCTTGTTTTTCCGTACACCCTAGAGACGCGGCCAATTTCGCCACACCAATCCAATTGATCAAGCCCATATTCATCCGCTTGGCAGTAGTGTCGCGATCGACATTCATCATTTGGGCTACTGTCCCGTGCATGTCAATAGGTGGATCGGACAAATACCCTCCGATGAGTTTTCGGGATTTAGTGTAATAAGAGAAAATTCGGTACTCTTGTTGGCTGTAGTCCATGGAGAGCCATCTTTCTCCTTCATCCGGGACGAACACGGACCGAAATAAGACAGCAAGCTCCTTATTGTGTTTAGGTACTTGCTGCATGTTAGGTTGGCTAGAAGATAGTCTTGCCAAGGAGCCTTTATCCTCAAAATTAAAAGCCTCTCCCCTGAGTTGGTTAAAGTTAGTGTGCACTCGCCCATTGTGGATATGTTTCTCAGCAAGCGGACCAAGGAAAGAGTTAACGAGGTTGGTGAACTTCCGGAGTGTGATAATATCTCGGCCCTTCTCTCTTTCTTTGAGCCAATCTTCTGTAAACGATGGATTGCCCTTTGGCGTGAGATTCCATTCATCTTTACAATCTGCGAAATATTCTTGCATCTGGATGGAGCTTCGTGGATTAAAGCCATCGGGTAGCGACTTAGAAACCCGTTCAATCTCACTTTCGACATGTTGTCTAACTTGTCCCAGACGTTGTTCATCAACACGCACTCCTCGTCTTTCCATACGGAAAAGAGTTCGGAGTACTCGGCATTCGAGGTCGTGTACCGTACGTAGATCGTCTTCATCGATCAATCTCTGCTGTTCTTCCCAAACTTGCCAAGTCGATGTACCGTCGCCCTTCGCGTACTCGTGCGCAAGGGGGTCTTGGGCATCAAGCTTCCAGTAATTGCCCATTTGGCGTCGGTTAGCTTCACCACCGAATTCTTCTGCAAGATGTTGATAGAGGGCTTCACCCTTTTTGACCTGCACACCATGATACTTGCTCACTCCGTCTAGTGAAAAAGAGGGCATATACTCGTTAATAAGGCATGCGTTGACCATAGTACATTCCACTGGGCCTTTAAACTCAATGTTATGATTAGCACTAAAGTGGAGATCAAACTTAAGGTGGTGACCGACAATGCGAATATCGTCACGTGCCGCAATTTCGGTCTGAATCCACTTTTCGACCTGACCGGCATCACAGTTATCGCCTTGCCCATGCCTAACCGGGAAATAGAAAGTGTCGTCTTCTCGGGGGCCAAGGGTAATGACGTACCCGCAGACTTTTTTTGTTTTCCAATCCAGTCCAGTAGTTTCTGTGTCATAAACAACAGTTGAAACATCTTTAAGCCTTGGTGGATCGAATTGCATCAATAAACTCCGCTTCTTCGTATTGACCTAAAGTCGTGACCGACATCACGATTTCCCACATTCGGACGCAATAGGCGCGCCAAGAACGAGAGCGGGGGTCCATTTCTGATATGGGTCGCCCAATTACGACTTCGCCTTTTAGATGAGGATCGTTGCGCGGATACATCAGTTCACTGCCTTTTCTTGACAAGCGTAGAGAATTTTCCACTGTTTGGCGCTAAGGCGAATTCCAGCCCCGTATTCTTCATAGCGCTGCTGGTTGTCGCTGATGAAGCCCTGCTCCCAACCGTTGAGTTTTTCAAAATTGTCGTTGCAATCCTGCAGGATTTCTTGCAGCTTAACATCTTCGTCGTCCGTGATTGACATTTAAACCTCCAAAAAGAAGGGGGGCCGAAGCCCCCCCAGTTCTACATGCGTTCGTCTTCTTCCGTGGGAACCGAGGATTCGGACTCCTGCATGCCTTCCTCGTCGCGAATCTGCATACCCAGATTCTTGAAGCTTTCGTAATACTCCCGCATGGAGAGGAACTCAGCTTCATCCTCAACGAAACCGACCCGCTTGAACTTATAGGACTTGAAGTCCTCGTTCCGATCGTTGGTTTCGTCCGAAGACGACATTTCGTAGACCAGCCCGTACGAGGGAGCGTTCGCCATTTTAAGCTTGGAGTACAACTCCTTGCCGATCTTTTCGCTCGATCGTTGACACGTTATCACGCAAGGCGACAACTCGGGATGATCGGGCAACCAGCACGCAAAGCAGTGCATCGCGGTTGCGGCGGGCGGCGAATCCTCTTCATCGGGATCGTAGCTACCCCAGTCAGCCAGTCCGCTTTCGCGCACGGTATCTGCCGTTTTCCATACGCCTGTCTTTTTCTGGCCTTTGTAGAGATTGACTTCAAACTCGCGATTAGCCGGGTTCCAATGGACACCGTCGTCACTGCGGGCCAAAATACCACCGCCATCATGGCGCGGGTTCCACAGCAAGTACCGCTTCGTGTAGTAGAGCGGAATAATGCGAACCGTGTCGCCTAGGGACAAATCGCCCAACAGGTGGTAGAAGTCGCCTGCTTTTTCGTCACCCGATTGCACGAGTTCCGAAATGCCTTGCAGCAGGATTACGCGGGGAATTATCAGGTCTTCTGACGTACCTGCTTCCGTGCCCTCGCCACGGTAGTCATTCATGAATGTGGGCAGCGCGCCCGATTCTTGCTTTGCAACAGCTTTACTTTTAGCCATACTATTTCACTTTCGTTACACTTGTGTTTTCACGATACGTTACGTTGAACACCTCTTCGGGGAGTTCTTCTCCCTCTTCTATTTGAGATTTGGCCCATGCGGACAAAGTGGAGGCGTTCACGGTCGGAGTGACCAATTCACCATGTCCGTTTATTTCGAGCCAACCCATCCCAGATTCTCTGTCTTTCATTGAAGCGAACACTCGTTGCGATACGGTCAAACGGAACGGACCGTTCTCCGTTTCGATCGTCATTGTCTTGACGCCTTCTTCATCGAAGCGTTCGGGGATTTGGAATTCTTTGATTTGGGCGCGACACTTGCTAATTTCTTTGGTTAGCTTGTCAAGTTCGGTCGCTACTTGATGGAATTCAACATAATCTTGCAACAGAGCGGGCAGGGATTGTTTTTTTGATTCGGTATATACCCAATCCTTAAGATGAACAAGATCAGAAGTAAGCTTTTCAGCTGTATCCCGAAGTTTGCGAATCGATAAATCTACTACAGTCATTTACTCTCTCCTTTGGTTTATAGCGTCACCGTTACTGGGAAGTATCCGCGCTCTCGCTTGTCCCATTTCAGGCAGCGAAAGTGTGTTACCCCTTGGGCGCAGATTGCTGCTGATGCGGCAACCATCAATATTGGGTCGCCAGATAAAAGCAGACTGTCGCGCGTAGGGTCGAACGTCTTGAGCTTCCGCTCCATAATCATTCGAACACGAATCATGTCGTAATTGTCGGGGAATTGTTCTTTGGCGACTAGCGGAACCAATGTCCCGTATGTGCGGGCGGCGCTAAAATCGCGATGATCTTCGGTTTGGGTGATGAAAACTCGTTTAACCATTCTTTACTCTCTTCTTTTTAGTGGGGGTGGGGTTCTCGTCCAAAACCCCACCCCCGACCTTGGGGAGGTCCATACAGGGCCGTTAAAGGGCTGCTGTACCTATATCCTAGCACAGGGGGTGGTGCGGGTCAAGAGGAAGTTAATGTCCCGCTAAAAGGACCAGAAGGACCAACAGGACTATCGATTGCACTACCCACTCGTTTTTCCTTAGCCAAGTGGTCCGTGAGTTGTCGTCCAATACGCCTCGATTCAAGTTTCGCATCTTCTGTCCTTATTTGTGGTTGAATGACTGGTGCGACGTCGGAATCCAGGATCGCTTGCGCTATTGCTTTCAGCGCAGCGTTGCCCCTATTTGCTTCGTTCATCATACCCTCGATCGTGGTTGCTTCCACTTCATAAGTGGTGTAATGATAACCGCAGCTGTGACACATTCTGCGACGCCGTATCGCTGATTCGGTCGGCCTGGAATCCTTAACACGGGATTGAGGCGATCCGCAGTTCGGACAATATATACTCATTACTCTCTCCTATGTTGCTGTAGTGGGTGTGTAGAGTATCGTAGTGGGTGCATACTCTACACCAGAGGCCGCGTCCGTCGCGGGCTGACGGCCAGTGTAGTGTATGTAGTGGGTCTCTCTCCTTATTTTTTGGGAGAGAGGAGGTCCTATAGGGGGGAGGCTGTCCCTTAGGGAGATGTGGCGTCTCATACTCTACACCCACTACATACACTACAGGCCGCGTCCGACGCGGGGTCTGGGCGTAGTGGGTGCGGCGACGCACCCACTACATACCCTACAGCTAGGCCGCTTTCTTCTTTGCGGCTTGCTTTTCGCGCTGTTTCTTGAGGTTTTCGAGACGCTTCTTCTCGTTCTCCTTCTTCTTTTTCTCGTGTTCATCACGAGTTTTGTCGAGCGCCGATTGGTTGCTTTTCGCCGCTGCGGCTGGTGCTTTCCCAACGATCGTGACCTTCTCGCCTTTGTTCGCTTTCCGGCGAAGCATGTTGCCGAGATTCATCCGTTTCATTCCCGGATTGAGTTTGTTCTTAGTCCACTTGTCCCAATTTTCCTTGAGGCCATTTTCATTAGCCACCGCAGAAAGTTCGGCAGAAGTCAAGCCCATCAGGGCCTGCGCAACATCGTCACCGTTGTTGATGGAAGGCGCGCCGGACTCGGTTTTCACGGCGTTGTCGACTTCGTACTTGTCGCGATACGAATCGTCGACGGCCTTGAACCGCGTCGATTTGATCGTCACCTGCACTTCGTCTTGCGGATCGCGTTCCAGCTTGACCTTATACACGCCGAGTTTCTTGTCTTCCGACACAATGAGGCCTGGTCCCTTCGGAGTGTGGACGCGCCGATTTTCGTATTCGGACGTGCCCCACACTGGCTTGGGCTTTTCTTTGAGCTTCTTATCGTCAGTTATCGCTTTAGCTTCGTCGGCCATGTGAATTTCTCCTTTGTTGACCAATTTCCAAATTTTGACGCGAGCGTGATAAAGAGATTCGAATCTTCGCGCCGCTCCGATAAACTCTAATTCTTCGTTGCACTCGTCGAGTGATAGTTCTTGGATCGGTTTATCTAACATAATTTAACACATCCTTTGTTACCCGTCAATAAGAATCTCACCGTACCCGTTGCACAGCCCGCATTCCTTATCGTGGCCTTTGTAGCGATACTTCACCCCACCTTTAGTGAAATATTTAGTCTTGAATGTGTGCCCATACCCTTTACACTTCTCGCAGCGGCACTGGCCGTTCACAATGTGTGGAACTTTTCCCATCTGCATTCGAAGATCGGAAGGTGACGCGCGCCGCATTTCGAAATACCTCATCCTTTATACCCCCATGCGCGCAGTTCTTCGACCAATTGGCCAAAAGAAGGGACTTCGACTTGATTCTCGTATTGCCAATCCTCGGGGAATTCTTTGAATCCCGCAACGTCCATAAGCTGCTTTTTGGTGTAACGTTCGTTCAGACGAATCAGCGTCAGTCCGATCTGGTCGTCGTTCATGTGGCGCACTACTTTCACGATCTTGAGGTACTGCGCGTTCGTGATCTTGAATGTTGCGCGTAGGGACTGCTCGCCCCATTTGGCTGAATGGAATAAGAACATTACCATACCCCTCCTTTGCTCCTCCTATACGAGCGTCGAAATGTTGTCGAGAATGCCGAGACCTTTCGCGAACACACCGTCTTTTTTGGCGTGCATGACGATGTGGCGTCGGAATCCACGACGCGGCAGGTGAAGGAACGGCAACTCAACGTCGCACGTGCGTCCATCTTTAAGTACGCCGTGGCAGTACGAAACGTCCCAAACGGGGTGGCCCGGATCGCTCAACAAGCGAAGCCGGATCACGCGTTTCAGTCGATTGTCGCCCCACGAAACGCGACCCGCGTACTTCTCTTTGTCGTAGAAGTCGTCGTGCGAGTAGGGCAGCGGGTTCGTCTCGTTGATTCCGTAGATTGCGCAAGTCATGATTACCCCCTATCTAGAACTCTCTACCCCGAAAGCCCGGCAGGGCGAACCATACCGGGCTGGTCGGGTGGATGGGTTCCGGTTTAGACCGGCGCGTCAGCGAAAGTGCGACCGCAGATCGTTACGTCGTTGCCTTTCTTGATCGCGCCGCGAAGGACGTTACCGAGGTTCATCCGCTGCATACCGGGATTCAAGTGGCCCCAGCGATCCAGAACGTCGATCCCCGCGTCTTTTTTGGCGCTCGGGAGAACATCGGCCTCGAAGTCCAACTCCTTGAGGAACGTGGCGAGGTCGTCACCGTTGTTACCCGTCTTGCCGTACTGCCGCTTGTACTTCTCCGGGACGACGCTCTTGGGGGTGGGCGCTTCGTCGTCTTCGATCGACGGGTCGGCGTCCAACTCGACGAGCTTCTGTGCGTCGGCTTGGTCTTTGGTCAGCTTGGATTCGGTCTTCGCGTCTTTCGTTTTTTTCGCCATGGTGTGGCTCCTTCTCTACTCTCTGGTTCGGGGCTGTGTTGCCCCATCAACCCAACCAAAAAAGCACAGCCGGGTTGCCGTGTCAAGAGGAAGACGAGGGGCGCGACACTCTGTCGCATGTTGGCGACGAGGCGGAGCCGGGACGAACGGCGCACGAGCTGCGTTGCGGGACGCTTGACGGTGCTCAACGAACAGCGTAGAGTAACGGGATGAACGCCGCTAGACAGCCAGAAGAGCGAACCGGGTGAGTACGTCACGAACCCGCAACCATGCCGGGCCGCTGTGTTGCTCGTCCCCGTTCGAGCCGCATTCGCCTTGCGCAGCGCGACGCCGGAAGCCCGACAAAGGGAAAAAGGAACGCGCGTTCTTTTTGGAAGGACCCAGCGCCGCCGGAACGGCATCGATTTTTGGACTAAGCGCCATCAGGTCACTTGATATATATTGTACTGACACGATGCGAGATATTACATTTTTCCATGCTTTCTGTTATGTATGTAGAGTATGTGTAGGGGGTAGGACCCAGCGCACCCACTACACGACAGCCCGCGTCCGTCGCGGCCTCTGGCCCTCTCGACCTATCTGTAGTGGGTGTAGAGTATCGGAGGCGCACTCCTCCCGGTCGCTCTCCTCTATCATCCTCTATATACTCCCCCATGAGAGAGGGGGTAGGACCCACTACATACCCTACATCTGGCTCTGGCCCGCGTCCGTCGCGGGCTCTGGTGTAGGGGGTACATACTCTACAGTACTCTACACACCCACTACAGCAAGACGAGGACCCGATGGAGCGTAAGATAGTATATCGCGGAGTCCCTTGGTTTCATTGGCGCGGGTGGGGCTTCACTGTTCAGCAGGAATTATTTTGCTGGGAATATGCTTATCACGGCTCGAATGCTCGCGCTGCGCGTATGAGCCATAAAGGGGGTAGGCATAGTTGGATTGGACGACGTTTGAGAAGGCAAGAAAAAATTTTGGAACGGATCCAATTTTTGCGGAAGAAACATAAAGAAGGGGTAATTGACCTTGCCAAAGGACCCTACGAGTATTATAATATACCTAAGAAGGAAAATGTAGAACACTACAAGCGCGCGCCAAACCTTTATCAGGAGTTGAAAGACCGTGAGCAGCGACGAAGACTTGCCAGCGATTGAACCTATACCCAATGAAGGGTTCTCCCATATTCAACAGGATATTCGGGAGAAAATGACGATTAAGCAGTTACTATTCGTCGAGGCGTTCATACGTAATATGGGGGATCGGAGCGCGACTGCGGTGGAATTGGATGTGTCCAGAGATACCGTGAATAGATGGTTGAAGATGGACAAGGTGAAGGACGAGATACTTGATGCCCTCGAAGCCCTGCGGCAAGAAACTCGTCTAAATGCAACATGGGTCGTATCGAGGCTCATGCGCGAGGCTGATGGTGGGGTTAAGTCGTCGGAGAGGACATCGGCACTTAAGGAGCTAGCGAGGATAATGAACCTCGCAGACAAAGAGAGCGGGCTAGGCAAAAACGATCCCAAAGACACGAAAGTTAGTATTACAATCAATTCAGAAAGGAAGAAGGATGGGAGTTACGGACCCCGAGACGACAGTAAGAGTGATTCAAACTGAATACACAGTGGGGAACCCCCATCTGATTAAAGTGAAAGGACTCAACGAGGACCGGGAGGTAGTTTTTGTTGAAAGTTTGCATGTGGATGATATTGGTACGCACGCAATCAGGGTGAATGATTACGTCCCAACCGACGATGGAATTATTTTGGTGGACGTTGACGTTAGGAAATGCGATGAGCACTGAGGAATTTGACTTTTCCGGAATAGAAAGTGACTTTGTAGAAAACTACGAACCGGAGGGAAACAATGTCATTGAGTATATATCAACTCCAACCATGTCCAAATTCCACACCATGGATACCTTTGTGCGCGGAATACGTGGACCAATTGGCAGTGGTAAGTCGGTTGGTTGTTGCTTTGAAGTTTTTCTTAGATGCAAACAGCAGCGCCCAGATAAAAGTGGGATACGGCGAAGTCGCTGGGCCGTTATTCGAAATACGTATCCAGAACTTGAGACTACAACTATTAAGACATGGCTCGATTGGTTCCCTGAAAATATATTCGGAAGATTTAGAAGACGGGTCCCATTCTTTCATCATATTCGGTATGACGACATTGACGCAGAAATTTATTTTCTCGCAATGGATAAACCGGATGATGTTAAAAAACTCCTATCTCTTGAACTTACGGGCGTATGGGTCAACGAAGCGCGTGAAATTCCATTGGAAGTCGTCCAAACGTGTACGGAACGTGTCGGTAGATACCCTTCAAAACGCGCTGGAGGTCCAACGTGGTATGGGGTCATTATGGACACCAACCCGCCCGAGGAAAATCATTGGTGGGCTCAGTTTGAGGGATTTACTGAGCTTGATGACGGGGTACTTAAACCGAATAACTGGGAATTTTTGACTCAACCGGGAGCGATGCTGGAGCGCAAAACTCCGGGAGGCGGAATAGAATGGATATCGAATCCGGAGGCGGAAAATGCTGAAAATCTACCGGCAGACTATTATACCAATCTTATCCAAGGCAAGACGCACGCTCATATCCGCATTTACGTGGGTAACAAATTCGGTTCGATCCTCGACGGGAAACTTGTCTACCCAAATTTCAACCCTGATGCACACATATCGAACGAACCCTTACGCTGGATACCGGGTCGAGTCATTACCGTTGGGCTTGATTTTGGTCGTACACCCGCAGCTAGCTTCTCCCAGCAAACTCCACGTGGTCAAATCCAAGATGTACATGAGTTGGTTTGCGAAGACATGGGTGCGGAAAATTTTGCCAAAGCGCTTTACAACGAGTGTAAAACTGTCTTTCCAGATGCAAAGTTTAATTTCTGGGGGGACCCCTCTGGAGGTTTCGGAGGACAATCCGATGAACGGACATACTTTGATATACTTAGAGCCAACAGGATTGTTGTTAGGGGCGCTCCAACTCAAAATAAGGCGGATCGACTCTCGGCAGGTGAAGCATGTCTCAGTCGACTGGTTGACGGACAGCCCGGATACCTTATCTCGCCTACGTGTTTTATGCTTAAGCAAGGATTTACCGGGGGATTCCACTATCGAAAACTCAAGACTCCTGGGAAAACTCGGTACGCGGAAGACTGGGAGAAGAACGAATACTCGCACATACATGAAGCCCGACAATACGCCTACTGCGGTATGGGGGAGATCAAGGTAGTTAAAGGTAAAAATAAAAGAAAGGATGAACGATGGAATCTAGGGGGATCACGCAGGCGTACTTTCAAAGCAAAGACTGGATTCAGCCCACTGAGGTAGTATGGCACGTAGCCTTCATCGATTATAGGACAATTCTACCCGTATCAGGGAAGAAGTCCGGAATCCCGTGGTATATACGTTGGTTTACTAAAAAGGTTAAGTATAACCATTGTTGTGCATTTACGTACGAAGCGGCCATGGATTCTTGGGTGGTAATTGATCCTCTTATTTGGCAAACCAAGGTGGATATCATACCGCAGGATTTTTTGAGAACGTCCGGATTTTCTGGTCTTGATGATTTTCTCCACGAAGAAGTAGGAGCAAAGGTCGTAGCGTGGATGAATAAGCCGAATATACGCACCGTTCCTACTCTATTGCCTCACTCATGTGTATCTGTGGTAAAATCGCTTTTTGGGATAAGATCGTGGAGAATTATCTCCCCTTATCAACTCTATAGATACCTCATTAAGGAGGGTGGTCTTGAGTTTAGCACCGACACCAAAATCACCGGATAATTCGGCTTTGAAAGAGCAACAGGCGCTAGCGCGCCAGCGTCAAGCCGAAGCAGATGATCAAACGCGGATCGAGAAGGAGCAACTTCTCGCCGAATCCCGCGCAGTGCGATCGGGCGTCACGGGCCGAATCGGGCTCTTCGGGGATCGCCCCGATGGCGAGACTGAAACTGGAGTCCCGGACAAAACGACTCTTGGTGTTTAAATGACCGGTACCGTTCCCGAATTTCGCAAGTATAATGCCAACAAAAGGCGGCGCGACCAATGGCTTGGTTATTGGCGCGATATATACGAGCTTGCGATTCCCAATCGGGACCTAACTTCTGATCATATGGAAGGAGCGCGAAAGCACGGTCGAGTTTATGACTCCACTGCGGTCGATTCTACAGGAAACTTCGCAAATTTTGTCCAGTCCACTATGGTTCCTGCTGACCAATGGTGGGTTAATTTTGTGGCTGGTTCTGATATTCCTGATGAACTCAAGCCACAGGCAAACGCGCTCTTATCCGTTGTGCAGCAAGAATTTTTCAACCTCTTGTCGCAGACGAACTTCGACGACGAAGTTAACGAAGCCTTCCACGATCTCGCTGTCGGGACCTGTTCCATGCTCACACAGGATTACGACGACGAGCAACCCGCAGTAAACAGCGCAGTACCATCACCGTCGCTCGTATTTGTGGAGGGACCAAATGGGTCGATTTGGGGAACGTTTCGAGACTTTAGTAAAACAATTGACGTTATCAAGCATGAATGGCCAGGAGCCGAAATTCCTCAAGAGACGGCCCGCATCATGCTCGAAAAACCCGACGAAAAAATCAAACTGCTCGAATCCTGCCTCTACAACCCAAATGAGAGACGGTGGGATTACAAAATCTTTCTACAGAAGGACGAAAAGCAGATATTCGGGGATGAACACGACACAAATCCTTGGTCTCACGGAAGATGGTCAAAAGTTCCCGGAGAAATCTACGGTCGCGGACCTCTCATTAATGCCTTGCCAGATATCAAAACGCTCAACGCGGCACTAGAACTTATCCTACAAAACGCGACCATCGCCATTAGTGGTGTTTATACTGCAGCGGATGATGGTGTCCTCGATCCGGAGGAAGTCGTTATCGAGCCGGGTGCCGTAATCCCTGTTGGTTTCAATGGAGGAGTAAATGGTCGGTCTTTGGACGCGTTGCCGCGATCGGGTGACTTTGATCTGGGCAATATTGTTATTGAAGATTTACGTCAGTCTATTAAGCGTAAGTTACAAGATGATATCATGGACCCTCTGGACCAAGCTGTCCGCTCTGCAGAGGAAGTCCGGGATCGCGCTGGAAGGCGTGTTGAGCAAGTGCCACAGGCGTTTGGGCGAGTTGAAACGGAATTTGTCAAAAGTTTGATTGCTCGCCATTTGGACATCTTCCAGAAGGCCGGTCGTCTCCCGCCATTCAATTTGGACGGTCGAGAAGTAGATATTAAATTTGTCTCTCCATTGGCTCAGCTGCAAGCACGAAAGAATTTACAGGATTTAGTGGAGACGAACGGTGTCGCTAATAGCATCTTTCCCGGACTCGGGATGGTTATGTGGCAACCGGGTAAGTTGGTTGAATATATCACGGAACAAACAGGGATTCCGCCTCAGTTAACAAACAACGAGGAAATGATCAACCAGTTGATTGCTTCGGGGATGGAAGCACAAGCGCAGGGCGAAGATGTAGTGGGTCCCGCGTCTCGGTTGATCCAAGCATCAAGTGGCTAAATCACGAATCGATCCTCCTTTTTTCCCGAGTGAGCCGGATCAAGACGATCCGAAAGCGAAATCTACGTATCGGGAATTATGCGACAATTTTAATAAAACCTTTAGTACTCCAGCAGGGCAAAGAGTGTTGGAGTACTGGGAAAAGCAGTTTATGAGTCAGCCTGTGGCACGACCGGATATAGATGCACAAGTGGCATTTTTCCGGGAGGGGCAGAATTCAATTATCAGGGATGCGCTAGTAAAGATCAATAGATCGAAGGAAGGTAAATAATGGCCGAAGATGCCGGTGCCGGTGGCAGTGAAAGTTTATTCGATGACAGTGGAGAGGGAAAATCAGAAGAAGGAAAAAAGCCCGACCTCCCGATCGAAGATGGAGAAGAGGGAAAACAAGAGGAAGGCGAACCGGGGAAAGTCGCAAAAGATGAACCTGGGTCTTCTCAGAAGCAAATCGATGGCGCACCAGTTGAGGGTGAGGAAGGCGAAAAAGAACCTTTAGACCTCCCCTTTGTTCTCGGCGAAGAATTTGATATCGAGAAAGTTCCGGACAAGTTCAAAGACGAAGACGGCAAAATCGACGTTGAAAAGTTCCTTAAAAGCTACGAGGAGCTTGAGAAGCAGTTCCATGAGGGCCGCGCTCCGGAAGAATACGAAATCTCCGACGTTGAGATTGAGGGTAAGAAAATTCTTTCGGCAGACGAGTATAAAGAAGACCCGATGTATGTTGGGTTTTCGTCCATGGCGAAGGAACTCGGCCTTTCTCAAGAAGCTCACGATAAATTGGCCCATGAATTTATCAAGCTGAACATCGACAATTTTATGGCAAACATGGAATTGGAGCGGGAGCGTCTTGGTGATCAGGCTGATGCCGTAATCAAGAAAAACAAGGATTTTTATCAAAACAATCTCTCGGAAGATGGATTTGCTACGATGAAGTCTTTGGCAATCTCTGCCGAAGCAGTTCATCTTTTCAACGAAATTCGCACTAAGGTGCTGAAAGCTCCGATACCGGGTGACGAAGGGGATGTTGGAGAATCCTTGACCCTCGAAGAGTTACGCGGTATGATGAGGGACCCGAGATACCACGACCAGAGCCAACGCGATGCAGCGTTTGTGAAGCAAGTGGATGAAGGGTTTAAGAAATTGTTTCCTGAGAAGCAAAAGGGCGGATAACCGCAAGGCCCGCCAACTTTCGGCCCGTCAGGACAACCGAGAGCAGACTGGGAAATGTCGTTTTAACAACGGAGAATCGACATGACTCAAGATGTGTCAGATGCCTTTGTTGCCCAGTATGAATCGGAAGCCCATGAGGCATATCAGCGTCAAGGCTCTCGGTTGCGTAACACTGTTCGCAACAAGACAAACGTGGTAGGCAGCACCGATACCTTCCAGAAGACTGGTAAGGGAACGGCATCCACGAAAACTCGTCACGGCAAAGTACCTGTGATGAACGTTTCTCATGACCCGGTAACGTGTACCCTTTCGGATCACTATGCCGGTGATTGGGTCGACAAGCTCGACGAGCAAAAAATCACCATCGACGAACGCCAAGTTCTTTCGAACGCTGGCGCTTGGGCAATCGGTCGTAAGACCGACGAAATCATTTTCGACGCCCTCGGTGGTGCAACCCAACAGTCCGCTGCTGGCGGTGCCGGTATGACATTGGCCAAATTCCTGGAAGCCATTCGCACCCTTGGTGATAATGACGTTCCGATGGATGACGGCCAAATGTACTTGCCGGTTGGTTGGCAGGAATGGACCGATCTTCTCCAGATTGACGAATTCAGTCACGCTGATTACGTCAGTTCGGAGCATCTTCCGTTCCGTGGGCGAGGTTTCCTCGCCAAGTGGTGGCATGGAGTGATGGTGTTCCCGCACTCCGGCGTCCCGGTTACTGCCGGTGACATTTCATCCTGCTTCATGTATCATACGTCCGCCATTGGCCATTGTGCCGGTGTCGAATTGACGGCTGATATCACGTGGCATGGTGACTATGCCTCCCACTTCATCAATCACTTCATGTCGCAAGGCGCGGTGTTGATTGATGTGCTCGGCGTCCACGAAATCCTCTGTGATCGCAGCCCGTAAGAGCTAGGTCCAACTAAAGGAGTACGGATATGGCGTACGCAGCAGCAGGTCTGGTCCAAATCGCCAATGGCGGTGCGATCGGAACCGGTGAAGGATCGGTCAAACGAATCTTCCATTACGCGACCAACGATGCGGATACGGTCGTTGAAGCGGATGGCTACTTCGACAACACCGATCTCAATGATGGTGATCTTCTGGTTTGTTCCCTCGATGTCGATGGAACTGCGGAGATCAAGACATATATTGTCTCTGTCGGCACTGGCGACATTGACAGTAACGATGTTACCATCGTGGCGATGCTCATTGCCTAAGGGGGTGGGGGGCTTCGGCCCCCCATTTTCTATATGTCGTTTGATATAATTCAGATCAATAATATGGCCCTAGCCCTCATTGGGCAGGATAACATTAACACTCTCGATGATGGTATCGCAGAATCCGATACCTGCAGGGATATTTATCCCGGTCTTCTGGAGGCCATGATTACGGAACATCCTTGGCGATTTACTATTGGTAAAGCCAAGTTGACCAAGGAGGCTGATACTCCGGAAAACGAATGGGAAACGTCGTATCTATTACCGACTGATCCACCTATTCTCCACCTAATCTCTGTTCATATCGATGACCGATTGCTCGGAAAGGAGAATTATGACATTTATGAAAATCGTCGTCTCTATACTGGTGATCACGGTACTGATAGTTCACTTTATGTGGATTACCAATTTGTACCAGATGAGTCAGCATTCCCGCCCTACTTCATTGAATATATTAAACTTCGACTTGCCAGCCAATTCGCTATCGCCTTAGCGGAAGATGGCACTACGTCCAAATATTGGGGGGAAGTAGCTGTGGAATACGGCAAGACCGCTCGTCGGTTGGATTCCCGCCAGCGGCACGCTCGTCCCATCAAACGGTTTAAGTTGACCGATGTGAGGGGTTAATGTCTGTAGCTTTTAAACCAGGGCGCCGTCAGTTTAAACAGGTTGTAAATGCATTTACTGCTGGGGTAATTTCTGAACGAGGTCGCGCTCGTCGCGATATTCGTCAGTATTATTCGGGCGGTAAAACTATGAATAATGTACTTATTCATCCGCAAGGTGGTTTTTATCGCCGCCCTCCGCTCAAATATGATGCTGATCTCGGGTCGGAAGCGGTAATTATTCCGTTCGATTTTTCGACTACTCAAGACTATATTATTGCGTTAACGGAAAACCAAATTGAAATTTTTAAAGATGGTGTTTCTCAGACTACCATAGTAACTACCATTACGTTGGCTCAGGCTAAAGAATTGAATTATACTCAATCTGCCGACACTCTTATTTTGGTCCATGAAGACCATTATCCAAAAGAATTGATTCGTAACACTGACGTCAGCTGGACGTATCAGAATGTTACTTTTGATTATATACCTAAATATCCATTTACTCCGTCGACTGAAACTCCTACAGGGACACTTACCCCATCTGCTAAGTCGGGGACGATTACGTTGGCGTCATCTACTAGTCAATTTTTGGCGACGGATGTAGGAGGCTTTATCACTGGTAACGGTGGTGAGGCTCGCATTACTAAATTTAATTCGACTGCAGAAGTCGAAGCAATTGTAACACTTGAGTTCATCGACACTTCTGCTATCGCTTCCGGGGACTGGGAGATAGAAAGGGGATATGAAGATGCTTGGTCTGCTACTAGGGGATACCCTAAATCGGCTACATTCCATCAGGGTCGCTTATGGTTTGGGGGGTCGAAGCAGCGGCCTCAAACTCTTTGGGGTTCTCGTGTTGGTCGTTTTTTCGATTTTGACCTTAATATTGGGAATGATAATGACGCCTTAGATTTCGACATCGAGGATGATCAGGTCAATGCCATTCAACAGTTGATGTCGGGTGAATCGCTGGAGGTATTAACTTCCGGGGCTGAATTCGAAGTCACGGGTAGACCTATTACTCCAGCGGATAGCCTGTTGGAAAGGCAGGACACTAAGGGGTGTCGGAACGTTAAACCCGTGTTTGTTGAAGGCGCAACTATTTTCGCTCAAAATTTGGCCGATAACATTTATGAATTTTTGTTTGATGATATGAATCAAAAATTTCAGTCCATTAACATTTCGTTGACGGCACATACTCTTATTAAGAACGTTGTGCAAATGGCATACGAGCGCCCGCTCGATGATCGCGATGCCAATCTTGTTTATGTTGTTAATACAGACGGAACGTGGGCGGTTCTTAACACGATCCGTAAGCAGGACATTACGGCGTGGGTATCGGGGGATACGCGCCCGGCCACAGATAAGGTACTATCTATCGCCAGTATCAATGGGGTTACATATGCCGTTGTTCAAAGAACCATCAATTCAGTTACGAAATACTATCTTGAACAGTTTCAATACTATCCTGATTCCATCGCAGAAAATGGCGGTGATGATTGTTGGATTAATATTACTAATTCTCCTGCTTCTTCCGCTGTTTCTGGTCTTACCCATCTAGCGGGCGAGGAAGTTCGCGTAATTGGGGATGGGTTTGATCTTGGTACTCATACGGTAGATAGCTCGGGTGAGATTGCTGATATTAGCCGGGATTCGACTGAGGTCTATGTCGCCCTCGCCATGGAGCCGGAAGTAGAGACCCATCCGGTGGAGAAAGAACTCCGGGATGGGACTATCCTTGGCGATCGTCGTCGGATAGTTCGAGCCAATTTGATCCTGAATAATTCGTTTGCATTGAAAGTGAATGATATAGCCGTTAGATTTTTGCGGTTGGGTCAAATTCAGTTTAATACTAAACCGTCTTTGTTTACGGGCACGAAGCGGGTGACATTTAGGGGGTATTCTGACTCCCCAACTGTTAAAGTAACGCAAAGTGGCCCTTTTAGTATGGAAGTGGCGGCAGTCGTTATGGAGGTAAAAGTGTAATGGTTGCGGAACCGGTATCAGGTACAGCAGCGGCAGCGGCAACAGCAGCAAGTATATCGGCAACTCCAGTTGTTACAACTTCTGCTGGGTCGATTACTGTTGGTAATACGTTGGCTGCGGCGGCGGCGGCGGGTGGTCTTGCTTTATCTATGAGTGGGGGCAGCGCGGCGGCGGCTGGTATTGAGGCACAATCGAAACAGTCCGAAGCTCAAATCAGTGCCCAAATTGCGACGGAGGAGGCGAACGAGGCGGAGGAATCTCTGTTTAGAGTTCGGCGTCTCCGGGAGATTATTGGTTCCCAGGAAGCGTTACGGTCGGCTCAGAATATTAATCCGTTTTCCGGTTCCCCTGCGCGTCTTGTAGAATCCTCTAAGGCAGCTGCAGCTAGAGAAACGGATATTGAACGTTTCAATGCGGGTACTACCACCCGTGCTTTGAGAAGTCGGTCGGCATCCAATTCAGCATTCGCGTCTTTTAATGCGGGTATGGCTCGCTTTAAAGGGTTTTCATCCGGTGTAGGCAGTCTATTTACGGCGATATCGTAATGGCGGATAAATTATCCACTTTTCAGGAACCTAGCGGTCGTCGCGGTCGCGTAATTCAACCGTTTAATCCGGGGAATGTAGCCATTCGTCCGGATTTCAGTTCGTTGTCGCAGAGTAATAATACTCTGGTTAATAGTATTGTTGGATTTGTGAAGCGGAAAGAAGCCGAAGGCGAGCGATTTGAAAAAGTTCGTTTCGGTAATATGGGTGCACAGGCTGCGGCCAACGCCGATTTACAACAAAAAGACCTCCAAAGCTTGTTTTCTCAGGATGGCGGTTTTCGTGCCCACGCATTTAATCAGTCCCTTATCGCGGGTCTTTCCGCCCGATTTAAGGCTCAAGTATCGACTGATATTGATAAATTTAAAAATAATCCCAATCTTCGTGCTAATCCGGATGCGATGGGACGAGCTATTTCCGATTATCGGGGTAAATTGCTGGAGCAAGCCCCTGCTCAGTTGCATCCCGATATCATCCCGTTTTTGGATTTACATACGGGGACGGCTCAAAATTCGAGCATAGTGGGACAGCAGAAGGCTGTTGTCGATGCTAATAAGGCGCAGTTCGAACAATATAAAAAGTCTCAATTGAATACTATTCTAAATCTTCAAGAGGAAGGTCAGTTCGATGCGGCGGGTAAATTGGAGAAGGAATACTTCAATGAACTCGATAAGCAGGGCCCTCTTGAATTTGGAGGTACAGGCGTATACACTGCTAAAGGTCTTGGCGACCAAAAATTGGCGTTCCGACAGCAAATGCGAATTTCTGCTCTTCGTGGTGAGTTCCGCCGTATTCCCGGTTTTTCCGGTAAGATGGCATTCCTAAATCGTTTGTCCAAGCCGGGCAATAAGGAATTGGACGATCTGTTCACTCCGAAAGAACAGGCGTCTATTCGATCCGAATTGCGTACTATCGTAACTCAAGAAAATGCTGCGTTTAATTCTTCTATTGCCCGTAGAAATTTCTTAATGAAGGAAAAAGAACGTACTGCTATTAAAGCGTATATTGGCGTAAAATCCGATCCGGATTCTTCGGATGAACAATTGAATGCTTCTTTACAGAATGTGTATGCCAATGCGTTCGGTCTGGATACCATAAAATTTGTTGATAAAGAAGCAACAGATATTAACGATGAAGCGGCGGATCAGGAGTATACAACCCGGTTCTTTGGTCCCGACGAAAAAGCTGGGAATGATCTGACAATCAACGATGTTGTTGAAGATTTTCGTTTGGGCCGAATTAAGGCCCCCACTGCTCGGCGGTGGATCGACAAGCTTGAAAACGCTAAAGATTTCCCGTTCCTCAAGTCCAGCGGGTGGAAGCAAGCCATTAAGTTTCGGAATAATGACTTTCCGGTAAACAAAAATCTCATGGGCGGATTTTCTAGCGCGCAATCGCGTAAGAATGCTGCTGTCAGGACGGAGATCGAAGAACAGTTGTTTAACGTTATGAAGGCCAATCCCGATAAAGACCCGGTTGCTGCGTATCAGTCGATCAAAAATCAACGGAAAGCTGCTGGGAGTCAGAAGACTAGTCTTGTGGATAAACATTTTGGCACTGGTGATGCAGTAAATCAAAATTGGGTGCAAAACCACAAGTCTTATCGGGAAGCAAAAAGGCTCGGAATTGTCAGTCCAGATTTGCAGTCTAAGTATGACGCATATTGGAAAGAAAAGGCGGGATTGTAATGCCGGACGTAAACGCATATAGTCAGTATCGGGAAGCAGTAGAAGAGGAGTTTAATCTCCCTTCCACGCTGGACGAGGTACGTGAGTCTTTAGGTATGCCACCCGTCGCCGAGGCTGAGGCGAGGGAGGGTGCCTCTCCGGACGGTACCACCATAGCAGCCCCGACGCCTGACACCCCCTCGACGGGCGACGGCGGCGGACGGACGGGCGTATCCGACGAGGAGGCTGGTCGGGTGATCTCGGAGCTTAACGATCCCCGTCGAACTATAGTGGACGATATCAAAGACTCGGCAGGTGCGAATTCTGATCAAATTTTTCCTTCCGGAAATAAACTTCGGCATGATTTGATTCAAGCTGGCGTGCCGGAAGCTTTGCTTAAATCGAATTTGGGTGATATTGGCTTAGCTGATTTAATCCCAGGTGTTGAAGCCGGGTTGTCATTTAATGATTTGCTAGAAGCGCAAGAAAGACGCCATAGGGGGGAGGATTCTTCGATGGTGGAGGAAGGGGGTCTTGCCATAGCAACGGTACTTGGCACGATCCCCTTCCTTGGCGCTCCTGCGTCTAAAGTCGTAAAAGCAACTGCTAAAGCAGCGGGTAAAGGGCTAAAAGCAGTTCGAGACGTATTAGGGTTTAAATCCAATGCCGACAAGCTTCGCGATGCGATGGACACCGCTATCAAAAACGAAAACGGCAACATCATTGGTTCTCAAGCCCATATTGCTACTCTTAATGACGATAATCTCGAAGTAGTGGGTCGATATCAGGGCGATTCTTCGGACATAAATAGCGCCTTGCGGAACGGTGATCCCACGTTCGATAAGTTTGCTAAAAGTTTAGATACTATTATTGCTGAACGAGCGATGAATCAAAATGTAGTAGTTTATCGCGGGATTGATCAAAGTGTAGTGGGGAAAACTCTTCCGAAACCGGGCGATACTATTATCGATCCTGCGTTTGTGTCCACTTCTTACAGTGTTCGGATATCCGACCAATTCACCCAACATGTTGGCGATAAGCGAGTAATTCTTAAGATCAAAGTCCCGGAAGGGCAAAATGCTCTTGATTTGTCCGCTACTAGAAATGTTCGCGATATTTCTGGAGTTCGCATTGAGGATGAATTCGAAGTACTTCTTCCCCGCAATACTCCGATCAAAATTGAAGATGTCCATGAATTTGAAAATCAGATACTTATCAAGGGTGCAGTCGGCGATGCGGCGGGTAAACCGGACTCCGATTTCAGGATTTTCGGCCATCAAACGCTGTCAGGTGGTAAAGATCGTGGTCCATTGGTACAGGAAGCACGAGGAGAGGAAGCTACCAAGCGGACTTTCCTTGGCGACGCTCACCAGTTATTTAAGGATCATATAGTCACCCCTGCCGCTATGACGGCCAAAATGGACAAGGGCGACAAAGTTCAAGTTTATGGTGTTGCTCTTGGAGAAGATTCTCTGGACGAAGGTATTTTGGCGGCGGAGAAAGCAGGAGGTACTACTCACGTTGAGTTTATGTTGGGGGACCGGGAATTTGTTCTTCCGATTGATCATGTTATTAAAAATTTCGATTCCATTAAGGGACTGGAAGCTTCGCAAAAAGAATTCGGCCAATTGCAAGGATTTTTGGGGTGGGCCGGTAGAGACGCGGGTAAATATCTTCCCGACAAGACGCTGAATATCAGTCTTCTTCGTATGAACACGACTGATGATATCAAGGCGGCAGCGGCGTCTCTTGGTGATATTACTCGGGCAGGCGGTAAGAAATTTACTGAGTCGATGGATGAAACAATTTCTCGTTTGTCCGAAGTAACCGGCACTGACATAGCTGTTTTGAAAAAGCGGGCAGAACAGGCTAACCGTTTGGCGGTTGAAATCAATGATACTACCAACCTTATGACTGCAGCAGCCTACCAACTGCGGTCTATGGCCCGTATATATGACCCTATGACGGCAACTGCGTCTGACAAGCTTAAGATCATGCTAGAAGTCCAGGCGCTATCGGAAGTGTTTAAGTATGGCGAAATGATTTTGTCGGCACCGGGTCGAGCGTTGAATATACAAAAGGTAGGTGGCGCAATAGATTTTGATAGTGTGGCTCGTGTTAATGAAATGATTGGTTCGTTTGGCGGCGAAAAAGCTATTGACGATCTGATGCGAGCGTTAGGTACGGCGGAAAACCCTGTTGAGATTGCAAAAACGGTTCGACCCTCTGTGCTTTCTCGGGCAGGCGATGCGGTCATGGAATTCTGGGTTAATGGGATTCTGTCCGGCGTCAAAACTCTTGCTGTTAATACGGTGGGCAATACTCTATTCATGGGATGGCAAGTACCGGAGCGCGCAATTCAAGGGATGGTGGGTGCTATTCGTGCCGGTGGTCGGAAAGACGTAGATCGTGTGTTTGTTGGTGAATCCATTGCCATGATGTATGGTACCGTTAAGGGGCTGAAAGACGGTTTGCGTTTGGCAGGTAAAGCATTTCGTACGGGTGACCCGCAATTCGACAGTGTTGCAAAAATTGAAATGCCGGAATTGAAGCGGGCCATATCGTCTGATCAACTTGGCTTGACTGGGATTCCGGGTATTGCGGCTGATGTATTGGGCGCTGTAATTCGTACCCCCACCCGCGTGATTATGACGCAGGACGAATTATTTAAGGGTATCGCTTCATCCATGCAGAATAATGCCCTTGCTTATCGGACTGTTGTGCAGAGTGGTGGTTCACTTACCAATCCTAAGCAAGTAATCGACAAAATGAAGTCCGTACTGGATGATGTTGATGCGTACCCCGCTATTCAGAAGGATTCTCAAGCTTTTGCCCAGTATGTCACATTCCAAAAGGAATTAGGGAATATTGGGCAGGATATTCAGAAGAACGTGGGCCGATTCCGGTTGTTGGGAATCCCTGTACTGCGTTTTGTTCTCCCCTTTATTCGTACGCCCACGAACATCTTTAAAGCGGGTGTCGTGGAGCGGAATCCTGCGGTGGCTATAATTTCGCCTTCCTTTTATAAGGAGTTGGAAGCGGGCGGTGCTCGCGCCGATGCGGCAATGGGCAAATTGGCTATGGGGTCCGCTGTTGGCGCGGTTGCGGCATCGATGGCGATGGAGGGTCAAATTACTGGCTCCGGTCCGATCGACCAAAAACAGCGTCAGTTCATGCGCAGCGAGTTTGGATGGCGACCGTACTCGATCCGGGTTCAGAAGGGTCTCAATGCGGATGGGTCTCCGAAATATGAATACGTATCCTACTCTCGGTTGGAGCCGTTGGCCTTCCTTATTGGCGCGGTTGCCGATACGGTCGATATCCTGAAATATCAGGATCAGGTGGACGTAGATCAATCTGAAATCGATGAAGCGCAGGATTTAGCAGTTGCCATCGTCAGTGCTATCGCACAGAATACGATGTCGAAAACGTTTATGACAGGCTTCACTGATTTCATTCACGTTATGGACGATCCCAAACGCTACATGGACCGGTGGGTACAGCGCTATTCAAGTTCATTCGTACCAAATATTATACGGGACGTCAAGACTTCCATGGACGACGATACGATTCGGCAAGTCGAAACTTCGCTTGAAGCGATTAAGTCCAAAGTGCCGGGTATGGGTAAGGATTTACCCCCAGTGACGAATTATTGGGGCGATATTCGTACGCGGGATAAAGGTTGGGTGATGGGGGCGAGTTCGTACTTCTCCCCCATGGCGACGTCCGAGGAATCTCACTCCCCTGCGGATAAAGAAATTAAGCGCTTGGCTATCGATGGGATTAAAGGTCCCGATGGTGAGCGCCTTATTTTCGATGACGCGATGCCCACGAAACCGAAACGCGATCTTACGGTAGATGGTGTTAACATTCGATTGACACCGTGGGAGCATTATGATCTAATAACAATGAGTTCACGCGATCTCCAGATTGACTATTGGAATATCGGCAAAAAGATGAACCAAAAAGAGGCGTTGGACCACATGGTTACTCGACAAGACGCCTATATCAACGGGTCTGCGGTAGAACAGGCTGGGATGATAAATTTCGTAATGAGAGAATACAAACAAGCGGCGCGAGATATTTTGATCGAACGAGAAGAAATTCAAAATCGCCTTATAGAGCGAATGATTTTCTTGGAACGGGCTAATCAAGCTGGAGAACAGTAATGGCCGCTTTGGAAATTAACGACGACGATGGCAAAACCAGAGTATCTGGCGACGGGACGACAGGTCCCTATACCTATGATTTTCCCGTCTATGCAGCAACCGATATAAAGGTAATCGAAACCGATGTAGACGGTACCGATACTACCTTTACATATAGTGCCACCCCATCCGGTACACAATTTTCAGTGACCGGGGTGGGGGTCGAAGCTGGCGGTACTATTACAACTGGCCAAAACATCGCTGCTACCAGTACCCTTACTATTTATCGTGATATGCCGATCGAGCAGTTGCAGGAGCATCATTTCTCGAATGCTGGCGATTTTGATGGTGATGAAATTAACACCACTTTCAATCGCTACGTCATGATGCTGCAGCAGATCGAAGAGACCACGAGCCGGGCGGTAGTAACCGCGATCACCGATACGGCAGGGTCCCTGACCCTCCCCGCTGCGGTTAACTCCTATCTACTGCAGTGGTCGAGTGGCGCGCTGGTCAATGTTGCACCTGCCGATCTTACAGGCTTCGGAACGCAGTATCTCGGATCGTATTCTACCGCGCCTACGGAACGGCCCGACGAAACTGCGTTGCAAGAAGGCGATATTTATTGGAATTCTTCCAGCAACAAGCATTTCACGTGGGACAATGATGGCTCGCAATGGTTGTCGGGTGTTATTGGCAAAGAAGTCGATAAATTCGAATATACGGCAACTGCGGAACAGACTACGTTTTCTGGCTCTGATAACAATAGTAAAACTTTAGGGTACACCGTTGGTCAGATCGACGTGTTTGTCAACGGAATACTCCTGGACGACGATGAATTTACTGCCACTAATGGTACGTCTGTCGTGTTGGATGATGGCGCAGCGCTGAGTAGTTCAGTCATTATTAAGACATGGGACAATATCGCCACATACGGTTCCATGGCGAGCCAAAACGCCAATGCTGTAGCAATCACGGGCGGTACGATTTCTGGTGTCACTATAGATGGTGTTACCATAGGTAGTATCGGTAGCGCTGGTCTTGCTTTTGAGGGCGCAACGGATAATGCTTTCGAGACGACGCTTACAGTCACGGACCCGACAGCGGATCGGACAGTCACGTTTGGTGATCTCGATCTGACGTTTGATCAGAATGTCCAGACGACTGCGGCAGTAACATTCGCGACGGTCGATACTGGCCAAGGCGCTAATGAACTCTACGCAATGGATCAGAATGTTCGCACAAGCGACGATGTGACGTTCGATACGGTCGAGGTAACGGGAACGCTCACGGCGCCGGTTTCGGGCTTAACGGGCGAGGTTCCTGTCGCGAATGGTGGCACCGGCGCCACGTCCGCAGCGAATG
>CEUI01026206.1_pt1 | contig 34959 bp, 25 predicted proteins | sample 531411 | NCBI WGS metagenome assembly CEUI01 (sample SAMEA2622841, study PRJEB7988) | marine metagenome | isolation source: saline water (ENVO:00002010), including
AGGTAGAAGCCGGCACCCGGCAGGTGCCAGGTATCGCCCCAGCGCTCCATCCGGCGCAGGCGCATCTGCCAGGCCAGTGAAGCGAGCGGCGGACGATAGCACCCGAACCGGCGTTTCTCCAACGCAAAGCCGAGCAGCGCCAGCCAGTCGCCAACGCGCCCGGGGTCGATGCAACGCGCCTTGCTCAGGCCATCGCGCGCGAACAGGCGGCGAGCGCCCCACGCGCTCCAGGGGTGAATGCCCAGAATCAGCAGATGCCCACCGGGCCTGACGCTGCGCGCCGCCTCGCGCAGCAGGCCGTGAGGTGACAGGCTGAAGTCCAGGCCGTGCTGCAGCAGCACCACATCGGCGGCGTGCTCGCCCAGCGGCCAGGACTGTTCTTCGCAGACGATCTGCACACCGGGCAGTGGCGCCCCCAGGCGCACGTTGTGCTGAATCTGCCCGGCCTCCGGCGTGCGCTCGGCACCCGGACCGTAACTCACCAGATAGCCGCCGAAGAAACGCGCCAGCTCGTCTTCCAGCAAGCGCCGCTCCTCCTCCAGCAGCAACTGCCCGAGTGGCCCGGAAAGCCAGTCGCGCGCCTCGCTGATGAGCTTGAGCCACTCAGGATCGGCCTGAGCGAATACCTGATCGGTCATCGCTGCCTCCGCATGACAGTCTCTGCATCCAGTGTCTAAGATGCACCTTTATATCCAGCTTAGCGACCCACAATGATTCAGATCGACGCGCTACCGGCCTTCAACGACAACTACCTCTGGCTGCTGCAGGAGCCGACCAGCAAGCGCTGCGCAGTGGTCGACCCGGGCGATGCGGCGCCGGTGCTGGCGTGGCTGGAGGCGCACCCCGACTGGTGCCTCAGCGACATTCTCATCACCCACCATCACTTCGACCATGTCGGCGGCGTCGAGACGCTGAAGAACGCCACCGGCGCCCGCGTGGCCGGCCCGGCGGCAGAGAAGATCCCGGCACGCGAGCTGGACCTGGGCGACAACGACACGCTCGAGGTGCTCGGCCTGCGCTTCCAGGTCCTTGCCGTTCCGGGGCACACCCTCGGCCACATCGCCTACTACAACGCCGAGCAGCAGCTGCTGTTCTGCGGCGACACCCTGTTCGCCGGTGGCTGTGGCCGCCTGTTCGAAGGAACGCCGCAACAGATGCACGCCTCGCTCGGCCGCCTGGCTGCCCTGCCCGGGAGCACGCAGGTCTACTGCACCCACGAGTACACCCTCAGCAACCTGCGCTTCGCCCATGCCGTGGAGCCGGACAACCCGCGCCTCAGCGAGCGCCTGGCCGAAGTGACGCGCTGGCGCGAGGCGGGCCGCATCAGCCTGCCCTCCTCGATCGAGCTGGAACTGGCCACCAATCCGTTCCTGCGCACCGACGCGCCAGGCGTCATCGCGGCGGCCGCGAACCGTGCGGGCGAATCCCTCGACGAAGCCAGCGCGGTGTTCGCCAGCCTGCGTGCGTGGAAGGATAAATTCTGATTCGCCGACGAACGCGCTGGCGCCTTGCCAGCAGCGGTTTTCTGGCGCCATGACCCAGGCATATTGAACCAAGTGAGAGGGATGCAGGTCACAATTGGCTGGTGAAAACTTGACCAACCTTGACCCGATTCCTAGAATCGCCCGATCTTTTTGTCGGGAAAAACACCTCACCCAATGCCTTTTTTGTCACGTAAGCCATTGAATTTCAAGGCATTGGCGCGAAGCTCTCGAGTGCTCGCGGTGATGTGTTGCATAACCCTGGCCGGCTGCCAGAGCCTGCCCAGCGAGGGCCCGGACGGCGCGACCGATACCTCGCGCGCCGTCGGCCTGGAGCGCGAGCCCGAGTGGCTGAGCAACGAGATCAAGCCGCGCGAGTACAACGATATCTGGGAGCGTCTGCGCGATGGCTTCCAGCTGCAGGACGAGATCGGCGTCAATCCGCGCATCGAGCGCCTGCGTCTCTGGTACGCCAGCAACCCCCGGCACGTCAACGCTGTCAGCGAACGCAGCGCGCCGTACATCCACTACATCGTCGAGCGACTGGCAGAACGCGACATGCCGATGGAACTGGCGCTGCTGCCGGTCATCGAGAGCGCCTACGACCCCCAGGCCTATTCCCCGGCGAATGCCGTCGGCCTGTGGCAGTTCATCCCCTCCACGGGCCGCCACTTCAATCTGCGCCAGACCAACTGGTATGACGGCCGCCGCGACGTCACCGCCTCCACCCAGGCGGCGCTGAACTACCTGAGCCGCCTGCACGAGATGTTCAATGGCGACTGGCTGCTCGCCCTGGCCGCCTATAACGCAGGCGAAGGCCGCGTCAGCCGCGCCATCGAACGCAACGAGAAGCTCGGCCTGCCCAGCGACTACTGGAACCTGTCGCTGCCCAAGGAAACCGAAGATTACGTGCCCAAGCTGCTGGCCCTGTCGCAGGTGATCCTCACCCCCGAGGCCTACGGCGTGAACCTGGCGCCGATCGCCGACGCGCCCTACTTCGAACAGATCGCCATCAAGCAGCACATGGACCTGTCCCGCGTGGCCAAGCTGGCCGACCTGGACGAAGAGGAACTGCTGCAACTGAACCCCGCCTACAAGCGCGGCATCACCCTGGACGGCCCGCAGCACCTGCTGGTGCCTACCGACAAGGCGGAAATGCTCAGCGCCAACCTGGCACTGATGAAGCCCCAGGAGCTGGTCGACTGGCAGACCTATACCGTGCGTTCTGGCGATAGCCTGCATGCCATTGCCAATCGCAATCACCTGACCGTCAGCATGCTCAAGGACGTCAACCGCCTGAGCAGCAACAACCTGCGCATCGGCCAGGTGCTGACCATTCCGGGCAAACCCGGCGCGCAGCCGAGCGAGCCGCTCTACCAGCAACGCAGCACGCTGGCCAGCGCAAGCCGCACCTACAAGGTGAAGAACGGCGACAACCTCTGGCAGATCGCCCGCGAACACCAGGTTGCGGTGCATGACCTGCGCCGCTGGAACGCGCTGCAGGGCAACAACCTCAAGGTTGGCCAGGTGCTCAATCTGGCCGCTGCCGAGAGCGCACCCCAGGCCGTCGCCACGACACGCCGGCAGAACGCCGCACGCGACAAGGCGACCTACTATCGCGTGCAGCAAGGTGACTCGCTCTACGTCATCGCCAAGCGCTTCAAGATCGAGCTCAAGCACCTGCAGGCCTGGAATCCGCGCAGCAACACGCTGCGCCCAGGGCAGATGCTGACGCTCTACCTGCCCTGATCAGCGCTTGCTGATCGCCTCCAGGCAACGCCCGGTCAGCTGGGTAAAACGCTGAAACGCCACGAACTGCTCGTGGCGCAAGGCGCGGCCGGACAAGCGACTGTCGGCATAGAGCACGCCGATCTCCCGCGTACCCGCGACGATCGGTGCGATGAAGAACATGCCACTGCCGAGGCTGCGGCGAATCGGCTGGGTGACCAGCTCGGCCAGGTTGTAGCTGGCCGGCACACCCATCCAGATCGCTTCGCGATGGCGCAGCACGTAGCTGAAGATGTGCGGCTGTTCCGTCTGCTCCGTCGGCAGGACGAAGTCGTCCAGCCAGTGCTGGGTGTCTTCGCCAACCACGCGCTTGGCGCGAAAGCGACTCTGGCCATCGGCCAGCACCGTGAGCATGACCCGCTCCAGCCCCACCCCACGATGCAGGCCCTTGAGCAGGGTATCGAGCACCAGGCCGACATCGGCTCGCGCACTGACCATCAGCCCCAGGTCCTGCAGCGCCTGCTGCATCAGCAGCAGGTCCGGCTGCAGCAGCCGCGCGCGCCGCTCCTCCTGCTGCAGGCGAATCTGCTCGGGGTCGGTATTGGGTATCAGGCGGCACAGCTTGCTGGCACCGAAGGTCGATGCGACCTTGACGGCCTCCTCGGCACTGGCCAGCACCTGCTGCAGGGTTTCTTCCTGGGTCAGCGCGGTGAAGCTGGCCACCTTGGCCAGCACCTCCTCCATCTCTGCGCAATCCCAGCCATCGAGCGCAGCCTCGCTGATACGCACGCCCAACTGCACGGCATAGGCGGCGGGGTCATGCTGATTGCTCCCGGCCTGCGCCAGGCTGGCGGTCTCACCCAGGTTCCAGCTCTTCAGCAAGGCCTGCGTCAGCTGCCGAAAGCTGGTGCCGAGAACCTCGCGCACCGCTTCATCGACGTCCACCCCTGGCCGCTCGAGCACCGCGACCAGCTCATCGGCCTGCTCGCCAGCGCAGCCCCAGAACGCCAGCTCACCCAGGTGATGCAGCAAGGCGGCGATGAACACCTCCTCGGCATGCCCGGACAAGGCGTAGCCCGCAATGTTGCGCGCCTGCACGGCGGCGTGGAAGGAACGCGCGAGCAGCATCTGCAGCTGCTCGCGCGGGGTTCGGGTCAGCAACCCGTCGATCAGGCTGACCGACAGGCCGATCAGGCGCACGTTCTCGAAACCGATCAGGACGATGGCCCTGGAGATGGTCTTGATCGCTTCCTGCGACGGGTTGTAATAGACGCTGTTGCCGACGCGCAGCACCTTGGACGTCAGCGACGCGTCGCGCAGCAGCACATCGGCCAGTTGCTGCACCGAGGCGGAGTCCTGCTGGGCGAGGCGCTGAAGGTCCTGCACGACGGCGGCCAGCGCGGGGAGTTCGGCTTGGTTGAGGCGATCGATCCATGACTGCAAACCATGGCTACGTTCCGGCAAAATCTTACCCTCTAGGTGTCTCCTTCAAGTGTATGTCAAAGCGCCACGACTGCTCGCTCGCCAGCCCACTCTTTTTCCTGCCGATACAAGCTGTTACTGTACCGCTCAAGAAGCCCAAACGCCGCCATGGATCGGATCTCACCTCCCGATGCGACCCCTCCTCCTGCTGTTCCTCAGCCTGGCCTTGAGCTTTCCCGCCTCTGCGACTATCAGCGAGAGCCACGGCTACGCCCAGTTCGGGACGCTCAAGTACCCTGCCAGCTTCAGTCACTTCGACTGGGTCAACGCCGACGCGCCCAAGGGCGGCACGTTGCGCGTCATGGCGTCCGGCACCTTCGATACGCTCAACCCCTACACGTTCAAGGGTACCAGCCCGATCTCCACTGCACATTTCCTGCAGTACGGCGTCAATGAACTGAACGAACCGCTGATGGTGGGCACCGGCGCCTACGATCCCTCGGGCGACGAGCCGGCCTCCAGCTATGGCCTGATCGCCGGAAGCGTGGAGTACAGCGAAGACCGCAGCTGGGTGGTCTTCAACCTGCGCCCGGAGGCGCGCTTCAACGATGGCAAGCCGATCACAGCCTATGACGTGGCCTTCTCCTATCGCCTGCTGCTTGCCGAAGGCCACCCGCAGTACCGGACCAACCTGCAGGAGGTGAAGCGTGTCGACATCCTCGGCCGCCACCGCATTCGCTTCGTCTTCAAGCGTGCCGGCAACCCCCTGCTGATACTGCGCCTGGGTGAACTGCCGGTCCTGCCGCAGCACTACTGGAAAGGCCGCGACTTCAAGAGCACCACCTTCGAGCCACCACTGGGCAGCGGCCCCTACCGCATCGTCGAAGTCGTGCCCGGGCGACGCCTGGTGTTCGAACGGGTGAAGAACTGGTGGGGCAAGGACCTGCCGGTCAATCGCGGCAAGTACAACTTCAACCGGGTTGAAGTGGAGTTCTACCGCGACAACAACGTGGCCTTCGAAGCGTTCAAGGCCGGTGAATTCGATTTCTACATCGAGAACCAGGCGAAGAACTGGAGCAACGGCTACAACTTCCCGGCCGTCGCCCGCGGCGAGGTGGTCCGCGCCGAGATTCCGCACCGCATCCCGACCCAGACCCAGGCGCTGTTCATGAACAGCCGGCGCGCCCTGTTCAGCGACCGTCGGGTGCGCGAGGCACTGGGCCTGATGTTCGACTTCGAATGGACCAACCGCACGCTGTTCAACAACGCCTACGTGCGCGCCGCCAGCTACTACCCCAACAGCGAATTCTCGGCGACCGGCAAGCCCGAGGGCGCCGAGTGGCTGCTGCTGTCACCGCACCGCGACAAGCTCCCCGCCCGCCTGTTCACCGAGCCACCGACCCAGCCGGTGACCAACGGCCGTGGCATCCCCCGGGAAACCTTGCGCCGTGCCCTCGGTCTATTGGCCGAAGCCGGCTGGAAGCCGGTCGGTCAGGAGCTGCGCAATGCCCGCGGGCAACGTCTCGAATTCGAGATCATGCTGGTCAACCCCAGCCTCGAGCGCATCCTCCAGCCCTACACCGCCAACCTTGCCAGCATCGGCATACAGGCCAACCTGCGTACCGTGGACCGCGCCCAGTACAAGCAACGCCTCGATCAGTTCGACTACGACATGATTCTGCTGACCCTGCCACAAACCCTCAGCCCGGGCCTGGAGCAGTCGCTGTATTTCCACTCCAGCCAGGTGAACGTCAAGGGCGGCAAGAACTACGCCGGAATCAACGACCCGGTGGTCGACGAGATGATCGACAAGCTGCTCTCGGCGCAGACCCGCGACGAACAGATCGCCGCCACCCGCGCCCTCGACCGCGTGCTGCTGTGGCAGTACTACAGCATCCCCAACTGGTACATCAATTATCACCGCCTGGCGTACCGCAATCGGTTCGCCTTCGTCACCACGCCGCCCTACACGCTGGGCCTGCGTACCTGGTGGCTGAAGCCAACGGAGAACGCTCGATGACCCACCCGCTGCGCAGTTTCCTGCTTCACGGCAGCAGCCTCATTCTGCTCGGCCTGGCCGGCCTGGCCTCCGCCGCCCCGCAGCATGCCGTCACGCTGTATGACGAACCGCCCAAGTATCCCGCCAACTTCACCCACTTCGAGTACACCAATCCCGATGCGCCCAAGGGCGGCACCTTCCGCGAGGCCGGTTTCGGTGGCTTCGACAGCCTCAACCCGTTCATCAGCAAAGGCGTGGCCGCCGACGACATCGGCCTGATTTACGACACCCTCGCCGTACAGAGCATGGATGAGCCCTTCACCGCCTACGGCCTGATCGCGGAGAAGATCGAGAAGGCGCCGGACAATGCCTGGGTGCGCTTCCTGTTGCGCAAGGAAGCGCGCTTTCATGACGGCACCCCCGTCACCGCCGAGGACGTCAAGTTCACCTTCGATACCCTGATGGAAAAAGGTGCGCCCATGTACCGCGGCTACTACGCCGACGTCGACCACGTCGAGGTGGAGTCGCCACACAGCGTGCGCTTCGTGTTCAAGCATGCCGGCAACCGCGAGCTGCCGCTGATCGTCGGCCAGTTGCCGGTACTGCCCAAGCACTGGTGGGCCGAGCGCGACTTCGCCAAGGGCAATCTCGATGCTCCGCTGGGCAGCGGCCCGTACCAGGTCGGCCGGGTCCAGGCCGGACGCAGCATCCGCTACGAACGGGTCAAGGACTGGTGGGCCAAGGACCTGCCGGTCACCCGTGGCTTCTACAATTTCGACGCCATCCAGATCGACTACTACCGCGACAACACCGTCGCCCTGGAAGCACTCAAGGCGGGCCAGTTCGACTATTGGCTCGAGACCAGCGCGAAGAACTGGGCCACGGCCTACAACACGCCGGCCGTCGCCAACGGCCAGCTGATCAAGGAAGAGATCCAGAACCGCAACCCCACCGGCATGCAGGGCTTCATCTTCAACACCCGCCGCCCGCAGTTCCAGGACCGCCGGGTACGGGAGGCGCTGGGCCTGCTGTTCGACTTCGAGTGGGCCAACAAGCGCCTGTTCAACGGTGCCTACAGCCGCACCCACAGCTACTTCGACAACTCCGAACTGGGCTCCAGCGGCTTGCCGGGCGACGAGGAACTGGCGATTCTCGAGCCGCTGCGCAACCAGATTCCGCCCGAGGTGTTCAACGAGGAGTTCCGCGTGCCAGTCACCGACGGCAGCGGCATCATCCGCGAGCAGCAGCGCCGCGCCTATCAGCTGCTGCAACAGGCCGGCTGGCGCATCGACGGCGACCGCATGCTCGACGCCAACGGCCAGCCGGTGACGTTCGAATTCCTCCTCGCACAGACCGAGTTCGAGCGCATCCTCCTGCCCTTCAAGCGCAACCTTTCCGACCTCGGCATCGAACTGGTCATCCGCCGTGTCGACGTCTCGCAGTACATCAACCGCCTGCGCTCGCGTGATTTCGACATGATCGTCGGCGGCTTCGGCCAGTCCAACTCGCCCGGCAACGAGCAGCGCGAGTACTGGCACTCCTCCAGCGCCGACAACCCGGGCAGCCGCAACTACATCGGCCTGAAGGACCCGGCCATCGACCAGCTCGTCGAAGGGCTGATCAACGCCGACTCCCGGCAGGACCTGATCAATCACACCCGCGCCCTGGATCGCGTGCTGCTGTGGGGCTACTACGTGATCCCCAACTGGCATATCAAGACCTGGCGCGTGGCCTACTGGAATCGCTTCGAGCATCCCAAGGTCACTCCGCTCTACGACATCGGCCTGCACACCTGGTGGGTACGCCCCGGCCTCGAGCAACCGAGCGAAGAACAGCAGCCTGCCGCTGAACAGGCGGAGCAATAAGCATGCTGGCCTATATCATCCGCCGTTTGCTGCTGATCATTCCGACCCTGTTCGGCATCCTGGTGATCAACTTCATCATCATCCAGGCCGCGCCTGGCGGCCCGGTCGAGCAGATGATCGCCAAGCTCGAGGGCTTCGAGGGCGCCACCAGCCGCATCGCCGGTGGCGGCGCCGAAGTCTCGGTGGCCGGCTCCAACTACCGCGGCGCCCAGGGCCTCGACCCGCAGCTGATCAAGGAAATCGAGAAGATGTACGGTTTCGACAAGTCGGCGCCGGAACGCTTCTGGATCATGCTGAAGAACTACGCGCAGCTGGACTTCGGTTCCAGCTTCTTTCGCGACGCCCAGGTCATCGACCTGATCATCGAGAAGATGCCGGTCTCCATATCCCTGGGCCTGTGGAGCACCCTGATCATGTACCTGGTCTCCATCCCGCTGGGGATCGCCAAGGCCACCCGGCACGGCAGCGCCTTCGACATCTGGACCAGTTCGGCGATCATCATCGGCTACGCCATCCCCGCCTTCCTCTTCGCCATCCTGCTGATCGTGCTGTTCGCCGGCGGCAGCTACTGGGACTGGTTCCCGTTGCGCGGCCTGACCTCCAACGACTTCGAGTCGCTCAGCCTCGGCGGCAAGATCCTCGACTACCTCTGGCACCTGGTGCTGCCGGTCACGGCACTGGTCATCGGCAACTTCGCCACGCTGACCCTGCTGACCAAGAACAGCTTCCTCGACGAGATCAACAAGCAGTACGTGATCACCGCCCGCGCCAAGGGCCTGACCAACCACCGCGTGCTCTATGGTCACGTCTTCCGCAATGCCATGCTGCTGATCATCGCCGGCTTCCCGGCGGCCTTCATCGGCATCTTTTTCACCGGCTCCCTGCTGATCGAAGTGATCTTCTCCCTCGACGGCCTCGGCCTGATGAGCTTCGAGGCGGCGATCAACCGCGACTATCCGGTGGTCTTCGGCACCCTGTTCATCTTCACCCTGCTGGGGCTGATCGTGAAACTGATCGGTGACATCACCTACACCCTGGTCGACCCCCGTATCGACTTCGAAAGCCGGGAGTGTTGAGCATGAAACTGTCCCCGCTCAATCGCCGCCGTCTCGACCGTTTCAAGGCCCACAAGCGTGGCTGGTGGTCGCTCTGGCTGTTCCTCATCCTGTTCGGCCTGAGCCTCGGCGCCGAACTGATCGCCAACGACAAACCGCTGGCCGTGCGCTACGACGGCGAGTGGTACTTCCCCGTGCTCAAGCGCTACCCGGAGACCGTGTTCGGTGGCGAATTCCCGCTGCAGGCCAACTACAAGAGCCCCTACATCCAGGACCTGATCGCGGAGAAGGATGGCTGGATGCTCTGGCCGCCGATCCCGTTCAGCTATTCGAGCATCAACTACGACCTGGAAGTCCCGGCCCCGGCGCCGCCCTCGGCGCAGAACTGGCTCGGCACCGACGACCAGGGGCGCGACGTGCTGGCGCGGGTCATCTACGGCTTCCGCATCTCGGTGCTGTTCGCCCTGACCCTGACCCTGGCCAGTTCGGTGATCGGCGTCATAGCCGGCGCCCTCCAGGGCTTCTATGGCGGCTGGGTCGACCTGCTCGGCCAGCGCTTCCTGGAAATCTGGTCCGGGCTGCCCGTGCTCTATCTGCTGATCATCCTGGCCAGCTTCGTGCAGCCGAACTTCTGGTGGCTGCTGGGCATCATGCTGCTGTTCTCCTGGATGAGCCTGGTCGACGTGGTCCGCGCCGAGTTCCTCCGTGGGCGCAACCTGGAATACGTGCGCGCCGCACGCGCGCTGGGCATGGGCAATGGCGCGATCATGTTCCGCCACATCCTGCCCAACGCCATGGTTTCGACCATGACCTTCATGCCCTTCATCCTCACCGGCGCGATCGGCACCCTGACCGCTTTGGACTTCCTCGGTTTCGGCCTGCCTCCGGGCGCGCCCTCGCTGGGGGAACTGGTCGCCCAGGGCAAGAGCAACCTGCAGGCGCCCTGGCTGGGCATCAGCGCCTTCGCCGTGCTGGCGCTCATGCTGAGCCTGCTGGTGTTCATCGGCGAGGCCGCCCGCGATGCTTTCGACCCGAGGAAATGACATGAGCCAGAACGAAACCCTGCTGCAAGTTCGCGACCTGGCCGTCGAGTTCGTCATGGGCGAGCAGTGCCAGCGCGTGGTCGAGGGCGTCAGCTTCGACATTCACAAAGGCGAGACCCTGGCCCTGGTCGGCGAAAGCGGTTCGGGCAAGTCGGTCACCGCGCATTCCATCCTGCGCCTGCTGCCCTACCCCCTCGCCCGCCACCCGTCCGGCAGCATCGAGTACGCCGGTGAAGATCTGCTCAAACTCGGCGAGGGCCGCCTGCGTGGCATTCGCGGCAACCGTATCGCCATGGTCTTCCAGGAGCCGATGACCTCGCTCAACCCGCTGCACAGCATCGAGAAACAGATCAACGAGGTGCTGGCCCTGCACAAGGGCCTGCGCGGCAAGGCAGCCAGTGCACGCACGCTGGAGCTGCTGGAGCTGGTCGGCATTCCCGAGCCGAAGAAACGCCTGAAGGCCTACCCCCACGAGCTGTCCGGCGGCCAACGCCAGCGCGTGATGATCGCCATGGCCCTGGCCAACGAGCCGCAACTGCTGATCGCCGACGAACCGACCACCGCGCTGGACGTCACGGTGCAGCTGAAAATCCTCGAGCTGCTCAAGGATCTGCAGGCGCGCCTGGGCATGTCGTTGCTGCTGATCAGCCACGATCTCAACCTGGTGCGCAGAATTGCGCATCGCGTATGTGTCATGCAGCGCGGTCGCATCGTCGAACAGGCGTCGTGTGAAGAATTGTTCCAGGCTCCGCAGCATCCCTATACCAGGGAACTGCTCGGTGCCGAGCCCAGCGGCGAACCTGCGGCCAACCCCGTGGGCCAGCCGCTGCTGGAAGTGGACGACCTGCGCGTGTGGTTCCCGATCAAGAAGGGCCTGCTGCGTCGGACGGTGGATCATGTCAAAGCGGTGGACGGCATCAACTTCAGCCTGCCCCAGGGCCAGACCCTGGGCATCGTCGGCGAGAGTGGCTCCGGCAAATCCACCCTGGGCATGGCCATTCTGCGGCTGCTCGCCAGCCAAGGTGACATCCGCTTCCAGGGCCAGCATCTGCAGGGCCTTAGCCAGCAGCAGGTACGCCCGCTGCGCCGGCAGATGCAGGTGGTGTTTCAGGACCCCTTCGGCAGCCTGAGCCCACGCATGTCGGTGAGCCAGATCGTCGGTGAGGGTCTGCGCATTCACGGTATGGGCAACGAGGCGGAACAGGAACAAGCCATCATCGACGCGCTTTTGGAGGTAGGGCTGGACCCGCAGACGCGGCATCGCTACCCCCACGAGTTTTCTGGCGGACAACGGCAGCGGATTGCCATTGCCCGAGCACTGGTGTTGAAACCGGCGCTGATCCTGCTGGACGAGCCCACTTCGGCGCTCGACCGCACGGTACAGCGTCAGGTGGTGGAGTTGTTGCGCGGCTTGCAGGCCAAGTACAACCTGACCTATCTGTTTATCAGCCATGATCTGGCGGTAGTCAGAGCGCTGAGCCATCAGCTGATGGTGGTCAAGCAGGGCCAGGTAGTCGAACAGGGGTCTGCCGAGTCGATCTTCAGCGCACCGCAACACCCTTATACGCAGCAGTTGCTGGAAGCCGCTTTCATGGCCCCGGCAACGGCTCACTGATCCTTGAAACAGGAAGAGGAATAGCACAATGGGTTTTCTAACCGGTAAGCGCGTACTCATCGTTGGCGTAGCCAGCAAACTGTCCATCGCCTCGGGTATCGCCGCCGCCATGCACCGCGAAGGTGCCGAGCTGGCTTTCACCTACCAGAACGAAAAGCTCAAGGGTCGCGTCGAAGATTTCGCTGCCGGCTGGGGCTCCAGTGCCGACCTGTGCTTCCCTTGCGATGTGGCCAGCGACGAGGAAATCGCCGCGGTATTCGAAGCGCTGAGCAAGAAATGGGACGGCCTGGACTGCATCGTCCACTCCGTCGGTTTCGCTCCGGGTGACCAGCTGAACGGCGACTTCACCGACGTCACCACCCGTGAAGGCTTCAAGATCGCCCACGACATCAGCGCCTACAGCTTCGTCGCCCTGGCCAAGGCCGGTCGCGAGATGATGAAAGGCCGCAACGGCAGCCTGCTCACCCTCTCCTACCTGGGTGCCGAGCGCACCATGCCCAACTACAACGTCATGGGCATGGCCAAGGCCAGCCTGGAAGCCGGCGTTCGCTACCTCGCCGGCAGCCTCGGCCCGGAAGGCACCCGCGTCAACGCTATCTCCGCCGGCCCGATCCGCACCCTGGCCGCCAGCGGCATCGCCAGCTTCCGCAAGATGCTGGCTGCCAACGAGAAGCAGACCCCGCTGCGCCGCAACGTCACCATCGAGGAAGTCGGCAACGCCGGCGCGTTCCTCTGCTCCGACCTGGCTTCGGGCATCAGCGGTGAAATCATGTACGTCGACGGCGGCTTCAACACCACCGCCATGGGCGCCATGGAAGACTGATCCGCGCCGCTCCCGGCAGAGCAGTTGCCGGGAGCGTCTCGCTGTCATCCCCGGATGGCAGGCAATAAAAAACCCGCACGTCGTGCGGGTTTTTTATTGCCTGTTCCAGCGCCTCGCCAGAGGCACTGGAGGAGCGACTCAGAAGCGCTCGATATCGGCTTCGGCGGCCAGCTGCTTGCGCAGTGCGGCGAAGTCCTGCTGGCCTTCGCGCGACGCCAGGAAGTTGCGGTACATGGCCAGTTGCTCGGCCGCCAGCGCTTCCTCCGGCACGTTGACGCCATCCAGGCGCAACAGCACGTAGTCACCCGTGTTCAGGGTCACGCCAGCGAAGGTCGGCTCACCCGCCTTGCTCGGCTTGGCCATGCGGAACAATGCCTGCAGTACCTTGGGCTCCACGCCGTCCTGGCTGCGGGTAGCCGCCTCCTGGACCTGCCAGCCGGCAGCCTGGGCCTCGCCAGCCTGGGCTGCGGCCAGGCGCTTCTCACCCTCGGCCTTGGCTGCCGCGCTTGCGCGCTCCTGCAGCAGATGACCGCGAATGCTCTCGGCAACCTGCTCCAGCGGCAACTGCTCGGGCTGGTTGTGCTCCTTGACGCGAACGACGACGACAGTGCTCGGGTCCAGCTCGATGGTCGAGCTGTTGGCGCCATCCTCGAGAACCTCGGGGCTGAATGCCGCCTGCAGCACCTGACGATTGGCCGTGATGCCGGTAGCGCCGCCTTCGCGACCCACGGGCTCGCTGACCTTGACCTCGAGACCGAGATCCTGAGCCGGCTGCGCCAGATCCGACGCCTCGAACGCCGCATCTTCCAGTTGCTTGGTCGCCTCGACGAAACGTTGCTCGACCTGCTGCGCCTTGAAGTCACGTGCCAGCTTGTCCTTGAGGCTGTCGAAGCTCGGCACCTCAGGCGACTGGACACCCAGCAGCTTGATCAGGTGCCAGCCGAACGCGCTCTTCACCGGCGCGGAGACTTGCCCCTGCTGCAGTGCGTAAAGCGCCTCTTCGAAGGCCGGATCGTAGACGCCGGGACCGGCATAGCCCAGATCACCGCCGTCGGCGGCCGAGCCCGGGTCCTGGGAGAACTCCTTGGCCAGTGCTGCGAAGTCTTCGCCAGCGTCGATGCGCGCCTTGATTTCCTCGGCCTTGGCACGGGCTGCCTCGTCATCACCCTCGATGAGGATGTGCGCGGCATGGCGCTGCTCGGCGAGGTTGGCGATCTCGCTCTCGTACGCCGGCTTGAGGTCCTCGTCACTCACTTCGATCTGATCGAAGAAGCTGTCCTTCTTCAGCTCGACGTATTCCAGAACCACCTGTTCAGGGCTCATGAACTCGCTGGCGTGCTCGTCGTAGTAAGCCTTGACGTCGCCGTCGCTGAGCTCGACCGCAGCGGTATCGGCCTTGATGGTCAGGCTGGCGAAATCACGCGTCTGACGCTCGAGATTGGCGAAGGCAAGCGCCTGCTGCTCGGTGACGAAGCTGCTGGCACCGATGCCTGCACGCAGCTGCCCGATCAGCATTTCCTCTTCCAGCATCTGGCGGAACTGCAGGCGGGTGTAGCCCATCTGGCGAATCACCTGGTCGAAACGCGCCGCGTCGAAGCGGCCGTCGGCCTGAAACTCCGGCGTCTGCAGGATGACCTGGTCAAGCGCGGGCTGCGAGAAGGCGAAACCGGCGTCGCCAGCGGCCTGCAGCAGCAGCTTGCGGTCGATCAGACCTTTGAGCGAAGACTCGCGCAGCAGCTTGTCGTCGAGCAGCGAGGCATCGAAATCACGCCCCAGTTGCTGCAGCAGCTGACGACGCTGCATCTCAACGGCCTGGTTCAGCTCGTTGAGGGTAATGGTGTCACCGTTCACGTCCGCAGCGTTGTTGCGATTGCTGGTCCCCGTGACGATGGCTTCGAAACCGGTAAAGGCCATCAGCATGACGATGAGGCCGATGATGGTTTTGGCAATCCAACCGCGTGAATTGTCCCTGATGTTTTGCAGCATGCTTCCCCCAGAACGACTGTACAGAGCCACCAGCCGCGCAGTGTGGGTAATGTCCAGATAGAAGAAAGGCGCATCCTTGGATGCGCCTTCTCGTAACGCGTTAAGCGGTCAGTGCAGAAGAATCGAAACCACCTGCTCTGCCTCCTAACAGCCGCTGGGCATGGCCCTGACGGCGAGGCAAACCCGGAAGACGCTTAGTTGACGGCGTCTTTCAGAGCCTTGCCAGCTTTGAAGCCTGGGATCTTGGCGGCGGCGATGCTGATCGGCTTGCCGGTCTGCGGGTTGCGGCCAGTGCGAGCAGCACGCTCTTTGACAGCGAAGGTGCCGAAGCCAACCAGGACAACGGAGTCACCAGCCTTCAGGGCGCCAGTGACGGATTCAATCACTGCATCCAGCGCGCGGCCAGCAACAGCTTTCGGGATATCAGCAGATGCAGCGATGGCATCGATCAGTTCCGACTTGTTCACTCTAAGTCCCCTTATTTCTGTTGAGTTTGTTTCTTGATTTTTAGTGTAAGCAAAGCGGGTGCTGGATGGCCTGCCGACACAATAAAAGCCGCTTTATAGCAAGGGCTGAAAAATTGTGTCAAGAAAGCCCCCCGGCTAATGCGTGCTGATTCGCTCCTTGGAATCAGACTCGCGCTTGTCATCCGTTGCAACCATCTCGGGAGCCGCATCAGGCAAGGGCTCCGGGGCGTATTGCAGCGCAATTTGCAGGACCTCGTCAATCCATTTAACCGGTTTAATCTGCAGGTCTTGCTTAATATTTTCCGGAATTTCTTTCAGGTCACGCACATTTTCTTCCGGAATGATCACCGTCTTGATCCCACCACGGTGAGCGGCCAGAAGTTTTTCCTTGAGCCCGCCAATCGCCAGCACCTGACCACGCAGGGTGATTTCCCCCGTCATGGCGACGTCCGCGCGCACCGGAATCTGCGTCAGCGCCGACACCAGCGCCGTGCACAGGCCGATGCCTGCACTCGGGCCGTCCTTGGGCGTCGCACCTTCCGGCATATGGATGTGAACGTCGCGCTTCTCGTTGAAATCGCTGGGAATTCCGAGGCTTCTGGCGCGACTGCGGACCACCGTCATGGCAGCCGTCATGGACTCCGCCATGACATCACCGAGGGAACCGGTCTTGATCAGATTGCCCTTGCCCGGCACCACCGCCGTCTCGATGGTGAGCAGCTCGCCACCCACCTGAGTCCAGGCCAGACCGGTCACCTGACCGATCTGATCCTGCTGCTCGGCAAGGCCATAGCGATGCTTGCGCACACCCAGGAAGTGCTCCAGCGACTCCGCCGTCACCGTGACCTGGAAGCGCTTCTCGCGCATGTGCTCCTTCACCGCTTTGCGGCACACCTTGGCAATCTGCCGCTCCAGGCTGCGCACACCCGCCTCGCGGGTGTAGTAACGAATGATGTCGCGAATAGCCGCCTCGTCGAACGCCAGCTCGCCCTTCTTCAGGCCGTTGGCCTGGATCTGCTTGGGCGCCAGGTACTTGATGGCGATGTTGACCTTCTCGTCCTCGGTGTAACCCGGCAGACGGATGATTTCCATCCGGTCCAGCAGCGGGCCGGGGATGTTCATCGAGTTGGCCGTGCAGAGGAACATCACGTCCGACAGGTCGTAGTCGACCTCCAGATAGTGATCGTTGAAATTGTGGTTCTGCTCGGGATCGAGGACTTCGAGCAGCGCCGAGGCGGGATCGCCGCGCATGTCCTGCCCCATCTTGTCGATCTCGTCGAGCAGGAACAGCGGGTTGCGCACGCCGACCTTGGTCAGCTTCTGGATCAGGCGCCCAGGCATCGAACCGATGTAGGTGCGGCGATGGCCGCGGATCTCGGCCTCGTCACGCACACCACCCAGGGCCATGCGCACGAACTTGCGGTTGGTCGCGGTAGCGATGGACTCGGCCAGCGAGGTCTTGCCCACGCCAGGCGGCCCCACCAGGCACAGCACCGGCCCCTTGAGCTTCTTCACCCGCTTCTGCACGGCGAGGTACTCGAGAATGCGCTCCTTGACCTCTTCGAGGCCATAGTGGTCGGCATCGAGGATACTCTCGGCACGCGCCAGATCGAGGCGCACCTTGCTCTCGGCCTTCCACGGCACATTCACCAGCCAGTCGATATAGGAGCGCACCACGGTGGCTTCGGCGGACATCGGCGACATCTGCTTGAGCTTGTTCAGCTCCGCATTGGCCTTGGTCAGCGCCTCCTTGGACAGGCCCGCGTTGTCGATGCGCTTGCGCAGTTCATCGAGCTCGTTGTGCCCCTCGTCGATGTCGCCCAGCTCTTTCTGAATGGCCTTCATCTGCTCATTCAGGTAGTACTCGCGCTGGCTGCGCTCCATCTGTTTCTTGACGCGACCACGGATGCGCTTCTCGACCTGCAGCAGGTCGATCTCGGCGTCCAGCAGGGCCAGCACGTGCTCGACACGCGCGGACAGGGAGGTGATTTCGAGGATTTCCTGCTTCTGCTCGATCTTCAGCGCCATGTGCGCGGCCATGGTGTCGACCAGGCGGCTGGGCTCATCGATGCTGTTGAGCGACGAAAGCACCTCGGCGGGCACCTTCTTGCCCAGCTGCACGTACTGTTCAAACTGGCTCAGCAGGCTGCGCGTGAAGACTTCGGACTCGCGCTCGGCGGTTTCGCCCTCTTCGATCAGCAGCACCTCGGCACGGCAGTGCTCGTCCACTTCGAGGACACGCTCGATGGAGCCGCGCTGCTCGCCCTCGACCAGCACCTTGACGGTGCCATCGGGCAACTTGAGCAGCTGCAGCACGGTGGCGACGGTGCCAACGCGATAGAGGTCCTGATCATCCGGATCATCGACCGCCGGGTTCTTCTGGGCCACCAGCAAAATCTGCTTGTCACCCGTCATCGCGGCCTCGAGGGCCTCGATGGATTTCTCACGCCCGACGAAAAGCGGGATGACCATGTGCGGATAGACCACAACATCGCGCAACGGCAGGAGAGGCAATTCGATGGTTGTCTTCATGATTTCGGCTCAGCGGCGGCCATAAGGCCGTAAACAGGCGGGATTACCCTTGGCTTTTAAGATGGGGGCAGTGCCCGTAAAAAACAAGCGCAATGTCCAGAAAAGCGAAGGGGCCCTGGGGGCCCCTTGCGTGCATCGTGTGACAGGCGTTACGCGTCTGGCGCGGCCTTCGCAGGCGGCTCGCTGTTCTCGTAGATCAGCAGCGGCTTGGAAGAACCGTCGATGACGCTCTCGTCGATCACCACCTTGCTCACGTCCTGCTGGGACGGGATTTCATACATGGTGTCGAGCAGAATGCCTTCCAGGATCGAACGCAGGCCACGTGCGCCGGTCTTGCGCTCCAGGGCCTTCTGCGCCACGGATTTCAGCGCATCCGGACGAAACTCCAGGTCCACGCCTTCCATCTCGAAGAGCTTGCCGTACTGCTTGGTTAGCGCGTTCTTCGGCTCGGTCAGGATCTGCACCAGGGCCGCCTCGTCCAGCTCTTCGAGGGTCGCGATGACCGGCAGACGACCGACGAACTCGGGAATCAGGCCGAACTTGACCAGATCGTCCGGCTCGACCTCACGCAGCGACTCGCCGATCTTCTTGCCTTCCTGCTTGCTGCGCACCTCGGCACCGAAGCCGATACCGCCCTTGGTGGAGCGAGCCTGAATCACCTTCTCCAGGCCAGCGAAGGCACCGCCGCAGATGAACAGGATGTTGCGCGTGTCGACCTGCAGGAACTCCTGCTGCGGGTGCTTGCGACCGCCCTGCGGCGGCACCGAAGCCACGGTCCCCTCGATCAGCTTGAGCAGGGCCTGCTGCACGCCCTCACCCGATACGTCACGAGTGATCGACGGGTTGTCGGACTTGCGCGAAATCTTGTCGATTTCGTCGATGTAGACGATGCCCATCTGGGCCTTCTCGACATCGTAATCGCACTTCTGCAGCAGCTTCTGGATGATGTTCTCGACATCCTCGCCCACGTAACCGGCCTCGGTCAGCGTGGTCGCATCGGCGATGGTGAACGGTACATTGAGCAGGCGCGCCAGGGTTTCCGCCAGCAGCGTCTTGCCCGAACCGGTCGGACCGATCAGCAGGATGTTGCTCTTGCCCAGCTCGACATCGTCTTTCTTGTCGCGCTGATTGAGACGCTTGTAGTGGTTGTACACCGCTACCGACAGCACCTTCTTCGCACGCTCCTGACCAATCACATACTGATCGAGGATGCTGCTGATTTCCTTGGGTGCCGGGAGTTTGTGCGCGCTGCTCTCGGCCTGGGCTTCCTGCACCTCCTCACGGATGATGTCATTGCACAGGTCGACGCATTCGTCGCAGATGAAGACGGAAGGACCGGCGATCAACTTGCGCACTTCGTGCTGGCTCTTGCCGCAGAAGGAGCAATAAAGCAGTTTGCCGCTGTCCTCACCGTTACGGGTATCAGTCATTCGATCAATCCAATACGGTAGGCTTGAAACACAAGATGAAGGCAAATGCGGGCATTTTCAAGGGCACGAATCGTCCCCGTGCAGAATGCCCGCAGCCGGTGCCTCATCTACACCGGCATTTGACGCTTCTCATGCACCGCATCGACCAGGCCGTACTCGACGGCGCGCGACGCGCTCATGAAGTTGTCGCGGTTGGTATCACGCTCGATGGTTTCCAGGCTCTGGCCCGTGTGATGCGCCAGCAACTCGTTCAGGCGCTCACGGATGAAGAGGATCTCCTTGGCGTGGATCTCGATATCCGAGGCCTGGCCCTGGAAGCCGCCCAGCGGCTGGTGGATCATCACGCGCGAGTTCGGCAGGCAGAAACGCTTGCCCTTGGCGCCACCGGCCAGCAGGAAAGCGCCCATGCTGCAGGCCTGACCGATGCAGGTGGTGGACACGTCCGCCTTGATGAACTGCATGGTGTCGTAGATGGCCATACCGGCCGTCACCGAACCACCCGGCGAGTTGATGTACAGGTGAATGTCCTTGTCCGGGTTCTCTGCTTCCAGGAACAGCAACTGGGCGCAGATCAGGTTGGCCATGTAGTCCTCGACCTGACCCACCAGGAAGATCACACGCTCCTTGAGCAGGCGCGAGTAGATGTCATAGGCACGCTCGCCACGAGCGGACTGCTCGATGACCATCGGCACCAGGCCGCCAGCGGCCTGGATTTCAGGCATGTTTTGCATAAAAGGATTGTGGGACATGTCTTGCGCTCACTCCCTAATAGTCATGTCTCAAATACACATAAGCCAGCACGGAGGCTGGCTTATGGTGGTGTTCTCGAACGAGGTGACCCGATCAGTCGGCTTTAGGAGCTTCCGCCGGCTTGACTGCATCTTCGTAGGAAACCGCTTTATCGGTCACGTTGGCCTTCTGCAGAACAGTATCTACAACTTGTTCTTCCAGTACAACCGAACGCACTTCGTTCATCTGCTGATCGTTCTTGTAGTACCAGGCGACCACTTGCTCGGGCTCCTGGTAGGCGGAGGCCATCTCTTCGATCAGCTCGCGCACACGGGCTTCGTCAGGCTTCAGCTCGAACTGCTTGACCACTTCCGCGACGATCAGGCCCAGCACGACGCGACGCTTGGCCTGCTCTTCGAACAGCTCGGCCGGCAGCTGGTCAGGCTTGATATTGCCACCGAACTGCTGAACGGCCTGCACACGCAGACGATCCACTTCGTTGCCGATCAGCGCCTTCGGTACTTCGACCGGGTTGGCAGCCAGCAGGCCGTCCATTACCTGGTTCTTGACCTTGGACTTGATGGCCTGGCGCAGTTCGCGCTCCATGTTCTTGCGAACTTCGGCGCGGAAGCCTTCCAGACCGCCTTCCTTGATGCCGAACAGGGCGAAGAACTCGTCGTTCAGCTCAGGCAGCTGCGGTGCGGAAACGCTGTTCACGGTAACGGTGAACTCGGCAGTCTTGCCGGCCAGATCGAGGTTCTGATAGTCCTCGGGGAAGGTCGGGTTGATGACGCGCTCTTCACCCGCCTTGACGCCGACCAGAGCCTCTTCGAAGCCCGGGATCATGCGGCCGGAGCCCAGCACCAGCTGAGTGCCCTTGGCGCTGCCGCCGGCGAAGGCTTCGCCGTCGATCTTGCCAACGAAGTCGATGTTCAGCTGGTCGTCGCTCTCGGCAGCACGCTCGACGGTTTCGAAGCGGGTGTTCTGCTTGCGCAGGATGTCCAGCATGTTGTCGACATCGCTGTCAGCCACGTCGGCCTGCAGGCGCTCGATGGCGATGGAGTCGAAGCCGGAAACCTCGAACTCGGGGAAAACTTCGAAGGTCGCGACGTATTCCAGGTCCTTGCCCTTCTCGAAGGACTTCGGCTCTACCGCAGGAGCGCCGGCCGGGTTCAGCTTCTGCTCGACCACGGCTTCATAGAAGGTGGCCTGGATCAGGTCGCCCAGCGCTTCCTGACGAGCGGCGTCTTCGTAACGCTGACGAATGACGCTCATCGGCACCTTGCCAGGACGGAAGCCAGGAACCTTGGCACGACGGGCAGTCTGTTGCAGACGCTTGTTGACTTCGGTCTCGATGCGCTCGACGGGGACGCCGACGGTCATGCGGCGCTCAAGAGCAGAAGTGCTTTCAACAGAAACTTGCATGGATATTCCTCGTTGCACAGACATAAGCCGGCTCGAACCGGCCCCGAATCAAGGCCAAGCATTCTAGAGGGTCGATATGAAGAAGTCACCCTAGAAACAGGCGGCAATGCGGGGGGATTTGTAAGATGGTGCGGACGGAGAGACTCGAACTCTCACACCTTGCGGCGCCAGAACCTAAATCTGGTGTGTCTACCAATTTCACCACGTCCGCGTGGTTTCAAGCTAAAAACAAAAACGCCAGGCTTTTGGCCTGGCGTTCTGGAATATGGGGTGGACGATGGGAATCGAACCCACGACACCAGGAGCCACAATCCTGTGCTCTACCAACTGAGCTACGCCCACCATATTGCATTGCTTACTCAAATTGCCTGACCGCCAAATGGCGCACCCGGCAGGACTCGAACCTGCGACCATCCGCTTAGAAGGCGGATGCTCTATCCAGCTGAGCTACGGGCGCTTATCCATCCACTAATGCAGACTTAGAAGCTTTCGGCTCCAGCCTCACCACGGGGGCTTGGCTCTTGCCGTCTCACCCAGCGAGTGGCTGTTCCTGAGAAGCGGGGCGAATGTTATAGACGCTTACGCACCTCGTCAACAGAAAAAATCAAAAAAATTCAGCGATATAAAGGAGTTACGCGAAAACGACGGCAGGCGCCTTTGCCCGGGTGAGCACCCATGCGAGAATGCGCGTCCTTTTTTCATCCTTATTAATGGTTAACCAGCGTAATGACCGCACAACTGATCGATGGCAAGGCGATCGCCGCCAGCCTCCGCCAGCAGATTGCCAAACGCGTCGCCGAACGCCGCGAACAAGGCCTTCGCACTCCGGGTCTGGCCGTGATCCTGGTCGGTACCGATCCTGCCTCCCAGGTCTATGTGTCACACAAACGCAAGGATTGCGAGGAAGTCGGCTTCCTCTCGCGCGCCTATGACCTGCCGAGCGACACCAGCCAGACCGATCTGCTGGCCCTGATCGACGAGCTCAACGACGACCCGGCCATCGACGGTATCCTGGTGCAGTTGCCGCTGCCCGAGCATCTGGACAGCTCGCTGCTGCTCGAGCGCATTCGCCCCGACAAGGATGTGGACGGTTTCCACCCCTACAACATCGGCCGCCTGGCCCAGCGCATGCCGCTGCTGCGCCCCTGCACGCCCAAGGGCATCATGACCCTGCTGGAAAGCACCGGCGTCGATCTCTACGGTCTGCACGCGGTGGTGGTCGGCGCCTCGAACATCGTCGGCCGCCCGATGGCCATGGAGCTGCTGCTGGCCGGTTGCACGGTCACCGTCACCCACCGCTTCACCAAAGACCTCGCCGGCCATGTCGGCCAGGCCGACATCGTCGTGGTCGCCGCCGGCAAGCCGGGGCTGGTCAAGGGCGAGTGGATCAAGCCGGGTGCCATCGTCATCGATGTCGGGATCAATCGCCAGGAAGACGGCAAGCTGGTTGGCGACGTGATCTACGAGACGGCCCTGCCCCGCGCCGGCTGGATCACTCCGGTACCGGGCGGTGTCGGCCCGATGACCCGCGCCGGCCTGCTGGAAAACACCCTGCACGCGGCCGAGCACCTGCATGAGTGATCGCTGCGGCTGAATCGAAAACGGCACCCAGGGGTGCCGTTTTTTTTCGCGGCTGTAACCGCTCCTACAACACAGGCATCGGCCTCACTTGCGCGCCTGCTCCCAGGACTTGAGCAGCTCGTCGTAGGCGATGGTTTCGCCCTTGGGCTTCTCGTTGGCCAGCTTGGGCTTGGGTGCACCCGGCTGATCGAACCAGTACTGCGGATCACGCGGCTCGTTCAGCTTCGGCCCGCACTCGCCAAGCACGTTGGAGCGCTCCAGGCGACCGAGCATGGTGTCCTGCGCGGCAGCCAGGCCATCGAGCGCCTGCTGTGGCGTCTTGTCGCCACTCGCGGCTTCGGCGATGAACTGCCACCACAGCTGGGCCAGACGCGGATAGTCCGGCACGTTGGTGCCGGTCGGCGTCCACTGCACGCGAGCCGGGCTGCGGTAGAACTCCACCAGACCGCCAAGCTTCGGCGCTATGTCCGTCATGGCCTGCGAGTTGATGTCCGATTCGCGAATCGGGGTCAGGCCGACCAGGGTCTTCTTCAGCGAGACGGTCTTGGAGGTGACGAACTGGGCGTACAGCCAGGCCGCCAGGCGCTGCTTCTCCGGGGTCGACTTGAGGAAGGTCCAGGAACCGGTGTCCTGGTAGCCGAGCTTCATGCCCTCCTCCCAGTACGGCCCCTTCGGCGACGGCGCCATGCGCCATTTCGGCGTGCCGTCCTCGTTGACCACCGGCAGGCCCGGCTTGGTCATATCGGCGGTGAAGGCGGTGTACCAGAAGATCTGCTGGGCAATGGCGCCCTGCGCCGGCACCGGACCGGCCTCGGAGAAGGTCATGCCCTGGGCTTCCGGCGGTGCGTACTGACGCATCCAGTCAACGTACTTCTGCGTGGCGAACACTGCCGCCGGGCCGTTGGTGTCGCCGCCACGGGCAACGCTGGAGCCCACCGGGCGGCAGCCGTCGACGCGAATGCCCCACTCGTCCACCGGCAGGCCATTGGGCAGGCCCTTGTCGCCGCCGCCAGCCATGGAGAACCAGGCATCGGTGAAGCGCCAGCCCAGCGACGGGTCTTTCTTGCCGTAGTCCATGTGGCCATAGACGCGCTGGCCATCGATTTCCTTGACGTGCTTGGAGAAGAACTCGGCAATGTCTTCATAGGCCGACCAGTTGACTGGCACGCCCAGCTCGTAGCCGTAGATTTCCTTGAACTTGGCCTTGAGTTCCGGGCGCTCGAACCAGTCGGCGCGGAACCAGTAGAGGTTGGCGAACTGCTGGTCCGGAAGTTGGTACAGCTTGCCGTCCGGCCCGGTGGTGAAGGACGTGCCGATGAAGTCCTCGAGATCCAGGGTCGGCGAAGTGTAGTCCTTGGCTTCGCCAGCGATCATGTCGCTGATGGCCACCGCCTTGCCGTAGCGCGCATGGGTGCCGATCAGGTCGGAGTCGTTGACCCAGCCGTCGTAGATGTTCTTGTCCGACTGCATCTGCGTCTGCAGCTTCTCGACTACGTCGCCTTCCTGCAGCAGGTCATGGCGCAGCTTGATCCCGGTGATCTCGCTGAACGCCTTGGCCAGCACCTTGGACTCGTACTCGTGGGTGGTGATGGTTTCCGACACCACGCTGATATCCATGCCGCGGAACGGCTCGGCGGCCTTGATGAACCACTGCAGTTCGGCGAGTTGCTGCTCGGGTGTCAGGGTCGAGGGGTTGAACTCCTCGGCGATCCATTTCTTGGCGGCCTCTTCGTAGGCATCCGCCCAGGCCGCACCGCTCAAACCGGACAACGCCAGCAAGGCGGCCAACGCCATGCTATGTCGGGTCTTGTTGTTATTGTCGAACATAGAGACCTCCATCTCAGGATATGGGAGAGGCAAACCGGTGGCACCCCGGCTCAGCCCCAGCGCATGACTGCGCACAACCACAACAGCGATAGCAGTGACGCTATCCACACGCTCCAGTCGGTCACGCCTATCACCAGCAGGTGCAGGTAGGCGCTACCGAGCAGACCGATGAACAACCGGTCGCCACGGGTCGTGGCGATCGGCAGAAACCCCTTGCGCTCCACGCAAGGCCAGCGCAGCTCCACCAGCGTCATGCCGGCCAGCAGCACGGCGATGACGGCGAAGAACAGCGCAGTCGGCAGAGTCCAGGCCATCCAGCTCATGACGAACCTCCTTACACGCGACCGAGGGCAAAGCCCTTGGCCACATGATTGCGAACGAACCAGATCACCAGCATGCCGGGAATGATGGTCAGCACCCCGGCGGCGGCCAGCACGCCCCAGTCGATCCCCGACGCGGATACCGTACGGGTCATTACCGCGGCGATGGGCTTGGCGTCCACGGATGTCAGGGTGCGCGCCAGCAGCAGCTCGACCCAGGAGAACATGAAGCAGAAGAAAGCCGTGACGCCGATGCCGGAACGGATCAGCGGGATGAAGATCTTCACGAAGAATTTCGGGAAGCTGTAGCCGTCGATATAGGCCGTCTCGTCGATTTCCTTGGGCACGCTGGACATGAACCCCTCCAGGATCCACACCGCCAGCGGCACGTTGAACAGGCAGTGCGCCAGCGCCACGGCGATATGGGTGTCGAACAGACCGATGGACGAATACAGCTGGAAAAACGGCAGCAGGAACACCGCCGGCGGCGCCATGCGGTTGGTCAGCAGCCAGAAGAACAGGTGCTTGTCGCCGAGGAAGCGGTAGCGCGAGAAGGCATAGGCCGCCGGCAGCGCCACGCTTAGCGAGATCAGGGTGTTGAGGCTGACGTAGTACAGCGAGTTGAGATAGCCCTCGTACCAGCTGCGATCGGTGAAGATCACCCGGTAGTTTTCCAGGGTGAAATGCTGCGGCCACAGGCTCAGGCCACCGAGAATCTCGGTGTTGCTCTTGAACGACATGTTCAGCAGCCAGTAGATCGGCACCAGCAGGAAGAGGAAGTAGATCAGCAGAGCCAGGCGTTTGCGTAGCATCATGGTCGGCCTCAGCGATTCTTGTCGTCGTGGGTCATGGCGGTATAGAACAGCCAGGACACCAGCAGGATGATCAGGAAGTAGACCAGCGAGAACGCCGCCGCCGGGCCCAGGTCGAACTGACCGATGGCCATCTGCGTCAGGGTCTGGCTGAGGAAGGTGGTGGCGTTGCCCGGGCCGCCCCCGGTCAGCACGAACGGCTCGGTGTAGATCATGAAGCTGTCCATGAAGCGCAGCATCACCGCGATCAGCAGCACGCTCTTCAGCTTGGGCAGCTGGATATGGCGGAACACCGCCCAGTTCGACGCACGGTCGATGCGCGCCGCCTGGTAGTAGACGTCAGGTATCGCCCGCAAGCCCGAGTAGCACAGCAGCGCCACCAGCGACGTCCAGTGCCAGACGTCCATGATCAGCACCGTCACCCAGGCATCCATGGTGTTGGCGGCATAGTTGTAGCTGAGGCCCAGCTTGTTCAGCGCCCAGCCCATCAGGCCGATGTCGGCACGGCCGAAGATCTGCCAGATGGTGCCCACCACGTTCCATGGAATCAGCAGCGGGATGGCCATCAGGATCAGGCACAGTGACGCCCAGCGCCCGCGAGTCGGCATGCACAGGGCGATGGCGATGCCCAGCGGAATCTCGATCAGCAGCACGCAGGCGGAGAAGATGAACTGGCGCAGCAGCGAGTCGTGCAGGCGCGGGTCCTGCAACACCTGGCGATACCAGTCGACGCCGACGAAGTAGCGCGTGGCCGGATCGAAGATGTCCTGCACCGAGTAGTTGACCACCGTCATCATCGGCACGATGGCACTGAAGGCCACCAGCAGGAACACCGGCAGGACCAGCCACCAGGCCTTGTTGTTCTGTACCTTCATGGCGCCACCTCCACCAGGTAGTCATCGGCATAGAGCATCAGCCACTGCGCCGGAAAGTTCAGGTAGACCTGTTCGCGTGGCACTGGCTGGTCCTCCTGCAGGCGCGCCTTGAGCACCTGGCCGTCGAGGTCGAAGGTGAGGATCTTGTAGGTGCCGAGGTCCTCGACGTGCAGCACGCGCCCGTACAGCGCGTCTTCATAGGCGCCGTCCCAGACATGCACGAACTCGGGGCGGATGCCCACCTGCAGCCGCCTGCCGTCCAGTTCGGCCAGGCGCTGGTTGAGCGCCTCGGAAAGCGGCAGCACGGTATCGGCGAACCGCACGCCACCCTCGCAGCGCTGCACGTCGATCAGGTTCATCCCCGGGCTGCCGATGAAGTAGCCGACGAAGGTATGTCCAGGGCGCTCGAACAGTTCGCGCGGCGTGCCGAACTGGACGATCTGCCCGCCATACATCACCGCGATCTTGTCGGCGAAGGTGGAGGCCTCCAGCTGGTCGTGGGTGACGTAGACCATGGTGATGTTGAACTGCTCGTGGATCTGCTTGAGCTTGCGCCGCAGCTTCCACTTCAGGTGCGGGTCGATCACCGTCAGCGGCTCGTCGAAGAGAATCGCCGACACGTCGTCACGCACCAGGCCACGCCCCATGGACACCTTCTGCTTCTCGTCGGCGGTGAGGTTGCGCGCCTTCTTGCGCAGCAGCGGATGGAGTTCGAGCACCTCCGCGATCTCATGCACCTTGCTGGTGATGCGCGCCTCGTCCATGCCCTGGTTACGCAGCGGGAAGGCCAGGTTGTCGAACACCGTCATGGTGTCGTAGACCACCGGGAACTGGAACACCTGGGCGATGTTGCGCTGCTGCGGCGACAGTGCGTTGACCGCCTTGCCGTCGAACTGCACCTCGCCCTGGGACGGGCTGAGCAGGCCGGAGATGATGTTGAGCAGGGTCGACTTGCCGCAGCCCGAAGGGCCCAGCAGCGCATAGGCGCCGCCCTGCTGCCAGATGTGGTTCATCTCGCGGATCGCATAATCTTCCGGCGCCTTCGGTGCGCCGCTGTAGCTGTGCGCGAGGTTGTGCAGACGAATCTCGGCCATCAGGCAGCCCTCCCCTGGCGACGACTGGGTGCCTGGACCAATTGCCCATCGGCGGCGAAGACGAACAGCTTGTGGGTCGGGATGTAGATGAGTATCGGCGTGTCCACCGCGTACTCGTGCACGCCTGGCAGATGCAGTACCAGCACGAACTGTTCGTTGCGCACGTGCAGGAAGGTTTCCGAGCCACTGATCTCGGCCAGCTCCACAGTGACCGCGAGTTCCAGGTCATCGTCGTTCGACGGCACCAGGCCGATGTGGCTCGGGCGCACGCCGAAACGGTACTCGCCCTCGGCGATGTCGCGCAGGTCCTGATTGAGCGGGAAGTGCACGCAGTCAGCAAAGCTCACCTCGCTGCCGCTGATCCGCCCCGGCATCAGGTTGATCGCCGGCTCGGAGAACAGCTCGGCGGCCAGCACCTGCTGCGGACGGTGATAGACATCGGCGGTCTTGCCACTCTGCACCACCCGCCCCTCGTGCAGGATGGTGGTGGTGCCACCGAGGGCCAGCGCCTCGTTCGGCTCGGTGGTGGCGTAGATGGCGATGGTGTGGCGCGCCTGGAACAGCTCGCGCATTTCCTGGCGCAACTCCTCGCGCAGCTTGTAGTCGAGGTTGACCAGGGGCTCATCGAAGAGGATCAGCGACGCGTCCTTGACCAGTGCCCGCGCCATGGCCGTGCGCTGCTGCTGACCACCGGACAGTTCCAGTGGGTAGCGTGACAGCAGGTTGTCGATGCGCAGCATGCGCGCTGTGCTCTCGACCTTGTCGGCGATCAGTTCCCTGGCCATTCCGGCCTGGCGCAGCGGCGACGCGATATTCTCGAACACCGTCAGGGTCGGGTAGTTGATGAACTGCTGATAGACCATCGACACGTTGCGCTGACGCACCGGGACGCCGGTGACATCGGCGCCGTTCATCAGCACGCGGCCGCTGCTGGGTCGATCCAGGCCGGCCATCAGGCGCATCAGGCTGGTCTTGCCGGCCAGGGTGCGGCCCAGCAGGACGTTGAAAGAGCCGGGTTCGAAACTCAGGCAGGCATCATCGATATGCACCTGGCCGTCGACGATACGGGTGACGTGTTCGAGCTTGAGCGACATGGCCTGTCCTTTTTCTTGTCGTGCCATTCGATTACGAACACCTTAGCGACAAGCATGCCAGGGCCGAAAAACATCAACTATCCATTTGATAAACAAGAAAAAACGCGAAATTCCGGAAAAGCTCATCGCGAGCTGACTGAACAGCTTTGCACAAGCGGATGTGAACAACTGAACAGTTCGACTGTTGACTTTGAACAGTTTTGAACAAGACTGGACGGACGCGACGCAGGTCGCGAGCACATCGCGGCGCAGATCGCGAACCTACAAGAAGAGAGCGTCCATGACAGAAGCTGCCCGCGCGCAGGCGCACGACACCATCATCGAGCAATCCTGGTCGCGCTGCCGTGACTACGGCCTGACCCACCAGAGTCCGCCCTGCTTCGACCCGCCCCCTCCCGGTGAACTCTCGGCTCTGCTGGAGAGCCGCCAGGCGCTGGTACAGACCACCCACCAGGAAGTGCTGCCCTACTACGGCACCATCCTGGCCAACTCCAACTGCCTGATCATGCTCGCCGACGAGCAGGGCCGGCTGTTGCAGTCCTGGGGCGACCAGCGCTTCATCGAACCGCGCCAGGCCGCGGGCTTCGTCGCCGGCGCCAGCTGGCTGGAGCGCTACACCGGCACCAATGCCATCGGCACCGCGCTCAGCTGCGGCCAGGCCGTGCACATCCAGCACGACGAGCACTTCCTCAAGGCCAACCGCTTCATGACCGGCTCGGCCTCACCGATCTTCGACGAACAGCGACGCATGGTCGCCGTGCTCGACGTGTCCAGCGACAGCTACCTGCCGCCCGCGCACACCCTTGGCATGGTCAAGATGATGAGCCAGTCGGTGGAGAACCGCCTGATCCTCAAGCTGTTCGCCGAGCAGTACCACCTGCTCAGCTTCAATACCAGCCTGGACAACCTCGACAGCCCCTGGGCCGGGCTGGTGGTGTTCGACGAGCAGGGCCACGTGGTCTCGGCGAACCGCCGCGCCGACAACCTGCTCGGGCAACCCCTTGCCTACTGCGCCATCGAGCAGCTGTTCGACGTGCCACTGCAGCAGTTGCTCAACCAGCCGGACAACCTGCCCTTCAACCTGCGCACCAGCGGCCACTTTCGCTTCCACGCGCGGGTGCGCCGCCCTACCCGGCCAGCCCCCGTTCAACCCCGCGACTTCCGCCCGCCGCTGACCAGCCGCAGCAAGCAGGAGCCGCATCTGCACGCACTCAACCTGGGCGACGCCAGAGTGGACAAGGCCATTCGCCAGGCCGAACGCCTGCTGGAGAAGGACATCCCGATTCTGGTGCAGGGTGAAACCGGCGCCGGCAAGGAGGTCTTCGTCAAGGCCCTGCACCGCTCCAGCTCACGCGCCAGCCAGGCGTTCATCGCGGTCAACTGCGCCGCCATCCCGGCGGAGCTGGTGGAGTCGGAGCTGTTCGGCTACGAGAAAGGCGCCTTCACCGGCGCCAGCCAGAAGGGCCATGTCGGCCTGATCCGCAAGGCGCACAAGGGCACCCTGTTTCTCGACGAAATCGGCGACATGCCGCTGCGCGTCCAGGCCCGATTGCTGCGCGTCCTGCAGGAACGCTGCGTGCAGCCGCTGGGCAGCAGCGAGTTGCACCCGGTGGACGTGCGCCTGATCTCCGCGACCAACCGCCCGTTGCGCCAGGACATCGACAATGGCCAGTTTCGCGCCGACCTCTACTACCGCATCAGCGGCCTGAACCTGGAGCTGCCGCCGCTGCGCGAACGCACCGACAAGGCGGCCCTGTTCCAGAAGCTCTGGGAACAGCACCGCGAACCCAGGCAGTGGGCGGGGCTCAGTCGCGAGGTACTCGAGCTGTTCCAGCGCCACCCCTGGCCGGGTAACCTGCGCCAGCTCAGCAGCGTGCTGCGCGTCGCGCTGGCCATGGCCGACGACCAGCCGATTCGCGCCGAACACCTGCCGGACGATTTTTTCACCGACCTGCCCGGCGCGGCGCCGCAGCCGTCACAGCCCGTGGCAGACAGCGACGACCTGGCCAGCCAGTACCAGGCCTGCGGCGGCAACATCTCCTACCTGGCGCGCCACCTCGGCCTGAGCCGCAATACCCTGTACAAGCGCCTGCGTGAACAGGGCGTCAGGCCTTGATCACGCGCCGCACCCAGACAGCGGGCCGCCATCCGCGCTGCATGCCCGCCGCCGCCAGCAGGATGGCCGCGACACCGAACCACTGCAGCGGGCTCAGCCAGTGGTCGAAGGCCAGCCAGTCGACCAGAATCGCCGCCACCGGGTAGATGAATGACAGTGCGCCGGTCACCGCCGTCGGCAGTTTCTGGATCGCGCCATACAGCAGCAGGTACATCAACCCGGTATGCACCAGCCCCAAGGCCAGCAGGCTGGCCCAGGCGACCTCGCCCTGCGGCAGTTCACGCCCCATCAGCGGCGCCAGCAGGATCACCCCGGTCACCAGCTGGATCAGCGCGATCAGGTGCGGCGGCGTGTCGCTGAGGCGTTTGACGATCAATGCAGCGATCGCATAGAGCAGCGCCGCCCCCAGCGCCAACCCGATGCCCATCAGGTAGTTGGCACCGGCCACGGCACCCCGGCCATGGGCACTGACGATGGCCAGCATGCCGACGAAGGCCAGGGCCAGCCAGGCGAGCTTGAGCCAGGTCAGGCGTTCGCCGAGAAACAGCGCCGCCAGCCCCACCAGCATGAACGGCTGAACGTTGTACACCACCGTGCTGACGGCGATGGAGGCCTGCGCGTAGGAGGCGAACAACAACAGCCAGTTGCCGACGATGGCCACGCCGCTGAGCACGCCCAGCAGCAGCACGCGTCGCCCGAGCAGCTCGGCACGCAACAGACCGAGCGCGGCGCAGACCAGCAGCAACGTGCCGCCACCGATCAGGCAGCGCCAGAACACCACGTCCACCACCGCCTGGCCGGAAAGCAGCACGAACCAGCCGATGGTGCCGGAAATCAGCATGGCGGCGATCATTTCCAGCGAGCCACGCTTGAGCTTGTCGTCCACGGGTCGATCCTCATTGAAATGAGCTGCCATTATGCGAAGGTGCAACTTCTCGCTCCATGGAGAATCTGAGGCAGAATCCAGCCCTCACCTATCTTACAACGGCAGATTCCGGCTTTTACCTAACGAGGCCTGCAATGACCGATGAAATCGACCAGACCCTGATCGCCGCGTTGATGGCCGACTCGCGGCGCTCGCTGAAAGCACTGGCGCAGCTCAGTGGCCTGTCCTCTCCCAGCGTGGCCGAACGCCTGCGCCGCCTGGAGGAGCGCGGCGTGCTGAGGGGCTACACCGTGGAGATCGACCCACGGCATTTCGGCTACCAGTTGCAGGCCATCGTCCGCGTCAGGCCGCTGCCCGGCAAACTGCACGAAGTCGAACGACTGATCCAGGCCACCCCCGAATTCACCGAATGCGACAAGGTCACCGGCGAGGACTGTTTCATCGCGCGCCTGCACGTGCGCTCCATGGAACAGCTGGACGAGGTGCTCGATCGCATCAACGGCCATGCCGAAACCAACACCGCCATCGTCAAGAAGACCTCGGTCCCGCGCCGATTGCCACCGATGAACTGACAAGGAACGCTCATGCCCTCCTCCCTACGCCCCCTGCTCGCCGCCCTCGGCCTCTGCCTGGCCAGCCAGAACGCGCTCGCCGAACTGCGCCCGGCCATCGATGCCGCCGTGAAACCCGTGATGCAGGCCTACGCCATCCCCGGCATGGCCATCGCCATCAGCCACAAGGGGCAGCAGCACTTCTTCGACTATGGCGTCGCCTCCCGCGAAAGCGGCCAGACCGTGGATCGTCACACGCTGTTCGAACTGGGTTCGATCAGCAAGCTGTTCACCGCCACCCTCGGCGCCTACGCGGAAGCGCGTGGCACCCTGAACCTCAGCGACAACGCCAGCCAGTACCTGCCAGCCCTGCAAGGCAGCGCGTTCGACCATATCAGCCTGCTGGACCTGGCGACCTACAGCGCCGGCGGCCTGCCGCTGCAGTTCCCGGACGCGGTAGGCGACGAGCGCCAGATGCTCGACTACTACCGCAACTGGCAGGCCGTCTATCCGGCCGGCACCCGTCGCCAGTATTCCAACCCGAGCATCGGCCTTTTCGGTCACCTGGCGGCGGCCAGCCTGGCCGAACCCTTCCAGCAGGTGATGGAGCAGGACCTGCTGCCACGACTGGGCATGCAGGAAAGCTACGTGCAGATACCGGCCGGGCAGATGCAGCACTACGCCTGGGGCTACCGCGACGACAAGGCCATGCGCGTAGGCCCCGGTGCCCTGGATGCCGAAGCCTACGGGTTGAAATCCAGCGCCACCGACATGCTGCGCTTCATCGAGGTCAACCTGCACCCGGATCGCCTGCCCTCGCCGCTGCACCAGGCCGTCAGCGCCACTCATCGCGGCTACTACCAGGTCGGTGACATGACCCAGGCCCTCGGCTGGGAACGCTACGCCTACCCCATCAGCCTGAAGCGGCTGCAGGCCGGCAACTCCGCCGACATGGCCCTGCAGCCACATCCCGTCGAGCGTTTCGCCGTGGCCAAGCCTGCCGAACGCGATCTGCTGCTGAACAAGACCGGCTCGACCAATGGCTTCGGCGCCTACATCCTGCTGCTGCCCGCACGGGACACCGGGCTGGTGATACTCGCCAACCGCAACTACCCCAACGCCGAGCGTGTGCGCCTGGCGCTGCAACTGCTCGAGGCCATTGCACCCTAGCCGGCGCAGCTCGTGAGCCAAACGACGACGCCCGTCGCTGAGACGACAGGCGTCGTCGATCCAGAAGCTGAGGTCAGGCCGAGAAACCACCGTCGATCGTCAGATTGGCGCCGGTGATGTAGGCCGCTTCGGGGCCTGCCAGGTACGCCACGAAACTGGCGATTTCCTCTGCCTTGCCATAACGCGGCAGGGCCATGGTCTGCTTCAGCGACTCGGCGAAATCACCCTGATCGGGGTTCATGTCGGTATCCACCGGGCCAGGCTGAACGTTGTTGACCGTGATGCCGCGCGGCCCCAGGTCACGGGCCAGCCCCTTGGTGAAGCCGGCCACCGCCGCCTTGCTCAAGGCATAGACGGAGCCGCCGGCGAACGGCATACGCTCGGCGTTGGTGCTGCCGATGGTGATGATCCTCCCGCCCTCGCCCATCACCCGGGCAGCCTCCTGGCTGGCGATCACCACGCTGCGCACGTTCACGTCCAGCGTGCGATCCAGATCCTCGATGCTGAAGGTTTCGATGGGGGCGACGGCCAGCACACCGGCATTGTTCACCAGAATATCGAGGCCACCGAGACTCTCCAGCGTATGCCGGATGGCGGCACGAATCGCCTGTTCGTCACGACTGTCGGCCTGAATCGCGATGGCGCGGCCACCGGCCGCTTCGATACCGGCCACGACGTCGAGTGCACCCGCAGCAGAGGACACGTAGGTCAGGGCCACCGCAGCGCCTTCCTGCGCCAGGCGCTGGGCGATCGCGGCGCCAATGCCGCGCGAACCACCTTGGATGAAGGCGACTTTGCCTTCGAGGGTTTTCTTGATGCTCATGGGAATCTCCTGGAACTGAGGTTTGATTGGGACACGGACTCAGTATTCACCCAGGACTCACAACAGATAAGCCGGCAATTGCTATATTCATTCGATACCAATGGTTTACAGGCGCCCCATGGAAACCCTCAGCAGCATCGAATGTTTCGTCCGCACGGCAGAAGCCGGCAGTTTCGCCGAGGCCGCCAGGCGCCTGGGCCTGACCCCCGC
>CEUI01064148.1_pt1 | contig 34635 bp, 33 predicted proteins | sample 531411 | NCBI WGS metagenome assembly CEUI01 (sample SAMEA2622841, study PRJEB7988) | marine metagenome | isolation source: saline water (ENVO:00002010), including
TATCCTTGGACGACGAGACTCTAGAGGAATTTTTCTCTTCCGTTGAGAAGGACGACCTTACGTTCGGTACCATAAGTGCGCCCATCGAAGTCCTCAATCATCTCTATGACAGTTATGGCCGAATCTACGGGTTGAGCCCCCACGAGACTTATGAGGCTCGGCAGGAACTGCTCGATGATCAGCGCGCCGCATGGGCGGAGGTCAACTACGACATGGAGGTCCTCAGAAATGCTGAGCAGAAGATACTAGCCGTCGCCAAGGACATATTGGCAAAGAGAAATCGCCTTACAGAACACAAACAAATTAAAAGAATGAAAGTATTAGCAGGTATAAAATGAAAAAGTCAGAGTTTAAGAAACTAATCAAGCCCATTGTTCAAGAGTGCATCAAAGAATCACTTCTTGAAGACGGGTTGATCTCAGGTATCATTGCCGAGGTTGTTAAGGGTATGTCCTCACAAACCTTAGTAGAAGCCAAGGCCCCAGAACCGAAAGTTGATCCCACCATGGAAAGAATGAAAGCAAATGCTTTTAGTAAAGAGCAGTCGGGCAAACTTAAACAACATAAAAAGAAGCTAATGGCTGCCATAGGTGGCGGGGCGTATAACGGTGTTGACTTGTTTGAGGGCACAACCCCTGCGCCTGCCCAGGCAACCCCAACTTCAACCTCACAGGCATCCCCCATGTCTGGTCAATCTCCGTCCGACCCCGGGGTTGATATTAGCAATCTTTTCGGCGCCGTGGGACGCAATTGGAATGCCCACATGAACGAAATGAAAGAAAGAGAGTAATAAGATGCCCGTTAATGTTAGAGTAACCAAAAGACGAAATGAATCCGACGAAAAGTTAATTAGAAGGTTCAACCGTAAGTGTAAAAAACAGGGAGTTGTTCGGGAGTATAGAGAAAAAACTGATTATTATGTCAAGCCTTCTGTTGCCAAGCGAATGAAAAAACAGAAAGCAATTCGCGAACAACAAAAGCGTGTGAGAAAAGAACAAGAGAAATTGTTTAGGTAATCTTGTTTTACTTTACTATTTAATAACGGAGAGATATAGATGTCAACTTATAATTATAAGCCCGGCCTAGGCAATGTAGGATCCTATCAGGTATCAGGAATACCATGGGTCCAGGGTCCTATTGATAATGCTGCTTCTGGCGCCGCCAACATAACACCCAGCATTCATTTCCCATCAGTAACGAGATGGATAAAGCTGACAAACACAGACGGTGGAGGTGGAGAGCTGATCTGCGGGTTCTCCCAGAATGGAGTTCAGCAATTTACCAATGCTTTTGTCGTTCCAGACGGCCAAACTCTCCACCTAGAGCTGAAGGTTACAGAGCTTTATTACACAGGATCGGTCTCTAGTTTTGGTGTTGTGGCCGGCTTAACAGGCATTGAAACTAATAATATTGATAATCTCGCTGTCTCCCCTTCCGGCTCTAACTGGTCTGGCTCCCTTAACGCTAACGTGGGGTAGTGCCCCGTGTCTGATCCGAAGAACAAATGGACGCAGCCAGATGCGCCACCACCCCCAATGTTCTTTGGGCAAAATGAACGTGATCTTGTAAAACAAGTCAATGATGAGCTAGCCGAACGTGTTGTTGGGCAGACAGTCGCTTATTATTCTGTTAGTATGGAAGATACTAACTTTAACTCAACATACGGTGAGGCAATAGATAAAGTTACACTTCCGCCAGTGCGTGTGTTTGCGTATGTTATTGTTGATAACGAACAAACAAACGAAAAGTATGGATATGAATATCAATCCAAGCTTACAATTAATTTTAACCGTCGCCGCCTTGTAGAAGACCAAAACCTTTTTGTTCGCGCTGGGGATTTTATTCAATACGGCGATTTATTTTACGAGATAGTAAAAACCTATAATGATACAAGATATTACTTTGGACAGGTAGAGCACAAATTTCAAGTAAGTGCAGAGTGTGTTCGCGCTCGTAGAGGTCTATTTAGAGTTAAGGAAGCTATTACAAGACCTTCTTAGGAGTAACGAGTGAATGTCCGATCCAAAAAATAAATGGACAAGACCTGGGGCGCCACCGGCACCAATGTTCTTTGGGGAAAAAGAACGTAATCTCGTAAAGCAAGTCAACGATGAACTTGCCGAAAGAGTTCTTGGTCAAACAATAGCTTACTATCCTATAAGTATTGAAGAATCAAACTTCAATGATATTTACGGCGAGGCAAAAGAGAAAGTATCATTGCCGCCGGTGCGGGTGTTTGCATATGTTGAAGTTGAGAATAATCAAACCAATACAAAGTATGGTTATGAATATCAAACTAAACTAACAGTTAACTTCCACCGCCGCAGACTTGTAGAGGATCAGAATCTATTTGTTCGCGTTGGCGACTTTATTCAGTATGGTGATATATTCTATGAGATTGTTAAAACCTACAATGATACTCGCTATTATTTTGGACAGATAGAGCACAAGTTTCAAATTAGCGCCGAGTGTGTGAGAGCCCGCGCTGGCGCGTTTAGAGTAACACCGGCAATAGATCGTCCAACTCTAAGCCAACAGGAAGAAACAGATGTATCTTCCCCAGCACCTCGTGATGTGCCGTACCCGCCCCTGGAAGCATCGTATATTACACTTAATTCCGAAATTAAGTTACCAAATGAAAGAAGGCTCGCCGCCGGCACAGGTGTGGAGTTTGTTGATGGCGGGCCCAACAGCACGCTCACTATTTCAGCAACTGGCGAATCCGCTGACGGTATTATCGGCGCAGTGCAATTGCAGTCTGGATCTGGTGCATTTACGGGGGATAGTAATCTAGTCTTCTTAACTGGCTCTGGGCGTCTAGGCATAAACACATCTACCCCAGATGTAACTTTAGAAATAGGAACCAGTTCTGTCGACAACAGCCCAGCAATTCGTTTTACAGGGTTACGTCCAAGGATCCAGTTTTTTGAGACTGACCAAACGACTCAGTACCAAATACAATCCTCTAATGGTATGCTGAAATTTCAAACACAAAATAATGATTTTGACAGCGCAACAGTTCGCTGGCAAATGAATTCTGATGGTAATATGGCATTCCGCGACGGCGCAGCAGGGGAGCCAATACCGGCAAGAATTTACATATCAGGATCCGGAAACCAAAACTTATTACAGGTTTCCAGTTCTGCTGCAGCAGATATATTGGTTGTAACTGGATCCGGCAAGGTAGGCGTTGGAACGGCAGATCCCTCTCATGAGTTGACCGTGATCGGTAGTGTGTCAGCCTCGGCGGATGTTTTGGTAGCAGGCGATCTTACGGTTAAGGGCACAGTTGTCGGTGGTTCGCCTCTAAAGATTGCTGGAGCTATTGAGATTAGAGACCCAAGCAATGTTAGTCAGGTCGTCGCCAGCTTGGGCGACGTAGCTGAAGATGGTACCACCAAGATGTCCGCTAGCGCTGGACAGTTTAGTAATGTAACAGCCTCTGCGCATGTTTCATCGTCACTTTACTATGGTGATTTTTATTATGGTGACGGCAGGCACCTTACAAACGTTACAGCCTCGGCTATCACTACAGGAGATGGTCCAGTAGGAGCCCTTCAGTTTAGGGTTGACAATCCAATTTCAAATGAAATTAGTGGCACAACAAAGGTGTCGTACAGTGTTAGTAATAATAGGCTGACTGTTGATGGTGGATTAGTACACAACAGAGTGTCAGTAGCAACAAGCTATACTGCGTCAGCTGGAAATTATATTATTGGTGTGTCAGCAGTTCCAACAAACATTTTATTTAATGCCACAGATTTTTCTGCGGGGCAAACTTTAATTGTTAAAGATGAGTCTGGTCAGGCGTCTTCTGCAACCTCCGTAATTCTTAACCCTGCAGGATCACAAACGATTGACGGCGCTCCAGCGATACACCTTGAATCACCTTACGGATCAGTCTTTTTATACACCGATGGATCCGATTGGTATATCTACTAAAATAATTTAAAATATTTCTGATTCTCGTTCGTCCAACGGGTATATATTTCAAGAGACTGATGTGGGTATATTTTAGATTCTCTCTCCTCCGTAGTGATACCCTAAATTTATGATTATTGTCTCGGTCATTTAATAGGAGGAAATTAAAAAATGGCTTATAAATTCCAAAGAGGATCTGCGATCCTTTCAGGTGCCCTTCTCCAGGAGGGTAATGTAGAGCTTGCTTCCGGATTCGAAGTTGTTATTGGTAACGCTTCGTTGACAGAAGCCGAGCTTGAGATGCTTGACGGCGTCTCGGCTGGTACAGTAGCTGCTTCTAAAGTAGTTGTTGTAGACAGCAACAAGGATGTTACAGGTTACCGTAATGTCACTGGTACCGGAGCTATTACTGCCGGAACTTCGTTCATCATTGGCTCTGCCGACCTGAACGAAGCCGACATGGAGCAGATCGACGGTATTACCGCTGGTACTGCAGCAGCTTCTAAGGCTCTTGTTCTTGATAGCAATAAGGATGCTTCTGGTATCCGTAACGTTGGTGCCGTGCAGCTTACAACTAGCGGACGCGTCATCGTTGATGATGCTACCGAAGCTACTTCAACCACAGACGGTTCTTTACAGACCGATGGTGGCTTGTCTGTTGCCAAGAGCGCAGTGATCGGTGACGATCTTGATCTGCTTTCTGATGCCGCGCTTTTGAACTTTGGTGCAGATAAGGACGTTAGCCTTACTCACGTTGCTGACACTGGTCTTCTTCTGAACTCCAGCCGCCAGCTGCAGTTTGGCGACAGCGGAACTTACATTCACCAGTCCGCTGACGGTGTTCTTGACCTTGTAGCTGACACAGAGATTGAAATCAACGCTACAACCGTTGACATTAACGGTGCAATTGATGCTTCTAGCACAATTGTGGCTGCTAGCTCAATCACTGCTGGAACTTCGTTCGTTATCGGTTCTGCCGATCTTAACGAAGCTGACATGGAGAAGCTTGACGGTATCACTAACGGTACTGCTGCGGCTTCTAAGGCTGTTGTTCTTGACGCAAACAAGGATGTTTCGGGTCTCCGCGACATCAGTGGTCGCAAGGCTACACTCTCGTCCCTTACACAGGGTCGTCTTGTTACAGCTGGTTCGTCCGGTCTTCTAGAAGATCAGGCTGAATTGGTTTATGATGATGCGCGCGAAGATGGTTACCTTTCTTTGATGGTTAGCTCCAGTGCTTCTGGTTCCGTCGCAATTGGTGACGGTATGATCAGCATTGAAGATGCAAGTGCCAACCCAGTGTTCCAAGTTGTTGAGTACAGCGCTGGCAATGCCGAGATGGGTTTCTTTGTCGGTGATACGGCTGCACCAGCAGCTGTTGCAGTCGCAGCAGACTTAGTGTTGTTCCAGGACGCAAGTGATGACACTCGTATGAAGAAGGAGTCTCTCGGAGATATTCGTGACCTTTACTTCAGTGCTGTTTCCGGTGACGCTACAATCGCTGCCGGTGGTGCTCTTACGATCGCCGCTGGTGCCGTTGAGCACGGAATGCTTGCCGAGGACATCATCTCCGGTCAGGCTGCTCTCGGTGGAGCCACTGTTGCTCAGGCTGACTTGCTGATGCTTGATGATGGTCCAGGAACTGTCAAGAAGGTTACTTTCTCTAATTTTGAGGATTCAATCTTCGGCAACGTCTCCGGTGATGCTACAATCGCCGCTGGTGGTGCTCTGACAATTGCTAACGATGCGGTCGAAAGCGGAATGCTTAACGACAACGTCATTAGCGGCCAGACAGAGCTAGCTGCAGACGGTCTTGCGGCCGCCGACGAGCTTTTGATCTCCGATGGTGGAACACTCAAGAAGATTGGTGTTGATAACCTGTTCCTTGATGGTCCAGGATTGTTGGGCGAAGAAGCTGTAGCAGTTGGATCTGACTACATCATGTTCCTTGATGGTGGTGCCACTGGTGACGCCAAGAAGGAAAGCATTGCTGACCTCGTAACTGCCATGGCTGGTGCTGGTCTCAGCGCTACTTCCGGTGTTCTAGCTGTTCAGGGTAACTCCGTCGCTCTTAAGGCTGATGGTGATACACTTGCAGAAGGTTACAACTACTTTGCTGACATTTCAGCGGGTAACGTAGGCGTTGACCTTCCAGCATCCCCATCCGTGGGTGATGTTGTGCACGTCAAGGCTGGTAACATTACCAACAGCCGCATCCTTAGAATCAGCTGCCAGGGTTCTCACACAGTCGATGGTGAAACTACCATTGACCTTGAGTCCCCATTCGCTGCTGTGTCTTTGGTATACGTTGTAGCAAACAACTGGAGAATCGTCTAGTCTAGAACTAGCTGGTTAATCCTGCTAATAATTTGGGAGTCCTCCGAAAGGGGGGCTCCCTTTTTAGTTTTGGGCAACTATTTAAGGAAGCAGGAGAAAATTTAATATGTCAGCATGGGTATACGGAGGAGGAGGCGGTGGAACACCAGGGGGCCCCACCGGATCAATACAATTTAATAGCGCCGGATCTTTTAGCGGCTCAACATTATTGTCAACCAATGGGGCAGGATCTCTATCGGCATCCGTAAATATCTCTGCTTCTGCATTTTATGGCGACGGCTCTAATTTAACAGGGCTTACAGCTTCTGCTGTTAATGTGGCCGACGGCCCAGAGTTTTCCCTACAATTCAGAAGAGATTCTCCAATATCTGGGGAAATCTCAGGTTCTGCTAATTTTTCGGTTAGTTCAGATCGAACAAAGCTTTTTGTATCAGGTACCACACTTTTATCGGCCTCAACTCCGAATGGCCAAGACATTTTTGTCGGTTCCGGGACTACTCGTACCATAGGAACTTTAATTGACGGCAGTGACGACTTCTTTGTCATGGGTCATGACGACGGCGCAATTACTCTATCAGCGTCAAATGGCGTTGAGTTTGTTGGTGGGTCTGATGGTGTTGGTTCCTTCGGGAGCCCAGTATTTATATATACTACTCAGGAGGGCAGCACAGTTGCGGCTAAGATAACCCAACTGGGCGAGATCTCAGCGTCCACCTCCATATCAGCTTCTGAATACTATATTCAGGGAGGTAATTCCTTCTTCTTTGGCTCCGGAGACGCTCACAAAATCACTCGCAATGGTACCAATCTAGATATTAATAGCGGCGGTAAACTTGCACTTCAAGGGGGAACTGAGGTTTCCGCTTCCACCAATCTTTCTGCTTCTAATTTATATTCAACCACTCTTAATCTTACAAGCGATGCGGTCGTTGAGGGTCAAGTTAAGGTTGGTCCGGGCACGGGAGTGGGGTATGTAGCCTCCAACGGAGACCCTGACACAAGAATCAGATTTGGTGCTGCCGGTAGAGGTTCTGATTCAATATCGATTGAAGCTGGCGGTAAATCTTTTATCATCCTTGACGAGAATGGACAAGATGAACTTATTCTAGGGGCCGAAGGTAGCGATGTGGTCTATGTTTCTGGATCTTTAACGGCATCTGTCGGCATGAGAGTATCTGCTTCTGCTGCAATCGGAGAAGATATTTTTGTTGGCTCCGGAACTTCGCGAACTATAGGAACCTTGATCGACGGCGGCGACTTTTTTGTCATAGGTCATGATGCCGGCAGTGTCACTCTATCGGCTTCAGCCGGTGTCGAGTTCGTAGCCAGTACATCTGATGGCGTGAGCGCCTTTGGTTGTCCGATTAATGTCTTTGACGATCAAGCCGGCTCCAATACCGTCGTGTCATTGTCGAAAGATGGCGATGTGTCAGGATCCGGTAATCTAACTGCCAAGGGCAACGTTACTTTCGGTGTTTCCGACGAAAAAACAGCAAACTTCAATATTCAAAATTTTAGAACATTTATTGTTAATTCCACCGGCTCAGCGATTACCGGATCGCTTCCTGGGGTTACCTCGGCTGCCGATGTGGGACTAACCTATACTGTTAAGGACATCGCCGGGTCGGGGTCAACCAACAATGTGGTGGTAGCAGCCTCTGGTTCGCAAAAGATTGATGGCGCCACCCAGGCTAAGATTCAAACAGATTACGGCGCACTAACAATAACAGCATTCTCGTCATCAATGGGCGGCTTCGGCTGGGGAATTACTTCAACAACATAAGAGGGCATAAGATGGCATTAGTGTTAAATGACGGAACTTGGCAATTGGTTAACAATGGTAATCCCGAAGCGAGACAATGGCGCGAGGTATATAGAGTTAATTTCAAAGAAGTTTCTGCGCATAATTTTAAAACAGAAGGGGATACTTTGGTAATCTCTGGCTCGACGTGGTCTGTAGTAAATAAAGGCAACGCGTCAACCCTTCTAATCAACAACGGTCTTAAGATTGATCCTTCAAATGGATCAAACTTGTTTTCGAGTGGAGATACGTGCCCTCGTATTATGTGCGAACTCAACGACTTAGTTGATGGCTGGGATCCAACCACACAAACTGTGGCTTGTATTTTGCGCATGACAAGTTCCACAGGTATTCAGGCTGACTTTGATTCTTTTGGCATGGTTATGGCCGCAAACTCTGGAACACTTTCCCCTCAAAATGATAGATTTTGTAAATCAGGCCCACTCTTTGTCTCCGGAAAAAAATACGACGTTAGCGACGGTACAGAGTATGATGTTAGCTATACCGGAGTTGATGCTGATTGCGTGATCATGACCATTTACCCTGGTGGCGAGGTCCGGACTCGCGGGGGAACCTTCAACTGGACCACAGAACCATCGACCAAGTTCCCAATTCCAAAGTCCGACGATGACTGGGATACGATCCACAGCACTGCTGTATGGAATAATTCCAGCACTCGACACACGGATAACCCAGGTCCTGCAGACACTCACCTTATTATGACCTATAATAAGTGGGCTGTCGGTCCATTTTGTTTTGAGGTTAGTAGTGGAACTGGCATAGAAGCCGTGTTTACGGAATTTATTGTTCTTCGTTTAGAATGATGTTTAAGTATGTTTTACAAGCCAAGAGGAACACAAGATGGCACTAGTATTAGAAAATGGAATTTGGCTGCTCCAGTCCAGTACCGGACCGCAATTATTAGAAAAAGTTCTGCGTCCTGCTAGTGGTACCCCGTCCAGTATAGCAGATGGTGCAACACTTGACGCCACGCTAGCCAGTGGGGCAAAAGTTCATGACCCTGGTGAGCACTTCCAGTCCATCACTGACGACGGGTCAAAGCTGGCAATAGAGAACGATACTTCAGATGAATGCGCCAACGGTTCAGCCTGGGCCCTCGCCGCGCGCATATGGTGGCCCGACGCGCTGATAGGCGATGTGGATGTAGAAGCACGCGTTAAATCCTCAAGTTCTGGTGGGACAACCCAGTTGTTCATGGGAGTAGGGGCAGGTAACGACGCAGCCTCAAATGAAGGCGGCATTGTTGGTATTCGTGTAGGTCGTGGCGTCGGGCTTGCAGCATATGCTGGGGGGCAGGGCGATATTGACGCTGTGTCTGGAACATCATCCGTAACGGTCACTGACTTTCAATGGATTCGTTTTACAATTATTGGTGAAACAATCACTTGGTATGAAGGCGGCAGCGGCGCGACACCTTCGTATAGCACTTTCGGAACTGCTGAGAAGTGGGATCGTGCTGGTGGGGCACGTTACGCTTATCTATCAATTGGTGGAACTGGGGCTACGTGGGCTATCACTGATTGGAAATTTAAAGGGTATCAACGGATCGCCCTACCGTAATTCTAATTCCAATAGTTTTGTCATTTAGAAAAATAAAACACTATTTATTTTTGACGAGCTATCGTGTTTGGAGTTAATTTTTATGTCTTCACTATTAGAAGAGGCGATCGTAGACGCCAAAGCCCTCAAGGAAGCAGCATTAAAGAATGCTGAGAATGTTGTATTGGAAAAGTATTCTGGCGAAGTTAAGAAAGCATTAGATACTTTACTAGAACAGGAAGACCTAGAAGAGGGTGGTGTGGACGAGACCCAGACACAATTCACAGAGGATGTCCCATACGCTTTTCAAAATGAAGAGCTGGACGAGGTCTCGGAAGACGAAATCGTTGAAATCGACTTTGACGCGTTGAAGACGCGATTAGAAGAGGAAGATGAAGTTGTAGAGGAAGATACCCTCAATGACGCCCTAGAGATGGCTGACGAGATGGCCGAGGGTGATCCACTAGATAAGATGGCAGATCGCGATGCCGAGGAGGACGCTGCCGAGCTAGGTGCTACTCCTGTCGAGCCACTAGAAGAAGACGAGGACCTTAACTTGTCCGAGGACTTTATTAATGAATTAGTAGAAGAGCTTGTTCTGGATATGGGCACATCCCCAGCAGGCTTCTCTTCACTCGGTGGTGCTTATAATAGCATTGAGCAGGCAAACAATGATGCCATTGCAGCCGCTAAGGAAGCACACCTTGAGGAAGAAGAGGAAGAGGAGATTGAAGAAGATACCGCACCAGATGTCGTGCCAGTTGAACTTCACGAGACAAAGATCTCCGAACTTACAGAATCTAACAGAGAGCTTCGTGCTCTCATTGTTGAAGCAAAGGATCAGCTTACAAAGTTGAATCTTGATAACGCCAAGCTTGTTTATCAAAACAAGGCTTTGGGCAGCGCCTCCCTGAATGAGCGACAAAAAACACAAATTGTCGAAGCTGTTCAATCTGCCAATTCTGTTGAAGAAGCAAGTATGATTTTTGAAACAATTCAAAACGCAGTGGGGTCATCTCCTGATCAGAGAACACGACCACAAACACTACGTGAAGCAGTTCAAAGACCTACATCGCTTTTGATCAATTCTAAGAGAAACAACGAGGCAACTAAGGACCCATCTATGGGTCGTATGCTGCGTTTAGCAGGTTTGAATAAATAAACAATAACATTCAGGAGGATATAAAAAATGTCTATTGTAGAAAGATTGACTGAAGGTATTGTCAATCGTGACCTCTCGACCGAGGGTGCCGCACTTATTTCTAAGTGGGAGCAGACTGGTCTTCTAGAGGGCATTTCCGATGATACCCAGAGAAACGGTATGGCCCGTTTGCTTGAGAATCAGGCAAAAGAGCTTCTCCGTGAGTCTTCATCCATGGCGGGTGGAGACGTTGAGGGTTTTGCAGCTGTTGCATTCCCACTAGTACGCCGAGTATTCGGCAGTTTGATCGCTAACGATCTCGTAAGCGTTCAGCCAATGAGTCTCCCATCGGGTCTCATTTTCTTCCTTGACTTCACCTTCGGTGGTATTCTTAATAACACCGCAGATCGTCTTGGAAACCCATTCGATACATCACTATACGGTGGTGGACGAGTTGCGGCGCAGATCACCGGTGGTGTTCTCCTTGACGGAGTAAACGCCGAGCGTGGTCCATACGCACTTAACAACGGTTACTCTTCGCCAACAGGGTCGATCACCATCGCGACGACACTGGTTGCTTCCGGTAACGTTGGCGAGCAGGGTGGATTTGAGGTTCTTGCTGATACCGTCGCCGCGGCCGCGTATCCTAATCTCCGTAAATCGGATCTCCTTGATTTTGATCCGGACCTAGTTTCTGGTTCCGCAATTGCAGCTGCTATTATTAACAAGAGTGCGCTAACAACAGGTCAGTTTAACTTTGAGGATTATGTTGCTATCACAGTTGCCCCAGGTGCTGCTGGTGACCTTGCAGATGGTCGTTTGGTTCGTCGCCTTACCCGCGAAGACCCAACGAATGAAGACAGAGTTCTTCTGATCGTTAATGCCTCTGGTTCTGAGACTGCTGCGGAGCTTGCTACAGCTCTTAATGGCGTTACCACTTGCACAGCTCCTATTGTGGATAACTTTGTTGATGGTGGACCACTTGGTTCTGTTATTGGTCAGACCAATTGGGGACTTGAGAACAACGAAGAGATCCCAGAGATTGACATCAAGGTTGATTCCGTGGCTGTCACGGCCGTCACCAAGAAGCTCAAGGCTAAGTGGACTCCAGAGTTGGGACAGGATCTCAACGCTTACCACAACCTTGATGCCGAGGTAGAGCTTACTCAGATCCTTTCTGAGCAGATCGCCCTTGAGATCGATCGTGAGATCCTTGAAGATCTTGTTCGTGGTGCTACAGCTGGCACGCGCTACTGGTCACGTAACCCAGGACGGTTCCTTAACCGCTTGACGGGTGAAATTTTGGCCTCTGGCACTGCTGACTTCACTGGTAACGTTAGCGAGTGGTACGAGACTCTCGTTGAGACAATCAACGAAGTTTCTGCTGAGATCCACCGTAAGACACTCCGTGGTGCTGCTAACTTCGTCGTCTGCGGACCAGAAGTTGCCAACATCCTTGAGTTCACGGCCGGCTTCCGTGCAAACGTTACTGCTGATGCTGATCGTGGTGATATTGGTGCCGTTAAGGTTGGCGCTCTCTCCAAGAAGTTCGACGTTATTGTCGATCCTTACTTCCCACGCCAGCTGATCCTTGTCGGCCGACGCGGTAGTAGCTTCCTTGAAAGTGGCTATGTCTATGCACCTTACGTGCCGCTGCAGACAACGCCTACTATCTTCGGCGTAGAGGACTTTGTACCTCGCAAGGGTGTCATGACCCGTTACGCTAAGAAGATGGTTCGCCCAGACCTTTATGGTTTGGTCATCTGTCGCGACCTTGTTGTTAACCCAACAAGCTAGCTAGCCTGACTTAAGGTCAAAATAATGAAAGCCCCGTCTCTTTGAGGCGGGGCTTTCTATTTATTAATAGATAAAATCTGAGGATCGCTAATGTCAATTCCAAATTTAAACCCAGCGTCTACTTCTAACGCAAACGTATTGCCAGTCACAGGGGCGGCGCTAAATGTCGCTGCTACATTACCTTTCGCCATATATGCTAATTCAAATCCATTTTTATCTGGCGCGGCAGATCAGGTAGCTTATACCTACAAAAAGCTGGGCGGCGATGTCTTAGATATTGAACTATCAGAGGGCTCTGTTTACTCTGCCTACGAAGAGGCAGTTTTAGAATATTCTTATTTAGTAAACCTACATCAATCAAAGAACTCTCTGTCCAGTCTTCTGGGCGGCGCGACCGGCTCTTTTGACCAAGATGGACAAATTGTATCGGGCAGTGCGTTATCGGGTTCTAACATTGCTTTAAAATATCCCAGGTTTGATTATGGTTATGTACGAAGAGTTTCAGAGAAGCTGGCAACTGAGGCCGGGTTCGGAGGGCTTACGCCAATTTACTCAGCGTCTGTTAGCACTGTAACAGATCAGCAAGATTACGATTTGCAGACTTTAATTTCTTCATCGGCCGCAACTGATACAACTGTCCCTTATTACGGCAAAGTTCAGGATAAGAGAGTTATTATCAGGAAAGTCTTTTTTAAGACCCCAAGAGCCATGTGGCGTTTTTATGGATACTACGGCGGATTTTCAGTTGTAGGTAACTTAAGAACTTACGGTCAGTATGCTGACGATTCTACTTTTGAGATTGTGCCAACTTGGCAGAACAAACTTCAGGCTATGGCTTATGAGGATGCGTTGCACACCCGGATATCACATTATTCGTATGAAATTCACGATAACAATCTTCGAATTTTTCCAACACCTGACCCCACATCTCCTGAAAATTTTTGGGTTCAATTTACAATTGATAAGGAGTACGAGGCTTGGGAAGAAACTGGTCGTGGGAGAGAAGGAGTAGACGGTATCAACAACTTAAACACTCTCCCGTTTGAGAATATCCCATATGAAAATATTAATGCCATTGGTAAGCAATGGATTCGTAGATTTGCCTTAGCGCTAACAAAAGAGATTCTTGGTCAGGTGAGAGGAAAATTTTCTACTGTACCTATTCCAGGAGAATCGGTAACTCTTAACGCTTCAGAATTATTGTCGCAAGCTAGGACCGAAATGGACCAGTTAAGAGAGGAGTTGAAGACGATCCTTGAAGACACAACATATGATAAGCTGGCCACGGTTGATTCAACTCTACAAGATTCGACCAAGAAAGTTCTTGAAAATGTCCCAGCTGGCATTTACGTAGGATAATTAAATGTCCCGTAGCAAAAGATCCGAAAAGAAAATAAAAGACAAGAGATCTCAGCGATTTGATTACGTGGGTGATAAGGAAGTGGCAAAAAAACTTCAAGAAATTGAGTTTATGCCATCTTCTTTAGAGACGATCGATAGGGCAATGCTTCGCTTTATTGACGAAGAGCTTAATCTTTTTACGAATACTAACGACGGATTTAAAAAAGTTCCAGTTCTATGGGTTACATCAGAGCGAGCCTTCCAAATAAAACATAACAAAGACTTGCGAGATAAAGAAGAAACCTTAATTCTTCCTTTAATCACTGTTAATCGATCGAGCGTGACAAAAGAAGAGAATTTCCGTGGTACTGTGTTCGCTAACTTATATCCTATTAACGACCCCAAGGGTGGCACCATAACAATTGCTAGACAAATTAACCAAAAGAAAACAGCAGAGTTTCAGAATGCTCAAGCAAATAGAAAATATGGTCCGGATAAAAATGTTTCAAGCAAAATGCTTAACACGAATAAAAGAAACATGTCCACAGCGAAGACAGTTTATGAAACAATAACAATCCCTATCCCTACTTGGGTTAAAGTAATGTATGAAATATCCATCAGAACTGAGTATCAGCAGCAAATGAATGAGCTTATTCGTCCGTTCATCACAATTCCGGGCAACTCTAGAACTCCAAAGCGAATTGAAGCCGAGGGGCATTACTACGAAATATTTATTGATGGTAATTTTGCTAATAACTCTAACCAAGCCAATCTAGGGATGGAGCAGAGGAATTACGAAACCAATATTAATATTGAAACTCTTGGCTATCTTATCGGTGAGGGCGAAAACCAAGAAAGGCCAAAGATTGTTAAGCGTGAGAATGCAGTTGATATTAAGATCGGCAGAGAGAGAACTGTGCTTGGCGATATACCCGATAACATAAAAGATGGATTTTACAGAGAATAATTCTCTTCCTACTATTTAACACTATTTACTTTGAACATTTTCGCAATGTAGGAGAACCGAACGAATGTCAGTTAAAAATTACCGATTTGTATCCCCCGGCGTTTTTGTCAATGAAATTGACAACTCACAGTTGCCCGCCTCGCCAGCAGGTATAGGACCAGTCATCATCGGTCGCGCTGAGAAAGGGCCGGCCCTAAGACCAACGACTGTTGACTCCTTTGAAGAATTCGTTAATATTTTTGGCGCTCCAAGTCCTGGGAATTCCGGAGAAGACGTTTGGCGCCAAGGCGCTAATACTACTGCCACGACTTATGGCGCGTATGCAGCACAAGCTTATCTTCGAAATAGTTCTCCTTTAACTTACATTCGCTTGCTTGGTGCTGAGGACGCAGCTGCAGTTGGTAGTGGAGTTCCAGCAGAAGCTGGCTGGAATGCCGGCACAAACGGGCGCGCCTGGGGACTCGTGCTGTTTCAGACCTCAAGCACCAACACAGTACTTACCGGAGCACTCGGTGCTGTTTTTTATGCCGAGGCTAATGTCGATCTTGAACTGTCCGGTACGCTTCTCTTAAATAACGGCACCACTTACGTCGCAGCCCCGGCCGAAGCAGCCTCCCTTGAGGCCGTCACTGGTTCGGACTATGTGGTTATTTCGCAGGAAGGTGGTAGAACAAAAGAGTTTAAGGCGCTCGTTAAAAACGCTAGCGGCACAACAGTAGACACCATTACATTTAACTTTAACAAGAATGATTCTAAATACATTCGCAAAGTCTTCAACACTAACCCACAATTACTCACAGACGCAATTGTTGATCCTTCTAATACAGAATTGTATTTCTTGGGAGAAACTTTTGATCGTCACATTGAAAATGTCTTATCCGACGAAGCATCGTCATATGCCGCGGCTTTCGTGAGAATTAATGATGGCGGCTCTGACGGAGATGATTTTACATACGAAGTACAGGCAGCCGAGACGCCTAACATAATTAGTTGCAAGCTGGCCCCGGGCTCGGGAGTTACAAAGTTATTTAAGTTTGTTGCAAGAGGCAAGGCTGGCGACTGGACAAACAAGAATCTTAAGATCTCCATTCAGGACATTAAACGCTCCACAAATGATCAAGAAGATTATGGCACCTTTTCGGTTGTAGTACGACACTTGAGTGACAGTGATAACGTTGTTCGTGTTGTAGAGCAGTTTAACAACTGCGATCTTAATCCTAACTCGCTGAACTTCATTGCGCGCAAGATTGGAGATAGAAGACTTGTATGGTCTCAGAGCGAAAGAAGGTATTACGCAGAGGGAAATTACGATAATAATTCCGACTACATCTACGTTGATGTAAATTCAGATGTAGAAGCCGGGGTAACAAACCCAACATTGCTTCCGTTTGGATTCGAGGGAATAGTTAAGTATCTTGATGTCACCGCGACCGCTGGGGCTGGAGGTTTAAACCCAAGCTGGTTATCTGCTTCCCATGGTGTAGGAACATTCCCGCTGACAGGACACTACTCATCCGGATCACTTTTTGTCGTGTCTGGTGCAGCGTCAATTGAAGATGACGTTTTTGCCTCTGCTTCGGTAGATTTTCCAAGACCAGTTCTGCGTGACAAGGCTACAGACGGCAATTTAGTTAATGCTACAGATGCATACTTCGGGTTGCAAACAACCGAAGCAGTGGGAAGCACGGTCTTCGATCGCTCGACCATTGACATTTTAAGACCACGCGGCGGCATTGTTGGCTTCACAGCAGCCACAGCGAACGAAGAGTTGTCTCCGACGTTTACGCTGGATGACGTCTCAGGCTCTGGTGAGTGGGTTACGGGATCCTCAACCAGCACGTCTCTTACTTTTGTTAATGGCCCAATATCTGGAGTCTTGGACGCTGGATACGATCGGTTTACCGTGCCTTTGTTTGGTGGTTTTGACGGTGTTGATATTAGGGAGATGGATCCTTTCTCTGCTGCTCGGATGCCATCAAATCCGTCTGATTCAACAAGTTATTCCTTCTTCTCTCTTAGGAGAGCCATCGATTCGGTGGCTGACCCCGAGGTTGTAGAGATGAATCTGGCCTCAATCCCAGCCCAGACGCAGGAGGGTCTCACCACCCATCTAGTTAGAACATGTGAAGAAAGAGGAGATGCCTTAGCCGTTATCGACCTTCCGGATGCTTTTGTTCCAAGAGAAGATGCCAGGGAGGTTAATCGCAGCAACACGGCCTCGACAATCACAACGTTGATTAATGGTTTGCGAAGTAGGAATCTTAACTCTTCTTACGGCGCGACTTACTACCCATGGGTCCGAGCAAGAGACACCATCAACGGTCAGTTCATTTGGTTGCCACCTTCTATCGCCGCTATCGGTACATTCTCTAGCTCACAGCGTAAAACACAGGTTTGGTTCGCTCCAGCCGGATTCAATCGCGGCGGGCTCACGGAAGGCTCCGCTGGTATTCCAGTTGTTGACGTCGCTCACCAGCTACGCCGCAAGGACCGTGACGACCTTTACTCAGCGAACATTAACCCAATCGCTAAGTTCCCAGCAGAGGGTATCGTGATCTTCGGTCAGAAGACCCTACAGGTTACGCCATCTGCTCTGGATCGTATTAACGTTCGTCGTCTAATGATCTTCGTTAAGAAGCGCATCTCGCAGATTGCCAGTGGCATTCTCTTTGATCCAAACATCCAGACAACTTGGACGAGATTCACATCCCGAGTTGATCCTTTCTTGGCTGATGTTAAGACAAACTTTGGTCTTTCCGATTACAGAGTTGTTCTTGATGACACAACCACAACCCCTGATCTTGTAGATAGAAATATTCTATATGCGAAGATCTTCTTGAAGCCAACGCGAGCGATTGAGTTCATTGCGATTGACTTCAACATCACAAGAACAGGAGCGTCATTTGACGATTAAATAAAAAGTGGGGGAGTTCCGGCTCCCCGCACTAATTAACTTAGACCTATCAGGAGATAATAACAATGGCCTTTTGGACAAGCGCACTTTCAGAACCAAAGAGAAAACACAGATTTATTTTGAGATTCCCGGAGCTTATCACACCGGATGGAGACTTTGCGTACGCTGAGTATCTGGCCAAATCTGTTACAAAGCCTTCCTACACAGTTAGCACAACGGACCATAAGTTCCTGGGTAACACTTACTACTACCCCGGAGCAGTCACATGGAATGAATGCACCGCAACTATTGTTAACTCCGTATCGCCAGATGGTAACGAGCTTCTTTATCAGGCGCTGCAGCAGATGGGCTATCTAAAGCCTGACATTCAGGAAGATGTTTTCTTGCAGAACCTTCCCGCTTCAACGCCAAACAAGCAGGCTTCCCTTGCAGCACTTGGGCAGGTTCAGTTTGACGAGCTTTCTGGAGAGGGTGGTACACTTGGAACTTGGAAGTTGCAGAATGCTTTTATTACAAATGTAACTTTCGGTGATTTGGATTACGCAGGCGAAGATCTTCTAGATATTGTAATTCAGATGCGTTACGACTGGGCAACTTATGATGTTGGTCTAGCAACTAGAGCTTTAGCAAATATTTCATAAAAGAAAGAGACGGTGATTTTTGAGTAGAAATTCAAACAGACAAGGGGCGCCTGATATGCCCCCACCACCACAATTACAGCAACAAGAAACACAAAATCTATTTTCATTCCCAACCCCAACGGAGTTTGTCGAACTTCCTAGTAAGGGGTTATTCTATGGCGAGGGGCATCCGTTACAAGGTGCTGAAACTGTAGAGATAAAGCACATGACAGCAAAAGAGGAAGATATCCTATCTTCCGAGGCTTTAATTAAAAAGGGTCTCGTTATGGACAGGCTTTTAAAGTCTGTATTGGTAGATACGAATATCAATCCTAACTCTTTGCTCATAGGCGATAAGAATGCTATTGTCATGACCATCAGGGAAACTGGCTTTGGCTCGCTTTATAAGACAAACGTTACGTGTCCTGCTTGTGGAACATTGAATGAAAAAGAGTTCTCTCTAGAGGGTAAAGAAATTAAGCAATCTAACTTGCTTGATGATGTAAAGCTCCTAGAGAATGGAAATTTCTTATTAACCTCCACAGATTATAATCCAGAGATTACCTTTGAGATTAGACTTCTGACTGGTAAAGATGAACAGAGAATTTTGAAGCATGTCGAAGGGCGTAAAAAGCTTAAGCTTGAAACAGGTCCCGTGACAGAATTGCTAAAAAATATTATTGTATCTGTTAATGGGATCTCTCAGCTGAGCGCTCTGCAAGAGATTATCAGTCAGATTCCTGCTGCTTTATCAAGGAAAATTCGTAAAGTATACGAAGAGGCAATGCCAAACATAGAACTAAAAGCTGACTTTACCTGCGACAACTGCTCACATACAGAGCGCTTGGAGGTGCCGATTAATGTCGACTTTTTTTGGCCTAAGCTCTGATTATCAAGCGACTCTGTACGAAGAGTTTTTCATTCTTAAACAACATGGCAACTGGTCTTTTTCGGAAGCCTATACGTTGCCCACTGGTTTAAGAAGATGGTTCCTTTCTCGTTTGGCTAGACACTTCGAAGAGAAGAAAGAAGCGGAAGAGAAAGCAATGTCGACGTCACGATAAGTGCGCCTTTTTCTTTATGCTACTATTTAGATAGAAGAGGTTTGCCCCATGAGTGAAGAGAACATCGTCATCGATTTAAGCGATAAGACAATCAATGAAAGATTGTACACAGATTTTTCCTATAAGGTTAATCGCATGTTGTTGGATTTATACCACGCAGGCGCCGATATTAACCCAACCATTCGTGGAACACAAGCTCAAATAGAATCTTTCTTCAGAGCGCTCCGGGGCGAAAAAAGATATATGGATTCGTACATAAAGCACGGCTTGGATGATTCCAGAACCATGATGAATAAAAGAGACCTTGACCGTGCCGTTATGGGTTTTGAAAGAGAAACAGGCTTACGGTGGCCATTTAAAAATTAGGTGGCTAGATAATGTCTGAAATTACAGATCTCACAGCAGCGGTCAAGGAGTTAACCAACCAGCTTAAAGGCGGACCCGGTGGCGGACGAGGTGGACCCGAGGACCGAAGAGCAGAAAGAATTGGAGACCTCCAGCAACGCAATACTTTTCTGAAGGATGAAGCGAATCTTATTAAAGAGATAGCTAGAAACGAAAAGGAAAGAGTTAAACTTGAAAACGAAAACAAACTTGAGCAACTTTCTAACACCAAAGAGCTTCTTCGAATCGGCGCTTTGGAAGGCGAAGCTAAAGAAAAAGCTATTAAGGATGTTAAAAGATTATCCAATGAGACTGAGGGTTACACCAAGACCGTTGACAAAGCCACAGCCGCCCTTAAACGCCAGAAGCAAGCATTCAAAGCAGGAGCAGCTGAGGCTGACAACCTGCTTAATGGTTTTCTTGGTCTGTCAGGTGAGGGGGCAAGGTTCTTTCAGATTGTTGGCAATGGAACCACAAGTTTACTGGGGTTTGTTGGAGGATTAGCCAAAAGCGTATTTACGGGCGACCTACTTGTTAAAAGTTTTCAGAAGTTAATTGGCAACTCTATTAACTTTGCTTTTGAGCTTGATAGACAAAACGCTCAGCTTAAGGCTGCGACTGGTGCTGGTAACGAATTTTCTGACGTTATAGGAGACGCTGGAAGCGAATATCTCACATTTGGGGTGAACGCCGCAGATGCCGGTAGGGCTACCCAAGCTTTATTCGGCACCTTCAGAGACTTTACAAACCTTTCGAAGTCTGAGCAAACTAACATAGCTGAAACAGCTGCAATTTTAGATAAGTTTGGTGTTTCCTCAGCTCAGACAGGACAAATCTTAGACCAAGCGACAAAGTCATTATATATGAACTCTCAACAAGCCGAGGCTCTAACAAGAGAAGCAGCGACGTTGGCGATTTCTATCGGCAAGCCAATAACAGAAGTCGCGGGTGATCTTGCTTCTGCGGCTCCTAAACTTGCTTTCTATGGTCAGCAGATGTTTGACGTGTTCGCGCAATTAGAAAGGCAGTCAAAGGCTACCGGTTTGTCGGTTGATTCTTTGCTCGGATTGGTCGGTGAGAAATTTGATACCTTTGAGGGCGCCGGTCAAGCCGTAGGACGCCTTAACGCCATCTTAGGTGGACCTTATCTTAACTCTATTGACATGCTGAATGCCTCTGAGGCTGACCGTCTTGAGATGATTAAAGAAGCTATTAAGGCTGGAGGGGTTCAATTTGACCAACTAAACAAGTTCGAACAGAAAGCATTTGCATCCGCCTTGGGAACTGATGTTGATACTCTTCGTAGGTCTCTAAATGAGTTGGATCCTGAAGTTCAGCTGCAAGCTCTACGACAAGAAGAGTTGGCAAAGCGTGCCGGTGATGCCCGAGATATAATGACCAAACTAACTGATGCTATAAACAGCTTGATTATTCGTAATAAGCCATTAATGGATTCTATTGTAAAGGGTGTAGATAAGTTCTCGGAACTTATTTTCCAGATAAACAAAGGCGAAAAGTCTACAATTGATTTAGGTAAAGCAATTTTTGGTATACTCCCAGGATGGATGAAGTGGGTTCTTGGAATTGGTTTGGCTTTTAAAGGAATTAGTATGGTTGTCGGCGCCGTAAAGGGATTCCTGGGTCTTAAAGCGGCGATTGCAGCTGCTCAGGCTTCGGCAACCGCTGGGTTTGCCGGGATGTCCGCTGCCGCCTCGCCATTATTGGCTGTTCTCTTACCAATCGCAGCTATAATTGCTGGAATAGGCGGTGGCGCCTACGCAATATCAAAAGCTTCTCAAGCAGCGGCTGCTGGACAAACTGGAAAAGCCGCGGCAATAGGTATGGGCGGTGGCGCTCTTGCCGGCGCTGCTACCGGAGCCGCGATTGGATCAATTGTTCCAGTTATCGGTACAGGTGTCGGAGCGCTTGTCGGAGGCGCCATCGGGCTCGCGACTGGGACAGCTGCAGCCGGCGGCGCGTTTAACGATGCAACTATGCCAGCGTCGATACAGATGGCTAAGTTTAATAATCAAGATACGTTTGAAAGGGTTGGCAACTCTGTCGTCGCTGCCAAGCCTGACGGAACTTTGGATAAGGCGATTAGGGAATCTGTTGAAAAGCAGACTGCTGTTCTTGTTGAGGCTATACAAAACGCGATGAATGTTAAGGTCCAAGTTGGAGACCAGCAATTAGGTGATGTTGTTGTCAAAGCCATGAACTCTACAAGAGGAAGAAATTCAATTTCCCCATTTTACGAGGGATAGGAGGTAAAGTAAATGGCCGATAGAGTAAAACAACCAACATTTTTTAACGATTCTGATTTCTTAATTCATATTACTCATATTCCAACCAACAAGAAGGTTGAGTTTCATTCGTGGCTTACGGGCTTTACTGACGCTTTTTCATCTACTTGGCAAGGAACTCCCGTATATGGGCGAATGGACGATTTATACACTTTTGCCAAAACTGGACGTGTGATAACTATTGCTTTTGATGTTGTCGCTGCAGACGAAAATGAAGCTAGAATAAATCAAGGAAAGTTAAATAAACTAACTCAGTTCTTGTATCCTGTGTATTCTAATCCAGTTGCTGGTGGGACCTCTAGAGAAAATAGTCAGGTTCTCAAGGCAGCACCTCTATTGAAAATGAAGTTTAATTCTCTTGTAAAAAATGCGGCTGATAATGGCGAGCTTGTCGGATTCTTGAATGGGTTCACCTATTCTCCAAATATAGAAGCGGGACAGTTTTTTGCCGACAGAGCAAACAGAAAAGATATTGTTTATCAATCTCACAGTGTTCAGCTGACGTTTACTGTGCTCCACACACACTTAACTGGCTGGGTTCAGACGGAAGCCGGTCAGGGTGAAGATAGTAAAACTGTATATTCCTTTGGCAAATCGCAACAATCTGACGATGGAGCATCTTTAAATTTGAATTATCCACACGGAGGGGCAAGTCCATTTGTTACATTGCCTCCAGATCTTAATAACGACGGTGTTGCCGATGTTTGGCAAACTGGGGTTGGAACGAATCAGGACGAGGCTGAAGCCAGCCAGGAAACCATCACTGAGAAAACTTAGGAATTCATATAATGACCAGCAGATACGACAACCGACGAGTTCTTAAAAATGATCTAGAAGAATACGAAAATATTCTTGACGATAGAGGAGTTAAACAAATCTTTCAGTACGGTACTAGATTTATGAAATTCCCAACTGTTGATGAGATCAAGAATTTGACAAGAGTACAGCACGTTTGGAGCGTTGGCGATAGATACTATAAGCTTGCTTCAAAGTTTTACGGTAATCCAAAGTACTGGTGGGTCATTGCTCATTATAACAAGAAGCCTACCGAGGCTGATTTAACTCCTGGTGATATTATTTATATCCCTACACCATTAGAGAAGATATTGAATTACATTCTGGAATAAAGCATGACACAGCCGAATTATACCCCAAGAGCAGTTGATTTCATACGCAACAATAAGATTATAGAAGACATTTGTCAATCCTATGTTTATGAATATTTGTCATCCATTGATGATGGTGGCACCGCTGAGTGGGCCAATAAGCTTAATTCACTTTTGGATGAATTTAAGGACGACCCGGGTTTTGAATTTCTCAAAGCAGGTACAGACGAGGACGGAAATCAAGAATATAAGAGAATCGGCTCTGATAAAGACTCTTATGAGACTTTTAAGCAGCAGCAGTTTAGTTTACATGACGGCTTGGGCACTGGGAAACCCGGAACCATCGCAAATAGATTTTATAAAAAAGCTAAAAAGCTATTCGAAACTGATGAGGGTAAGGCTACACTTTACGAAATCCTCACCAACACAAACGAAGTGTTTCGAGACAAAAGTCTCCAACCCCGCGAAGACGTTGCGAATGTCACAGAAGATAATTTAGGCGGTGCTGTAACTGAAAGTATTTTTGAATTTGGTCCGACCGGAGGCTCAACTTTAAACCTTGCAGGACCCGGAGTGTATCTGTTTTTTATGTTTGTGTACCAAACAGCTTGGTTCACGAAAGATATAGCTCAGAACGCCCCCACCAAAACAGGCGCAACAGGACTCCCAGCCGATCGGGCTGCGGTGACTCCGCTAATTCGCACTACTACTACCGAAACCGTGTCAGGAGTAGCTTCCTCGACAACGACTGAGGTTAGCGAAGGATCAGAGCTAAACTCGATTTTATGGTTTCCATATTTAAGACCAATCCCCCCGAGAACCGAGCAAAAAACAAAAACGGTTGGATCCGACGCGCGCGCCGGAACCTATGTGCAAACCATCGAGCACCCAGCTGCTCTTTTCCCATTAATTAACGGTCGTCTAGTAGAGGACTTTGGGGCTGGAAAAGATTACGTTTCCAACGCGGGAACAATCAGCGTTAAGACCAGAAAAGAATTGATAGAATACGCACAGCAAAGTGGACAAAGTATTAACTTTAGTGGCATCACTGGGGATGGCTTTCTGCGCGACGTGGGGAATTTTTTCTCAGAAATATTTAGCGGGAATCCCCCATCTGTAACCGATGAATTCCTAGCTGATAATATCTTGTTCTATAATGGCGGGCCGTTTTCGCGCACGGCTAGCGGCGGGTTTTTTGAAAGCATCTATGCATGGAACTTAGATGTTATAACGACCATAGCAACTCTATATCCCTCAACGACATGGGCAGTCTTAAAGGATGTTCTTAAAGATTTTGTAGAAGAAGTTCAGAAAAATCTACAATCGGCGCAGACGGTTCTGGGTGCCGAGGAAGAAGATATCAAAACTCCATTCAAGAAAGTACTTCCTAAGCCAAAACCGTCAGCCCTTAAGCCCGTTGAACATCAGTGCTACCTTTTAGAAAATATCAGAGCACTATCAGAGTACAAAGATGATCTCACGGTATTTAACGTCAGTAAGTACGAAAATATCGGCACAATATACAACAGTGCTGAGGGAGGCAATTCTCTCCCGGGAAACTTGATTTCGTATATCAATCACGCCAACAAAACAGACGAAGTCAATGCTCTCCTAAATTTGTGCCCAGAGATATACGCTCTGCTTACGCCGCACATCAAAATTTATCGTGTTGAATATGAGGGCGAAGACAAGCTTATTCCTACACTGCAGCAGGAAATACCGTTTCCAAACTTTATAGATCCATCAGATATTCAAGCAATCATGAATAACGACTACGGTAGATTTCCAGGGGCAGGCATTAAATCATTTTCGTGGAATCTAGATGGGGTCAACCCCGCTGAGGTCGACAATAACATAAGCGCCCGGTTAAATTTACATTTCCAAACGATTCAAGATTTATTTTCACTCAATCAAGGACTCGCCGCTGGACAGGAAAAACCAGGATACCTAGACTTAATCATTAAATCTGCCCGCCAGCGAAGCAATAAGGCTTCAGATCAAACACGCGTTAGTGATCAAAGTGCTGCCCTACCTATCTCTACGGAGTGTTTCGAAGCTACAATGATGGAGTATGATCCAAGAGACTTTGAAATTAAAGCATGCGTAGGATGGTCGACCCCAGCGAATTTCTCAAGTATCGTAAATCAGTTACAATCATCCAGAGGAAAAGGTGACAGCTATGGAAAAGACCTTGAAGCTGCAATTAATGCGACAAGAGTTGCCCTGTATTTGACGTTAACGACTCACGAACTAAACTTTAATGAAAATGGCTCTGTTGACTTAAACATAAATTACCAAGCAAGACTATCTGGACTAGCAAGATCGCCGGATGCGAACATATTTGGCAGTCCAAGTAAATTTAAATCTACGCTCAAAGGCATCGATAACAAACTCAAAAAAATAAATCAGGATATAAGCAAGCAGCTTAACAAATACGATCAAGAGAATCAATCTTCCGTTGCAGACGACGACGTCATTGAAAGCCTCAATAGAGAAAAAGAAGACCTTCTTGAGGAAAAACTTAAATATACCAAACAAGACAAAGCAATCAAATACAAAAGATTCTTAAATAACTTGTACCGTGACCAAAAGATATATTCATACACAGTTCCAGCGAGCCAACGCACATTATTAAAAAACATGACACCAGAGCAGAGAGCCCGAGCAGCTAGAAACAGAGTAGGAGGTGATGAATACCTAAGTGGATATAATCCGCAATCTGATTCAGGAGCAGCTGCAGCCATGTATGACACTGCAGCCAAAAAAATTAATGAGTTGAGTAAAGTAGAGACTAGCGATAAAGACTTAACAGATGTAGAAAAAGGTCAGTCGGTCGTTCGTCGATTAAATCTTGAAAAGGCTGCAAGAAATACAAATACCGATTTAAAAATTCCGTTTTTCTATTTGGGCGATTTGATAGATTCTGTTTTGGAATATGTGGGAATAATAATAGATAAAGACAAAAGCAGAGGAAGTCTACAATTAATAATGTCGCAGGTTGAGCTGATCGACCCACTTTTAGCATACCAGATCGAGAAAATTGAAATTGAATGCCCGGATAATAAGGATGTCCTAGTCTTGAGAGAAATGTCAAAAGTGGATCCAATGCGATTTCGTGGCTTAACTGGTATCAAGTTTACAACCAATATTGCTAGTATGCCTATTTCTTTAGAGGTATTTCAAGAGTGGTTTATTAATAACATCGTCAAGCCCCAAGTTGAACAATACAGTGTTTTAAGATTTATAAAAACGGTGTGCAGTTCTTTAATTGGTAAAGCTTTTAATTCAATCTGTTTTGAGGATCTTAATTTTAATTTAAGATTTGATACATCAATATTCAATCTTGATAAAACCTTTACTGGAAAAGTAACAACCGTGCAGGAGTTAGCGTCCTCCAAAAGAGAGGCAGATAAAAAAGATTGTGTTGCACTGTCTCAAAACCAAAAACCTACAATACCAACATTTATTCTTTATTCGGTTGACTCACGACCATTAACCGGAAATTATGATAAAGATTTAAACACTGGAATTTATCATTACTACCTTGGAGCAGCATGCGGAATTGCAAAAAGCATTAAATTTAATAGAAACGATTTGCCATATTATCGTGAATCTCGGCTTCAACGAAAAAGTGCCCTATCGGCGGTGCAGTTAAGAGAACTTTACAATGCAAGCATTCAAATGGTTGGCAATAATCTTCATAAAAACGGACAGTACATTTATGTAAATCCTATTGCGATCGGTGCAGGAAGCATGCAACAAAAAGGAAGTTTGCCAAACTTGGCACGCTTGCTGGGCATAGGCGGGTATTACATGGTGACAAAGGTCTCCCACGATATATCCTCAGCTGGTTTTAATGTGTCAATTGATGCTATCCAAGAAGGAATTGATTTTTCTGGTACGGGTAATTCCGTGACACAACTAGTTCCTTATGATGGGCAAGAAATATTGAACCCTAAATCTTCAGGAAATTAACATGACTACGACATACGATTATACCGAGGAAGAAATAGCGAATCCGTCAGGCAGAAACTCACAATCTGCTAGAGCTAAGTTTTTTCAACGTTCTTTGTATAAAGAGGTCATTTATCCTGAAGATATTGTCAAACCATTAGACAGCTGGTATGATAAGAGTTTGTATGGCAGAGTAAACCAAGAACAAACTGTTGTAATTCCGCGATCGTCCAACATTGTGCAAATCGACTATGGCGTGCAGCCAAGTATGTTTTGCCTAAACTTTGTTAATATAGCGTTCTCAGCCTTGGTAGAACATATGAAGACGGCTTATGTAACTAACTGTATCGATAGAGGTGGTAATTCCTCTTTATACAATATGAGAGCCGTAATCAGCTATTCCGATTGGTCTTCTTCATACAATACTCATGCAAGTAAAATAGCAGAAGCTTTCATTAACAATTATGTGCCCTCCTACGAGTATCCAATTAGAAATTTTATAGATTTTAAACACCTATATATTAAATATCTTTTAAATATGGTGAAAAGTATGCCGATAACTTTAACGAGTTATGTTTTATCTCCATTTGCATCAACCTTTGGCAGCGGACTAAAAATTGCTATTGTTCAGCAAGACGCAGGGAATGATTCAATCAAGTATGATGAATTTATTAATGATCCCAACTTCAAGTTTTACGCCCGCGCAGCCAAAAAGTTTGGTTTTCTAGTTGACAAGTATGTTCCTTGGGTATTAACATATGATTTATTCACTGATGCATCATTAAAATATATTAACTACTATCTTACTAATGATGGTGAAACCATAACAGAACAAAATTTCTTTGATACATTTTATTTTGATGCGAGTGAAATTGATTTAAATGCCTTAGAGGCTTATATTCGTATTGCATATCAGAAATTTATTGATCAAAGTCCACTTTATGAAGAAATGTGCGGTAAAAATAGATTAGTAACAAAGGTAAGAGAACAGCTAGGAACTCAAACTCTAACAACTAAAGAACTAATCGATTTATACATTAATTTGAGAAATGCAGAGGTAAATTATGAAGGACCATCTGTAAAGAAAACAAAAAGAAGAGCTTACGAAATATTCAAAACACAGCCTTCCCTAGAAACTGCAAAGTCAATGGTTGTCAAATATGTTGATGAAACATATAAAAACTTTATTTATCCTAAAAATTATGGCCAATTAAATTCTTCGCTTGACATTACCGAGTTAACTGATATAGTAGACACAGTGGCTGAAGTCGCAGTGTCAATTCAGTCCAGTTACTAGGGAGGTAACTTGCTTTTTCAAGTTCTAGACGCCAAGCGCGATTGTGTTGGCTATTTTGCTAAAAATCAGATAAACTCTACGACGGATCTTCCATCAGAAGGTGGCACTTGGGAATATTCCAGTCATTTGGGTGAAGGTAGTTATGAGATAGCACGCATCTACGCCAACGGAGCGACGATTACAGACGTTTGTCCGGAGGATATGAAGGCTGACTGGGAGGAAATCAAAAACACGCTTAAATCGTGCCTGAGAGCCTTCAAAACCGCTGGCCTTTCTTTGGACGATAACTGCTTTTATGACGTATTGCCCGAATATTTCCTTTATCGCTACATGAATGCGAAAAATGAGGTCACAAAGCACGTTTTGGACACTTTCGATCGTCCTGAGAATTACGAGTATATGTCCAATCTGGTTCGGATGCTCTCGGACATTGAGTCGAGAGACTTAAACATCGATATTGAGCCTATCAAGCATCTTTTGTCTTCTGTAAAGGGCCGTAACTTCCATCACAGGCTCCGCAACTCGCGTTGGGTGTGTGATTATAACGCCTGGGGTACTGTAACCGGCAGACTTGCGACAAAGCCTAAGTCTTTTCCGATTCTGACGATGGGCAAGGAGTTTCGAGGGTGTATTAAGCCAAACAATGATTGGCTCGTGGAGCTTGATTTTAATGCGGCAGAACTAAGGGTACTTTTGGCTCTATCTGAGCAGGAACAACCGCAAAACGATATTCACGATTGGAATGTTCAGAACATATTTAATAACTCACTGACCCGTGAGGAAGCCAAAGTTAAGACTTTTGCTTGGCTGTATTCTTCCAACGAAAACAGAGAGTTAGAGCAACTTTACAATAAGAATTCTGTGCGAAATAAGTACTGGAATGGCTTCAAAATTAAGACAGATTATGGTAGAATAATGGATAATGTAGATGAGCATCACTCTCTAAACTACATTGTACAAAGCACCACTATTGATATGGTGCATGAACAGGCATATAAGGTTTTTAAGCTTTTGAAGGGGATGAAAAGCAATATCGCGTTTCTTATTCACGACGCTGTATACATCGATCTCGCAAACGACGAACGACAGGCAATTGTAGAAATGCTTGACACGTTCAAGAAAACCCGCTATGGTGATTTTAAGGTGAATGTCTCGGCAGGCAAACATCTAGGCCAAATGAAGGAATTAAAATTATGAAAGACAATGTAATCGAGATCAATTCTCCAAGACACAGCTATTTTGTTAATGGCGTACGAAAAGTTGATGGTGTCGCCGGATTTATGAGGCTTCAACTTATTGAGATATTTGAAGAGTGCGCTGAGAAATTTGGGTGCGATTATACCGAACTTACGGTGGCAGATATTTTTGAATATTTGGTTGACAAGGAAGAAGAGTTTCAGCTGGAAGAGTCCCAGCGATGAAAACACTACATCACAAACTTGTCCGAGATCGAATTCCAGAGATTATCGAAGAAGCAGGCAAAACTCACCAAACCGTCATTATCGAAGGCGAAGCACTTAGAAATGCGGCCTTTAAGAAGCTTCAGGAAGAAGTGATGGAGTTTGTTGAGAACCCTTGCGCCGAAGAGGCAGCCGATATCATGGAAATTCTTCATTTTATTTGCGAACGTGAAGGTATTCGAGACTCTCAGGTTATGTCCGCGACAACTGTCAAGCGGGTCGAGCGAGGCGGTTTTGATATGGGATATTTTCTGGAGTGGGTTCAGGAATGATTGTGGTTGGCCTCGGCAAGGCTGGTTGTAGCATAGCGAAGGCTTTCTCAAAGTTCCCGCAATACCAAACTTATGGTATCGATACTAATCCAGATGCTGATATCACAATTAAAGCTAAAAAGAATCACGAAGAGTACGATAACTCATTCCCGGATCTTAAGAGAAAGCTAAAATTTAAAGATGAGGATGTATTGGTTGTTATTGCCGGCGCAGGCAAGATTTCTGGTGGCTCTCTACGACTACTGGAACAACTTCAAAAGAACAGGCTGACTGTTTTGTATATTGAGGGCGATCTATCGATTATGTCAGAGATTCAGAAGAAACAAGAGAAAATCGTATCTTCTGTTCTGCAAGAATATGCTCGTTCAGGCGTTTTAGAGAGAATTATTATGGTTAATAATGCTTATATCGAGCGAAGTATTGGTGACATGTCAATTATTGGCTATTATGACACTCTGAATCAAGCAATAGTGAATATTATTCACATGACTAATGTGTTTAGACACTCAGAACCTGTAATAGGCAACTTTATCACTCCGTCTGATTTGTCGCGCATATGCACCATCGGCGCGGTGACGCTGGAGGGTGATGACTATACTGAGTATAAAGAAAGGTGGTTTTACCCCTTGACAAACACGAAGGACGTGGTATACTACTATGGTATTGGAGAGGACGACCTGAAGAATGACGGCACTCTGTTCAGAAAAATCAACAACTTTGTCAAGTCTCGGCTTGACACGGGGACGAATGTATCGTATGGTGTGTTCAGAACGAGTTATGAGCAGAAATATTGTTATTGCATTCGGTACTCCTCTGTGGTACAATACATTAACGAACTTTTAGACGATCAGGATATTGGCTGATCGTACTTTAACCCAACAATAAGGAGATTAAAAAATGGGTATTAATCTAGACAAAATGCGAGAAAAGCTCGCAGCCTTGCGAGGTGAGGGTAAGAGTGGAGATTCCGTTTTCTGGCGTCCCGCAGAAGGTGATCAGGACATTCGTATTGTCCCGACTGCTGATGGCGACCCCTTCAAGGAAATGCACTTCCACTACAATGTTGAAAAGGGCGGATTCCTTTGTCCGAAGCGCAACTTCGGTGATGACTGTCCTGTGTGTGATTTTGCTTCTCAGCTATGGCGCGAGGGTGTAGATAACAACGACGAGCATTCTAAGAAGACCGCAAAGTCTCTCTTCGTTCGTCAGCGTTTCTTCTCTCCGGTTATGGTCCGCGGCGATGAAAATCTCGGAGTTCGTATCTGGGGTTATGGCAAGATGGCTTACGAAAACCTTCTTTCTCTCGTGCTCAATCCTGAGTACGGTGATATTACCGATACGGAGGCAGGCACTGACCTTACTCTTACTTACGGTAAGCCCCCAGGAGCGTCGTTCCCCCAGACTAAGCTGGTCCCGCGACGACGTTCGTCCGCTCTCTGTGAGGATTTAACTCCAGATAAGTGCGCTGAGCTTCTTGATGGTATCCCCGAATTCGGGGGACTATTTGAGCGTAAGTCGACTTCTGATGTCCAAACGATGCTTGATAATTTTATTAACTCGCAGGTCGAGGATCCGGAGTCAGTTTCCAGCGAGACCACGAAGTATGGCAACAAGAACAGTGATAGTGAAACTAACTCTGTTGATGCCGCATTCGCAGAGTTGGGCTCTCTGTAAAAATGACAGCGACACGAGAGCAAGAATTGCTTATTGAGGAGATACAGTCCTACACTACAATGATTGAATACCTTCAAAAGCAACGTCTTGCTGCTCAAGTGAAGTTGGAAAACATCCCCTCCGCAGGGAGGCCCGGGGTTACAGGGGCCTCACTTTTAGAAAGGAAGAGTCATGACTAATACCACGAATCGTCTTGAGACGCTGATTACGCTTCTTGAACAGACTCGCGAAGATCACGATAAGTTCTTTAACGGCAACAATAACGCTGCTGGAACTCGTGTTCGCAAGGCTATGCAGGAAGTTAAGACGCTAGCCCAGGAGCTTCGCGTCGAGGTGCAAGACACCAAGAACGCTAGGTAAACTCTACCAACCGCAGGGGGGCACGGGTTACAGGTGCCCCATTTTTCACTTAACAAGGGAGTTTAAAATGAGTGATTTTATTAACCGGCTACAGAAGCTGGAGATGTCAGAGGATAGTTTTGTAACCCTCTCTTTCACGGAGGGCAATGATGTGTGGCATATCAATGATGGATATGTTGCTGATTCGGTTGCTGAGACGGCGACTGCTAGTATGCTTGCGGGACTGCTTGCATCTGGTATTCCGGTGTACAGTACCTACGGTGAGCCAAGTGAAGGTAGCGACATTCTTAATGAGATGCGTGCCAACGATGAGCTAGATGAGTATGAGCGCGGAGAAGAGTATTTCCAGGATTTCATCACTGAGCGTCTTGTGGAGACCATCTATGAGGGAGAGTATTCTCTAGAGTATTCAACCGAGCAGTATGATTACAAGCGAGGCCGTTGCGACATTTCCACCGAGGTTCAGGTTCGTTTTGGAGATATTCTTAACGCAGAGCTTGACACGGACGGTCGTTTCAGGTATTTTGATGTAGATAGTTTCGTGTCTGGCTTCAATGTCTCTGTCCAGACTCCAAACGGTACCCTAACGTTCGACTAGAAAGGATATATGATGATCGTACGAAATAATAGAATTGTGCTAACAGCGTTTCTTAGCTTGATCATGGGCTTTGCAATGGTGGTCCTAAGTGGCTGTCCGCTTGCCAACGCCAATGATGATGATTCTGCCACCGATGATGATGATTCGGCCGCAGTAGACGACGACGATAGCGCAGAGTGATAAGATGATATTGGTCGTCGCAACTCTGACAGCGCTTTTAATCTGGTATCTGTTAGATTTGCGGCGCCAATTAAACGAAGTTGAGCAAGCCCTTCAGGTTTTGCACAAAGACTTCGCAGAAGAAATGTATAAGAAATACTTAGAAAGGTTTAAAGATGGCGAAGAGTAAATCAAAGGCTGGCAAGATTTCGATTGACGGTCTACGAAGTCTCATTAACAAGACTTCAGGAGTGGAGTGTGCCCACAATCTAAATCAAGAAAATCCAACTGAGGTAAAAGAATGGATTCCGACTGGTTCTCGCTGGCTTGATTCAATCATTTGCCGAGGACAGTTGGCTGGAATTCCAGTTGGCAAGTTTACTGAGATTGCTGGTCTTGAAGCAACAGGTAAGTCTTTTATGGCTGCGCAGACTGCCGCAAACGCTCAAAAGATGGGTATGAATGTTGTATATATGGACGCAGAGTCTGCTATTGACCCGAGCTTCTTGGAGCGTACGGGATGTGATTTAGAAAACCTTATTTACGTTCAGGCACAGAGCGTGGAACATGTTCTTGAGACTGTCGAGGCAGTTTTGGATTCAGGAGCGACCCGAACCCTATTCATTTGGGACTCACTTGCTCTGACTCCAACGGTTTCTGATGTAGAGGGAGATTTCAACCCGAACTCTACAATGGCCGTCAAGGCTCGTGTTCTATCAAAGGGAATGTCAAAGCTGACGGTTCCAATCGCAAACACACAGTCTGCGTTCTTGGTTCTCAACCAGTTAAAGACGAATATCCCACAGGGTCCAAACGCGCGTATTATTGCTATGACCACGCCCTATATCACTCCGGGTGGCAAGTCTATGCATTATGTGTACTCCCTGCGCATTTGGCTGACAGGAAGAAAGGCAAAGGCTGCCTTTATTGTAGATGATAGTGGCTTCCGTATTGGTTCAGAAGTAAAAGTTAAGTTGGAGAAGTCACGATTTGGAACTGCCGGTAGAAACTGCGCCTTCAAAATTCTTTGGGGTTCAGATGATATCGGGGTGCAAGATAGGGAAAGTTGGTTGGAGGCGATCAAGATCTCCGACAATTTGAAGCAAGCAGGAGCTTGGTATTCATTAGTTTATGAAGATGGCACAGAAGAAAAGTTCCAGTCAGCCCATTGGTTAGATAAGCTAGAAGATGATAAGTTTAGAAATCGTGTATTTAAGATTATGGATGAGGAGATTATCAAGAAGTTTGATAATCGCGAGGGAGACGCAGGCGATTTCTACGACGTAGATAAAGAAGAATAGATAAATAAGGGTTGACAAAGAGGCGACTGTGGGGTATCATAACCTCACAGTCGCTTTCTACGTTAGGGGATAACAAATGAAAAGAGTAATGATTGTGGATGCTCTGAATGCTTACTTCAGGGCTTTCATTGTAAATCCAAGTATTTCAATCCACGGACAGCCAATTGGTGGTCTTAAGGGTTTTCTGGGCATTCTACAGAAGCTTTGCCGGGATATTAACCCGGACAGTATCGTAATTGTCTGGGATGGGCCAGGAGGCTCCCGTAAGCGCCGCCAACAAAACAAGAATTACAAGGAGGGCCGC
>CEUI01025631.1_pt1 | contig 34190 bp, 44 predicted proteins | sample 531411 | NCBI WGS metagenome assembly CEUI01 (sample SAMEA2622841, study PRJEB7988) | marine metagenome | isolation source: saline water (ENVO:00002010), including
TAAACAGAGTGTATCCTGCTTTATGCTTCTTGGTAACTGAAGTGATTAGCTGTTTTGTGTATTTGACTTTTGCCATAAGAGTCTCCTCTAATTAAGGTTTGTTTTATAGAGTTTCATATAACACGCTAATAGAGCTTTGGTAAACACAAGCTCAAACTCTAGGTGTTTGTGGATAAACGTACTCATTAAGTCGGTATCCCCTTTGAACACCTTATTTTGTGCCATTTTGTCAAGCACTTTTTTACCGAAAGGAGTTTGTAGCAGTTTATCTAGGTCGTCGTCTGGTAAGAATTCAGCTAATTCGTTAAACATATTTAATTCTTTGTTCATTTACCCTCCTGTCTTTTTTTGGTTTCTAAGTAACGCACATTATTCTTTTCTAACAGAGCAACGGATCGTGCTTTTTCATTAATGTATTGCATCAATTGATCCCTTGCTTTTTTGTTTTGAGTACAAATTGCTGTGAGAATAAAGATTAGTGTACCACTACTATCGTAGTAATGGGCAGACTTTTTGAATTCTTCAGCTGTCATTTCTCTTTCAAGCCTATACTCTTTTTCTCCAAGGTTGAGGAGCTGACCAACAGCTCCCCTTACCTCATTATAACGTATAGCCATCGTTACCACCAACAACTATACATTATCCCTTTTCCTTTTTTCAAGGCTTCAAGGGCTTCTTTAACAAAAGCTTTGTCCTGCTCGTTATACTCTTTTACCGATTCGTCCTGGAATTGGTGTCCGTAGAAAAAGCCTCCCTCGCTTTGGCAGGTTTCGTAGCCTGATTCTACTTGTTTAGCTAACGACAGTATATCCTCCTCTGTAAGCCAGAGTTGGTTGCAGTTGAGCTCGGTAGCGGACTTTTGTGTTTTTTCCACAAACAGGTCTTCCATAAACTTTTGCAGACGAGCATGTTTCCTCCAGTAGAACTCTTTTTCTGCGTCGTTTCGTGTTTGTGTTGTTTTTGTCTTAGCATTGTAGCTAGTGATGGTTTCGGCGTTGATGTAAGCGTATTGATCTAACCCCATAATTATGTCCTCCTTGGTTGTTGTTTAAAGATTTTCATTACTTAATTCCTTTTGGTTGTCGCTTGTTTAAAATATTGTCTAATTCAAATGCAGAAAATCTAAACTCTTCAAACTCCTCTAGCTTAAAACTTCTCCATTCTGTTACACCTAGCTTGGCTGAAAGATAAAATTTTTCATTAGTAGGGTTTCGTTTTATTTCTTGAATTTCAAGCCATTTCCCAGACCAAAGACTTCCATCTTTTTTGCGTTTTGCTTTACTTAAATAATCCATTTTAATAATCATTTAAAGCCTCCTGATAACCAATAGCAGTAAGCCACGACGAGCACCCATGCTGAACACAGCATGAGTACCCCATAGATAAACTCGGGAGAGTATATCATATTAATAACTTCAGTCATTACTTTACTCCTTAACTATTTCATATTCAGGATTATCATTCTTCAGATACTCTACGGCATCATCAAGAAACTTATCTATTTGTATATAGATTTTCATTTCGCCATCTTCGTCAAACTGAATATATTGATTAATATCAATAGTTAACTTTGTAAGGATTGTCATTACTTAGCCTCCTCTTTTAAAGCCATCAAACTTATTAATTTTGAATTTGGCAAAGTGATCATAGACGTCTTGTAAAAGATAAGTTGCTTGTTTATTTGCTTTTTCAAGCTCGTCTACTTTTAGGCTAAGTTTACCGAGTTCACGGTTCATTATTTTTAGGCGTGTGCTTAGAATATCAACCGTATTATCAACAGGCATATCCCGAACAGTATTAGAAATCCTATCATTATTTTTACTCTTTCTTTCCATGTGCTCTCCTTTCTAAAAAGCGTTTGTTGGTGTGAGGCGTAAGATTCGCTCGCAACTGATTCTCTTACTTTAATAATAGTACCTAGGACTGCGAGTATTAACCCCACTAATAAATATTACTACAGCATTTGTCGTATGATAAGTCTTATTTGTTCTTGTATTTTCTTAAAACGCCCTCAATATCAGGAGGTTTGTAGCTTGGTCCTTTGAGTATTTTGCCATCTTTACGATAAATAGGTTTTCCCTCGTCATCAAGTTTTGACATATTGCTTTTATGAACTTCTGTGAATAATGGATCAAGGTCTATGCCAAAAGAGTGACCAATCCCGTAAACAACATATAGTAAATCGGTTAAGCCATCAGCAATACCTATTATATCTTTTTCTGCTAGTGCTTTATAGAACTCTGCTAATTCTTCCTCTAGCAATAGCATACCAAGTTTTGAGGTATCTTCATCAGGAAAGGTTGGTGTGTCGTGGACTTTATGCCCGAAAGTCTTCATAAATATTTTTACTTTCCCAGAGTTTGAAAAACCTGTCATCTAATCCTCCATATTCTTACCGTACCATCTGGCATTTGCCTTTGAGTAAGGACAATATTGTAGTTAAAGTGAATCCACGCTTGTATCTTTTGTGCTTCTTTTAAGCTCTTTACTTTAAAGCTGTCACCAATCTCCATTTCAGTTACAAAGGAGTATGTACCTAGACTATGGTGTGTTTGTCTTGGTTTTCCCGATCGTTTGGGTGGAAGTGGAATATCTTTTTCTATTTTCATTTAAGTCTCCATTCAGTATCTATCTGAAAGACGATTCATTATCAAGCCCTTACTACGGACTTTGTTTAAAAACTCTAGTATAAGGTCAAAATCGACTGTCTCAAACAACCTAATGAGTTCTGTTTCTTTTACAGAGAGGTGGTGAGTTGTGCCTTGTTGTCTAGAAAAGAAATCATTTTCTTTCTTCCAGTCTTCCCAACAATTAAATCCTTTTTCTGTTGGTAATCGTAAGGCGAGGAGAGCGGGAGTCGCTTTAGACTCCCACACCCAGTCTGCTATAATATCGTAAGGTATAGGGATTTTTACTGCCATTAACTCATTCCTTCTGGTTTAGGTAAGGGAACTCTCATATATGTCGGATATTCTTCTACTTCAACACAGTTTCGTTTACCGACCCAAGGATCACTTCTTTGATTAAGAGCTGAAGCGATATACATACAAGTTTCGTAATCATGAAACACAAGTCTGTGTATTTGGTGCTTATCGGTTTCAATATCGGGTAGGGTGATTAAAAACAAAGTAAAATAAGTGATGGTAGTATTCATATTCCTTCCCTCCATTGCCTAAGTATCTCCTCAGCATGTTCTTTAGCCATTGTACCGAGTTCTTTTTCTATAACCTTTAGAGCCTGCTCGTTTGTGGCTCCTTCAGTGTTAAGCAGATGATAAAGTTCCTCTTCTGCTTGGATAAGTAAATCTTTAACTTTTCCCATTTATTTACCTCCTTTTTTCTTTATTGGTTCTTCAATTTCCCACTGACCCAGATAAGTTAAGGCTTCGCTCGCAACTATAGGTCGGTAGTTTTCTATTTCATATTCAGCATTTGAAGGGAGATCTACTTTCCACACATGAAAGTTACAACAAAAGGCAACTGTCCCACTACGGTGTTCATTTTCACCCATGTTTGTGAAATAATCAAATACTTCATATATATCGTTGCTTGTTCTCCATCTAAAAACATTAGAACCAAAGAAATGATAGGGTTGGTTGGTTGAATCTTTGGTTTGTATCATGGGCTTACCCATGACTTTACCGTCTTTAGAGACACAGTCAGGGTTGTACACTTTTCTGGTATATATCCAGTTTATTTTTTTACGCATGGTTATCCTCCGATAATAATTTTTGGTGAAATGCGTTATGCTCGGCTTCAGTTTGATGTTTTGCAATGAAACGCATATTTTCGTATTTGCCCCAAATCTCTTTTTGATATTTAAGCCATGTTTTGAAGTGCTTGATTGCCTTGTGCTGAGAAACAGCAACATAATCATTGCCCTGAACTAAATACAGATAATGATATTTTATACACATTTATTAACTCCTTTCTACGAGTTTTATTTGCTATACTTACATTCTAGGGCAACAATAGTCTGTTGATAAGTCTAATTTGCTCTTATTTATTCTTCTTGTTTTAGGCAGTCACAAGACGGTTCGCCTTGTTCGTAAGTGTTATCACATTCGGGGCATATGTTTTCGTAGTAGAAAAAGAGTTTTTGGTTGTGGTGAGTTTTTCTTATTCCTAGCTCACCTGCGTTCTTTTTATCGTAGGGTGACATAGAACTCCAAAACGCCCAATTTGTGTGACCCATAGCCTCTTCACATATATCGTCAATTTTTTCTGATGTATCACGCATTTCTTTTTCTCCTTCTATCTGTTATACGCATTACTTTTTCTATCATTTCTAATTGACCATTAAAGTTGGATTGCTCCCTTGAGCTATGACCTCCATAGTAAATGCTATTTATCTCTTTTTTTGTTTCACGACAAAAGTCTCTAAGGTTTTCAATGATAGCTTTGTAATATTCAACATCTCTATTCATTTTCATTCTACCAACTCCGATTCACCTACAAACATTTCATTTAATGGTGTGATACATTCTTCACCGTTCTTAAAAACTTTAATACTTAATCCTGAACTCCATGGAAAAAACTTTTCATCTAGTTTAGCTACTCTTATAGAAAAACCATCTACTTCTAGCCATGCTCTCTTTTCTTTAAGAACATAGTCTTTATCTAATATAAAACTTTTCATTACTGACCCTCCCATTTGCGTATTTGATCTAGCAAACTTGTCGCGGCTTCATTCCTGCCAATGTAAATATCATCTGTGCCGTCTGATGTTACCCAATCTTCACCATTTTCTTTAGCATCAACAAACTCTTGACTGTCTTCTATTTCATTTTCAAGCCATTCTTTGACCTTGTTTAGCACCCTCCCCTCGTGTGAAGGGAAGATGCTTTTTAACCATGAGGTTAATTGTTGAAAAGAAAAGCTCACTGTCAATACTCCGATGGCAGGAAGAATACTGTACGTTCTCCACTTTTCTGCATATAAAATTTCCATGTTCCAGGAAAAGCGTCAGTAAACTCGATTTCACGCTCAAAAAGGGTAGGACTAGTAGCATCGTTCCCATCACTGGCAGTGATTATTGCTTTTTTGTCCTTTACATAAAGAAACACAACTAAGAAATCATGTTTTTCCATTAGTGGAGCAATTTCGGTAGCGACTATGTCGTTAAACCAATAGGCTCCCCCACTACACTTTTCAAAGAAGTAACGTGTCCCATCAGTGTAGCAATAGTTATGGACTAAGGGGTGTTTGAAATATTGACTTGTTCCAGTAAACATGTTCAAATTTTGCATAAACTCGTTCACCTTAGGATCCTGAAGATTAATTACGTTGTTCATTTATTCCTCCTTTCTATAAGGAATTAAGTTAAAAAACAAAGAGCAGAGGCAAAAATGTTTAGTGGTATAGAAAAACATTGTGAAAATAACACCTCTGCTCCAACAGATTTGGGTAGAACTTTTCAAGCTAAACGCAAACTCAACCAGAAAGGAATGTTCTACCCAAGCCTAGTATAAGAATAACAAATAAAAGCATCGTTGATAAGTCTTATTTGTTCTTATTTATTCCGCTAAAAAGAGGGGAGCAAAAGTAGAAAGGAATGTTAAAACTATGCAAATTAACAGATTTGCTCCCCAAGTGAGCAGTAATTGGAGATTAAAAGCCCTCAAAGTTTAAGAAAGCTACTTTCGTGTCCACCAACGAAAAACTCTTCCTTTAACTAACCGTGCTTTTAATTCACACTATAAATAATACACTATTTTTTATCTATGATAAGTCTTATTTGCTCTTATTTATTCTTCCAAGTAGAACCTATTAAGAATCCACACTCTGCACAAGAAATACCTCCTTCTTGTTTGGGCTTTTCTTCCTCTGTCACAAGGTGAAAAACATTACTCCCACAAAGAGAACACATTAAAACTCTCACTTGTTTTTCTTCTACGGTAGGTTTAGTCTCTCTCCTGAAGGGGATTACATTACTTTTTTGCTTTTCCATATCTGACCTTTTTATTGCCTGTAATAATACACCATATTAAGCAATTAGCTCGTTGACTTTTCCTTTTTGTTCCTTTTTTGTTGTTTTTTGCCCTTATTATTGAATAAATCAGGAGAAATCACCGAGTTTTTCGCTTCTTTTTGCATTTCTTTCCATGCTTTTAACACTTCTGGCTTGAGAAATCGTACATGTTTGACCCTTTTATCAGGTTCTATTTTTTTCAACGCAAATTGTTCTTCCAGTGAGGTTTTTGTCATTTTATTTCCTTTTCAGTTCATTACAAATTTAGTATAGCAGTCTTTACAATAGCTTGATGTGGGTATGGCTACTTCTCCACATTCACATTTAAGAGCTCCGTTTAACAACACACGGTGACAAGCACCACAATAGACATCAGTTTTATGATCATCCTCATAAATTCTGCCTCTTGTTTGTTCTCCACAATAATCACAACTTATAAAGGTTTTCCAATGTCGTTTGTACCGTAGAGGGTTCTTTATTTTTGAGGGTAATTGCATTTATAATCTCCTGTACTTGCTGAAATTCATCCAGTTTTCTATAGTTTTCTTGCAAATAGTTAATTCCCTTTATGAAAACATCTTCCGCAAGAGAATTTCCTGTTTGCATTAGTCTATAACAATGGAGAATAAGTTCAAGCTTATCTGCTATATCGCATAAAGATTTTTCAAGCACCGTTACTTTATAGATTCTACTACCCACCCCTATTTTATCTTCATGGTCGTTTTCCACTTGTTCCATTAATTTATTCAGCTGTGGGTATTTCCACTTAGTCGTTGCAGGCATATCCCCTGTTTCTGCTTCTGCCACATCATGATACATTAGGTGAATCATGCAGTTTTTACTTACGTCAGGAAAAAGTGTTTGTAAAATAACCATCGCCCTCCATGTATGAGCGGCGACATTCTGCCCCTCTGATAACTCTGGTCGAGTATGGTAGCGAACAACATGTCCTGCTTTTAGACGTTCGTGTAGTCTTTGCAAAATAAGTGCTTTGCTGAATTTAAGTCGTATTGATTTTAAGTCAACATCTGGCTGTGTTGACTCTTGAGTCCTCTTGTCCATGGCTTCTCCGTAAATGTTTGTTTTGCCTCCCCCCAATTTGGTCCAAATTCAGCGTCAACTACTGAGGGAACTTCTAGTTGGACGCAGTTTTCCATGATTTCTGTGATTTGTTTAGCCTGTTGTTCGTCCTCTACAGAAATATCTAGTTCATCGTGAACTTGAATCATGGGTAGTATACCTTCTTCCGCTAATGCGACCATCGCCGCTTTTGTTTGATCAGCCGCTGACCCTTGTATCAGTTTATTCAAGGCTTTATATGTAAACGCTCTTTTGATGGCAGGACCATGCTCTCCGTAAGCTTCTTGGTAGCTCATGGGTTTCCAACTTCCATATTTGTTAGGCTCCCATTTATCGAATCTACAACGCCTCCCTAACAAAGTGCGTATAACCCCCCGATTACTCGCTCTATTTGAGGTGTATTCACTTAATTCTCTTACAAAAGGCACTTTGTCGTGGTAGGTGGAGAATAAATCTTGAGCATCTTCGTATTCGAGTCCTAAACTAGCGGCGAGTTTCTTACTTCCCATACCATAAAACAGTCCTAAGTTAATGTCTTTGGCTTGTTTGCGTGGAACTCCTACAATATCAGCCGCCATTTGGTGGAAATCTGTTCTTGCGTTTTGGTTGTATTGCTCAGAGAACTCTGAAGCCCCTCTGAACCCCATCAACTTAGCATAATGAACAACTATGCGTGGTTCTTGGCTAGAGTAGTCGAACGCACCCCATAAGGCTCCTTCTTCTGGTAAGAATAGGCTACGTATCATTGGTCCAATTTCACCATGCCTAGCAGGGATTTGTTGTAGGTTTGGATTGCTGTAGCTAAACCTACCTGTGACTGTACCCCCTTGATCGCTTCTCAAGGGGTGTAGCTCAGCGTGAATACGTCCATTCACCTGATGTTTTAAAACGGTGTCTACAAAAGTAGACCTTGCTTTTTGATATTCACGAGCCTGCACTATCATTTTAGGTATTTCATGGGGGTGATTAGCTAAAAATCCTTTAGTAAAAGAAGGAGCTTCGGTTTTTTCTGTTTTGGTGTAGCTAAGATTTAAAGAATCAAACACTTTTGCCACACTTTCGGCTGACCAGATTTCTACTGCAACCCCTGTCTTTTTAAGAATAGTCGTTAGAAGATTATTTTCCCTAACTAATAAATCTTCTTTTATCTTCTCTGCTTTGTCTAGGTCTACTCTAACTCCTCTTTGTCTCATAGGAATAATGGTTTTTAAAACTTTAAGCTCTAAATTAAAGATATCCTGAATGTCCTCCTTAATAATTAAGGATTTAAAGTGCTTCCATAACCTTAATGTAAGCGAGGCATCTTGTTCTGCGTATTTGCCTACATGAGCCGCAGGGAGTTTATACATTTCGCTTTTTGCATTTACTCCAAAAGCTTCGGCGGCTTCTCTTAATTCAACCTCACTTTTACGCTCTTGTAGGTAATCTCTTCCCAAAGCATTTAGAGCATAACTAAACCTGTTCTCATCTAGTAAAGGAGCAACAACCATTGTGTCAACAATTCTGCCGTGAATGGTTACGTTTTCAGCGAGTAACCAACCGACATCGTAAGGAGCATTGTGGAAAATGTAATCTCGGTCTATTTTACAAACAGAAGCTAACCACTTTAATGTCATATCGGGATCGAAATTAGGTCCGATTTCGTGGCGAATGGGAAAATACCATTGGTCTCCTTCTACAGCTACGGCTACTCCTATTATACAGCCATCTTTTCTAGCCCAACCACTTCCCATAGAGGAAAGATTAGGATCTTTGGTTTCAAGATCTATTGATACTTCTTTAGCATGACTTAAATCTGGGTAGCCATCTGGCATAACCCATTCAGTCGGGGGTTGAAATAGGGGGTACTGCATTTCGTTTTATCCTCATTGATTGTTTACATCTTTTACAGATGGGAAATTTGTTTTTTAATGCTCGAAAGGTAATTATCTTACTTGTTCCACAGTCATCACACACGGCTCTAATTGTGTTATCTAGTTTTCCATTCGCACCTGTCTTCACGAAACATATCCTCCTCTTCATGAGATATTCTACTAGGGTGATCTAAACCATCTGTATCATAAGACTCATGGTTATTATCCTTTCTAAGAATTTCTGCTTCTACAAGCATAAGATACCTGCGTAAATCTTTGATATCATCAATAACACCCTCTGGTCGAGTATCTAACTGAGCTGTTTTGAATATATCATAGTTATGCTCCGTGACTTGCTTTTCAAGCCTGTCCCATTTACGAGCAAGCATCATAAACGCCCCTACACCTCCACGCTGTTTCCAGCTGTCACCGTAGCTTTGTTCAGATTTATGCAACCCTTCTACATCTTGCTTTGCTACTTTTTCTACAAGTGCTATCATCGTGCTGTATTGTGTCATTTTTTCCTCCTTTTTAACCATTCAACACACGCCTTACGCCATGCTCTGTCTTCTATTTTAAAAGCATACTTAAAAGCCGAACTCATATTCTTTTGTTTCCACATATGCCACGATTTTCTCATCATAGCCGCCGTCTTGCCCAAGAATTCATTTTTATAATTGAATAAATCTTCATCTATAAACCATTTTTGCAATTCTTCATCAAAACAACTTGGGTCTGAAACAATAGGGGGAGAACTGTAACTCAACCCATCATCCGCAATGGTGAGGTAAGGTTCTCTGTCTATTTGCATACCGTCTAACTTTTTTAAAGGCTCTACATAGGCATGAAGATTATTACTGAATTGGTAATAGTCGCCCACCTTACAGCCTGTCATAGATGCCATATACTCTTGCAGTATAGACATATGCACAGCATTAGCTCCATAAGCTCCCCATATCATATCATTACTACGATTAACTACTGTCATGTGAAGTTCACTTTTTCGTTTCCAAAAGAAGATTTGTGTATTACAGGGGTGATCTTTACCACCATTACTTCTATGGAGGTCTTGTATGGGATCCCACATATTTATAACCACTCTCCTATCGTTGGGATAAGTGGTTAATCTAAATATGGCAATTTCTAACTGATCTTTACCAAACCATGTTCTCCACCTGTAACCGTAAGCTCCATGTGAAGTTATTCCATCATCACTGTATTCCACCATTCGCTTATTGTAGTTTTGTATAAACTCTACATCGTTTCTACCTGCTAACATCCAAAGGGATTCCATTAAATGGAAATAGGGGTTAGCGTCCCTTTCTGGATAAAACAATACTCTTTCTCTACTGTGTGTATAGGTCGTTACAACTGGACCAGGAAACTCCAATGCTAACCCATTACGAGTTTCCACTTCTATACCTGAAGATTCTAAAGCATCTTTGCCTATGGCTAAAGCTTCACTAACATTACGAACCCATATTTCTTGCATCTGCTACATCCTTTCTTATCCAACAACTGTTAGGTTCAATGAGTTTAGGCAATGAACCTTTTTTATTTGCAACTCTTTCAGTCCACTTTAATAAGTATCCCTTAGAACGTAAAAGCTCCCACTTTCGCTGTTTTATTTCTTCCTGCTCCTCTCTATACTCTTTAGTGGTATTGCCCTTAATAGCTACATAATCTTCTGTGATTATTTCTTCTGGAAACACTTGCCAACTGTAAGCAGATAATATGTTTTTATCATTGCCTTCTGTATCTATCTTTAATATGTCCACATGGGTAATATTGTGTTCCTTGAATAAAGTGTCTAAAGTTTTAAGGGGAACAGTTTGATACTCATCTGTTAAATGCTGTGAAATATATTCGGTGTCCTTTAATAAAGAAGAACGCATACATTTTTCTTTTTGTGCAGGACTACGTCTGTTCATAAATCCATATTTCCCCATATATAATTTACCTACACCATCTTCATTGCTTATGGCACAATGTTCATACTTGAAATCACACCCCGATAAGCTTTTAAATATTTCCTCTTTTAAATGAATATTGGGTTCTACCATCAAACCAAACCATTTTTCTCTTTTACGATGCAATAACTTATTAGCTAGAGATAATGTTCTGGCATTAAAGCACCCAATGTCTACAATTACCTTTTTGTTCATATAACGCCTCCTCGACGTAGTTAGTGGTTTTGCTACCCTGTACACCTAAAAAGGCGTAGAGGGGGTCGAGTGGCTTAAATACGCCCCTCAAAAAAGCTTAAATACTGTTTTCCTATAACTTTTGGGCTGTGTAGAGCTAATGCCTTGCTACCGTTCTCTCTATAAAAAGATAAAGGCGTTGAAGTAGAAGAGTACTGTGTTCCCATCACTCCTGCGTTAGATGCTACTCCCATACTCTTTCTGGGTATAGAATCGTTGGGGGAATCTATACTGTTTATAAGTTCAGCTAATTCTTCTGCTGTGCTTACGACTAAACAATTGATATCTGGCTTCATATCGTCTGGCTCATCCAGTAACCACTTAGAATGAATAATAGGAATACATCCTGCGTTCCATGCTTCAAGCCAAGTGTACTGTGTTCCCCCTCCATCGCCTACTATTTGGGTCATATCTACATTAAAGATATATTTTTTCATAAGGTTAAACGCATGATCATTTTCTCTTGGGTAGTGAGCCTTAGACTGTACCCATTCAGGATACTTAGGCACTATCTTAAAGCGAGTGTATATTCTGTTTTCAAATCCCCTTATGTTTATTTTCTTGTTATCTGGTAATAAACGGTTAGCATCAAGCAAAACTTCTGTGTGCTTATCAAAATCTATTCTAGAAGTACTGATAGCAATTCCTCCACGAGTGCTTATATTGTTTGGGGTTTGAGAAGTAAAGGGGGAGTAGGGGTGTCTTATGAAAGTAGAACCCTTTAATGTCCTTGCCCCAATTTGTCTTATACTGATACACCTATTGGGATCTAAGTTTTCAGGCAAGTTTTTCAACTCAGTAGGATCATGCACCACTATGAAAGCACCGTTGTCATATAGCTGTTGTGTTTGTTCCTTGAACTGTTTGGCTCCTGCGACAACAAGCTTAATCTCTGATCGCATAGAATTACTTGAAAAGTTACCATTGTATTTGTTAAAAACATCATCCAAAGAAATGTTTTGGTACTTTTTCCCATACCCAAAATCTCTTTGAAACTTTTCTGATTTTGGACGAACCTTGTAAAGATAAGGGGTAATCCCCACTTCTTTTAGTGCGTCCATAAGGTGACTGGTATAAGTTACCCAACCTCCATAGGGATTGGGACTTAAATAAAATAAATTTGCTCTCATTCTATTTTTCCTTTTATTGAATCTGTAAATGTTTGTTTGTACAAGCTACGAGGCTTACCCTCACCTAGCCTAACTCTTTCGTACTTGTCCCACTCACATAGGCTATGTTCAATAGTACGCATATCTATGTCTGATTCAGAACAAATTAATTGACCATACTCTCGCTTGTATTGAAGCAAGAACCACATTTCTTCATTAGCTTGTTTTTGGCTTATCGTTTTGTTGAGGGGGCGTTCCCCAATCCTGTTAAGACCGCGAATTGCTCCAGGTCCTGCGTTTGCCCAAGTAAAACGGTCTTTTGGGCATGGTAACACAGATGTGTAGTTGAGGTCGGAAACGACCTCGTATGACATAAAACCTCCCCCTCCCCACCCTTTATAGGAAGCCATCGCATTGTGGAGACTTTGCAAGGAATTTGTTTGGGACGCCACAATAGCAAGTTTTTCCTTGTCTCGCCAGATTGGGGATAAGAAGTGGTCAACTACTACCTCCGATTTCCTAAGTTTAAGACCCTGATTCGTAATTATATACGCTCCAGTAAATGTCCGTAAACCCTTATCTAATCTTCTTTCTATGATTTCTTTGGTGCGAGTAGGATCCCACTCTGTTACCCACCCATGTTCCTCAGCAAACTCTATAGTACCCACCATTCTAAACAAACAGCAATTAAATATTATTTCGCCATGATCACGATTATGGTTTAAATCAGTCCAGTTCCTACGCATCCAAACGGTTACTCTATCGTTTTCCCTAAATGGATTAGTGAACTTATATTTTTGTAATATAGGGTCAGTAGTCCAAGGAGGAGGTTTACCCTCTAGCCTACGTTGATATATACGATGCCGTTCTGTTATCCAATCATATAACAAACAGGCATTTAATCTAGCTTCTTTTTCAAACATACTTCTCCCTTTCTATGAAGTGGTGTGGCTACATTGTAATATAGTAGCCACACTAGGACAATAATTACTTTATCAAGCTACTGAGGCATATTCAAGAACCTTGCTTAGTGCTTTTCGCTTGGTGTTCGCACCTGCCCCGAACCATGCTGAATGCAAAGCATTCCCTTCAGCGTGTGAGCGTTTTTGGTGATCCATAACATAGGTAACACCATTTAGTACTCCCCACCAAGTCCCTAAGGCAGATTCCATATTAGCTCCAGGGGAAATTTCTATTGCTTCATAAACGAGCTCTGCTGTGTGCTTAAACTGATCTCGCATTGGAACATTTACCTCTGCTGAACTTTCTGCTTTGCCTCGTTCAATAAGTAAGTTTGGTTGGAACAACTCAGCAATAAAGTTATCTACATCAAAAGGTTTTGCCTTTTTACTAGCTAAAAACTCTGATTGTTCTTGGAACACTTTCATTTGCTGACCACTAATACCTAATGCCTCCTCAGCGGCTTTCTGTATTTCTTCGTCAAACATTTGTAAATGCAATACTCGGAAACGGTTGCCTTCTATGTTAAGAGCTTGTGTTAGAGTATTATTACAAACAACTCTTATAGGTGTGAACATAATAGTCATTGCTTTACCTACCTGATGGCTATTGTTCAGTAATAAATAACCTTGTACGTCATCGTTTCCTGGAAGCCTGAATTTATCAGTAAGTTTAGCTAACCCCCACACATCTTTACCCTCTTTTAAGCTTCCTGCTGTTTCCATTGTCATTTGTCCTGCTTCGGTAAACTTTTTGAAAAACTTCATTACCTCTGCGTTTTGGAACGGAACATAGCTATCACCACAAGAAGAAAGCACTTTGTTGTCTGAGTCTCGAACTAAAAAGTAACTTTCAGGAGCACGAATAAATCCTGCTTCTCCTGTTGGGTCGATGATATTCCAACAATCTGGCTTATCTACCGTGTAAGCAGGACGTTTGGAAACTGTCCAATCGATTTGTGCTTCGACCAACATTTGTTCAGGGGTCATTTGATTGCTAACTTTTTTACCTAGCCCATGCCAAGGAACTTGTCCTGCATAAGCCATTGTTTCAATTTCGTGTGCCATGTGTATCTCCTTTCTCTGAGTTATTAGGCATATCTATATACGGTAAAGTTTCATATGTTTTATAAGGAACATCGAGCAATACTTGGTCATTGCCACCAAGTAAAACCTGACAACGCATTTCTACATCGTTATGGGACATATTCCATGCAACAGGGTATAGATTCCCTGCTTCCAACCATTCAAACACTTTTGGGTCAATTGAACGATTACGCTTACTGCGAATCGCTTCTTTATTTGCCTCTTGTAAGGCATCTTTAGTAAAATACTTCACTTGCATTTCTTTCTCCTGTGCTAGTTAGTAACAATTATTAATATACACCCAACCTTTTACATTGATAATTCTTATTAATTCTTATTTACTCAGGCTGTTAACGAATACCCTTGACTGAACATAGGGTGTATTAAATGTAGCCTATCGGTAGCTCTTGTTAATCCCACATAAAAAACTCTAGCCTCGTCATCTTCGTAGTTATTAATCTTCCTCCACATACTGTATGGTCTTCTCATTGTATCTGTTAAAAGCATTACATTTGTAGCTTGAGCTCCTTTAGCAGAATGAATGGTAGAGATTCGTATTCTAGGAGTCTTAGTTAAACTTTCTCCTTTTCGCAAACAAGCCTTTATGTAAATTCTATCTCTTTCACTTATTTTGCCTAACCCTGTCTCCCATGAATGGGAGTGTAATAGTCCATGATCCTTTTGCAAATCTTCTAAACTATAGAAAACACCATCTTCACCATCAGGCATTGTTTTACTGCCATAGGTAATTTGACTATTCAACATCATATGTTTATACACAAGTCGTACTTGATCAGCATCTAACCTGTTTCCTTGCCTAAGTGATTCCCACAACCTAACAGCCTCTAGTACTCTACTATCTATACTCTTTGAGCCGTTATAAATATATAGGTGTCCTCTTCTGCGAACTTCTTCCTCTATTTGTTGAGCTCCACGAGTGGTTCTGCTTAACAGTAGCCAATCCCCACTACTTAAATCAACTTCTTCAGAATGACGATGCCAATAAATATTTCCTTCTATTTCTTTTGGTTGAAAAATCTTTTCTCTTCTTCCTACTATAGTTTTTATTACATGATGACTAAGCTTGTGATGAGAAGATGGAATCCTGTAGGACTTATCTAGTAGAGTTACTTTACCCTCTAATCCCACAAAATGTTCTACATCTGCTCCTGCATAACGAAAAATAGCTTGGTCATCATCTCCTGCTACATAGCAGATTTTACTGTTTTGTTCTAGCATATTAACCATCTCCCATTGAATGGGAGACAAATCCTGTGCTTCGTCAATAAACACAGCTTCTAACTTTGGGCAAAGACCGTTTTCAATAAATGTTTCAAGCATACCTGCATAGTCTTGTAAGCCATAAGAAGTTTTCCAATATGCCAAACCACGAGCAACATATTCTACTCTAGCCCAGTCCGTTTTCAAAGGCACAGTGCTATCGTTGTATATCTTGCGTAAAGGTTGGCGTAATACCCGAGCCATGTTTATAATTTCTAAAAACTTATCGCCATAACCAAAGTCCTTGTACGGACCTTGCTCCATAACTGTTCCTGTGTAGAATTTTCCTATCTTTAACCAATCAGCCACTTCTTGATATTTTTCAGGCGTAATGATTTGGGAGTGTGTTAACCCTGACATCATAAAGGCAAGACTGTGTAATGTCCTAAAATAGGGGAGCTCTTTCTTTGATAAATTAAACTTTTCACATGCTCGGTCTACTGCCTCTGTTGCGGCTCTTCTTGTAAAGGCAAAATAGCCTATTCTATCAGGAGCGACTCCTGAGGTTAAATACTGCTCTACTAAACTGAGTAGTTTTGTTGTTTTTCCTGTTCCAGGAGGACCTAATACAATCTGCACTAAATTATACCTTCTCCTGCAGGAAGCTCAGGTAACGGTATTTGATCTTGGTCATCATTGAAAAACTCTTGTGGTAACGACCAAACATGAATTCCCTTTCCTCTCACTCTCCAAAACATTTTTTCTGCCTGTATATCCTGCAGTCTTAATGTTATTTTATTAGAAGTGTAGTGGTTAAAGTCGTTTACAGATAAATGCTTTTTTACGTCTTTTACTTGAAAATAAACTCTACCTTCAACCCAAACAGCTACACCTTGAAGTATATCTTCTCGTTCCTCCCCTTTAGCTCTTTCTGAACAGAACGCATGAAGCAAGTCTTCAAACTCACCTTTTAGTGTAGCATCTGGTGGAACTTCTACAATAGTTAAATTATCCAATAAAAGCTGTATTCTGGTTTGCCATGCTCTCTGGTTCACTGCTATAGGAAATTTGTTAATTTGGGAAACACATTCCTTTTGAAACTGAGCTTGACTGGTCAACCCATTAGTGCTTAATTCCACACGTTGACCATCTACATTTAATATCCATATAGGGGGGTCACCATCTATTTTGGTAAGACTAGACATATCGTTACCAACCCCTGAAGGACCAACACCATACTTCCTACTTTTACATACCTCTTTATCACAAAAGGGCTTTATAGGTTGGTCTTCACATTTATAAAAATAATCTTTTTTCTTTAATTGCCGAATAACAACACCCACCTCATTATGAGAAAGGGGAGGCTTTAGGTAATCCATATTATATTTCTGCACCAACACTTCCCAATCATCTTCGTTATACATTCTTGCATAAACACCCAAGTTGAATAGGGCATTGTTCCGTGAGCCTTCCCCAAAACCCTTACTGCATAGATGCTGTAGGCAAGGAGGACCTTCCTTTAGTATACCTTCTTTTGTGCCAAAACTCATTGTTAACTTACGGAACTTGGCAGGAGTGATAACAAAAGGTTTTGCATATTCTAAAAACTCTTGTACCTGTAAAGCTTTACCCTCGTCATCAAAAGCATACCTAGTGGTTTTATCGCTTCCGTGATAAGGCATATTTAAGAAATTTCCTGTGTCACCCCTATCTAATAAAATAGTTGTTTGTTTGGGAAATATTTCACTGCCCGAAAATCCTAGAGCCGCACTCAGCTCTATCATTTTCCTTTGCATTTCCTCTGCTTCAATAGTCTGTGTTAAAAATATCCATATATGAGCTCCCCCTGATTTTGTTCTTCCCACAATGGCAGGGATATTATTAGCTCTTAAAGTGGTGACTAATTGTTTATGGTTAATGTCATATTTGTCTATATCTATAGCACCCCATTGACAGGTGTTGTCACTACGAATGGGGATTATTCCTAGCCCTGTGCCTCCCTTAAGATGTTCTTCCCACATAGCAATAGTGGTCGATTCTCTTATAACTTTAGCCGTTCCTTGTTTCTTACCATCAGATCGGCGTGTGCTAACAACATATGTTCCATGAGCAATATCACTACCTAAAAATAAATAGAAAAATTGTTGTGCGAGTGATGTCATCTCGTTCTCCTTAAAGTGGAAGAAGAACTCAGTAAGCTACCTCACCAAGTTCTTCCTCCGCAGTTACAAGGCGATCAACCCTTGTATCTGTCTGGTTACATTACGCTATTGTTTTCAGCCTTAGAGTCAGAGGCAGAAGTATCTTCCTGCACCTGTACTGTCCCTGCTGTTACCGACTTACCAAACGCTAACCCCATATTGAATAAAAATTCATCCTCAGAGTTTTCTAAGTCGAGTTGTCGCACCCTGTTGATTTCCCAACCAAACCAAGAACCTTTATCGTTCTGCTCTGGAATAGTGGATAATTTGTACACTTGCGACATCAATGGTAATGTATAAACTCCATTGGCTCCTTTTGCCGTTATGGATTGGGCTTGTGTCAGCCACTTACGAGACTTCTTTAATTGTGTTGAAGTCATTGTAATCAGAGCTCGCTGTGCTCCCATTGTCTTGTGTAAAAACAACACAAAAAATTGAGCAGTATTGGATAAGTAATTACCATTTGGTAATACATCACGCCCCTGATCATCTCGGTTTGTACTCGACACCACAGGATCATCACTTGAATAGGATTCAACGTACCCCCCACCTTTTTCTCGTGGTGTCCATTCAACATAACGCCTATTATAATGGCATGGGATTACTTCAATACCTTCTTCGCCGTTATAGGCTTCATTTAAGACTGTATTAAAAATCATGCCTGCGTGAGCATCTTCAACATAAGCACCATCTCTTTTGTTTACTTGCGGACTCATCTGAGCCAATATTCGCAAGAACGGAATAGCTAAGTCATCTGAAGCGACCTCACTAAACCCTGCTGAGCTCACTTTTTCAAAACCCTCATATATCATGGGGGTCTTATTTCCTGCGTTTGCAGTTACTTCGTTTTTATTCACCATGTACTTTCTCCTTACTTCTTAGTGATTACGGCTTTTTGCCCAATATACAAACCGAATAAGTCCTGTGGTATATTTACGCCTTTTTCGGTTGTGTCTTTTGCCCATGCTTTTAAGGTCATCGGCTCTACCCATTTACGAGTATTAACAGGCATACCACGACCTGTTAACTCATCAGCAAATTGTTCTGCTTGGTCTTCTTGTCCACGCACAAAGTTTGTTGAAACTTGGTTTTTAATTAAATCACCATACTCATTTTCAACAAGCCATTCAAAAGCTTCTTCAGCTTTAGCTTTAGGGATAGAAGCACTGTAGAACTTTACAACATTTATTTCTGTACCATCAGTCATGGAAAAGACTTTTATGTTGTGTTCTGCTAATAATTCAGGCAACTCTTCTTCTTGTATAGTTCTAAAGTTTGCCTTAACTTCTTTAATTTCAGCCTCCAACTGTTCTTGTCTTTGCTGAAGTGTTACTAGTTTATTTACAAGTTTACTCACTTTACTCAAGCCTTGCTCGGTGATTTGGCTGAGCTCGCCTGCTACATTTTCGAAACTACTCATTGTTCCCTCCTGGACGATGGCTAAGATTGGCTTCCAAAGGAAAATACTTACCCTCTTGCCTGTCCCATTTTAACATTTTAAATTTTCCTGCATTGAACTGAGAAGCCAACGCCGCCGCGAGTGCGATAGCCGCTGGATCCCCTGCAAGTAACAAATAATCTTCGTCTGAGAACTTACTAAGCTTACGAATCATACGGCTAATTGTAGGCTGAGTCGAATAACTTGTTTGTTCTCCTGCAGGAAGTAATATTTCCACATCACCAAAACTAGTAGCATCTGTTATATCTCTTCCACGCATTTCTTGTGTAATATATACGGTCATGTCTTTCTCCACATGTTGGTTTATTCGTTATAGCATATATTGTACTAACAGCGTTAGTCTTATTTAGTCATTTTTACTCCGCTATATTTAATATATACAACTTTGCTTATTACAGGGTAAAACCCATTGAAAGAAAACACTTTTTTTATCTTTTGTTTTCGCGTAGACCCGAAAGTAGCTATCAGATATTGTATATCGGAGAAAGTTAAAATTTGAATTAACAGTAATTTATATTTCACTCCTATATAGCAAAGTTAGGCTGATAACAAAAGATTAGTCCTGTTTTTGTTTTTGTGCTATTTATAAAAGTAACAGCAAACTGTAGCAGGTTGAAGCCAATAGTTCGAAAAGGCAGAAGGCTTCTTTAATAGTTGATCTGGCTTGGGGATTGATCAACCCACTATCAAACAACACCTGCGTCTAGAAAGTAAGTTATGCGATACAAATTTAAACATAAGCCGTATGAGCATCAGCTCACGGCATTAGAAAAATCCTGGGATAAGGAATATTTTGCTTATTTTATGGACATGGGTACAGGTAAGTCTAAAGTTCTTATAGACAACATATCCATGCTCTACGATAAAGGAAATATTTCTGCATCTCTTATAATCGCCCCAAAGGGTGTGTATAAAAACTGGGAACGCAAAGAATTACCCACTCATCTACCAGACCATATAAAAGCGAATATTGTTTCCTGGTCTCCAGAAAAAACTAAAAAGAAAACAGAAGAATTAAAAACCTTATTACAGGTTGGTGAAGACTTACAAATATTTCTTATGAACGTTGAAGCACTAAGCACTAAAAGAGGTGTAGACATAGCAGGGAATTTCTTACTGCATCACAGGTGCTTATTAGCTGTAGATGAAAGTACAACTATAAAAAGCAAGTCAGCTAGAAGAACAAAAAACCTAATAAAATTAGGTAAACAGGCTCCATATAGGAGGATACTTACAGGATCTCCTGTTACTAAATCACCTTTAGATTTATTTACACAGTGTGAGTTTTTAGAAAATTATGTGCTGAAACAAGGAAGTTATTGGACATTTCAAAACAGGTATGCTAAAATGGTTCGTAGAACTATGGGAGCTCATAGTTTCAACCAAATAACAGGATACCAAAATCTTGATGAACTTAATGGTATCATTGAACCTTTCAGCTTTCGTGTTCGTAAAGAAGATTGTTTAGATTTACCTGATAAGGTGTACACCAAGCGTACTGTAGAGTTAACAGATGAACAGAAAAAACTTTATGAACAAATGCGTCGTACAGCTCTTGCTGTTATAGAAAATGAAGGTATGGTTACTGCTCCAACAGTATTGACACAATTACTAAGGCTTCAACAAGTATGTTCGGGGTTTGCTAAGTTAGAAGATGGCAGGGTGATAACTGTTAAAACTAACAAACTTCAAGAACTAATGGACGCTTTGGAGGAAGTCGATGGGAAAGTTATTATTTGGGCAAACTTTACCCATGATTTAATTAGCATAAAATCAACATTAGATAAAGTTTATGGGGAGGGCTGTGCAGAGTTGTTTTATGGTGAAACTCCTGCTAATGAACGACAATTAATTGTTGAACGTTTTCAAGACCCTAATAGTTCACTTAGGTTTTTTGTAGGACAACCACGCACAGGAGGCTATGGTCTAACTCTTACAGAAGCGAAAACAGTTATATACTATAGCAATGGATATGATTTAGAGGTTAGACTACAAAGTGAGGATAGAGCTCATAGAATAGGACAAACAAATAAAGTAACCTATATAGACATTATCGCTGAAAAAACAGTTGATGAAAAGATAATCAAGGCGTTAAGAAATAAAATTGATATAAGTAGTAGTGTATTGGCAGAGGGACATAGGGAATGGATAATATAACTCTTATCGCATTGCTTTATTTGTTTGGGGTGTTAGTCTTGCTTGTTTTCAACCACTAGGGGTTTACAATAAGCTGAATAATTCCTTGTTTTACCTGCTAATGAGTTATTTATAGTTTCTTCATACCATTTACATTTTTGATAGCTAGGATATGTTATTTCTCCCTCTGGTTGGGTGTTGTTCATAACAGTCAGAATAAATACTAATGTTTTCATTTAAAACTATCGTTTAACGAATCTACCACACTATCTATATTTGGTTCTTTACCATTTGGATCATATTTACATTGATATTCCATTGGGCATTGACCTTCTACCACTAATGTATATGTATCATTAGCTCCTTTATACAAACACACTTCCTGTCCATTTTTTGCTTTTCTTCTTTTATATCTTCTACAAGTTATGTATTTTGGGTCTTCTCTTATGCCTTTTCGTATTTCTTGTTCCCAAGTCCAATCACTAAATTTCTTTAAGAAACAGGTAAAACATTGCTTTATATTTTCTGATTTAGCTAGATATATTATTTCACCATCAGCACATAGCCACTCAAATGTTTCTTGTCCACCGTCTCTTCTTAAACAATTAATCCCACCATCCTCTGTCGACCCCCATGAGGGAGTAAGTGAATAGACCAAGAACAGCCAAACCAATAGAAAGAACAACAACGAGGGCAACAATCCCAATGATTTTTTCTCTAAATTTTTGTCTATCATATATTTCTTTTTGCCTTCTTTTACGAATTTGACCTTCCATTGCTAATAACTCATCCCACGCTTTACTTCCATGAGTGAACATTAAAAATTGTTTCAGTTCATATCTTTGTTCTTCTAATTTCTTTTTTGCCGTAAACGCCTCAATCGCTTCTTGTTCAATACTACCCCCACCAAACACTTTTCGTATCATAGAGGGATTTTTTGCTGATTTATGAGCATTGTCTACATCACTTACAGCACCCATCCATCTTGATAAATCTTGAGACATTGATTCCAAATCACGTCCTGCTTGAAAGGCTCTCTTTATGCCTGCGAAAGCTGTAGAAGCTGTGCTTACAGCTACAGAAATACTAACTGGATCGAACATTATTTATCCTAAAAGGGTGTTTATCCCGCCTGTAGGCGATCTTCTTTTTGCAATGGCGATGGCTGTAGCATCGTTTGGAAATAAACTGGCAACATCTGTGGTAGATTGTTGATTGGGCATCAAACTGGTTGTTGGTCCGATGATTCTAGAAAGAGGAGGAGGTTGTATCGGAGGCTGAAAGGTTTCTTCTTTTTTAGGTCTTGGTTGAGGTTCTGTTATGGGTTCAGTTGTTATGTTTGGTAAAAGCTCTATAGTTTCTGTTCCAACAGGTCCTGAAACACTTTCACTTAAAGATTCCCCATAATCCACACCAAGAGTATACAGGTAGGCGTTTATAAATCTTTTGTTTTTCTCTGTAATACCACCAGAACTTACTCCATTTTGTTCTTCAACTAATCGTTTTGCCAGAGTAGGATTAAACATAGCTTCTCTAAATAAAGCATCTGCCCTTGCACTAGTTCTAGATGAAAGTGCTCTAAAAAGCCCCCAAGCGGCGACTGATTTAGGTCCAACACGCTTTTCTTGCAAAGCTACAAACCTTGTTGCTAAAGCAGGAGGGCTTGATCCAAAAGCTTGTGTGAATTTTTCAATAGCTCCTTCGGGTATTATACCTGTGCCTCCTGGTTCAATTCCTGTTGCGATCGCTCTTTCTGTGGCATCAGCAAGTAACCACATATTATCAACATGGGATTTATCAAGAGCAATATCTAATATTTTGTGGTGCTTGTTTAGTGCAGATTTAAAAGCAACTGGATCCTGCCATGTTTTTTCAGGGAACAATCTGCTTATGATCGCCGCATTAAACACCTCCGTTGCTTCATTACTAGACATAACACTGTTTTTCAAACTTGCTTCTCTGGTAACAGCTTTTTTCAGGTCAAGCATTAATTTAGGACTTCTTAAAGCATCATCTAGCAATTTGTCAGGAGAATTGTATCCCTGTGTGTTTCTTAAAAGTGTTTTCATTAACAAGTTAGAATTTATTGCTTTCCTTCTGTTAACTAATGATTCTTGTCTTTTTAGTAAAGATCTAAGTAAAGTCTCTGTGTTTGAAATATCTTCAAACAAACCAAGCTCAGAAAGAACTTCACTATTCTTGTTTATGTAGGTATTTAATTTATCAGGATCAAGTACGCTTTTATTTTTGTTGTACACTTGGTTATGAATCTTATCAAGAATTATGTTTTTCATATGTTTTTGAGCTAACGGATCATTTTCAAAAACTTGCATGAAGTGTTTTGCAGAAACAGAATCAGTTAAAAAAGCATCTGCTACTTTTTCTCCTGGAAGGATGTAATGGGAATATTGCATACCACTTTCGGCTAATTCTTTACTAATGTTTGGAGCAAGTACTCTAGTCACTCCTCCTTTTTCAAAAGGAACAACTACGTTTTCGGAGTACCATGTTTTAAACGTATTAAAGTTTTCATTTGTTTTGCCAAAAGTGGTGGCTAACTTGTCTAATGTTTCTCCTAATATGGTTAAGTTTCTTACATCTTGTTTATTACCTCTGGCGAAAGCAACCCCTATCTCACTTCCAACTTGATCCCTAAATGTTTTCCAATCTTGAAAAGACATTCTGCCGTTTTTAAAATCTGTTTCCATAAATTTTTTAAGAGTTTTTGGTAGCCCTGCATAAGAAATTGAAGTGACCCCTTCTTTTGGTAGAAACATTCCTTTTAATAGTTCTTGGGCGTCCACCACCTCTGTGCCTTTTGACAAAGGATCAGCAGTATTAATTCTTAGTTTTCTGGCTAACGTCTCAGCATCTTTTTTAGCTCTGTCACGAGCTGTTTTAAGAATGGTACGAATTGCCTCTCCCTCTTGTGCTACTTCTGTTCCTGTGCTTTTCTTTATTTTAGGGATAACACCTGTGTTCGAATTTGATACTATCTCTAGTTTATTGGCAACCTCTTTTTCCGCATTGCCCATTTTACCTATTAGATGTTGGTATTTATTATTGGCTTGATCAAAAACCCACATAGGTCCATCGTCAACGGCATTCCCACTAAAGTTATCGTCCCAAAAGTTTTTAACGGCTGTTAATATGTTTGCTTTTCTATTAGCGTTTATTCTTGAAAAAGAAGGAGTACCACCTGCCTCTACTCTTTTTTGAGTTGCTAATAAAGAAGCATCTAAAGTTTGTTCTGCAGGACTGTATACAATCGGACCTTCTTGTGTGTAAGGGTTAAGTAATGTTTCTATTTCTGTAGCTTTTTCAACATTTTTTATTCCTGTGGCTGTAGTCGCCGCCGCATCTATTTCTGCTTCCACACCTTTCCTTACTTGAGCACCTTTAACTCCTGCTCCTGGATCTTGTTTACCTGAAGAAACACCTAAATTGTCCGCAGTATCAAAAATTTTATTCTTCAACCAACCAATACCTTGACCAATAGGTGATTTAGTTACAGCATAGTAAGAGACAAAAGGAGCAAAGGGTAAAAATCCTCCTAACCCCACTTGGTACTTCTCAGGTAATAGCTCTTTTTCTAAAGCTATACCTCCACCCGATAAAGCACCTACTGTTCCTTCAAGGGCAGTTGTTACTCCAGGAGAGGTTAAATAGGGGTCAGTTATAGCTTTTTTTACACCCTCATATGTAGTCTGAGGTATTACCTTAGGAGTTTGTGCAGAAAGGTTCGCCGCTCTACCTGTTAATCCCGCAAAAGGAACAGCAAAAGCTCCACCTTGTCCCATTCCTCTAGAAAATTTAGCTAAAGTAGAATCACCACTTAAATCTCCTTTTTCTCCCAAACCAATATTTAAAACATATGGAATTAAGGGTTTTACTTTTTCATAATCCCCTGCATTAAAGATTCTTGTTAAATAGTTTCTATCAACCATATCTTTTTCAGGTATTATACCTAATCTTTCTCCTATTTCGGCTACTGCATTTATGGCGGTATCTGGTAAAGCTAATATAATTTCATTAAAGCCGTGTAAAAAATCACTAGCTAACCCAAAATCACCATACCCTGTTGCATCTCTTGCACTAACTTTCTTTACCTCCGCATTAAGTTTTTCCATTTCTGGGGTTACACCAAAACCTACGTTTTCGGAGGCAGTTTGTCCTATTGCATGAGGACTAGTCTCTAATTCTTCTTTAGTTGGGGCTGTTATTTTTATACTTGCCATTGTCTTTCCTAAAAATTGATTTGGTCACCTATTTTTAAATCCACATGAGATTCACCTTGTGGTACAAGATGCCCTAGACCTTGCCTAACAGCTTCTGCTTTTGTCATTCTTATAAATTTGCCTGCAAGTCTTGCTTTTCCTCCTGGTTTTGCTGACAATATCATTAAAGTATCATATTGTCCATGTCCACTAAACAAGAAAGGATCGTTAGCTGTTCCTGTGGGCATTGCAGTTAAATATGGAATTTCTAACTTCTCTTCTACAAGACCTCTATTATAACTTAATTCGTTTTGTAAGTTTCTCAAAATCTCAACAAACTTAACCTCACTCATTTTGGCACTTTTCCAAAAGCCTTTAGGATCTTGAGCCAACTCTTTGATCATTTCTTGCTCTTTTACAGCAAATCTGTCAGATAAAGCGACTGCGGCAATTAATTCTCTTGACCAAAGATTCATAGCCTGTCTGCCTCTTGCTGTTGCCGCGAAATCAACTAAAGCACTCCAACTATCAGGTGAAAATCCTCCTACCCAATTAGAAGTCCAATCTTTTATCGAGTTGTAAGGACCTATTGCATCTCCAATCAAACTTAAGACTTCTTCTCCTGCGGCGATAGCTTTTGTATTAGCTATTATTTTCCTGTGCATTTTATTAACTTGTTCGTTTGAAAAATGAGCATACGGTATTCCAGGAGATTTAATAGTTTTGACTAAAGGATCTCCACTTAATAAAGCATTATTTGCATCTCTTACAGGAATTTGTAGTTCATATGCAAAACCCAAACTGTCATCTAGTCCCTCTATTTTAGTCAAGAACCTTTGTCCTTGTCTTGGACCTACTTTGATAGTGGCGAATATTCTGCCTCCATCTGCTTCAGAAATCTCAATAGCATCATTCATCCCTCCGATGAGAAATCCTCTAGGGGCTAATTTAGGAGCTCCCCCTCCTCCAGGAGTATACCAAAAAGAGCCGTTTAAATAAAAACCTGCATACTGATTATATCCTGTTTTGGATTTACCTGTTGGATCAGGAAGTAACATTTTGTCTATTTTCTTAGCTTCCGATAAATCTACCGCCGCATTTGGGTTAGATGCCGCAAGAGCATTTTTATCATAAGGAACATATCCCGCAGGAACCTTAACCCAGTCATTTGTTTCTGGGTCAAGATATTTGACGGTATCTTGAAATCTTCTAACTCCAATCACGTCTATCTTACTTTTTCCTTCAGATGTAATAACCTTTGCCCAAGTCTCACTACCTAAAGCGGCGAATTGATTATTTGCTTGCCACATCATTCTTACTGTATCATTGAACTTTTTAACCTCTGCTTGTGATTGAAGAATACCCTTATTAACTGCATCTTTTTGAGCGGCTAAAATGGCTTGCTCAACATTGTTTTGGGCTGAAGCATTTCTAGCAAGAGCCGCATTAGCAATGGATATTTCTTGAGCTTGTCTTGTTCTATCGATTTCTTTTGATTCTTGTATAGAAGCAAGCTTCAAGGCACGTTCTTTTTCACTTAGATCTGAAGCGATTTTTTGAAATCCAGGAGCAGATTCTCCTGCGGCGGCTGTCGCCGCTTGTAATAAGTTTTCTGGAGACTGAGCTATATTAGCTCCCATTTTCATAAGCTCTAAAAACCCCTGTGTTTTTGCTGAATCTCTGTCTGATTCACCAAACATTTCTTGGTATTCTTGTAATATCTCTTCAGAAGACCTTTTCTTTGGTAAATAAGGACTTAACTGAGCAATTGAAGCATCTACTCCAGGACCTGATCCTCCTGTCAATGCTTCTAAATAAGGAGACATCAAACTCATGTATTGGGTTGAGTAATCTTTTACCATAGAAGGGTTTATAGCCAGTAATGGAGGTGGTGATAAATTTGATGATAAATAAGGAGTGTTAAGGTTATAGTTTCCTATATTAAAATCAGTTGAGGTTGAGTTGATTTTACCATAGGGCAAATGACTTTTTATATTGTCGTAAACATTTTCAGCATCTGTACTACCACTTTGACGATAAATAGGTTGTTCCCCCATAGCAATACGCATACTTGCTTCTTCTGTTCCAGGAGCTTGTATAGGCACGTCAGAAATGCCTCCTTCTGGGGCTTGTTGTGCCACCTCTAATATAGTTAAGGTAGGCTGTACGAGCGTTAAAACGGTCTCAGGGGTTTGTTCTGCATCTTCTTTACCAACATACATAGCTAATTCATTGTAACGCTCCTCCATACTGGCATTGTCACCCCGAATAGCGTTTATTGTTTCTTCAGGCGTTTCTGAAGCATCAATTTTATTAAACATATCTTGCACACCACCTGCTACTTGACCTAATCCTTGTTCAGTGACCATTTGTTCTTGTTGCATTGGGTCAGTTAAACCAGAGGTGATTCCTACCCCTTCTGCTGAGGGCATAGGTGCATTAAACATTGGTCTATTCATTGGATTCATCATACTATCATGCCTAAGTTTTTCATGGCTCCGTAACCACCGAGTGCTGTTGTTCCTGCTCCCACGAGTTGATTTAATACACTTGGTGAGGGCGAACTAGAAGTAAGTGCTGTTGTTTGTCCACTTGGTAAGCCTTGTAATATATCACTGTAGAAACCAATCCGTTTATAAGGTTCATATAAATTAGCCATTTTTGTTTGGTAATCTGCCTCTAAACCTGCTTGATCTGTTTTTTGCTCTGTACTACCAAAGTTCATAAGTTGATTAAGTTGGTCACCTGTAAGTCCTGCCATTAACTGCCCGATACCTGCCTGTTGTCCACCAAGAGTTCCCATAGCCGACCCTAATGCTCCTTGTGTAGCGGCGAGTTGACCTATTCCTTGCCCTGCCATCATTGCTCTTTTTAATTCATCTTGAGCCGCTTTCTGTGCCTGCATGAAATTTTGTGCTTGGCTTTGAGCAAGAGCTGAAGCACGATTACGATCTATTTCTGTTCCTTCAATCGCCGCTCTTGACCCACCAAAAGCTGATGGACCTCCAGGAGTACCTGTTGCTCTACCTTGTGCCTGTGATTTTTGTATATCATATGCTCTGTTAATTTCTGCCTGAACAGCATCTTGGTAGGGGTTCATATACCCTTGTATCATCTCTTCAGATGGAGCACCTACCCCCATACCATAGAGATTTGCACCTTGTCCCACAAGACTCAATCCTCCTTGAAAAGTAGGAAGTCCTGCCCCCATTGTGGTGTAACCTGATTGTAAATAAGGCATAAAGTTTCCAATACCTGATTTAGATAAATCGATAGCTGTTTGCTGTGTATCTGTTAAATCTGCTGACTTAACATCAGGTAGACCTCCTGCAGGAGGTTTACTAACTAAATCTTTTGTTTGGTCTAATAAACCAAGATAATAAGCCTGTTTTTCGGGATCAGGTAAAACCTGCGTAATTGTTTTTTCTACTTTAGCCATTATGCTACTCCCGCTTTTTCAGCATCTTTTTCAAATTGTTTCATCATAGCGTACATCTTTTTAGCCCCTTTGTTAACATCTCCTTTTCCTGCACCTCTTACAGCTTTAGCTGTGTGTATGAATTCATTGTTACTTATCATGGCGGGAATAGAATCACTGGTTTCTGTTCCAGGACCAACGGCTAATCCACCTACGTTAGCTTTCATATAAAAAGGGTTATCCCCATAAAATAAAGCAGGATCAAATCCATAATAGCCTCTATTTGCTTCGTATCGTTCTCTACCGCCTTGAATATCTGGTAGTTCTTCATCTTTATCGGCTAGCATATCAGCTATAGCTAAACCACCTAATGTTGTTCCCATAAGAGGACCAAACTTTTTCATAAACCCTGCATCCGCAGGTAGCCCTGCTCTGCTTGGGCTTAAATGTTTAGCATAGAAACTCTCATCACCAACAAATTTATCTTTTAATCCACCTATACCTGCTTTAACAGATTGTGAAAATGTTTGTGGAGGTACTAAACTGGAGTCTGCCATTGCTGTCGCAGAACTGACATTTGGTCCTCCTGCTAAACTTTGAGGTCTAATCACTTTTCCTCCTGGATACATTTGGTTACTTGCTTGATAACCAGGAAAGTTAGCCCTTTTTGAACCTAGAAATTTGCCACTCGGACCAAAATAACTACCGATTCCTGCCATTCCTCCTGTTAGAAGAGCACTTTTTAAAGCATCTTCTGGGGAGGCTCCTCCTACTATATTCCCTGCAAAACTACCAAGACCTGCGGACAAAGCCATAGGCATAGCAGGAAGCATAAAAGGCATAGCAACTGCAAGAGCAATGGGAGCTACTTTCTTAACAACATCTTTCAACCCACTAAAAATATCTTTTAAAAAGAATTCAGGTTGTCCTGTTTCTGGGTTAATACTATTTAATTCATTACCCACTATGTAGCGTTCAGGTTCTAAACCCATTTCACGCATTTGCTTAAAAATCATTTTCTTCATGCGTGGATTAGATTCCAACACTTCCATTGGAATAACTGTTTCACCCTCAGCGGCATGGACAATATAGGTATCGCCTTCTCTTCCATAAGAAGAAACAATATCAGCGGCATCTTTTATAGAGAAAATACCATCTGTTGGAAAAGTTTGCTGTTTAAGTGTTTCTATACCAGTCATTTATCTACCTATTGCCATTGAGCAGGGACAGCGAAATCCTGATATACGCTTAAAACCATATAATAATTGTACTTTCATCATTTTGCAACCTTAACCTGTTGTTACCGACACTGAGCCTATTCCCATTGTACCCCCTGTACCCTGTGGGTGAGGAATATCTACCTTACTTATTTTTAAAACCCCTCGCACTTCAAACACTGCTCCTGTTTCTAAACTTACATCTGTTTCACTGGGTACGGCTGTCATTGTGATTTTTGTTACACGCCCTTCACCTGGATTACGTTGTTGTTCTATGTATGTGCCAAAAGCTCTCACAATTTCTGCAAAATACTGTTGTTGGTAATCTATTGGTGGGTAAGGAAAAAATGGAGCAGGTAAATTTCTAGACATTATCTTCTCCCATCTGGTCTTACTTCAAGCCGAGGAACACCTAATCTCCACATCACACCTGTAGCACTACTTTCTATTTTGAAAGCAAAGGCTCTGCCTCTTAAACGTATATGAAGTTGGTCAGTGTAGGCTTCTACAGGACTTGTTGCTGTTCGGGTTACATTACTACTAGAAGTTTCATTAAAATTGATTCCAGGAGCATTGGTAGCTTTTACTGTCATACTTACAACAGGAGTGTTAGCAGTGCTGTCCTTAAAAGTTACATCAGGTATAACTTTTTGTATAAGAGCAAATTTATCTCCTTGGTCTAAATCTAATTGACTTGATTCTATATTTGCTGTAATTGCTGAAGCAGGGTTAGTGCTTCCATCATCTTGACCGAATTCATGATAATACAAAGTATTATCTGTACCTGCGGCGATGGGATATTGATTAATACCTCTATCTACCCATGCTGTTCTTGTAAGAGTGCCGTAATACCATGCTTGTTCTTGGTAATTATACACAACGTATCTATCGTTTGTAGTACTGTCTTTAGAAGGATAAAACCACCATACTTCAGCATAAGAAGAATTATGTCCTGCTGTAACTTTACCTATTTGGTCACGGTTAAAATCACTAAACACATAATCTAATACGGTACAAGGCAACCGTTGAACAGTACCACCAAAAGCATAAAACTCTTTTGATCCCATCCAAAAAACTAAGTCGTTTACAGCCACCACTGCCATAGGACTAGCTACCGTAATGTTTCTTGATATTTCAGATAAACCAAAAGTAAAAGGAGGTCCAAGATACTGTAGCCCATGCAAAGACACATCTGTGAATACAAGAATTTGCTGTTTGGTTTGTATAGCAATAACTATTTCACTGCCTGTAGAAATGCGTAATTCGCCTGCTGAATTAGTAGCTAGGGTTTGCCATTGGGTTAGGCTTTCTTGATCGCTGAAACGAATGATCAGTGGGTCTTGGGTTCCGATAGAAGACTCACCGTCACAGCCAAAAGCGATAACATGCCGTGATTGGTCACTTACCATAATTTGTTTAGCTAATGTGGGAGCAAAGCTACTGCCAGAAATATCTTTTAATTCTATAGCTCGTGTAGAAGTGCCTGTGGTACGATCCCAGTAAAAAATGCCACCATTTTTTATATTCATTAATAAATCTTCACCAAAGTTATCATGTGTCCAATTAGAAAGGTTTGCTCCAGGAACAGTGCTTGTCGCAGGCATTCCCCACCCCTGACTCGCTTCTATTACAGCTATATTATCAGCATGTGTCGCCGCAGTTGTTCCAAAAGACCCTCTGTTTAACCCTGTAAAAGTGGTAGAAGTAGTGCCTGTATATTCTATAATTTCATCTTGAATTTTTATATAACCTGAACTTGCAAAATTAGCGGCTGAATCTACTGTTGCCGTAGTTACTGTCACATCTGAAGCTAATCCACTGCCGTTAATAAGCGTTACATAATCATCAGAGGCTTGTGCTGTTGCATTTCCAACGGCAAGTGTAACCGTTGTTCCGTTTAAATGTGTCGCCGCTGTTGACCCACCGTATCCTCGTGTTACGGTTAAAGTATTAGTAGAAATAGTCCCCACTAACATTAATTCATCTTCAACTTGTATTATATCACCAGAACTCGCCGCTATTCCTGTGGCACTTGTTACATCAACCTCTGTTTCCGAAGCATCTAACTCTTCGTTGAGAGTCGTGGTTAATGCGTCAGTATCCACTCCACTCCATGTACCTGCCCCGAACCCTGTGCCAAAGAAATTGCTGTCTAACCCTGTGTTTATTTGGTAGTTAGCTACAACAGACCCACCACCATTATTTGTATCAGAACTATTCGCCGCTGATGCTAACGTAATAGTATAAGTGTTGTTATTGACAATAGAAGCTATTTGATGTTCTGCATTTAACACGGTTGCTGTTACAGTTCCTCCTAAAGAAGCGGCTCCTGAAAAGGTTACATAATCATTAGCTACAGCTCCGTGAGCGGAATCAGTTACAGTTAAAGTGGTGCTTGTATTAGACGCTGAAAAGACCACCGCATTTGTTGTTGTTTTACGAACAGGGGTAATGTCATTGTATGTACCCCCATCAGCTATGTAATATTTTAAATTAGTTCCAAGCCCTAAATATTTAGTACCATCTAACGCTACCCAACTAAACAAGGCTCTACATGTTCCTAAAAAAGTATTTTCACTATACTTTGACCACCCACCTATTTTTTCAGGTAATCCTAGTCGGAATCGTATTTTATTACCATCAAACCACCCACCTTCATTAGAGTACGAAGTTCCTTCACGATTGATTCCAGGTTTGAATTTTAAAGGTGTAAAAGGCATTATTATCCTGGTCTTAGTTCAACGGCTAAATAAGTAAAGTTTCCTGAGTCTACTGATACAGATGCTCCGTTGGGTAGTATAGTGGCTACATCATCATATGTACCGCTATCACCATCGCTCATGTCTAAAGTTTTTCCTGTACCGTTAATGGTAACAGTGAAACTACGATTTCCTGAGCTAGTGGAACGCCCAGAGATAAATACAGGGTATCCTGTACTGTTCGTGTAAGAGCTATCAGTTCCTGTGCTATGAAGAGTAGCACTGTTTGTAATCCAACTATTTTTCATTGCTACCGTAGAAGCACTTGTTTCTTCTAGACCATTGCCTACTGCACTGTGTTTATCGTCACCCACAGAATCCACATATGCTTTAATAGATTGTTGCGTTGCTAATTTAGTAGCAGAATTAGAAGACATATTATCTTCATCTTTAATTCCTGTTACGGTGGCTCCATCACCTGCAATAGTTAAACTGGTGCTTGCAGTAATTCCCCCACCATCGGCTATAGTTATAGCATTATCACCATCTGTGTAGCCTATGTTTGTTGTTTGCAATTCACCTGCTAAGTTTAAATTACCACTTGTATCTATTGTTACTTTGGTGGCATATGAACCAGACGTTTTACTTTGCCATGTGATTGTGCCACCATCTGCAAAGTTAATTTTCCAATTATCAGCATTATCATCTCCTTGATCAGCAATCATAGTGAGAGCCAAAGGCTGACCTTCTACATTAGCTTTAATTTCTAAGCTATTTTCACCATCTTCATCATAACCAACCACTACATCTTGGTCGTTGCCAAACTTTATGTACTTATCATCGGCTATGTAAACATCACCAAATTCTGCCGAACTAGAACCAATATCTGCTCCACCAGAAGCATCAGGTAAAATAGAAGTATTGGCTGTGATGGTAGTACCTACAATAGTAGAAGGGGAACTAGAACCAATAGCTACTCCATCAACAGCCACAGATGAAAACAATGCTGATAAATCTGTTACAGCACCATTAGTATCACCTTCTCCATCTGCAAATATAATAGCTCCTTTTCCATTAGCTATTGTTACAGTTGACCCTGAACTTCCTTGCTTAAAAATAACCGATTGACCACTAGCGTTTTTTACAAAATACAGCTTATCTGCGTTGGAAGGGTCTATTGTTATTGTATTAGTACCAGAAGGTGATCCTCCTAAAACTAAAACCTTAAACATACCGTTTGATAAACTACCATCACTTGTGGTCAATGTGTGCGTAGTGCCTGATAAGGTTATCGCACCGACACCGTTTATTAGCCTATCTATTATATCGAAATTATTATTTGTAGTAGTACCCCAAGTTCC
>CEUI01009602.1_pt1 | contig 33769 bp, 10 predicted proteins | sample 531411 | NCBI WGS metagenome assembly CEUI01 (sample SAMEA2622841, study PRJEB7988) | marine metagenome | isolation source: saline water (ENVO:00002010), including
GATGATATTGAAGAAATGTTTAAAAAATTTGCTGAATTTTCAGTGCATGTGGAAGAAATATATTCTTTAGAGATGTTTTATGGGGATGAAACTTTAGAGGGTATGATTAAACACTCTAGAGATATACTGGATGAAATAAATCTTTACAGGCAAAAATTTTATTTAGACAGCGAAATAGTTGACGAAGAGGAAATTAATTTTGACGAAGAAGAGAAAGCCGAGGAAGAATAATTATTTTACCCAAGATCATGAAGATGCAATAGTTCAATATGCTTTAACAGATGATCTTAAAATTAGAACAACATTGTATATACAATTTATCGGACCAGTGTTTGATCAGATGGTTGATAAAATTGTTTACACATATAAGTTCACGAACCTTCCAAACATTGAGCCACTGAAAGATGAATGTAAGGTGTGGCTTACCACTATTTTAGATAAGTTTGAACCATCAAAAGGCTCAAAGGCGTTTTCGTATTTTAGTGTTATAACTAAAAATTGGTTTATTCACAAAGTCAAAAAGAATGCCAAACTCCTCAAGAAAGAAGTTCAGTATGATAATTTACCTGCTGAAATTGAAAAAACACATATGGTCACCTACAACCCTTATGAAAAAGATAGGGAAAAGGCCGAATTTTGGATGCTTCTTGGCGGAGAAATTGACAAATGGAGTCAAATTAAATTAAAAGAGAAAGAAAAAAAGGTATTAGACGCCATAAGAATTCTTTTGGATAGTGTCGAAGAAATTGAAATTTTCAATAAAAAAGCTATTTATCTTTACATGAGAGAAATAACTGGATTGAATACGAAGCAAATTGTTAATAATTTAAATAAGATTCGATCCAAGTACAAACAATTTCGGAAAGACTGGGAAGATGGAAAAATCTAAAAAAGGCAAAGCGAACATTGATAAATGTATTGATGATGCGCTAGAAAACATTAATAATGATCGGGCAATGACCATGACTCTTTTGACGGATCTGATGGAATATATCAGAGGTCAAGAAGAGAGGCATCAGTTCGCCGGCCCTGTCGCTGCTAAGTATCTGGAAACGCTACAAAGATCGAATGAGCAGTTGGTCAAAATTTCAGCTTTACTTCATAAGAAAAGCAACTCCTCTGGCAATTTAACCAACATGGATAAAGACGAGATTTATTCCATAATCAACGACGAGGAATAAATGCATGACGATATCGGGTAAAAATACACGAAAGAATCGACGCGGCACTAGTATAGACAACAAAAGAGCTGCCGAAGAAGCTTTTCGTCTTGCCCGTCGCGCGGCAACTCCACGAATAGTTGATGATAATGAACAAACATTATTGGCTGAAGTGGCATATGTACAAAAAAATCTCACTCAAGCTGAAGGAAAAGTAAAAGGTAATAGCTCAAAAGCTGCAATACATGACAAGAGAAGTTATTCTGCAATTACGAATACGGTAAATTATCACATTTATGCTTACATATATGATTTGGACACCGTAATAGGAAAAAAGAAACCTACTGAAGAAGACGGTGAAGAATTCGTTGAAATGTATAGAAGTGGTGTGCTTATTCGATGTGAACCACAAGATCCGGATTTGATCAAGAAACAAGGTTTGCCAAAAGTAAACGAGAAAATTTGGATTCGCTGTAATCCTTTAGATTCAAAAAAAGAAGGAATCTATATTGGTCGGTATAATAAAGGAGACTTTACTTCCGTTTTAACGACAACAAAAAAAGTTAGAAGATCATTATCTATATTAACGGGCGGAAAGCCACTGACTCCCGGTTCTAATCTCCATGGTTTAACTAGTGATATGCCACAAACTGAAAAAGTTGGGGATGTTCAATTTTCGGCCAGGCAACCATCTGCATGGCTTAAGACGTGTGCAACTGAAAATGGTTGGGTAGCAAATTTGACCACAACCCAGTACGCACCGCCAGAATATAGAGAAATACCTAATCCGACAAATACTCCGGGACTGGGCGGCAAAATACCGTTTTATTCAGAACGAAATTTTGTTAACACTGCAGTTGCCGCTGGTGCCAATAAGCAAAACAGGTTATTTTCTATCGTATATCAAGATGGAGTACCTTCAATTCGCGCATTGTGGAGAGATTACATAAATATCTCAAAATCATCTATACATTATTATATAGATGCCAGATCTAAGGTACATGAGTTCGTAGACCCATCTAAGAAAGCCAATCATTGTTCTAATCAATCATGCCCTAGCAATAATGATTTAAGCATTGGAATTGGTTATTGTCACCACGCGCTGAGCTTCAATTATTTATACAGTGGAAAAGATATAAACAATTCTTTAAAAGCAGAATATCGATTTTTGCTACAAAACGGCTATATGTTAATTGGTGCACCTAAGTATACTGGTATTCCATCACCACAAACTGTTTATGGTGCATCTTCAACCAATGCTAGCTATTTTGATTCTTATATAATTGGTAGCAAAGAGGTGTTAGAGACTGGTTGGAAATTGACACAATGCTTAGCTAAAAAATATAATATACCAATTGGTGAAACGATACCACAACTTAAAATGGTTCATATGAATGGCCTTCCTGGTAACCTTGGCACTACAAATATCGATATTGGCTCAATAAATAGCGTGCCGTACTTTTATAATTTAGAAAGGGACCTTAAAGGCTATGGTAAGATGTTGTGTGGCCATGAAGGGATGGTAAGATATCCAGGCATAAGGTCTATGTCATCTGCAACCACGGGTCAATATGATGCTGGGAAAGTTCCTGAATTTTATGCTCTTTGTAGAATATCCGGCTATAATCCACAAGATGCATATTATGCTACACTGGGGTCAATGGTACTGCCGGGAATCACGAAAGGAGCAAATTTGGGGTCTTCTGAATATATTATTAATTCTGATGACTTTACAGAATTATTCGGTGATTTTTACACAAAAAATTCGGCAGTCCCTCATCCATCAAACGCAACAGCCCGCACCGCACTCTTACAATACGGCAAAAAAGTATATACCATAGCAGAATTCTATAGAAGCCTTATCTTATATAAAGATGCACATGCTGGAAATGTCGCTGATAAATTTAAACCAGGATTAATTGCAGCTGCAACTTTGGATGTCGATGAAAATAATCCGTGGCAAGAAATTGCGCTGTCACTAGCAGAGGAAACGAAGCCATGTCTTGAAATTTATGATACCCTTCGCATTAAAATTGCGGATCAAATGAAATTGTCCGATCTTTCATTGACTAATGAAAAATTAAATGACTACGAATCAGATTTGGGACTCTATGTGACAAAATTAGCTTTAGATCTTTTTATATACGTTAGTAAAGAATCAGATAACAATTCAATTGAAGATTGTTTAGACGATGATGAGGAAACATATGAATCTTTTGCTAAATCATTCAAGGATAAATACAAGTTTGACATTAAAACAGTTGTAAATATCTGATAAACTGATATTTAATAAGTGAATGAAATTAGATGTTTATTAAAGAGAGGATATACATCACATGACAACTTTAAAAGACGTTACGAGCATTTTCAGCAAAGGCGCAACAAAATCATGTATCAGTCAGGAAAAGAAAGACGTTGATTTTTCTGGATATCATCAAGCGCTTTTAGAAGCAAAAAAAGAAGCAGCCCAAAATGCCGGCGAAGAATACGACGAATACCTTGGAAAATTTTGTCACACAATGGCGGAAGTTGCTCCTGGCCAGCCCGGCGGCCCAAAATTCAATCAAGCGCCGTGTGAAGAAGTGTGGGAAGGTGCCAACAATACATGCATCGTCCTCGGCCGCGATCGTACCGGTCCAATGGATACTGGCTATGGTGGCCAAGGACACACACAATCAGGTATGATCGATATAGTTGTCGGTCGCGACGGCCCATGCGCCGGATTGTTTGGTCTAGACCCAGAAACGAATGAACCATATTATTTGGAACCTATTTTTAAAGATGAGATTATAGATGGTTACCCCTTGGTTAGTGATTCTGCTCGTATCTATATAAGCCAAAAAACTGATATTGATAACGCTTTTGGACTTCGAAGTTCCTTGGGAGCACCGAATATACGGATCCGCTCGGGAATTGCAATGAAAGCTGATCTGATCAGAATAATTGGCAAAGAAGGTATCAGGCTCGTAACAAAGTCGGCTGATTTCAATTCTTTAGGTGGTAAAATTGAGTCTGTGCGAGGGATTGATTTAGTTGCAGGAAATGACCCAACGGATTTACAACCTATGGTAAAGGGCGACAATTTAGTTGGTTGTCTCAAGGGGATGCAAAAAAACTTACGTAAGTATTTTAGCATGATGGATTCATTTATCACCTATCAAATGGAATTTAATTCCAAGGTTGCAAATCATAACCACACTACACAAGTTGGACCGGCTGCATTACCTACACTTCCCTCAATACCGGTTGTTATTGCAGGAATTAAGACTCAAGCATCGTCTATGAAAACAAAAATGTCAGGTATGTTCAACGATATTAATTGGAGCGGTTGGGAAAGTAATTATTTATCCCCAGGTGCTTCAAATTCTATTTTAAGTAATTTCAATCACACAAATTAAAGTTATAAAATGGCAAAGGTACTAACAGCACATTACATATCTCCAGAAAGCTTTGAAAAGTGTATGGAAGAATTACCTGGACGTCCAGGTGTCCCTTTTTATCGTTTCCGCCCGCCGGGACAATCTGTAGATAAACAATATTATGAGCCAACTTATGGTACTTATGAATGGATACCTTTTAAAGCTAATGCAATACAGACAAGTCCTACATTAGAAGGAGAACCCCTCCCGGTTAAATGGTATCTTAAAGAAGGCGCACTTGCCGTTTTCGTGTCAAAAGTCTTTATTAAAGGACTACCTGGAGATCCTAACGAAAATGAAATTTCCCTCACAGAAGGTGTAGAAAATTTTGTTATGGTCCGCCTGCTTCATGGCGTTTCTGCCATAGCAGAAACGGTATATGACCAAGATACCGATGCAGAAATTGTTGTACAACCAACGATTGATCCAAATGGTAAGGCGGAAGATGTATTTGGATTAATAGATGTTAGGCATTATGATTCTATTGTCATGGACCCGACGTCCGAAACATCCGAGATTGACTATACTGGCGACACTGGTGATGAAGATTTGCGGCCAAAACTTCCAGACACTACAATTAATATCACTGCAAAAGAAGTAAAAGATAGTAATTTTTGGTGGCTTCCAAAATCATATAATATTTTTAGAAGTAGAGAGTTCTTTTCGAGAGATGGACTAATCAAAAAAGGAGTTCCTGCCGCCGATGTCAACTGGGATAAAAATACAAATTATAGTATTAAAATAATTGACTCTTATGGTTTTAAAGATGATGGCATAGAATCTTGTAATAAATCAAATGAAATTAAATGCCCGCTAGTCTTAGCTGCTAGATTACCAACTGATTTAAATACAAATAAAGCTGCGGTATGGAGAGATAAAAATTCAACTCTTGGCGAGAATATTCTTGGCCAAGGCCGTGCAGATTATGGTTATATTTTGCGCTCCAATTTGATGTTATTAATGGGAGGAAGTCCAGAGAAAGTATTCAAATCCGCCCCTCCGGCTGCTGCGCAAAATACAACAATCTTACCAAGTGAAAGCGACATTGATCGACAAGATGTTTCTTGGTTTAATAAAACAAAATGCAAGTATTATGTAAAATTAACAACAGCATACGATGCGTCAATAAGTGGATATGCTTCTTTTCTAGAAAATTCTGGACTGGGAGGGGCTAGTGATCCTAAATTATCCGATGTAGATAAATATTTTAATCTAGAAATCAGACTTGGTGCATTTAGATCATTATTACAAGAAAATAATAAAGTCGGCGCATCCACTCTTGATGCATGGATTAATGAAGATTCAGATGAAGTGGGTCTAAATAAAGATGCGAGAAAAGCACTATATGTTGCTTTTGAGAAAACTCAAATAGAACTTAAACAAGTATCACAAAGTTTAATGGGTAAAATTGAATGCATCGTCGCCGTACCCTCATCTGAGTTTGATAAAATACCTTCAAAACCCACTACGACTTCATATGCCTTGAGAGGCTCAGATTATCAGTTTATAACACGCTTTCACTTAGAGAAAAAGGGTGTTTCCTTGAAAGAAGTATTAGAAAGAGATAGTATCCCTCAAGGTGCTATTACATCTTTTAGGCCAACTATTGACGATATATTTGAATTAGGGCAATTTTTTGCTAATGAAGTGCAAACTCATTATATTAATGAATTTAAAGAACATATAACATTAGTCAATATTGATTTCAATCTAGAGGCATCAAATTTAACTAAGTTTTCTAGCGCTTTAAGGGTTTTGTTTGCAGAAAATGAGGTTGATATTGAATCGCTTTCTAGTGATGCTTACGTTGAAGTCGGCTTCAATAGTTCTTTTCTTCCTACAATTGTATTATACGATAAGGGAGACGGCACTGGTACATATAAATTTAATAAGGGAATGCAAAATTTTAAAAACTTTGCAAGCAATAAAAGAACTAACCAATTAATTTTTGATATTGCTACTGATAAGTTAGTTGGCGCCGAAGGCTTGGGCGGAGAATTTGGTCGTAACAAAGAAATAATAAAAAAAATACACATGTTGCGCAAAACAATTAACGAAAATCGCGGCAGAGAACAAACATCAGGAGTATCTTCCGTAAATCAAGCATATGCCAATCTTTTTAAGGCCCTTGTCCCATCTCCTAAAACTAAAGCAAAAACACGCTCTACTTCCACAACTCCTTCCGAGCCTGCAAAGCGACCAAAGCCTCTTTCCCGAGGCCGGAAAAGTCACTCGCAGGTTAGAGAAGAGAACGGATCCATAGCAGCCACAATAAAAAATCAAAGAGATAAGAGAAAAACAGGATCACTTTTTAGTAAAGAAACAAACAAAGCTGTAGCAGATCTAGTCAAAACCAAAAGTCATTTTAATTTAATTCTAGATTCAAGAAACTTTTTTGGTAAAAAGGGCGTTTATGAGCAGGTGATGAAAAACACCAATCTCAATGTATATTTAAAAGATTTGCTAGAGTGCGCTGGGATTGATTTAAAAGGAGATGACTTATTTGAAGTAATCTGTAATCAAGTTTTGCAAGCTCTTCCTATGGAAGATATAAAGAAAGAAGTTTTGGATGGTCTTGATGAGGCATCTGGCGAAGTTCAAGATTTTGTTAAAAAATCAATTGATGATTTATACGAAGATATTAGTAGTGAAGATTTCGACCCAAATAAGTTCATGAATGGTCTAGGAAAAGTATTACAAAACGCTGACTTTAATTATGATCCTCTCCTTAAACAAGATGAAGAATTGGCCGCAGCCCTGGGTGCCGCCGGCAAAAAAGCTGTTAATACTGGGGATCCAAGAAGTTCAAACCCTACTGGCGGAGTCAGCTCTTTAACAGGCTTAGCCTGTGGAGAAGAAACATTATCTGGAAATATTCCTGGTCAGATTATCCCAGGAGTAAAGCCTTCTAGCACAAATGTTGAGAAGAAAAATGTTCCTTATTTGATGGAAAATTCTTCTCAAGTCCCCGGGTCTCTTTCTTCCGGTGACGCAGTTTATATTTGGAAAGTATACCTAAATTTTAGATTTTCTCAAATTCAAGCTGGAAACCCAAATATTGCAAATCTTATTTTTACTGACGAAGATTTTAAAAAATATAAAACTAAATTCACCGAAAAAACAGCAAAAGCAACTGTAGAATATACAAATTTATTAAATCCAGATGATGAACTGGGGAAAAAAGGAATTGTATCTAAAAAAGCATATGAGGCTGCATCTGTTTGGTGGGCGGCAAGCAGCGGAGGCAACGTTGCAAAATATCAATCAGACCTTAACGCCGCGGCAGCTTTCGAAAGCGCTGCAAACAGAGTCAAGAAAGACAATATTAAAGAAATTCTAAATAAAGCAGTTGCTAAGTCTACATCGGCAAATGTTATAGAGTTATTAGCTGGACAACAACTCGCAATAAGATATCAAAAAAGTTTTAAATCTATAGATTTCCAAACGACAGCTGTGACACACTTGGTAACACTTTCTCTAGAACCCGCCGGCACAGCTTCCTCAGAAACAAATACGGAAGTACTTGTAGGTGAAATTTTAACAAGTTCAGACGATCCTGAATCTTCTCAAAAATCAGAAACAAAAGCAAAACAATTAACTGATGAAATCACAAATAGTACCTTTGTCGCCCTAAAAGAGTTGGGTCTAGACGCCGCTGCTGCTCCTGTTGTTAATTTTGCTTCTAGTGCGCCTCCAACAACGATTAAATCTTCTACTATGGTTGGAAAAATATCGACCGCAAATGCATCCCCCGGGCCGCAGAAAATAAATCATAAAGGCCCACTATCTGATGTTAAAGTACCACAAAATTGGGCAGAAGCTAAAGGGCAATTAGATGGTTTAATACGTAACGGGGCTTTTGACCAAGAAGGCCAAAAACAATTATTAATGGGTATGGTCGAAGCATATAAAGAAGATTTGGCAAAGTTTGTTGGAAAACACTTAACTCCTGAATATCTCTGTGGAAGACTTGAGAGTTATATTATGGACTTCATGGTCGCCTTAAAAGACCCCGGGGCAGCTTTAGAAGCCGGCCTCGGTATGTTACTTCCAGATTTTAAAGGCATCAAATTAGACGGTATTCTGCAAGGTATAGGACATCTGTGGTTAGCTGCAGTAATGAAGGCCATTGATCAATCGCTTTTAGAGATGTCTAAATGGGCTGTACGATATATCCAACTTAATTGTGAACTAGCTATGGCAGAAGCCTCCGAAGCGCTAGCTAAAGAAATTGCAAAAATAGACAGTGGTTTCTTAAAAGGCATGGCTGAATTTGGAGCAGGTCTTGTTAATATGAACAAACCATTGCCGCCTGAGCAAGCAGTAAATGTTGTTTTAGAAGTAGATGCAGTGACCACATCACCAACCGAAGAAATCACCGTAGGTCCAGATTTATACAAAGTTCAAAAAGGCTCTCAACAAGATCTAACTAAGACCAATATAATGACAACTTATACTGCTCAATTTTTAGGCTTGATTAGGAATCAAGATATGGCCAAAAAAATATTCATTTCGGACGAAGAATATGAATCTGCAGGCTATGATGGTTCGAACAACATACCACCTCAAACAATTAATTCGTTAATGGCGCAACTTTTAATGTCGCTTAAAGCAAAAGAATTAATTCTTTTGTTTAGAGGGGACGCATCCCCAGAACTATTAAAGAATGTGTTGATTTTCATCGAGGAGAGATATCCGGGTGTTAATGTTCTTATTGATACAGTCGGAGCCGTGGCTTCATTATTCGGATTTATTGGCGAGCATATTGACTTGGATCTTTTGATTGGTTCATTAACTGTAAAAACAGCAATTGAAGATGCTTGTGAATTAGAGGAATACGACAGAGATCTCAATATTCTCTCTTCTCAGGCAGCCTTGGCGCTAGAAGAAGAAAATAGAAAGAAAAAGAAAGTAGTTGAAAAAACTGTTCAATTGATGATGGAAAATGGACTGGTCAGTAAAACAATTACACCAGTAAAGCCTCCTGTTACAGATTTTATGGATTTTAATCCTCACACTAGTTTTTCAATGCGACTCGTTCGAGATACGATATTGGATTTCATTACTACAAACTATAGAAATGATGTTAGAAAATTACGCAGCGCCTTGTTTGATTTCAATATGCAAATGGGGGAGCCTGGATCTATACCGGAGGCCGGCTCATTTGGAGGAAAGAAACCTTCAGAACTGTATCAAGAATTTTTGGATTCTATGCCTAATCTGTTTTCTGGTGATACCTCCGATAGTTCAATTAAGTTCAATATAGATTATGATGTCTTTCCCGAATTAAAAAGTGTTTTGAGGGGAGATGACCCAGAAAGACAAACTTATAATTTAGCTTATAATGATAATGAAACAACTGAAAAGGCTGATTTTATATCAAATACAGATCAAGGATCTAATTTTAAAAATTTCTACAATAAGTTCATGGTAAAAGCAGAACATGTGAACGGGGAAATCAAAAGAAATACAAAATTTGCGTATGGTTTATTAATCGACGACTTTGTACCATCAAATCCAGAAGTTGATCCTCCAATCGGCGCATCACATAATTTTCTTTTGTTAGACCCTCCCGGGTCAATGCCTTCATTCGCCGGATATACCAGCGAAGCAGAGGCTTATAACCAGCAGTATCATGTTGCAGTCATTAAAAACAATAATACAGCATTTTACTGGTCTATGGGTCCCTTAGAAGACCCCACAGAATTTAGTGATTCTTTCTTGCAATCTATAGAAAATATTTATACCTTTGGAGATCCTTGTAATTTAAAAGACGAAGTTGTGCCACATAGTGTCAGGGAAGAGACAACATACATACCTCTGCCGGATGATTTTTATCCGGATTTGAAAGACCCTCTCATGGGCAATATAACGGGTTCTTTTCCGATGGATATTTCTTCTCTCAACCTCCCATCTAAGGGCGCACCTGCACAAGCTAAAATGTTTGCACGCTATGTAACCGCCATGATGAGTAAGAATATGTCGTCAAATAAAAAAGGCGTTTATGTATCTGAAAGTGAAAATTCTCTCAAAAATATTGAAGACGTAAAAATTGCTTTGCAATCTTATGTATTTCCACGATTTTCATTATCGATAATTCAGTCGTATGGTGAATATTTGTCAAGATCCAAATATTTTAAAACGACAGAATTATTTAAAATCACGAAATCTATTTGCGACCCAAGAAAAACAGCTTTTGATCTGCTCAAAATTGATGATATTAAAGACTATATTGCTCGAAGATGGGCACAAATAAATAGGAAAATGGTTCAAAAGGCAATTGATGACGCTTGGGACACTCCAGCAAATAAAGGAAAAGGAGAAAGCGATCCTCTAGGCGGAATTGACCCATTGACAGAAGCTATGCTTGAGGCAGTTGTAAAACTTACCTTTAGGACGTTCTTGGCTGAAATTCTAATACGAGGGATGTGGATTTTTGATCGGTTTAAATTCGAAGAAGTGCTTGGTTCTGGAATGTTCTTGAATCTGTTCTCGGCTCAAATTGAAAAAAGTATTGGTGGACTTATTCCGGGCAGAGATCCAAAAGTATTTAAAAACTTGTTTATGCGAGAATGTCGAAGTTTAGTAGACTTTTACTGGTCATCAGCTAGCTTTGGACCGGCCTCAGAGGATAAAGATAAATTATCAACACTTGAAAAGAATGCAATCAGGAACAACGACAAAAAATTAATAAAGTATTTGGCTTCGGTAGAAATTAGAGAAGTCGGCGCCGACATGAATAAAATATTTGCTAGAGATGCCGATCTTATGAAGGATGTGAAAGAAATTTTCTTTGATAGCTTAAATTATGGATTCATAAGAAATGACGGATCAATTTTTGTTGGTACAGATGGGATAAATAATTACAATGTCCCCCGCAGCGCTGCTTTGGTTGATTACGATCCTAATATCGAGCTAAGTATTGAAAATCAATATGATAAATTGGGTGACACACCAACAGAAAATCCTGTTATAGAAATAGATAATATGTCAAACCAGCAATTTGCAGATGGCTCGAAACTGATAATGAATGGTAACTTTATGATAGAACCATACATCCGATTGGTTGATATAGAAAAACCACCTAAAGACCGCGGAAAGAATTTTGATACGTTTTCAGATACGGCTTTTGATCAATATTTTGGTCCAAATAGTGAAATGTCTACTGGTTATAATGGCGCGTTTAATTCTTACACACGCCCACTTAAATATAGAGGCATATTGGCTATACGAGATTTAGAAAATCTTGCTAATGATTTAAAACAAACTATTATGTCCAACGAGACAGAGGCGCTACCAGATAAAAATCCTTTGAATTTTACTTTAAGTACATTTTATAAGGAAATAAAATATGGTGTGCGGTTGTCGATGGTTCTCCCAACATCCGGAGACGACGGATTTGATAAATTAGAGGAGATATTTAACAAACTAATAGATGATGCTGATCTTGGAAATCAATTTGTGCCTCAAATACACAAAGCATATAGAGTATATAAAGAATTTATTGTAAAAGATGCAGAAGGAAATAAAGGATTTAAGAAACCGCTTTATGTACTTCCTTTAACATTCAAAGAAGTCGACGCGAAAGAGGGTTCCGGTGCGAATATAAATGAGTTTGCAGGCATTTCTGTGGCTTCTGACTTATATAATAAAACATGGGATGAGTTAGCAACTGTACATCCTAAAAACCACTTCTTAAAAATATCACGAAGAGTCGAATATCCAAGCGATGCGGATATTGTAAGAATAAAATATAATATGGGGTATCGAGATCCTGCTTATGAAAATTTTCAAGATGAGCTTGGTACTGTTGTACCGTTACCGATATATCCTGGTAAAGATCAATTTGGGTTGGATAGTGGTGGTTCTGTTGAAGGACATATTTTTAAAAATGCGGAAGATCTTGGATATCAAGTTAATTTTGCGTCAAAAGATGATGGTGTTGAAAAAGGCGGGAAAGGAATTGTCGACGCACAGAAAAAACTCAACGGCGCAAGTCTCTATCAGATAGAAAGAAACGCAGAGTATGCCTTACAAGGAGAATGGTATCACGGCGGAGATAACGAAGGTCATGAAGATTATCAAACAACGTTTGCCGACCGTCACCATATTTCTAGAGCTAAAGCGGCTTACAATCACTTGCTTGTAACTCAATTTGCAAGAAACGAATTCGCCCAATGGATGGGTGTTGGAGTGGAATTAGACGAAGAAACTCACTATGTTGCTGAATTTGCGCAATATCGAACACCAAGTAGTCTTGAACGTCCATCAGCCTTAGACGCCGGAGGCGCATACAACCCAAAGGCCGGATATCATCCCGAAATATATGCAGGATTAATCGGCCGGCCCGATTTCAATGTTCAGTTTGATGCAGATTGGGGAGTTCAAGGAGAGGAGTCATATCCACATGGCCCAGCCGATGATCTGGGGTGCAAAAAATTTACATCTGCTGACTATAACGAGTTGGGCTTCGGACAATACGGAGAAAACCAATTATCATCTTACAGCACCGCAGATTATTCACCTGAAGGTACATTCGGTGGAGACGCTGCAAAGATGACTGACGAATACGGCAATCTTGTCGATGTCGAACAAAAAACTGATATGGAATATAATAACATTTTGGTTGCTGATTTTAACAAAAATATGGCTGCATTTAAAATGACGCGTTGTCGGAAATCGCCCAGATATGATCAACCCGGCGCGGACTATCCAGGTGGTAAGGAGGCCGTTGGACAGGTAATTGATGGGCCCGAACAAGATGTCTATATGATGCCTTCAAAATACAATATTTCTGAGGTGTTTCCACCACACAAGTATGAGTTTACTTCTGTTCCTACTTTAGATGGAGGTGATTATTTAAGCAAAGTCATAGAGCCATATGTAAAGTCTGTTATTCTCAAGAATTCTGAAGACGCTGGGGAAATAATCGGTGATTATTATGAAAAATTATGCGGTGAACGAGAAGGCGCAGCAATTTGGGATTCGGATTCTCCTGAATATCGAAAATGGATGGAGTGCAAAAATTCAATTATTTACAAGGATAACTCTTTTGTTAGAAATGCAGCACAAGAGACAGAATATAAGCATCCAGGTGGTATGCCAATAGTAGTACAGCGCAAAAGGCTTGTTGATCTATATAAAGTTGATGAACACTCTCACGTTTTTAGCGGTATTTATTCAGACATAATGTGGAATGACTGGAGAAATAGCTCAGTATATAAGAAAGCACAGTCATATATAAAAGAACAATTTGAGGACACCGAAGCAGATGTTACAGTATGGGCACTACCGGCTCAATTTTCATTTAATGGGTATGATCAAATTCAAACTTCTAAATTCAACTACGCTCCCGTTGAAGATAATATACCGGTACAAATACATCAAGAAAAAATATACGGTAAAACAAAAAGTATTATTGTTGGCTCACCAGCTATGGATTACTTGTCTTTCAATCCAAAAATTACAGAAATTAATTTTAAAGGTAGTGTTGGTCCCCATAATAGTTATCTTCCAGCTAATAAACCCTATGTTACAAATGCGTCTTCTTTAGAGGCTTCACAAATATGGGTTAAAAACGCAGATAGTATAGATTTTAGAGAACTGGCCAACAAGAAAACAGATTACATTCTGCAAAGATTGGGCTTTATGCAGCCATTCTGGACAGGCAGAAGCAACACAGTTACATATGCGGCCGGTAATGCCGTAATTGCCGGCGGTGAAACAAAAAGTATACCTATTTTTGATAAAAATTTGGTTGTTGATACTACAACTTTCTTGGATAAAAAACTCGCAAGAGATGATGACGGAAAATTAAAATACCCTGAGAAACCTTGGGACATTGAAGGAGAAGTTGATATTATTCCCGAAGGAGGGGATCAATTCAATCCGGATACGGATTTCCTTTTAGTAGATGATTTAAAAACTCCCGCCCGGTTTAAAAAATATCCAAGATCAAGAATTGATACTTGGAGTTTATCAATATCACACCATTCTGATAATGTTTGGAAGACTCCAACGGTGGAAGATCTTTATGATGAGGGCGTCTTAGTTAGGAGACCGGACCAGTGGATTAGAAACCAAGATGGAATCACGGCCGTTAAAGAGAATAAATACAATTTAGTATTAGATGATAATATGATCTTGAGCAAAGAGGATGTTGCTGGTCGGAAAATAAACCCTAAGTCGTGGTTTAAAGGGGAAGTAGTTGACACAGATCAAGTTGTGCAAGATTTGGTTGGAGAGGATATTTTTGTAGGAATATTCCCAGATAAAGAATCGATTGAAAACATAAGAGAAATATTTGCGGAAATTGCCAATGATGAATCGTCCAATGCTAATGGATTCGGAAAACATTTCGGCGGATTAAATCAGTTTCATGAGCTTGGTGGAGACGGATTTGCTGACAAAGGCGGAAATGTTGAAATGTTTAAAATTGAAATCAAGGGTCTTGGAGAAATCAACGGCCCAGCAGAAAAAGGTTCAATAGGTGACGGCTTTGGCGACATTATTAGTAAATATTTTGCTGGGCCGTCTACTCATTGGAAGCAAACACAATATGGCGCGAACGAGGGCGCCCCGCCTTACTATCCAACATCCGAAACATTATCCAACCCACTAAGTGTCAACAGTGGTTTAGGAACAGCTCTAGGGCCAGATAATACACTTAAAAGCTCTGCTTGGCTACAAAAGATGATAAATCATGGTGGTATGCCTGTAGAGGATATAGTAGCAAATCCCTTTTATTATGCTTTTGGTTCAGACTCTCCAGGAGATGTTAAGTCTACAAAATATTTGTCTCATGATGAACTTCCAGCAGACTTAAAGAAGTATTATAATAAAGGAGTAAACGGCTTTCCAGCAATAAAAATGACAGTTACTTCTGGAAATAGTTCTAGAGTAATTCAGTTATATCAAGTTGCCGTCCGTGCACCAGAATTAATGAAATTGGGTAATAATTTTGATTTCGGTGCTAAATTTGAAGTAGTTTCTGAGCCGTCTGTTCCGGATGATCCATCGATTTGGTTTGATGAATTTTTCATGGGCACAGGAGAAACGAGTATATACGGCCACTTGAGAAGAGAAATGTTGGATTCTCAAGAATTCAAACTCTTGTTTAATTATGTGTTCCCTTTAAGAGAGTTTGCGTCCACAGTTAGTATGTACGTATTATTTTACGGCTTTTATAACGATAATTCTTTCTTAAACAAAATTAGTTCAAGGTTATTTTCAAATACAAAGAGCAGCTTAATGTCTGTGTTTGATATATTAAGTTCTGGCGGAGATCCTTATAGAGAATACTATCCTAGTTCTGAAATAACAGCAGCTATGCAGTCGCTTAAAAATGAGAATGTCGCATCAAATGGACTTGCGGACTCTAATGAAGCCATGACTGCCCAAGAGGGTATCGCTGCACAAATTAAAGATGAAGGTATGGTGCCCGGCTTTTTATCGACAGCCGGCTCTTTCGACTTGGATGGCGACGGTTTAACAAACATAAGAGTTCTCATGGAAATCATCGCAGGATTTTGCGATCCGGGCTTCGATTTCTTCCCAATTACTCCTTTTGGATGGGCTGCATTAATGTTAAGGCAAATGGAAAAAGATAAATTAAACGAAGAAGAAGATAAGCCAGATGTTCAGTTTGAAGCGCCCCCATATTCAAATCCTGACGCAGATCTTTGTGATACCGAGTAGTAAAATTAATATATTAATTTCAACTTCTTGTCATAATTAATATGAGGAGAACCATTTAAAATGTCAAAACCTGGATTCGCGCCAAGTCTTCCACTAATCGTTGATTATGAATATGGCCCATATAGATTACATAATAAACTAGAAGAAACTATTAAACAAAATTTAAAAATGCTTCTTTTAACGTCACCTGGCGAACGAGTTATGATACCGACTTATGGCGTTGGCTTGCGAGACTATCTATTTTCTCCCAATACTGATTTAACTCGTGACGATATTAAATCTGAAATAATGAGTCAAATTTCTATATTTATGCCTTTTTTACAAGAAGTAGATATAGACATTGCCGAAAGTCAATCGGACCTAAATGCTATCATACTTAAAATTTCCTACTATGTCGGGCCTGTAGGAAAAAGAGATTATATGGATCTCGTTTTGCGATCTAATCTAGAATAAATTATTGGAGTTATAAAAAATGTCATCTACATCAGGCAAGAAAGTTAGTGTTAAATACACAAATCGAGATTTCGACTCGATTAAAGATGATTTGGTTAATTACGCGAAAAAGTATTACCCAAATCAACTTAAAGATTTTAACGAGGGATCTTTTGGTTCTCTCTTGTTGGATACTGTTGCATACGTTGGAGATTCGTTATCTTTTTATTTAGACTATCAGGTAAATGAAAGTTTTTTGCAAAATGCCAATGAACTACGCAATATTTTGCGGCATTCAAGACAATTAGGCTATAAACCAAAACCAGTTGCTAATTCCTTTGGTACAATTGACTTATATATTGCAGTCCCCGCCAGTACGACGGATAATACCCCAGATACAGAATTTTTGCCGATTATTAGGAGAGGAAGTACGTTTGCTAGCGCAGCTGGAACTGTTTTTTCTTTGGCGAGAGATGTGGATTTTTCAAATTCAAACACTATTTTTAAAGTTGCGAAAGTGAATACAGACAATGTTCCCACTGAATACGTGTTGAAAAATTCTGGCGTTGTGATATCAGGTCAAATCATAACGGATACATATACTCTTGGAGACTTTGTTAAATTTAACAAGCTTTATCTGAATGATACAAATATAACTGAAATCATTTCAGTTATGGATGATAGTGGGAATGAATATTTTCAAGTTGAATACCTTTCTCAAGATGTGATTCATAAATTGATTGCAAACACAGACCCCTCCACAGCCCCTGATGTGCCGTCTGTTCTTAAGCCTATGGCTGTTCCAAGAAGATTTGTTCTAGAAAGAGATGAATATAATAATCCTTATTTACAATTTGGATCAGTATCTAATAAAGATATATTGAACAAAGATTTTATTGATCCAAATGAAGTTGTATTAGAACTCCATGGTCGAGATTATGTCACAGACAACAGTTTTGATCCAAGTAACATGTTTATTAACGATAAATTTGGAATTGCCCCATCGAATACAACATTAACAATTACTTATAGATCGACTAACGCAGATAACGTAAACATCCCAGCCGGAAGTTTAACATCTCCTGTAGATCTTATTTTTTCATTTAAAAATGAAATTTCAATTCCAAATGAAACGAGAGATCTAATCGTTGATAGCGTTGAATCTGATAATCCAAGCCCTATCACTGGCGACGTTAATGATGTGACAATCGAAGAAGCAAGAATTTTAGCTTTAGATAGCTTTGCAACTCAAAACAGAGCAGTGACAAAAAATGACTATGTAAGTCTGGTTTATAGAATGCCTCCAGAGCTTGGAGGGATCAAAAGAGTAAATGTTTTTCAAGATAATGATTCTTTGAAAAGAAATATTAATTTGTATGTTTTATCAGAAGACTCAGACGGAAATCTTACAAGAACTAGCGGAATTATAAAGAATAATTTAAAAACTTGGCTTAATCAATATAAAATGATAAACGATTCAATTGACATCTTAGACGCGCATATTGTTAATATAGGAATTGATTTTTCTATTGTTGCGCAACCCAACATAAACAAGTATGATGCATTAGTGGCAGCTTTACAAAAATTACAATCTGAATTGCTTACTCCTAAATTTAATATGGGTGAGCCGTTCCTTATTACCGATGTATATAAACACTTAAAAGACGTGGATGAGGTTTTAGACGTCGTTGATGTTAATATAATTAACAGAACATCGGTATTACACTCTGGTGTTTATTACGACATTCAGGCTAATAAGTCAATGGACGGTCGAATACTCAACTCCAAAGAAAACATATGTTTAGAAATAAAGTATGCTGACGATATTAAAGGGGTTGTTTTATAATGACTATTAAAAGATATACAGCGACAAAAGATAATACAATAACCAATGCCTTTAAGGCAAATTTGGATTCACGAGGCTTTGATGCTAATATGGGCGCGTCTGATATACTTGAAGCGTTTTCTATTTTCGCACAGGCAAACACTAGTTCAGCTGAACTTTCGCGCGTCCTCATCCAATTTCCTACGAATCAAATGTCAATTGATAGAACTTCCGGATCATTACCAGCTTCTGGAAGCGTAAAATTTTATTTGAGAATGTTTAATGCTAAACATACACAGCCCCTCCCGCGAGACATGAAGTTGATGGTTTTACCTATTTCTCAATCTTGGGACGAAGGCTTTGGCTTGGATATGGAAGATTACAAAGATTTGGGTTTTCCAACAATCACTGGATCGACATGGATGACAGCTTCTTTTAGCAATCCGTGGCACACTCCGGGTGGTGATTATTATGCAAAACCTGTATTTTCACAATCATTTGCCGATGGTACTGAGGACTTAGAAGTTGAAGTTACTAGCTTGGTTGAAGAATGGCTAGCTGGAACAAAAACAAATTATGGTTTTGGTGTACATATTACGGGCAGCCAAGAAGCATATTCTACAGCTTCTTTAGATTCTGTTTTAACAAACACCGCAGGCGCAAAACAATCATATTATACTAAGAAATTTCATGCAAGAAAAAGTGAATTTTTCTTTAAACGCCCAGTCGTCGAAGCACGATGGGATAATAAAATTACAGATGATAGAAATAATTTCTATTACAGCAGTTCGTTGGCTGACAGTGTTGATAACTTAAATACCTTATATCTATACAATTATGTGAAAGGAAACCTTAAGAATATTAAGGGTATAGGGAAAAAAGTGGCGATCTATGTAAGCTTATATTCAGGCAGTGTTGATAATGAAGTTCCTAATGGAAGCAAACTTTCTGCTTCTGGCGACGTTGCAGTTTTAGATGCAACCATAGGAACAAACATCACTGGAGGATACGCCTGGCAAGGAACGGGCATTTATACGGCCTCTTTCGCATTAACAGGCAATACTGAGGGTATCCTTACAAAAGTGTTCGATGTGTGGCACGATGGCTCAGGATCGGTCCTTAAAGCCGGTACGGTGCAATATGCTACATCATCTTTCGAACCAAAATTCCTATCTGCTTCTATGGAGAGTCCAGGAAAAGATTATGTTACTAAAATAACGAATTTAAAAAGTGCATATTCTTCTGATGAAGAGGTGAGATTCAGAGTATTTAATCGGCCGAAAAATTGGAACCCTAATATTTATACGGCAGCTGCCTCAACTGTACAAAATACAATCATTGAAAGTGCCTCTTTTAAAATTTATAGAATAAGAGATAATTATGAAGTTATTAGGCACAGCACTAGTTCGGTCGATAAAGAAACATTTTTATCATATGATAAAGGTGGTAATTATTTCGATTTGGATATGAGTATGTTTGAGCCTGATTATGCATATGGAATTGAATTAGCATATCATGTCGGGGATAAATGGGTCGTTCAGAAAGATAAATTTAGATTTAGAGTGGAAGAGAAAAAATAATAGGTGTTAGAAGATGTCTAAAAGTTTAAAAGAACTTTTTTCACAAAAAGCAAGTCAAAAAATTACAGGCGTATCTTCAAGTTTAAAACAACTTGGAGCAAAGATCGAATCTGCTGATTATCTAAAAGTCAATAAGATTTTTAGAAATCGTGTGTATCCTCACGTCGATTTTTCAAAGCCCGATAAATGGGTTCGTTTTGGTTCTGCTAAAAAATATTATGAAGACGCTGTAAAAAACGTTTATGAATCATATCCTTATGATGGTTCTGAGAAAGAAAAATTAGAATGGCACAATTCTTCCTCTTTCTTTGAAAACTATGTCTTTGACAAGGAATACCCGAGAACAACCGGCTATGTAGGATTCCCAGGCTCGTCGTTTAGTTCAGCCGGATCCGGCTCTTATGGAACCCCTTCAAATAATGAATATATTCTTGTTACTGGTTCTATAAACAAAGATAATATTTATAATGCATCAAAAAATAGAACAGATAATCTTATTTTTGACCTTTCAAAAGATGGGGCAACTGTAGAATTTTGGCTCAAGAAAGACGCTTGGTTAGGTGATTCTAAAACAAAGCGAGAAGTCATATTTGATCTATGGAATCAACAACCAAAAGCTTCAGCAGCTTATGGTCGTCTTCGTATTGAGATGGATTCAACTAGCGCAGATACTGTTTTTCTAATTTCTGCAGTGTCGGGTACTTCTGGAGTAAAAATAGCGCCAATTGGTACTTCGGGTTCGCATGGAGCAGCCTTTACAACAGCAAAAGTTGCCGACAGCAAGTGGCACCACTATGCGTTTACATTTAAAAATGTTTCATCAAACGTACAGGCTGAAATGTATTACGATGGCGAATTTGTTGAATCGATTACAACAGGCTCTAATATTAATGGCGTTTCTGGCTCAATCGCATGGTCTGGATATACTAACAAACCAGTCGTCGCGACAATCGGATCTCTAGTATATAGAACTGCTTTTGATGCTGATTCAATTGCAAAAATTGGTCATGGTAAATTAAGTGGATCTATTGATGAATTCCGATATTGGAAAACATTAAGAACTGCTAAACAAATTGGATCAAATTATTTCGGACAAGTTGGTGGAGGAGTCAATAGTGATGATGCAAACACTTCGCTAGGTTTATATTATAAATTTAATGAAGGTATGAGCGGGATTTCAACTATAGATGATATTATATTAGATTATTCCGGCCGCGTTGCTAATGGTAAGTATGTAGGTTTCGTTTCTGGTACTTATCAACGAAATACTGGTTCTGCGATGGTTTTATCTGGCAAAGCAAAATCAGAATTTGAAGATCCTATAATTTACAAGGCTCACCCAAAAGTAACAAATTATTATAATACAAAAATAAATTCAGGATCGGTTTATGACCATCAAAACCCATCCAGTATTTATAATACGTTCCCTTCATGGATAACAGAAGAAGACAATTACGGTACTTTGTATAATTTAAGTCAGATTATTGCCAGTTATTTTGATAACTTATATTTGCAAATTAGAGAGCTACCAAAGATTAAAAATATTCATTATCCAAGTGGTAGTGAACAACCATATCCGTTTGCAAATTATTTATTGCAAGATAAAGGGATGTTTCTGGGCGAAATCTTTAATGATTCCAGTTTATTAGAAGACTATAAAAACCAATCTGAAGATTTTAATTTTAAAGAGAAACTAACGAACGTTAAAAATAGAATATATCAAAATATCTATAACAATCTTGAATATATCTATAAATCCAAAGGTACAGAAAAGTCCATACGAGCAATGTTGCGTTCAATGGGTCTATCTGACGACTTAGTTAAGATCAATTACTACGGTAACAATCTAGAATTCGAATTTAAAGATAATTTTAGATCATCGACTGTCAAAAAGAGGATTCTTAATATAACTACGGGAAGTGCAACAGCCTCGATATATCAAGATTCTCAAAAATTTGATGATAATGATACAAATCAAAACGATAACGCACTTTCTTATTTGAAAGGTGGTGAAATCCTTAAATTCATTCCTTATACTTTAGAAGCAAACATATTCTTTCCAAAGAAATTTAAAGAAGGAACAAAGTTTTATTCCGGTATTCATTATACCTCTTCTCTTTTTGGTATGCATACCGTTGATACATCAGGTATGGGCGCACACACTACGACTTGGGATAAATCCGGATTTGATGGTACGCATGCTTCCGCGGCTGACGCAATTGATATGAGCGGCTACCAGGCAGCCGGCGATCCTTCTACTAAATTTAACATAACTATTCCTGTTGCTGCTGGTGGATCAAATACTGCAATTACAATTAAATTTGATATATCGTCCGCCGGTTCTCCAACAAGCGCCGGCTCTGATCACATCACTATCGGAACAGCCGGCTCAAGCGACACTGATAATGCAGCCCTTGTTATAAAAGCAATAAACGGCACAACCGATAGCAGAATTACATATGGTAATGGTTCAGGTGATGGTTCGTCTGGTACAGGCGTTCAGGGCATCACCGCCACCGCCGGTACTGCAGGTACGAAAGTTACCCTTACAATAGACGATGGTGGTACAGTTGGCAATATCAGCAGCGCTATAGCTCATGGCGCAGGAACTGTAAATCTTGTTGATGTAACAGATTTTACTGGCGGTGCGGTAGTTTCTTGGATTGATTATGCCAATACCCGTGTATTCGTTTCGCGACCAACGGCTTCACATTTAAAAGATTCAGGGTATGCTAGGTTCCATCTTGTAGCTGGCCATAATTCAATTGTTAATATGTCGAGTTCTTGGTTTGCTGATGTATATGACAATCGCCATTGGAATGTCAATGTAAGACTGCGACCAAAGAACGATTCAGTTCACTTTTCCGTTGCAAATATGAATGTCTACAAAAGCCACGAATATGAAATGGAATTCCATGGAGCCACTACAAAACTTGGTGAGGTTGATCAAGAATTCCATCTTACCAAAACGCTAACTTATGATCAAGCAACAGCCTTCCTTACGAGTTCTAAAAAAATATATGGCGGTGCCCATAGAACTAACTTTACTGGCTCTGTGATTTCCAGAACAGATAACAAAATGACATCATTGCGCTATTGGTTTAGTTATTTGAACAAAGAAGAGTTGCGATCACACGTCAAGGATATTAAAAATTATGGAGTTAATCATCCATATAAAAATGCAATTCTGCATTTAACAGGCGTCAGTTTATTAGACACAAAAGGTTACTTAAATACACTTTCTGGAACGTATATTCCGAAAATCAAAACTTTGGGGTTACATTGGAATTTTGAAAACGTGACGGGTTCCGACCCAGCCGGCCAGTTTATAATAAAAGACTTTTCTTCTGGCTCTGCTCTTTCTGAAACTTGGTTCCAATCGGCACCAACAGGCAATTATGGGCCATTCGGTGAATATATAGATAGATATTATCCTGGCTTGGGACACTCTTTCTTTCCCGATGACAACGCAGCTGTTATTGAGGATTACGTGTATACCGCAAAGCAACAACTTCCGGAAGTTCTTAGCAGTGCAGACCAAATTGAGATTCGCAATTTCGACGATGATATCTTTACGCGCTCTTCGCGCCCGATGTCATATTTCGCTGCAATTGAAAAGAGCCCATATCAGATAGTTTCTGATGAAATGCTTGATATATTCGCCACTATGGTCGATTTTAACGACATTGTAGGCGCTCCCGTCAACAAATATAGGCAAGAGTACAAAGAGCTTAATAAACTCCGTGAGCTATTCTTCCAGAGGGTTAAAAGAACAACTGATTTTGATAAATTCCTTGAGTTTTATAAGTGGGTTGACTTTACTATTCATCGTATGTTACAAGATTTAATACCTGTTTCTGCCAATGTCTCTAGTGATATTAAAACTATATTAGAAAGTCATATTTTGGAAAGAAATAAGTATCAACACCGATATCCTGGGTTTAAAGCAATAAAAAATGACCCAGAAGGCACAATTGAAGTTATCAATAAGTATGCTAAATCTGGGTATTTAGATGCTGACGTTAGAAAACATACTGCCATTCAGAAATGGGCTGGAATATCAGATAACGTTGATTACGTAACAATTTTTAACGGTGGATTAGGCGGATATAGGAGCATTGAACACAGCGTTGACTCAACAACGAAAAAATTGGATGTTAATCGTGGAGTATTCAAAAGTATATACAGGGTAATTGACGATAGCACCGGCGGCACCTCCACCGAAATTGACACAGCAAGAGAGAAGATAAGAAAATCTGTCCTCAAGAATGTTACGAAACAAACATTTGAGCCAATTGTCAGAGCAGGCGTAGACGTTGCAATCCGAAACCAGAACAATCAACATCTCAATAAGCGTATCAACTACATAAAGCAAACTTTCCCATTTAAAAATGAAGGGACAGATGATTATATGTTGATTGAATCATCTCAGATCACATCAACGGCCTCAATTACCACTCCTGAGAACCCCCGTCGACAGATAAGTCCTGGTAAACAACGGCTGGCATTTAAAGCTTCTGTAATGCGTTATGACAAAACAGATGGCGTTGTGGGGGTCGAAGATGACAGCCTAAAAGGAGATTATGTTGCTCCATTTACTTTGTATACATACGCCTCTACAGGTTCGCTTTCGGGATCAGCAGTAGATACTCTTTTTGAATCTGGTCATCAATTTACAAATTTACATGCGGACTTAATAGATCAAACTGGAGAAGTATCTTTACAAGGCCCCTTCACGGAAAAACATGTCGGCGGAATGGCCCACAGGCATACAGATTTAAATACGAATGTTAGTGGCGCTATATTAGATACTGAAGATACTAGAGCAGAAGCCTGGAGAATACGCTTTGGAAATGAAGGTAATTCTGCAACAGCAACTGACGCAATTGATATGGATGGATATCAGGCCGTTGGTGATCCTTCTAGTAAATTCAACATAACTATACCAGTTGTAGTGGGCGGGTCAAATACTACAATCACAATTAAGTTCGACATATCATCTGCTAGTTCTCCCACTAGCGCGGGCTCTAATCACATTACTATCGGAACAGCCGGCTCTGGTGACTCTGACAATGCTGCTCTTGTTATAAAAGCGATTAATGGTGAAACTGATGGCAGAATTACGTATGGCAACGCTTCTGGTGAAGGCTCTTCTGGCACTGGTATTCAAGGTATTACTGCATCGGCTGGCAGCACAGGTACAAAAGTTACTCTCACGATAGATCTTGGTGGTACATCAGGCAATATTAGCAGTGCTATAGCTCATGGCGCAGGAACTGTAAATCTTGTTGATGTAACAGATTTTTCTGGTGGAACCGACGCGCAGACGGCCAAAATATATGGTCCTGCTGCCGACGAAAACGCCGCAAAAGCTATTCACAAGCCAAGAGTAACGTTCTTTAGAGAAGGAAGGACAAAAAGACCGGTTAACATACGAAATATCGAAACGACGTCTTCTGTGAAGAATGGCCTGACAGTGGAAGGTAATTTCTATAAAAATTATGAAGTCGTTCAGACGGCAGGCGGAGATATTAATAATTTGTGGTTTGTTCACAATTCTGGCGCAATCGCAGCAACTGGAACTATTGAATCAATTGCTGTTTCTGGCGCAGTGGATTTTGAAATTGAAGATCGCACGTATTTGATAGATGGTAAAACAAGACAAAAAACTGTTATATATGAAAGATTCTCAGCCCCTGGTGGACCAGAGGTAAATTCTTTGGGTTATTTAGATATCGCTTCTCGTCAATATAGTGTATACAATTCTTTAAATTACAGAAATAGTTTGGTTCGTGATGTTCTAAACAGAAAATTCCTCAAGAATCACGAAGGGAAATATAGTGGTTCAGCTGAGTTTACACGATTTGCTGGCTCCCCGGGGTTTGATGCCATTCTTGGCGCTTCTTCGGTAATCGGCTCATTCCATGATACACATAATAATAGGGCGTGGAGACTTCAGAAATACGACAAGACGAAAAGTTATAAGCCTGGCACGGAAAGAGTCACAACTGGTGCTATTTTTAATAATGCTTTTGTTTCTACGCCTATTCCGGCGTCTGATAGACAATATTCGTGGATAACGAAATCACTTAATACACACTTTCCTCATAATCTAGTTTCAGCATCTGCAGCCGACCTCGCAGCAGGAAATACTTCGCCGGCACTAGTACAAGACGCTTTGGGATATGCGCCATATGATGGTATTCTTTCAAGTTCGGCTAAAGGATATTATTCAGCTATTGAATTTGTAAGTGCAAGCTTGCATGTAGCTTTTTCTAGTAGTAAACTGAACGGCTGGAATTTTGGTATTCCCAAAAGTGTCATTTATAATAATAACGAATCGAATTATGGAATCGGCGCCGGAAATTTAGCTGTTCTCGGAGGTCCTGGCCGCAATATCTTGTTTACCGACTTTACTAACTTAAACCATATAGTTTATGAACCAATTTCATCAAGTGCTCACGTATTGGGTTATGAGGCGATGGATGTTCAAAACATTGATACTGGCAGTACCGCCCAAGGACATGTGAATTATTTTAATAAGGTATTCTTGTCTGGTGCTCAGCCGCAACTTCATATTGAAGCACTTCACGGAAGAAAAGGTTACGGAGAGGAGGTATATACAGGCCAAGGTGCTTGGCAGCGCAATAAGCCAGGCGAAATTGCAGTATTGAACGCGATATTACTGAATAGAAATGGGCCATATGGATATCCGACTTGGAAACAAATAAGAACAGGACAACATCCAATTGCTCGTTATTTAAGAAGAAACAACATCATAGATGTTCAAAGGAATCCTAAAACTTATATAGATGAAAATCGCAATATTTTTAAAGAGAGGTTTAATCCAAATTTTGATTCCTATACTGTTCCTCCTGTTGCAGAAAATCGCCGTCGCCCACTCAAATTTACTTTCTTGACAAAACCAGATAAAGCGAAAGACATTGATGCAGTTGAGGCTGGTGATCACGCGTATCAAACCAGTCCTTCATTAACCCCTGTTTTTGGTGATTTAATAGCATTAGAGGCAACCTATGGAAATAATTACGTATATTTCCCACAAGAAAAATTAAATAAGCAAGCCGGCGTCAAAGTAGACAAAAAAAGCACAGCATATGATGATTTGACGGGCATGTACCTCTATGGAGGCTTGGGTGATCAAAGCGAAATTAGCAGATTCGTGCGGTTAGATATAACTGAGAAAATTTTCCCTAGAGAGGAGAATGAGTTTCTTTCAAAAACATATACCAGAAAGAACTTTCTTGTTGAATATTGGAATAGAGATCCTTCTTTGAGAAGAGGAACTGGGTCTTTTAGACCTAAAGCTTTTGGAAAATTTACATGGGGCTGGGATGCATATAGTGTCGCAGGCTCTAATGAATATTCAATGCATACAGGAAGTATGTGGCCACTTGACGGCCCAAAAGATTTTACTAGTGCTTCAAGCCCGGAATGGGGGGCCAAGGTGGATAGTCCAACATCATACCCATGGATGATTGGCGCCGGCGAACTTCAGTGGATTCACAATGCGTCTTATGGCTCTTCCGGGATGCAGAATCGAAATTTTCTTGGCCCTGTATATATGAGACCAGCCTATGAAATAACTGTTGACGATACTTATGGCCTATCGCCTCCAGGCTCTGGACATAGAAGGATTTTGGTTGCCGGCATGCCTAATTGGGACACCCCCGCCGGCTCGGCTATGATTTCCGGTAGATCAAAAGAACCATTCCCGGAAGGGACATATGAACAGTGGTCAGAAAAGCTACGTCGACAGGGGCAAGGGTTTTCGCTTATACCAGAATTCAGAATAAGTGAGCATATTGATACATATCTTAGCAATGTGGGAATTTTTAGATTTCTTGCAGATAATGAAGGATTTTTGACAGTAACCGGCTCGTCGGTTAATAATAGTGCGCAATGTGCTTTTGCTAAAGAATATCTACATACTGATTTTATTAAGCAATTTCATATTATTGATGAGCATAAAGAAACACCATTTGTTAATGGTAATAAAGTACAACGCGCAGAGGCATCTTCTTTAACTTTGAAATGTCAAGCGTTGATGAAATTCTTGCCTTATGAAGGTTTCCATCCTGCAGTCCGGACAGTACAATTGGCCAATTTGTTTTCGGCTTCTTATTTTCCATCTTCTACTGGGAGTGCAATCGGCACTGACGGTAGCAGCATAATCTCTTTTCTACCTGACCGACTTTCGCAATATAGACCAATTTTCCAACCTTATTTTTCACCAGGAATTTTGTATAATTCTATCAAAGCTGGAATAGCTGTTGATTATCCTGTTTTTCTTACCGACCACAAATTCAACAATACCTCTTCTTTGGGTGTGATCAGGATTACGGGCTCTAGAATGAACGACACTCAAGATATGTATAAAGGCCCCAATAACAGCGGCGAAGCTAAAAATAAACAATACGGAGAATGGACTTTAGGGCGCCCAAGAGTTAAGGATAATTTTGACATGCGCTTGCCGTTTGAATCTTTACTAGATCCAGCAGAAGCTATACTGGGTAAGAATTTAACAACTGGAGAACCAGAGAGTTCATCTTCAATAAGCCTTTGGTTAAGTTATGGACGACTTACAGCCTCGATACGTCAACCTCCTGTTGATCCGAGATATAAAATGGCAATGCATAATTTTATAGCCGAATCTCAAAATCTCTTCTGTGAAAAACAAATTATTAAATCAGATATTAGTGATCTACATCCTGATTTTGGTGTTATGTCGGGCGCCGCTCCTTATTCAATGTATGTTGTATTAAAGAAAGGTCATAAAAATATGACACCGTATAGTAGGCATTCTGCTTTCGGGTATCCCGTGGCGTCTGGATTTACAACAACAAACGCTGCTACAACCAATGCGCAGATACCAATTCCAGGCGCTGAAGCCGGAGGAGTGTCTCCGCTTCCCAAACTTGAGGCACTTTCTGCTAGTTACGCTGCTTTTACTCCACCTTACGAAGATATAGATTTTAAATCCGGTGAGCCTCTTTATAGCGGATCATTAGTTAAGATAAGTTTTTCTCCTAAACATCATGATCCAACGCTAGATAATGCTCGCTTCGACCTTCAGACAATTTTGTCCGGAGCGCAAGTAACTTATGCCAGAAATGGTTTTATCCCCAATGCTGCAGCCGGAATCAGCGCCATGGCAGGAACTTCCAGTATTGATAATGCAATGCAGATTTCTGCTTCACTCAATCTTTTCTCAGTCGTAGAAGACTACCAAAAATCAGCATTACAAACACCCGCCGGTCTTATTGGAGGGGCACCAGATTTAGATCCAGATAAAGCCGGCCGAAAATGGGTTATTGAGCCTAAATGGCAGGTGCCAATATATAATTATAGAGGTTATAAAGAGTTTGCAGATGGCCAAGCTCTTGCTGGTGTTTCCGGTCAAGAAGTTTCGCAAGGTGGTATGATTGTAACAATTCCAACATTCGGAACAGGAACTATGACATTTGGCCAATGGCACCAATATGGAATACCAGGAAATGTCGACGAAACAATAGGTATTGATATTGTTAACGTTCCCGGCGAAAAATCTTTAGCTGACGCAGTAGGACTAAGACAGGGGTGGTATCCATTATCGCGAATTGCTGAAAAGAGAGAAATACGTGAAGCAGTAGTGGCTATACCTTTTAGATTAATCAGGGGCAAGAAAATGTTCTTTAGGTTTGAAAGAGATAGAATTAATAAAGCCTTATATACAGAATTAATTGCAGATCCAGAAGAAAAAAGAAAACAAATCAGAGAAGTCGGCACGGAAGTCGTTGATATGGTTAAAAAAATGGAAAGGTATGTCATACCTCCTCAGTTTGATTTCTTGACTTTCGATGGCAAAAAAGAAAAAGAAGAGGTCAAGCCATTGGCTATGTATATTTTTGAATTCAGACATCAATTAACAGATACTGACTTATCAGATATGTGGCAAAATCTTGTACCGGACTTGGCCTATGACATCCCAGATGTACAAGAATCAGTGGTTAGGATAACACACCCACTGCTTACAGAGGCCATCAAGAAAGCACAAATCAGCGCGTCACCGATCGGATTATCACAAAATCAAGGCGATATAAAAAAGAAACTTGGATTTATTGAACTTCATGAAGATTTGCGCTGGATGGTTTTCAAAGTTAAACAAAAAGCAGCTACAAACTATTATCGTGAATTACGAAAAGACCGCGGCGACATTACTTTACAATTAGAAGAAAACACAAGACGATTTAATGGCAGAACGCGTGAAGAACACGATAATGCCAAACAATTTAAAACAAAAGAAGTTGTCCCATTATATAGTTATAACTGGCCGTATGACTTTTTTACGATGATTGAGTTAGTTAAAATGGACGCGACAATAAGACTTACACCACAAGATGTTGAAGAAACAAAACCAGATGCACTAATTGGAGGCCCCGGCGCGGGCTCTGCAAATCCGGTACAACAAGCACCAGCTGCCGCCGCAGCACCGCCCCCCGCAGCAGCCCCAGCCGCAAGCCCAGAAGGTGGTAATATTCTTGGCTTGGGTGGAATTGACCTCGGCCCCGCTGGAGACATATAGGAATAAAATATGGCATTTCTAGACAAAAAACAAAATGTATACGATATCAAGCTTACTTCGCATGGGAAAAAACTCATTTCACTGGGCAAGTTTGATCCGGTTTACTATGCTTTTTTTGACGATGACGTCATATATGATATGCGCTACACAACAGATGATTTTGTCGAAGATCAAAACACTACAGAAACGCGTATCAAAAGTGATACGCCTACCCTGGGTGCGTTATATAATTTTACTAGAGTTGAAGACAAGGACAGAAAAATCTTTCCAGGAGAAGTCAACAAAGCTTCTGAAGATTCTCCTGATCCAGAAAATCAAGAAGATTCTTTTTTCGAATATGATCATGATAGAGAAGTAGGGATACTTAAAAATTATATTTTACAAGAACCTCTCGGCTCCTCGCAAGTTGGAGTTGAATATGTTCCTTCGTGGGACATAAAGACGTATATTGGAGAAATAAGCAGTTCTGTTAATCAACTTTATTCAAAAAGATTTCCAACGATAAATATACCTCAAATCGAACTAGAGTGTAAATTTATTACAGTTGCCAAACACAGCCCTGTTTTAGAAGAAGATCCTTCGAGCTTGATTGGTATTAATAATGCTTTAAGAATGATTGGCGAAGAAGAAATTTTGGCTTTTGAAGATGGATCTTATTTTGATATAGAAAGGGGGGAGATTCTGCTAGAAATTTCTGAAGAAAATGTTGCCTACGAAGGAGAAAATTTTGAAGCAGAAATATTTTTGGTTGAGGACAAAGGATCACTCTCAGAAGAATGGAGTAGTTTATTTTATCCCCCGGATTTAAATGAGAGAAGTGCGTTTTATGCTTCTTATGTGAATTCTGATGACCGACAGGGGATTAAATATATTATGCCTCCTGCCGAACTTGAGCTATCAAATTTTTTGGATATATCATTTGACGAAGAAATACCAGAAGAAGTTATATGTAATACAAAAGCTATGGAACAATATAAATCTAAAACCATTTTTTCAGATCTCAAAGTTAATTGTCAAAATATAGAGACTTTCGTCGATAAAGAACAGGTGCCTAACATATATTATGAAGAATATGGTGATGACTCAGGAGAGATTTGCTAATGGCTCGTATTAATGAAAAATTTGGTGAATTGGTACCTGATGTTTTTATAGGAAATATTAAAATAGTCAAGTCATATAACTCGATTCAAGAAAGAAAAAACGCCAGAGTAGATTCTAATTTTGCGGATCCTGGCACAGATAATCGATATAAAAATGATTTAAAAGGTCGTATTTCCAGCAAGTCCGGAGGACAGCTTAAGGCTACTGTTCGTCTCTATCTTAAAGAAGTCGTGGGCAATGATTTCAAGACGTTTTGGTTTAGACAAGGTGGAATATATGAATTTCTCAAGATCAGAATTGTACAATCTTTATCTTCCGGTGTTACAAGAGATATAGTCAAAAATTTTACTGAAATATTACCAGGCGGTCATTTAGAAACTGTAGCAAATCAACAATCTGAAGGAGCAGCCTCTAGTCTTTCTTATAAAGACATAAAAGTTAATTCACTTTTACAGCCACTGTTCAAATATAAAACAATCACTGCAAACAACAGTTCTATTTATGACGTACCATTTGAGATAACTTTCAATGTTATAGGAGATGATCCACAACATCTGGCATATCATGCTATATGTTATATCGATTCTCACTCTTCAGATGGGAGAAAAGTACGCAACAAGCTTCAAGCTAGATCATCAGGGCGCCCTTCGTCTGAGTTAATTATTGATTCTGGAAAACTCCAACATATCACAGGCTATTACACTAACGAGACTACTGGAAGACTTCATTTGGGCCCAATGTATTCTTCTGAGGGAAGATTGTATTCCGGAACATCACCAGGAATAGGAAGAAATCAACTTTTAAAATCAAATATGATACCAAATATAAAAGTCAAGGATTATAGAATAATAGACGAATTTGAGAAAATTCCGTTGGATTTTAAAAATTCTGATACTGACCCAGTTCGGCCAAATAAGACGCTGGCTTTGAAATCTAAGATTCAATATAACAAAAAAAATGATGACGTATTTTTTACAAATTTATTTTTAAGCCATAGAAATGATGGGAGCGCTGTGTTTTCTTTTGGGCTAGATATAAACAAGGTATTTGAAAATTATAGCTATCACAATAAGATTATGAAAAATCCTGATAAGTCTATTGCATCATCTTTTATTGATAATTCGTATATAAGAAAAATAAAGGTTATTCGTCGACGAGTTGAGGATGAATTAACTGGTGTCGATCGATTTGGCTTTAAAGCTTTGAAAGAGTTCAGAGGGCCAGATGGATCTTGTGACGACCATGTTGTTGTTGAAACTAAATCCCACCGATTGCGCGAGATTATTAGTAGAAAAATGAAAGCAACACATACAGAGGCCGACACTCTTGAAACGATCGGCGCCATCAAAGTGTCTAACGTATCTGTGGACAATGCTACTAATTTAGTTTATTTTAAATGTTTTGACAAACAATTATCAAAAGTAACAGACGGAATATATCAATATGGTGTCGAAATTGATATTGAAGATAATACAAGGTCTAAATTAGTCTCAACTTATAGATCTTTAGAGAGTGCAAGGTATAAATATGAGAGATATTGTTCTTTGGCGAGAATGATGGGCTACAATCATTATAACAAAAAATACTCCACAGGGTTTATGAATGTTGCAAAGCAATATAGTGCCGAAGAGGGTATCGAGAGTCCTTGGTTAGCGCTATTAAAAGAATTCAATTCGGCAATTAATCTTTTTATGGGTCATCGCGGGGAGATTGACGCAATATTTATGTCCAAATTTATGAGACTGCTTTATTCACTGTCTTGTCCGATATCTTCAGATTCTAGCGAGCCATTCATTGTCTTATCATTAGTCGACAAATTTCTTCGAAGGATAGCAGATATTCTAGGCATTGAAACAAACAGACAGCAAGTCTATAGAAAGAAAACTAGTGGACTATATACAAAAACAGTAGGTGAGACATCTCCTCTTCCAGTTTTTAAATTAGAAAAATATTTTGGTGCATCTTTATCCGGG
>CEUI01041250.1_pt1 | contig 33527 bp, 55 predicted proteins | sample 531411 | NCBI WGS metagenome assembly CEUI01 (sample SAMEA2622841, study PRJEB7988) | marine metagenome | isolation source: saline water (ENVO:00002010), including
AAAAAAAAATTAAAAATCTTGTAAGGGGGTAGCCCACCTATACGTACGCGAGAGGGCCTATTTTTGGCGTTTTTTCGGTTTGTAGTAGTTTGACCCTCTGAAGAGAAAAGCGTTGATTCTAGGGGTATTCTAGGGCCTCTAATGGGCATAATTTCGATGTGCCTATGACCCCCAATTTCAACCCTTGATTTTAGGCCGTTTTTCATCAGTCAAGGTTATACCCTAGCCCTACGTAGTAGGGTTGAGAGGGGTGAAATACAACCCTCATCAGGGCCTTGAATCTAATTCATGGTTGGTACGGTGATTGATAGTCACTTAATCCAATGAGTCAATGAACCCCGTCAAGGGGTGAGGCGAGTCCTTCCCGCCCCTGAAATGGGGACAGTCCACCACACGCAACAACCGAGAACATCAGCGCGTTGAAGTGTGTGGTGCGATGGACGACGACTGATTAGGACGGTTCCCCGTCCCAATGGATGAACCCCTTGAATGAAGTGGATTCAACTCTTGAACTCAATGACTGCCTCGGCATGAATTGGGCGCGATTTAGTGACCTCAACCAATGCTTACGGTTGAGGGTGAATAGGTGGCGAATGGATTTGATGAAGTGGATTCGGTGCGAGCATATTGAACTTAGGTGTAAGTGTGCGATTGAGTGCCTAGGGCAGTAATCAACTAAACCGATTTGTGCCAACGTGTGCAAGTCTGATTCAATTCAAGGTTTGATAGTTGGGAAGCGGACGGGATAGGGCCGTCATCTAGTCAGTCGGCGCAGACTCAACGAGGTGTGGGATAGTAGCCCCACACCTCAATTATTCGATTGTTCGCCGCCATGATAGCGGGGAAGCAATTGGACGATGTAGGGATTGACAACCCTCACACATCAGCGACCTCAACTATGACGCACCTAAGCGGGTGACGAGTTGGGCCGGTGTAATTCATGGGCTTAACGGGGTGATTAGCCACACCCCCTTGAATTGACCGTTATTGGTTGGTTGGCAACGTGCCAACATTACAACCAATCACCTCACCTAGTGGACTCGCTGAATCAATCGTTCAACCGTCCTTCAATCGTCTTACGTTCTCCGGCACTCAATCGGTGCCGGTGCCACTTCGCTATACACCCATTAGTCCGAGGACGTGGGGACAAGTCGAAGCCTCCGCAATTTAGCCCCCCCGAGTGAATAATAACAGGGACAAGGGCGGCCTTCCGGCGCAGATTATCGCGCCTTCGTAGTGGCATAATTCACTGTGGTTCCACCACACCATTGACCTCCTAGCACCCATAAGCCTAGGAGTGACCGACATAATCCTCAAGGGCGTTTTCGGATGCCCTTGGGGATTACACGAACTCACGAATCAGCCTCCCCGTGGCGAGTTTGGATAACCAACCGATGATTCAACAGGTGATAACATGAAACGAATGACCAACCACGCAACCGACCAACGGAAGTACGGTGAATCCGAACTTGACATCGACCCCGACTTGAACACGAAGGCAAGTGCCTATGTGTCAATCCACAAGCGGAGTTATGCGGGCAACGTGCGAAGCCGTCAAGGTGGCTATCGAACACGACGAATTATCAAGTCGTCATCATGGCAACAACTCGCCATGAATCAGGAACACCACCGACAATTGACCGAGCGAGCCGAGAAGCAAGAACGCAAGAAGGCGAGTAAGAACAAGGCACGACGCAACAAGCGAAGGGGGAAGAAATGGTGAACACGACAACCAACCAACCAACCAACCACAACCACACTACCACCCAACCGATGAAGGAGGAATGGAGATGACAGGAAGAGGGGCAATGAACAGAACCAAGAGAGAGTGGAAAGCGAGAAAAAAGCGACAAAAAGAGAAAAAGCGCCAAAAAGAGGTAGAGTGGGAAATCCAAGAAACAGAGAGAACCTGCGACCTCATAGAGAAAATCATCCTACCAGATGGTAGAGAAGCCTCACTATGGTCGCCACCTCGACAGATGGAAAAAATCATTCTTGCAGATGAATACGGTAGAATCCCAAATCTAAACGGAGAGAATTGGTGGGAAGCAACAGAGATTCAAAACGAACGCACGGCACTACGAAGAGAAAATGTAGAGTTGATTGCGGGATTGATGGTATCTTGTATCTTAGACCGACAAACTTTATTGCCAACAGACATCTATGTGGCCTATGCAGATGAAAAGTGCGAACAACCTTTGACAAATGAAATCGACTTCATCCGATACTTCGGGTTCCAAATGCACGGGCCTTGGATGAAAGAGGTGATTGAATGAAATACAAACGAACATTGCGACGAAGACTGCGACACATGGTGGATGACCTACGACGAAAGATCTACGGGTTGCCCCCAGCACCAAAAGAGAACAATCTCACAGTGATCGGGTATATCCGCCCGAATCACCTACAAACATTCCCACAAAAAATGGAAAGTCAAAAGGAGGTGAGAGAAAATGACGACTGAAGCAATAACAAACCCAGCACGACTGCTAACAGATGGTGAAGAATGGGAGAAGCGATTCATGCAAATGTTCGCAGACCGAATAATCCTATGGACACCAACAACAGATCTTTGGGCAGACACAACGATTCGTGAAAAGAACCCCCACTTCTATTGAACTGTGTCAAGACGCGGAGAGGGCGAGTCAATACGTTGGCCCCTCCCGCAATGTCCCAACACAGAGGACACACGAGAGTGATAAAATGGAAAATGGAATGATAATGGTGATTGTCGGCATGTTGTCCGTAGGCTTCGGCTTCGGATGGATGTTGGCTCTACATCAAGAAGTGAGCAAACTGCGATCGCAGTTCAGAGCGGTGTTGGTAGCCCTAGCACCCGCAGAGAACTGTCATCCGCAAACAGTGGAAACGCCTGAAGCCGTAGCAAATGCGCTAAAATACCCGAAACCGTTTTGGTGGTGGGTCAAAGAGCATGGTGCCGCAAAGGTATTGCAACGAATGTGGTCAAACATGAATGCTGAAAACCCTGACAAAGCATGGTGGGACATGTATGAACATGAAATGATGCAAGACTCGGTTCCGGGGAAGATCAAGGAATGGGTGTCGTGGCTCTATATGTTCAAGATGCGACCAAGCCTTGCGGGTTCACAAGACCCGATGTTCATGCCTGACGGCTTTGGGCCTGAACTCATTGACATGGTAAAGTGGGTCGAAGACAACTACCCAAAAACGTGTGCAATCGAAGAGTGTGAAGAAACTGACTTGGTTGCCAACTACGGATGTTGCGAAACTCATGCAGATGAGTATGGCGCATACGAGAGTTGAAACGGCCCCGATTGTGAGTGCAGGGGGGTCAAACCCCCTGCCTCCGACGGGAATGCCGAAAAGGCAAGGAGGGATGCACCAACATGGCTAAGTTGAAGATTGTGCTATCAAATAACCGATGGATATATTGGGAATATGAAGAAGCATGAAAATGCCAATACCCCAGAGCGGGTCGGGAGGCCGTCATTACCTCCCGGCCCCAATTGGGGGCCGCCCCGACTACAAAGTAGCGGGAAAGCGGTAGCGACCGAAAGGTCAAAACTGTTAGGTGGAATCAGACAGTCACCGAATCACACGGTTCGGTGTAGGTTCTATTGCCTCGCAAGAGGAATTACCGAAAACAATCCGGTAGGTGCTTAGGTCGAACGAATGCAAGGGTTCCGATCAAATACGGATCGAGAGTCAATGACAAGACAAACTGCTCAAGCCGCAGACAAACCCCGCATAGCACCACTAGTCAAAGAGACTGCCAGAGTTCGTCAGAGGTTCATTCGATGATGCTGACAGTAATGAGAGCAGATCTGCTACGAGGTAGCAAGACAACGGAAACTGAAAAGTTGAAAGGAAAGGAGGTATTACAGAGTCCGACCGCCCTAGAAAAACAATGAGGCCATTAGTAAAGGGCAAGCCTCGCTCTGACATAGAATTGAACCGACACTGTGTGATGACTGCAAGAGAATTATAGTATCATTGCAGTCAAAATCGCATATCTTGGGATTCATCACCCACGCAATCTTTAGGGATTGGTATGGACTCGGAATTGCTTATGACGGCGCGAGGGCAGAGATGTCAGCGTGAAAAACGAGTAGACGTGCTTGGTGAGCGCATTGGCAACAAGGGACTTCGGTCTGTTGTCACGCTACACCTTGTGCAGAACCTCGCCAGAGGAAGGACATAGTATGCGTCACACAATCCGCAGAATATCGCGGGCGTCAAAATGGATTAACAACCCATGTGTGTAGATGAAACGTGTAAACAGGAGGAATCGTTATGAACTTCAACAAGATTTTCATGGCTTTCGTATTTGTTGCAATGCTTTCGGGCGGAGTAACAGATGCTACTGAAACACACTTCGGTGCAGACCACGTTGTCAGCATCGAGGAGACTGTCTTTGACAGTGAAATGAACGACGACATTGCCTACAAGTTACTGCCCAGCAGTAGTAGTGCAAGCCGACGCGCAAACCGTCGAGCAACTAGCCTTCACCGGCAAAGACTCGACAAGAAGCGCTCTCGGTGGTCAACCCTGTCCTTCAAGGACAAATGGGAACGTGTGACACAGGCGGTGCGCGATAAAATTACCCTATCGCACATCAAACACCTGCGTTCACTCGCGGTAAAGGCCAAGCGCCAAAACCGCATCCTACAGGGTGGGTTGACCCGCATTGCAGTCATCGGTGCAATTGGAGGGGCAACTCTCCTCTTAGGGTCTTTCACGGACCTGACCGTACAGATGCTACTTTCTACCATCGGCTTCGGTTTGGTGGTTGGTGCAGTCAGAGATGGTTCTGAATATGTCGAGATCCGCAAGGGTCTTGTGGCAGACAAGGAACAAGTCACTGACATCGCGGCAGAACAGGCAAAGGTGGACAAGGTTCGCAACTTCAAAGCGGCTAAGTTTGCTAAGAATGTTGAGAATGTAATGACGCAGTTGAATGCGGCCAAAGCACAGACGATGGCCGCTAAGATTGCGCTTCAGGATGCAGAGAATCGCCTCCAACATTCAGACGAAAGTCGTCGCCCTTCAGGTAAAACGATGCTTGCTCTTCACGAGCGCATCGAAACTGCTCAGAAGAACGAGCAGAAACTTGTGGGCGAAATCAACATGCTTCTCGATACGTCAACGGCGGTCGAGGCTATGTCGAAGGTGAAGGCGGATTCATACCAAAAGGTCACTGATTTATTCGTCACAAACCCTACGAAGCAAACATGCTCGTTTGAGATTGAATGCAAGTTCCCCAATGACGGCGCAATGAGTTATTCAGCAACAATGGAAAGTATAGTTCTGCACATCAAGAGCGGCTTCCGTGCTGAAGGGATTTCTCAAAACGCCTATTCGGGTGATTACTCCGCAACCGACCAAAGTGCAATCGTGGTGAGCGTAGACAGTAGTTTAGATTCTGTCGTGGACTCGGATCCCTCGCACGATGAAATGCACATGGAAGAAAACGGATATGTGTTCTGTGTTGAGATCAAGACCCCTGTATGGACGATTGAGAGAGCGACAAAGCGTATTCCCATTCTGATGGATGCGCTGAAATCGTTCCGAATCCCCGGTGGAACGGCTGGCCCTGAAGAGGGTGGGCGCGGATTCATTGACATTCAGTGCGGTCAACACATCCACTTCGGCATTACAAAGTACGGACATCAGGGTGACATGCGACGGTTCATCAGTCGCATCGAAAACAAGTTCTACAATGGCGAAGACCTAAACGCAGATGAAACATTCTGGGTCAATTGGATGAACGCCATTGTTTGTAATTACGCAGGTATGCAAGAGCAAATTGACATGCTCATGCACTACTCTCGTCGTTCAGGAAACTGTTACTACAGTAACCCCGTTGGAAACTACGCACGTAGAATTGAGCAGTCATACGCTCTGTCCAAGTTGGCAGGTGCGATGCAGATTGACTTCGCCATCAATGAAGATGGTGAGATTGATTCGCAAGTCTGGAAAGACATGTGGCTGGATTTCATCAACTGCTACTGTGCGCATGGGCGAGACCACTACCTCCCTTCCTACACGCAGACATGGGAAGAATGGGATCCCGAAGATCAAGATGTCCCTGATGTCCTATATCGTGCGCTGAACGAAGCAAAACACGGCGCGGCGCGACACTTAATTGATATGATTGCGTCAGAGCGTGGTGCAGGTGACGGTGGCTCATACCCTAACGTCAACATGGGTGCAATAACCAAACACGGCACTGTCGAGTTCCGCCAACAAGGTGGGTTGCTCAATTCAGATGCAATGTTGGCATGGCTTTACTTCTTGCATAGCCTTGTTGCACTCTCGATGGGCGGAATGCGATTCAATTTGAAGCCCGGCCAAGACCGGGATGAACAAATCGCAACACTTGTGGAGATGAGTCATCACTCTGTGGTACGAAGTCGTGCGTCAACTGCGAAAGCAGATGACTTGTTCCAGCACCTCGGATTGGTCGAAGATGGAGTAATCCCTCCCGGCTGGTCTGACTTCATCAGAAACAGTAATCCTCTGATGAGTGACCACAACAAACACCGTGATTTCAAAGCGGTTGCGTTGGGTGCTGGCGTGGTTTCGCTGATTGCCACACTGTCCCCCTTAATGCTCTTAGTGAGCGCAGTTGTCTTACTGATAAACTGTGGGATTGGTGGTTTGGTCAAGATGTATCGCAACAAGAACCTCACTCGTCGTGAGGCATTCGGTCTGCGAAAGATTCTGACCAGCGAACTAGGCAGTCGTGGAAAGCAATCCATCGGGGTAGCAATGTTTGATGAGGGCCGTGGCCGAGTTCGCAAAGCCGCTCGCCCTCGTGACGAATCTGATTCGGGTTGGACAAAGACTCGTAGTAGTTGGGGAACCGGCTATGCAACAGGTTGGTCACGCTACGAAAGTGGCTCAGACATGCCTACTGTGGCAGGGCCTCTGCTAGTTGAAGCATTGGCTGGTTCACGGGATCACAGAGATTACACGGCAGACGCATGGATGGTACATACCCGCTATGCGACAAACGGTGCAATCAACGAGCGTAACGCACATCCCATGCGAGCAGACAACATCACACTGATGCACAATGGAGTGGTAGAAGACCGCCACCTTCGCAAGTTCGGTGAAGATGAAGGCTGGTGGGATGGCGACACACGATTGGCGAAAGACTTCGTTGGTAATGAAACAGACACCTTCGCAATTGCGGCGGCGTTGAATTATGCCGAGAAATCTGACAACGATGGTGTTCATCTGATGTCTCAAATGGTCGACGGCTCAATGCGTATTGCATGGGTTGACGAGCGTGAGAAATTGGCTGACAACATCAGTCCTCGCATCCACCTATGGTCAAACACCCAAGACCTATGGTTTGGCGAGACAGTCAATGGCAATGTCGTGTGGGCGTCAGAAAAGGGTATCTTGTTGGATGCCTTTGGTGATTACTATACTGAAGAGGACGGACGTGGTAAGAGTCATCATGGCTCATGCCTCAAATCCAACTCGGTGTTCCCCGCTCAAATTGGGGCGCACTATGTGATTGACTACGACTTCGGTCTAATCAATCTCGGTCAGTGTGGTGTCATTGCCAAGCATGACGCAGATGCGTGGAAGAAGGGTAAGAGCAACAAGACCAAGAAGACTGCCTCCCAGAACACCAAGGGAGAAGTCATGGTCACTGAGACAAAGGGCGGGGTAACAACCATCAAACCCCTGTCCCAAGTCGAGGCTTGTTCGTCACCCGCCAAGGACTGTGGCCCCTGTGAAGATGTCGAGCAGAAGTGGATTGATGAAGATTCCACTGACGCTGGCGTCTATGTGTGGGACATGGACACTCAAACCTTGCAGAAGGAACCTGTCTGCCCTTGCGGGCTTCAGGAGAGTGCCTGTGTCACTAACTGCCCTGCACTGTTGGAAACGGCAGATGCAGATGCACAGGCGTTCATGGACTTGGGTCTCGCAGAGGCCGCCGTTGACTTCGGTGATGAAGATTGGGACTGTGTAGATTGCCTCGCAGGTGACTGCGTGTGCGATAATAGCATCGTTCAACAGGTAGTTGCCGCAGAGGTGGCCGACGACGAGGCAGACATGGAACAGAACTTCCTAGAGTGGGTCACAGACAACGTGAATGAAGTAGATTACTCCGCCCTCAGCCCTGATGAGCGAGCAATCTACAACGCCTTCATGGAAAACGAAACCCATTCAGGTTGAGTAATCTCTGAAACGGAACACAAGATAACACACACATCCCTCAAGGGCGAGAAATTGCCCTTGGGGGTTGTCCGTGCTGGGGAGGGGTCAAACCCTCCTCGGCACACCTTCATAAATCCCCGATTGAGGGGAGTGAAAGGTGAATGGAAATGAGTGGAAGCATAGACCCTACTCGATTCTGGGCGGTAAAACGCTTGGAAGAGGAGGTGACAAAGCAACTGAACAACCGAGGTTGGTATGCAACCCTTCGATATTTCAAGAAATTGGGATTTGACGAGGGTGGCAACCGACTTGTGGTGGACTTCATCACGGCGGCCCGATGTATCGAAATCGAAACAAAGGCCGGACGGGAACTTTCAGATGAGGATTGGGTGCAGACCTGCATAGATCTTCAGAGAGAAGCCCGCGCTTATCTGCTTAGTGCGTAAGCAGAAATACCGGCATTAACGGCAGAGGGGGTTCCGATCCCCTCTGTCGGCCATCATTCTCATCGGTTTAGAGAGTGGGCGTGTCCCGCTCTCGGCCACAGTGAATAGAACGACCCCATTGAACCCCCCTAAGTCCACAGGACGTAAAGCATGAGTCGGAAGGTATGTCGCGCCTCCATAAAAATGTTATATTTCACACTCAAAATATCACAAAAAAAAAAGAAAGAAAAAACAAAGAAAAAATAACAAACAAAAAAGTTACAAAAGATCTTCAAAAAATTACAAACAAAAAGTAAAGAAAAACCAAAGAAAAATTACACAAGAGATTCCTCGATAATCACGACCAGAGATTCTTCAGAGATTCCAGATGCCCGACTGTGCAACTCGACACCGATTCTCAAAAGTCTGCCTGTGAATCGGCGCTTGCCATCGACTCGACCACGCGCAGAATCCACGAACGCATCGAACGATGAGCGGTCAGCACCAACTCGCAAATCACGCATGATTCGGATTCCGAGGGGTTCAAATCTCTGATTGACGAGCAAGGCACGAACGCCACCTGTGGGTAGCACCTGCAATCCCTCGCGTCCACGCTGAAGGTGACGAATCACCTCGTCGTTGAATCGAGTATCGGTCAGGTCGATGTAGGGCATCCTGTCCCACCATATTCCCCATCGTCGGCATCGTGCGTATAGTCGGTTGCGTGTTCTCGCGTCCATAATGGTGTATGGGGGTTACGACCTTATAAGGATGTCGATTTCGTTGAAATCGGGCTGGTGGCAAGATCTTTGTCCAGATCTTTTGGTCAAAATCAGGCCAAATCAACAGGTTTATATGGTCGAAGCCCCTATACACATGGGCGGGTATTATAACCCGTCCCAATTATAGTCGGCGTAATGGGGTTTGACATGGGGGTGCTACCATATATACTTGTCGCCTCCCTGAACACCCTAATCGAAAGATCTCCAAGAACGGGCAACTGCGGCGGTGTAGTTTTTACACCGTGTAGAAACAGGCTCGCAGTCATGCGTTTTGGGGATTTTTGGGGTGCATTCTGCTTCCCATCTAGCCTCGGCGCGAAAGGTGATTGAGCAATCCCCAAATCGTGAAACTGCGCGGCCACAAAAATGAGGGGTCGTGTGAGAGGGTAGGGTTTTTCGTGGTTTTATTGGTGCATTAGGTGTAGAATGTGAACCACCCCTTGAAATAACACCAAGTGTATTTTTTACACCACTTTCTGCTGATTCGACCGCTCTACGCGAGAGGACAGAATGTTATTTTTGCGAGATCTTTTCGCACACAGAAGCCTTTATATCCTATGACCCCTATACGAAATTAGGCGCGGAGGGACGCGCCGGAATGTGATAATATGGTATCGAACAGAATGAAGCAGGTCATCGTGCGAACGATTGCTACTCTTCGACCCAACGTGTTCTACACGGCGGGTGACGTGATTCATCACGCGAAGAAGATAGACACACGCGCGAGTAACCTGCATGGAAATGCAGTATCGCGCTACATGGTAGCGTTGAGAAATGAAGGATTGGTGGAGATGCACCGAGTTGGCGTTGAAGATGACGCCGGTAAGACCACGCATCAGCGAACATGGACGGTGGTTGAATGATAGAAATTAAGGATTTTGATAAGGAATTGATGTGTTGTGGCAAGCGATTGGAATTGATGCGCTACGCTGGCATTTGGGCATTGGGTTGTTACGATTGCCGAGTTTGGAGAAAGCATAATGGTCAAGACACGCCTATATTCATCATTAGCGACATATACGAAATAGGGAGTAATTGAGATGTATCAAATGTCAACGATTTCATACGACGCAAGATGGCGTAAGTCATCACGCAGATGGTGTGATTGCGGAACGGTTGTCCGATTTCCCGATTATTGGTGTATCGGATGCGAAAAAGAGGTGATTGAAAATGAAGAATAAGAATGTAGTAATTAGGATGCCCGAATGGGCTTGGGAGTTGATGACAGAAACGCTCTGGATGGATTCAGAGTCAGGAATGTTCGATTGTGATTTGCGCGAAGATTTGAAAACCGCGCTTGAAACTTACGAATACTTGTATGAGGAGGATGTTGAAGATGAGTATTGAATTGACATTGGAAGGTGTGAAAGATGCGATTGAACGGCATCTGAAAGAGCATGGATATGAAATGCAGAAAATGGAAGAAGAGTCAATGGTAGATTTCTCAAAAGTTGGGATAACAAGCCTGTTCAATGTGTTTGGTGATGACGAATTGATTCTGTATGGAATCTTGCCTTTGATTTGCGAATTGACAGGTCAAGACCATCCCGATTCTGATGAGGAAAGACGATTGTCGGGGTGGCTTGGATGAGTAGCGTAGAGTGTTGTGGCTCATATTCGATGAATTGGACGAAGATCTTTTTGACAGATGACGATACGGACTTCGTGCGATTCCTTGAGTGCTATTCGTGTGGCGACAGGAGTGCCAACGGAGTAATGACCGATAGCAAAGAATCCTTCGTGTATCTTGCACACAAAGACCACCCCATCGAAATGCGTGGAGATGCGGGCGAAAGAGTCAAGGTATCAGGATTCGTTGAAATGACCGACAAAGAAATCATAGAGTGGGGATTGAACAGAGTTGCCTCGCTATGGAGAGAGCATTTAGCAGAAGAACATGGTGTGGTAGTCCCCGAAGAAATTAGAAGGGACAGAGTTCATTGGCGTGAATATCGGGAGGCACTCGATCAAAATTGTCAAAATGAAAATCAGCCTATTCCTGAAAGACCTGAAGCCTATGCGCCTCTAACATTTGATGAGGCATTGGATATTTGCATGAATGGTGGGTGTGTTTGGGCTATGGATTATTCGGATGATGGGGATTGCCCCGATTACCCTGTCGAATGCCCCGATGAGTGTGCTGACATTGAAGGGGATAATCTCGGTGAGCGCGTAACATGGTTGGAAGATGCACGGCATCCCGACACCGTTGAATGGGACAGGACTCATTGGCGAGAATTGAACAGTTTAGAAGCGGCATGGGTTAGACTTCAGCGTGGTATCGCAGTTATAGCACCCACCGAAGGAGAGTGGGAACTATGAGATCTTCCGGCATGTTTATAGGGTCTGAAAATGAGGTGTTAGCATGAGCGATTTTAGTTGGCGACATGAGAGGCGACGGTGGTTCCAACGTGACCACCCTACGCAGAGAAGAGGAGTAGAGCATTATCACGAAGAGTATGGTTATCGGATTCAGCACCGAGGACATAGAGCCTCGCATACATGGTATGTGGTGTTCAATGAACATGGAGAGTTTGTTCTTGACCCCACCCACTCAAGATTTTGGGTAATGGATTTGGAAGATGTGCAATTCACATTGTCAAAACGAGAATGGGATTTGATGATGAGCGAAATGGAAAATGATGTGCCTACGGTGGAACATGAATATGATAGTGATGCTGTTACCCTAAGTTTTGAAGAGTTTATGAGTAATCTACCTCACTTCATACGGGGGCAGAATAATGAAGATGAGGTATGGTATGAACGAAGTTTGGGGGATGAAGAATGACCGCATATATGCAACCTTCGCAGACCGTTGAATGGTCAACACCTCAAGAGTTTGTGGATGGATTGAGTGAAATCTACGGCCCCTTCACGCTCGACGTGGCGGCATCCGATTGGAACCACAAATGCGAAGAATACTTCACCATGAAAGAGGATGGACTTCAGCAAGATTGGAAAGCCGACAATGTTTGGTGCAACCCTCCCTACGGACATTCCGTAGGCGCGTGGGTTCACAAAGCGAGCAAAGAGTTGGCCGCAGGTAACTGCAAGCGCGTGGTTATGTTGCTCAAATCGACTACCGATGTTCGGTGGTTCCATGATGTAGCATATCCCAAAGCAACCACGATTGGATTCGTCAAAGGTCGATTGACTTTCGGTGGTCGAGGCCCTGCGCCTTTCGCCTCCGTGATTTTGGTTTTCGATAACGAGAGAGGCGACCAACCTTCGTGCGTCCAAGTGGACAGGCAAGGCAAGGTGATTTCGTGATTTGGTTTTGGGTTATGCTTTTGAAAGCACTATTTGGAGAGGTTAAGATTGATTGAAGAATTACGAGTAGCGAGATGTTGGGATTGTAACGTCACCATGCGTGAGCGTTACGCCCACTCTCTCGACAATAAATGTCCCACCTGTGGATCAACGAAGATCTTCGGGTTTTCAGTTTGGGTGGTCACACGAGGTGGGCATACGACAGGTTTATAGGGTCGTAAATAGAGGAGATATTATGGAAAAAGATAAGCAAATGATTAGACACGCACTGTATGACATTCACGAATACGCAGATTTGATTCGTGGGAGAATGCAAGCGTTAGATGTTCAGTCAGAAACACTAAGATATGTGAATGAGTTATCACAATTGATTTTGAAGAGAGTAGAACAAATAAAGGAGGAGATAGAATGAGTAGAATGGAACAAGGAGATTATGACGATTGGCGAGGTCGTGACGACTATGATGAGAAACTCCACAAGTGTTGGAGTTGTGATACATGGTTCGATATTGGTTACGATTTCGTATGGGTCACAAAGTTAGACGATTACGTGTGCGAGTCGTGCGCGTATGAGTATGAATTAGATGAGGAAGGTGATGATGAATGAGTAAGAGGCTTGCGAAACACTCGTTGACATTTTTGCGCGAACTCATCGAGCATGAGCGCAGAACATTTGGTGATTACGACCACCTGTATTTCGGGGTCAAAGATCTCGTAGCATATTTGGAAGGTGAATTGGAATGTTAGAAATTGGAGGTAATTGAGATGGAAGAAGAAGAATTGATTTGGCAGATGAGCAGGATTTACTCAACTATTGAGAGTTTGGTAGAGAAAGGATTGATTGAGTTTGAAGAAGTATGCGGCAGACCTGCCGTGAGAATCACAATCGAAAATCTGCAATATCTTGAGTTGCTCAAAGATGGTAAAGCGTATTTGATGCTTGAGGATGATAGTACATGGGTCTGGGATGGATTCATTATGGAGGGATGAAAATGTGCGAGGAAGAGAAGAGTGAATGGCGTTGGCAAGGTAAAGAAACGTGGAAGGTATCTTCTACTGACCGAATCGTGCATCACTATGGTCGAGACATCAGAAATGTTCGGGCGTCGTTTTGGCGAGCGTATAGATTCGCCCGCTACCACAACGCACCCATACTGCGTTCGTTGTATATCGCATGGGGGTTGAGAAATGAGTGAACGGCTTCAACCTTGGCAAGATTTGTGCTACTACTGTGAGAGCGGGGATCTTTTGACACTTGAAAATTATGATATTGATTTGACCGATGGGACAATCGAGATTGACGGTGATGCCCTCACAATCACAATGGACGAAAGAATAGAGTGTGATGTGTGCGGCCGATCGAAAGAGGTCATCGTGTATGCGCGAATCCACACATGGGAGGTGCATGACGAATGAAGATTTACTACATGATTTACTCATACGAATTGATACCCGAAGTGTATCTTTTCAGTCAGAAAGAGGACTTAATGCACGAGTGGATTGATGCTTGCTTGAAAGATGGCAAATATACTTCCGATGAAGCGGCAAAGAGTTTCAAGGACGGATGGGCCGAATGGCACGACGTTGAATTGAGGTGGGGTGTAGAAAATGTATGAGATCTGCACCCTCCGACACGTTTATAGGGTCGAAAAACTAGGATATAATAACCGAGAGGTGAAAAAATGAGCAAAAATGGAACAGAAATTAGGGCGTTCACGCGCCAAATAGCAGAAGAAGGGAGAGTCGAGTATTCAATCGGCCAATGGTATCACGCAGAGAAGGAGTTGCAGAAATTAGGGCGACATTACCCTAACAACGAACGACTACAACCTGAAGGTTACGATAGGACACAGAACACATTCTCGGTTGTTAACCCCAAAACAGGTGAGTTTGAGATGACACTTCAGGAATACCTGAATGCACAGGCCGAGAGGACTGTTCAGTGGTCGTCACACTATGACCGAGAAACAGGTAAATACACGTATTGGGATAAGCACAATGGATGGTCTAAAGCATTGACTCATGTTCTAAGCCTTCGCCAATCTATTGCGATTGTTGTTGCTTGCCGTGAGGCATACCCCTTCGTGAATTGGCTAACACTTTCGTCAAAGCCCCACACACGCGGTCAGCGCAGATATGCCGCCGCTAAGGAGAAGTGGGACAATCAACAGTGGTCAGGTGTCGCATACTACAAGCGCACACAACAGATTGCGGTTGGTGGCCTAAACAGTAAGGTGTATGATTCATGGCTCAACGATGAGCATTGGGCTTTGCTTCAAGGGGCCGCAGATTCGACAAATCTCGATGTATTACAGGAGAGAGTGAAGAAACAAACAGAGCAATTGAATCGTTATGAGGAGAAGATTGCCAAGGTTGAGGCCAATTTCAACGACGAAAAGTGGCTTGCCGAGTTTATCGCCAAAGAGAAGAAAAACCGAATAAGTTACGACATTTCATCACGCGATGACTATGCACAACGGATCGAGGCCAATAATGCAAATATCGAACAGATTTTGGAAAATGGTTTGGTCGAAGAAAATGATGTCATCATTGGTATCATGGGTGGCCTTGTAGAATTGCGCCCCCTAATCAACCCTAAACCTGAAGAGGAGATTGTCGCTTGAGGAGGATGAGATATGAGTAAGAAGAAACGTAAGGTGCAGAAGCGCACTGATAATTTCAAGAAGGCTAAGAGGAAAAAGACTGTGGAGGTGATTGATGGAGTGGAGACTGATGTAATCACCTACAATCAGTATGACGACTTCGTTGAAGATCTTCACCAATCAGCCCGCAAGAAGGATTCAGAATGCGACGTTCACATCTACCTTCAACGTAAGAAGAAGGGACAGTGGGATGTGTCGGAAGTGTGGGATGGTATTCACACCGGAAGGCACGTCGCAGGTGTCAAATCGTGGAAGGCCGCATACTACTTCGCAAATGCGTGGGCGCAAGACATTTGTCAATCACAGTGGATCGACTTTGTTCAGATTGTGCCTCCCGCATGGTTGGCTATCAAAAACAAGTGGCTACGCACGACTATGGATGACATCTATGTTGTCACGAGCGACAGTGATTTGATGTTGAAATATGCCGAAGCAAAACATGGAAGCGCAAAAAAGCGACTCACTGTGGCCGAAGTAACCCGATTGATGAAGAAGAAGGACCGACAGGAAGATCTTGGATTCTTGAATGGGGCGAGGATAATTCACGGTGAGAAAGTGCGAACAAACAAGAATTGGCCCCAAATCGGAAAGAAGGCTAGGGCCAAAGGAAAACAGACAAAGTGGTTCATTAACCAAAGTGTCGAGGAGGTATTATTCTGACCAATAAATGTGTCTCAATAACCTTTATGTGAATCAAAAACAGAAGGATAGATATGGGACGAATGGTGACAGAAATGGTATGGAAAATAGACGAGTGGCGAACCTACTTCGATGAGAATTGGGAAGCAATCACAGGTTATGTGTTTGCAGGTGTCTCAATTCTCATGGGGGTAGTGTTCATACTCTTGAGTATAGAATAGGAGAAATAAATATGGAAATGTATGGAGAAGATGGTTCAGTCGAAATCGGTTCAACGGTTTTGCTGGACTTCAAAGAAAATGAAACGTTGATCGAAATGGGTGTCAGTAAGTTTTTGAGGCGACTTTACCCTACGTGTCACGCACGTAAGTTGGTTGTTTGGAGAATTAACAAATCAGTATCAGCAATTTGGTCGATGACAGGTAGTATGGCTTACCCCGCCAATGAAAATGCTTACCGAGTGATGATAGAACAGGCTCACGCCACTAACGCGCAAGCCCCTCCTCCCATCCCTTGTGGCGCAGTCATGTTGATTAACAACGTAGAGCGGGCTATTGTCGAAGAACAAGCCTACAAGGTGATAAAACACGCAGTTGGTGATTTATTGACAGGTCGTTCAGGATTAGATATTGCTATGCTTGATATGGGGGCTATTCAATGAATATAAACCCTACACATGAAAATTGCCGAAAAAAAATCGGGCAGGTGGTAGCATGATTAAGAAGCGAAAGTGGTCTAAGAGATCTCTCAACGAGTCAGATTTTGAGCGAATGCTTGAGATGTTATGGAAAGAACAAGTTGTGCCTGAATGGGATGAGGTAAAGGATGCAATTAGATGGTGGTATGACCCTTACGAAGACCACGGTATTACCTATGAATTGACCAACAAATCTGTTCGGATGCGATTGGGTATGAGTGTCAGTCAATGGGACAGGTTCATGTATTACATTCTATCAGGAGGTGCTATGCTTGAGTGAAGATAGTAGTGCCGCAGGTATCATCAACGACGTGTTGTATGCGTTTGTCAAGGGGTGGATAAAGCCCGCAAATCTTGACGAGTGTAACATATTGGTGGATCGAATGCAACAATTCATGGATGAGTATATGTCAGTGGATGAAGATGAGCGTTGGGAGAACCCCGATTGGATTTACTACGAAGAGAAGGTGTTCTGAATGGGGACTCACGGTAAAATGAACCGGCCCCGTATCGAGAAGGCCATTGAGTTTGGTATTCTCGACTATTGGATTTCAGCAAAGGATGTGGCGTGGGCAATCAACAATGAATACACGGTTGCTGACGACAAACACTTTGACAAGAGGACAGGTAAGACACACTACCGAAAGCGAGGTCGCAAAAATGTATGGATGACCACTATGATGGCCGCACGTATTTTGACCGAGTTTGTGAATAGCGGTTTGTTAGAATGCAAACGCCAATATGCTGGTTCTGTGAGCCTTTATCGTAAGGTTGATAAGTCAGCAGAACACGTAAATATGGAGGAAAAAGTATGAGACAGAAAAAGTTGAAGCGAGCAGTTGCTCACATATTGAAAGACAGTAAAGAGCAAGGAGAATTAGGGCTTACAGTGGGTCAAATCCGTGACCGCCTAATGAACGGTGGATTCAAACACCTACCTTCGGGTAGGCAATTGGGTGGCATCCTCAAAGGGACTGATGGATTTTACGCAAGCGATAAGATCTGCTTCTACGACAAGGACTTGAACGGTTCAGTCACCTTGAATCTATGGACTATTGATTGGATGGAGGCTCAAACATGGATGTGAAAGTGTCAAACCATGAAGGGTTCAGGAAGAAGGTAGCCAATGTTGCCGCACGAGTTGTGAACCTGTTGAATCTGAAGAACGCGCAGTATGGAGACAGTGTGTTTCAACCTGTGCGTATCTTCAGTAAAGCAGACTCGCAACAGGGACTACGCGTTCGTATTGATGACAAACTCTCGCGCCTTGCGCGGGGTAACGACTCGATCGAAAGTGACATTGACATCGTGGAAGATTTAATCGGCTATCTGATTCTGCTTCGCATCAGTATGGATGAGGTGGAAGAGTGACCGAAGAAATGTGCCATGTTTGTGGCGAAAACATTCCCGATAGAGTTAGGTGTGTGCCTTGCTTTGGGCCTTTGGTGGGTCAAGAACACATGTATGACGAGAACGGAAAGAAGGTGGTCCCTTGACTGTGCAAATATCAAAGAATAAACTCAAGGTGGTGGAGATCTACCCCTACACGCGCAGTAGTATCAAAGGGGTTCGCGCCGTTCTGAAGCAACCCTCAATCGTGTTCAAGCATGGTTCAGATACTTACTACATGACAGGGAAGCGATTGCTATGGTCATTCTATGACAGGGTGATTGGCCCCGACTACTCACGCAAAGACATACTCGATGCCCTCTACTGTGGCCCCCTTGAGGATTTCAAGGAAGGGTTGCAGAGTGAGATTCAGAAAATGAAAGACGAGGACATTGTGTTTCACTTCTGTAACAGGGAAGAGTTTCAAAATGAATACGGAATCAACCCTATGTCTGATGCTTCACATACTGTAAACGAAGGCATTGTGAAATCTGTATCAGTCCCTTCCGAAGAGGAGTTACTGCTTCACGTTCTGAATACTATGAAGGACTACGATGTCCCCATGAATTACGATGGGGTATCAGGTAAGGTAAACCATAGTCAACGGATCACGGCTACTGTTCACGAGTTTAGTGAAAAGAAGCATGAAGGTGTGTTGATGCGTATGAGAATTGTAATCAACGAGAAAGGAACCGCTACTATCGAAGCGTGGACTGAAGGTGATGGTTGGGAGGCTTCGCCTTTCGATTCGGTCGGTAGACTCATGGAGTTTGACCCTCGATTCCTCGGCCCTGCGCTCAAACGCTATTACGTTTCACTAAGTGACCTAAGTGCTATGTGTTGTAAGAGCATAAAGGTTCTACAAGCGTCATGGTTACGACAAGAAGAGAAAATGAAAGTGAAGGAAAAGTATGGTGACAAGATAGAGAAGAATGCACTGATGTTCTATCGACTACAAGTGGCCCGCGAGTCAGAGGCGGTCTAATTGTTTTTATTGTTTCGCAATTCTCCTGAAAGAATAAAGGGGGCGCAGTAATGCGGTTTTCATGTAATCTTTTATTGCTCTATGGGGGATTTAACAGAATGGCGGAATATATTTCCGGTAATAGTAAAGTTAATACCCTAATAACGAAAAGAAAGAATAGTGAGAACGATGGCACAGTCACTCGATTATTTGTTTTGGAGTCCGACAGAAAGAATAGAAAGAATAGTTTTGGGGTGGTCGCATGAGTAAAAGACGAGGTGGTATATGCACTCTCGGTTGTTGCCCTAATGGTCGCTACTCTTCGCGCACACATAAGTCTGAAAGAATCTTTTTGGGTGATGCGACAGACAAGCCCTACGCGGGACTACTACCTAACTTGACACGTAAGACAGGTATGCAAGATCTTTCCTACTACTACATACAGGTTCGTGGGCCTACAAACTCTGCGGTCTTGTATTCGTGGTTGAAGAGTGTGGCGGAAGAGTATAACAGAAAGGGATTTGAACCTAAGTCGATCCAACAGTTATCACAAATCTTAACCCGCTCTCCCCTGTTCAATAAGATTGGCAAGGAATCACAATGGGCTGAAAGCGTTCAAAATTACACATACGAATATCCCCTATGGGATATACATGATGTAAATGAGGTGGCACAAAGAATCGTTAGCAAGACTCACAGAATATCAAGCAAGCGATACGCCGCTATCTTACAGAAGGCTATCAAAGAATTGGAGGGGACGGCTTGAAGAACCTACAATTACGTGATTCTGACCTGTTTGTCGAAACGCACGATAACATTACGCACAAGCGAGTGGTCGTGGCAATTGAGGGCGAACATGGATGTGCGCCCCTTGTGGCTTTATCCGGCTTTGTAGGCGAGAGAAAGCCTGTTGCATACTTCGTGTCGCGTTTCATGCGGCATGATAGTATCAACACATTGCCCGAACCCGAACCTATGGGTTGGCCGATTTATTCAGTCAACAACACTTACGTTGTTTTGATGCGTCAAATCCACACACCCGAAAGTTTGGGTATGCACAGTCAAACCATGTGGACATACTACTACCCTGTGTTCAGAGATCTTGCAGAAGCAATCCGTCACATGGGTTCAACAGAATTGGAAATGTTGAATGTAACATACACGCACGAAGTAATTCCTGATGATATGTTCCAACAACTACCAAACGATTCTGTCAATACATACGATATGAACGAGCGACCCGAAGAAGGACAAAGTGTATTCCTACACGCGCCCGCATGGATGCTGACTTCCATTTTTACTAAACTCAAGAAGAGTAACAAGGCATGGATAACTTCGATCGGTTGGGATGCTGATGGTTTCATTGATGAAGTGGCAACTCAAACTCTCATTGATTATTTGGGTGAGAAATATGATTGGGACTTTGATTCTAAATCTGCCGACAAGGTAAGAGAAGGGATTGTTGAAGCCGAAGAGTATGAACAGGAATTGTTGCGCAATGCTTTTAACGTAAATACTACCAAGAAAAATCCCGACGGGGTGATGTTTGGATGAAGGATGTAGAAGATATTTTCGATGCGGTGCAGAGTTATGCAGACGGTAACAACTATATTGATGTTGCAGACAAACTACCTGTGTTCATCTGCTCGATAGGTGCGCACTTGTTCAATACAGTGAACAGATGTGCCACCTGTCCCTACCGCCCTGACGAGGAGAATGAGGGTGCATACGCAATCTTCGATTGTCCTATGCGCCACGACAACCACCCTATCTACACACCCATGAGTCACGTTGCTGACACTCGACTGCACCTTCTAATGCGTGGTGCTAAGGGGTCGGGCAAGAACGTTCTCATCGACTTGTTCCTACGTGAAGGCACAGGTCTATTGTGGTCGGCGCAAGCCGTTCTCAATGGGCCTAACCAACAACACAGGCAGGTTGGATTCCCTGTGGATATGGGGCCTAACTCGATCACCGAGGCCGGTATGTTCGGCTCTGTGGATGAGGAGGGCAACATTACAGGTCGCCCTCTTGCGCGTGATATGTGCGGCGGGTTCCTCGGTTTTGAGGAGTTTTCATCCGTTACCGATGCGAGCAAGAAAGACCACAGTATGGATATGAAGAATCAATTGCTCACGTCTACCGACAGTGGTCGTGTCAACAAGCGAATGCGAAGTGGTATCGTTCGATACGAAACACGCTACACTATTTGGGCCGGAACGCAACCCGGCCGATTTGAATTGGAGTCGGGTCTTGACCGACGATTCTTCATCATCGACATTGGTATGAGTCCTGAAAAGGAACGCTTATACAAGGAGGCGCAGGTGCGTAGCAGTAACATGAACGTAGGCACTCGCGTCAGACTTGTCGAGCAGAACATGGCTATCAGAACATGGTTCGCAAAGCGAATGGTTGATGCAATCGCTAACCCTCCCTCACGTTTGGTGTTCGACCCCTCACTTGAGGAGTGGCTGATGCAAGGCGATGTGCGAAGCCACGAGGCAGATCTTTTCCGCCGACTTGCTATTGGGTATCACATGATGAGACCTAATTGGGAAGGTGGGCAGACACTACTCATCAATGTTGATGACAGGCTCAAACTTTTGCTTGACCAATCTTTGCGTATGCGACGTGAGGTTATGGATGCAGATGTCCAACTGATGAAGAATACATTTTGGAATAGTGAATTGACCCGTAGCACTTTGCTCAAAGAAGTGTCACGTATGATTACGATGGGTGACTATCAAGGCGCAAAGCGTTGGGTCGAGGACAACTTAAAGGGGCAACGATGGTATAGTGAATACCGCCCTGAAAGTGAAGGTCGTGGGCGTAAGGGTGTCATGGTCAAGATTGGCCCTCCCGCGCCTAAAGAACACAAGCCTATTACATGGGGGAATGGTCAATGAAATCGAAGAGAGAAATCGAAGAGCGGATCAAGTATCTGTTGGAAGTATCTGATGACAGGTCTGCCGTAATCCAATTACGGTGGGTGTTGGAAGAATCAGACTGCCCTATGTGTGTGCATGATTCATGCTCTGTGTTTGAAACAGAGATACACAACGGTAGTATCACACCCGCATTCTTAGAGCAGAAGATGGGTTGGCCCACAGGCACAGTCGACAGACACATGAAAGAACACGCTAACTACAATACCGATAAGGCTGATAAGATGGAAGAAATGCGTAGTGAGAGTATCAACACTTTAGGCACGGCTGAAGATCTTATGCAACGCATGGTAACATGGCTTGACGAATTGGAAGAGCGTCGTGAGATTGAGGGTATCACATCTGAATGGATTGCTGATGCCACCAAACTGACGGCACAGTGCCACACCGGACTGAAACTCATTGGTCAGTTGAAGAAGGAGATTGGTGTTGATTCCCAACTCTTGCTTGCGGATCGAAAGATGGATGCCGTTATGGGCATCCTCGTTGATACTCTGCGCGACCAACCCAAACTGTTAGATGCAATCGGATTCAGGTTGGCGGCTCTCAAACCTCCTTCCTCTGTGATTGATGCAGACTTTGAGGTGATTGAATGAGTGGTGTAGTAATCTTTACGCGTGATGCCGCACCCTATCGTGTGGGCGAGTATGTAGAAATGTATTCATTCGACTATCCCCCCACCGCACCTGATACAACCTACATCCTACACGACAACAAGTTTTCGGAGAAGGATGCTGAAGGTTGGGTTGACCTTATCCCTTACAGGCTCATCGTAGTAACAGATAAGCAAAGCATAAATACAAATGACGAGCGTGTCTTTGGTGACAAGACTGTTGGAGGAAGAAGTGTGTCATACCGTCGCAACATCGAAGCCCTATTCAAGTGGGCAGATAGGTTACGGGTTTTGCGATACATAGCAACAGTCCCTCTACCTTTGGTATCATCATTCGTGCGTGTGAATCGTGCTGATGACATAGAGACAGGGCGACGTTTAGCCGCATCAAGATTTCATCTACCCGATGAATACACTCATAGCATTCTCGCATATTCAATTCATGCGGGGGCGAGCAAAGTAATATGGCCTAAGAAGCGAGCCAAATTGGCGGGTTCCTCCATTCCCTTCACACGCGCTTCTGACAAGTATGCCGAAGATCTGCTCGCTCTCGCACCCGAAATCCGTAACGAGTTGCGTGACAAGGGTGTTGAAGTGAAGGGCCTGAAGAAAACAAAGGAGAGTGTGACTGAATGGCTCTGATCGGTTGGTTACTTTGCATCCCCTGTGCAATTTATGTATGGAAATGTATGCCTATTCTATTCCCTCCTTTGGTTACTATGTGTTTAGAACATACAGAAATGACGAGTCTTGAAGGTGGTGACAGTTTTATTGATGCCGCTATGTATCTTGATATGAATGGCGACTGAATTATAACATTCCTCCTTGATAGACTTAAATATGACTGCTAACAACAGGAGAATACGACGGTTAATTGTAGAATTACTGTGGATGCACGGTGCAATGACAAAACAGGAGGTCGCTGAAAAGTTACAGGATTATCGGGGGATTAGGCAGGTTCCATCCCCTCAATCACTATCTGCTTTACTATCGAAGAATCCACAAGTGGTTTGTGTTGGGATCGAAAGAGTTGAGACAACAGGTGGGCAACGAGCGCGACACATGAAGTTTGATATTGACAGAAACTTAATACGAAGGGAAGAGGATTTAGAATGCACACGACCAATCAATGCAATGACACCTGCTCAACGCAAGAAGGCAGTCAAGTGTCCACAGTGTGGTCGAACACGAGTCATGCCTCAAGGTGCGAAGATCTGCCTTCACTGTCAAAGGCCGACATCCTTATAAGGTTCAAACTATCAGATAATTTTATGGGAAGAGCAAAGAGTGTAGTCCATGTAGAGTTTGAGGTATTCCGTCATGTCATTATGACAATTGACGTAGCCGACCTTCGCGCACGTATGGTGCCTGAAGGGGATGATGTAGCCGAGAAGCGTTTTGATAAAGGTGTGGCGTCGGCGGCAGAGTTGATAGCGAATCTTGCTATGCGCCGCCAACACAGACTACCTGAAGATCATGCCGCATATATCGCAAAGGGTGAGTGACATGAACATATTTATCTTAGACACTAACCCCCATGTTGCGGCACGTATGCAATGCGACAAGCACGTTCCTAAGATGGTTGTAGAATCAGCACAGATGATGGCATCAGCCCTGCGCCGACACGGTGCTACCGATGACATCATGCCTCTCACACAGAAAGGCACACCCTACAAGGGTGGCTACCACCACCACCCCTGCACAGTATGGGCAGGTGACAGTCGCATGAATTACATTTGGCTATGCCGTCACGCAGTCGCTTTGTGTAGCGAATATACTAAACGCTTCGGCAAGACTCATGCTTGCTACGCACCTATCATGCACATGCAACAACATTACCATCTCATAGATGACTCACCCTTGACAACATTTGCACAGGCTATGCCCGAAGAGCATAACCACTCCGATGCAGTCAAGGCATACCGATCCTACTACCATACCAAGACATTCGCCAAGTGGGAGAAGGGAACACCTGCCCCCGATTGGTGGAATGTTGATAAAGTAAATACTACGGAGGTTGAGGCATGAATTACCCCGCAACAATTACTTGTAAGATGTGTGGGGTGGAGACACCCAATCCTATCCTTGAGCAGACAAGAGGCTTTGTAGTGTTCTCTACGTGTCAATCTTGTCGTGATGGTTTGTTGGGTCGCTTCGGTCGTAACGCACGTAAGAGTAGAGTTGTGGCCGCACCTGTCATAGAAGAAGTCACGCGTGACCCTGTAATGCCTTCACGAGCGACGGAGAAGAGTTTATTGAAAACATATCTTAATGAAGAGTGGGGTTGGTTGTGATGGATTGGGTGTGTTGGCTTCTAGGTGCATTGGTTTTCATTATCATGTTGTTTCAGCAAGCCATTGAGCGTTCAATGTATGTGCAGAGAGAAGATGAGAAGATGCACTTCTTCGATGTTCTTGATGAGGGGTGGAAGAAGTGACTGACTACGTTACACAGGAACAGTTTCGCGTTGTGTTACTTGCGCTAATGGATGCACAGAATCGTATCGCTAAGTTGGAGGGACGGCTATGAAGGACATTTGGTGGAATAAGCACAGGCCCAAAACTCTCGGTGAGTTTGTTGGGCAAGACAAACTGAAGTTAGAGTTTCAGAATATCCTCGGTGGTAACTCGATGGGTGAAGGTATGCAACACTACATCTTCCACTCACGCGAAGCAGGGACAGGCAAGACTTCTCTTGCGTATATCATTGCCGACGTTATGGGATGGCAACTACACCAATTCAATGCAAGCACAAAGGAACAACGAGGCATTGCTTTCATCGAGGAAGATGTAATTCCTCTCGCCTCGATCGGTCTTGAGAGTATCATATTCCTTGACGAAGCAGACCAACTCACACCTGCCGCACAGTCGGCACTCAAGGGTGTGATTGAGAATAGCCCTGCTTACTTCATCCTCACATGTAATGAGTTGACCAAAGTCTCGACGTGGCTTCAGTCACGTTGTCAGGTTCGCACATTCCAACCTATCGAACACGATGCTATGGTGAGTCGGCTACGAGAAATTGCTGACAAGGAGAATCTGTGGATGGGTGACGATGAGAAAATCAAGATGATTGCGGAGGCACATAGCGGAGATCTTCGTAATGCTATTGGTGCTATGCAGACTGCATCCTACATGGGTGACAAGGAGGCACGGCAGTTTATTTTGGGTATCGGACACGGTGATATTGACGCCGGTAAGATACTACGGCTTGCTTTCAAAGAGCGAGCATTCGATGAAGTTATGAGTGAAGTCAAGTCTATGGACACCCTTGATTTGATCCACTCTGTTTTTACATACGGTATCAATTCTCCCGCGACAAATGAGGCTAAGTTGACCCTTATTGATGCGGCTATCACATCACGACGTGACCTTCTGATGGGGGTTGAGGACGTGTTTGTCAAGCACAATTTTGTGCGAATGTTAGTCGACCGTCAAGGTTATAAGGAAAATACTTCGCAAGATAATTTGCCGTTGGAGGCACAAAATTAGGAAGTGAAAAGAAATGAGTTATGAAGAAGTTGTTGAGAGAGCGGCTAAGAACATTGGTGTTGAACCATCTGTTCTAACAGGTCGTGCAGAAACAGTGCTTGAAGAAAACAAACAGGATTGGCTTAACGCCGGACGTTCTGAAGATGACGCGCGAGTCATGGCCCTTCGGGTCGCCGCTCGCCTAATCCGTAGTGACGTTGACCGTGCGAAGAAATCCGGTTGCGAAATGTATGAGGGTATGTTCATTAGCGTCCCTCGCTACAAGGATTGGGCAGATCTCGCCTACAATAAGATGGCGGGAACCCTTTCGACTGCGAATGATACTATGATTAAGAGTCTCGTATCAAGCGGTCAAGTTGTTGTTTTCAAGAAGAACGGAGACAGTTGGACTAAGCATTCAAACCCCGCGCTTGACGCGAAGAATGCTTTCAGCGAAGGCTACACTACAAGTGAGGTTAGCGATTTGCCTAACAATCATCGGTTTGCCGATGGTTCTACGGACACCGCATTCTTCCTTGTTTGGGACAAGTCAAGTCCTACATGGCCTTCCGGTGATTCCAACTTCAAATATGGATCACCTCGACCCCAAAAGGAATTGTCGCGCAACTGCACATTCCTTGGTCGTGAGCAGGGAACAAGTGGTAAGCCTGTTGTAATGTCCGTTCGCCTAAATGGTGAGTTGGCGCAGACTGCATACCCTACCTACGTCCCCGGAACAATCGCCATGAAGGGCGGTAAGAACAACACCGCATACGGCAAAGCCAACGTGAGTGTGTTCAACCGCAATGATGATTTGGCGAGTATGTTTGATGGCCCTCCTTCAGATTTGGTAGCCGATTTGGTTACTGCTCGATTGGACAGTCTTGATGACATCACCCAATTCGTTAACGAGAACCGAGACAAGGACGGTTGGTGGGACACACTTGTCGCCGTGAACACGGAGGTCATTCACATTGACCCTCGTGACCGAGGTGGCTTTATCGTGACCTGCGCAGACCTTGACCTTGCTTCGATGGCACCTTCTGTGGACGTTTATGTTCCCGCAGAACACGAGTCACTCGTTGACTTCGGTGTCGGTTCAACACTTATGCTTGTTGGTAGTGCATGGATTAGTCGTGACGCTGAACCCCGCATGTCCGTTACAGGATGGTGGTGCGCTTCGGCAATCCAACCCTCAAGTGACGGCGGGTGGGATGAGTGAGAGCCTGTGGTGACTTTGTTCTAATCCAAATGGCCGATGCTGAAACTGCATCCGGCCTACGTATTTTGGGTTACAATCAGGCCACCATCCTAAGTGTTGGCGGTGCGGTATCGTCCTCTGTTGAAGAGGGCGACCGCATTGCCTTCTTAGGTGAGGCACACCCGATCGTTGGTGATGTATTGGCTATCCATTCCTCTGATATTGTGGCGGTGATTGAGTGAGTAACGAAATCCTACATGGTTCAGATGCGAAGGAGAAGATCTTAGCAGGTATCAACAAAGTTGCTGATACTGTCAAGCCTACCCTCGGCCCAAAAGCCCGAACAGTTGTGCTTGAGCAAAAGACTACATTCCCTATGATTCTAAATGACGGGGTTAAGATTGCCGGTGCAATCCACGATTCAGACCCCTTCGTAAATATGGGTGTGGGGCTTATCCAACAAGTTGCACGAGAGGCACAGAGTGGGGCCGGTGACGGCACAACCACTTCCATTATTATCGCACAGGCGTTAGCAAACGAAGGCATGAAAATGATTCGTGAAGGTGCTGACCCTGTGAAACTTAAGTTGGAAATTGAAGAAGCCGCAGAACATGTCATTGATTACCTGACAGACCTTGCGGTAGAAGTAGATTCCAATGACCTTATTGATGTCGCTACAATTGCGGCTAACAACGATGAGGTTTTGGGCAATCTAATCGCTGAAGTATTCAAGGAAGTCGGATCGAAAGGTGTTGTGACTATGGAACGTGGTCACACAACGCAGACAGATTACCAATTAACTGAAGGTGTTCAGATTGAGAGAGGATTCTTGAGTCCTGTTATGGTCACTAACCATGAAGCAGGGACATTTGATGCAGAGAGTCCTTTGGTATTGATTTCCAATCATACGATTAACAATTTCCATGAGTTAGTCCCTGCCCTTGAAGCGTCAGTTGAGTCGGGTCGCCCCCTTCTCATCTTCGCAAAGGGATTGCAGGGTAACGCCCTTCCTAACCTGCTTGTGAATATCATGCAGGGACAACTACGTGCCTGTTTTGTAAAGGCCGTTGGTTGGGGTGACGATTTGGATAATTCCCTAAGAGATCTTGCCGCCCTAACAGGTGCGCGTATGATTGATGCTACTCTGAACATGCAACTCAAGGACATTACACTTGATGATTTGGGTGTATGTGTCAAGGCAGTTGTTGACCAACGTAAGACTGTATTGGTTCACGAAATGAACAATGAACAGGCTGAATTATTCAACACATATACATCTGATTTGCAGAAGCAAGCAGATGCTACTGCTGAAGATTGGGACAAGCAGAAACTACTCTCACGTATCGCCGCCCTAACAGGTGGTGTGGCAGTTATCCGTGTGGGTGCGGCTACCGAAGTTGAAATGGCTGAAACAATGGAACGTATTGACGATGCTCTTAACGCAACTAAGGCCGCTCTTGAGGGTGGTATAATCCCCGGCGGTGGATCCGCTCTTGCACACGCTAACGAGTTGGGTGATTCATCAGGCAACTTCTACGTCACAGGTTCGATGACGGATGGTGACAGGTTGGTCGGTATGGCTATCATGCAACCCGCAATCACAATTGCTAAGAATGCAGGTCACGATTTGGATTACTCTATCATGTGTGAGGATGAATCCTCCGGCTACAATGCAATGACAGGAGGCTACGAAGATCTTTTGAAGGCGGGTATTGTTGACCCCCTCAAGGTAACTACTTCTGCCCTTCGGTCGGCAGTATCAATCGCAAGTTTGGTTCTGATGACAGAGGCGGCAGTCCCTCTAAGATTGGAGGTGGCAAACGAATAAGGTTCATGGTGGGGTCAACGGGAATCTCTTCGCATTAGCAGGGGGCTTGACCTGCTCTTGTATTTCCATACATCCTAAACAACTCCGTTGGGTTATCACATTGTTTCCCCCGTAGTAATTGGGTTAGAACCCTCCCTCACCACCAACCTTATAAGTCAAATACTTCACAGTTAATTTTACTGAAAGGTGATAAAATGTCATGGGCAAAAGCAGTTGAGAAAGAAGAAGAAACAGGGCCAAAGTATGATGCGGATTACTACCGCAACCTATACACGCAGGGCAAGACGGCGAGAGCCACATTGCGACCTGTGAGAATGGCTCTTGTAGGTAAAGAGAACACAACGAAAACAGGACTATCAATGAGCCTTGCGCGAGCAGGTGGTAATGATGGGACTATTCACATTATGGACTTCGACAGTAGTGCGGAGAACACAATTGATTACGTGTGTAAAGATGATGATGATGTCGTCGTTCATCGAATGTTTGATGAGTTAGACGGTAGTATTTTTCACGAGGATAATAGCACGAATTGGGTAGCCTTGATTGACAAGGTTTCATGGTTCGTCAGCATGATTGCGGAGGATGCCAAAGAAGGCAACGTCGCGGCCGTGATCTTCGATGGTGGTTCCACGTTTATGAAGTGGTGCGAGTTTGCTATGAGCCGCATTCTACGTGAGCGAGAGAAGGCACCTATTGATATGGACAGTGACAAGTTCAATCAGGCCGAATGGCGTGTGCGAAACAAGTTGTTCAAGAATACGATTCAGCGTGTCAATGCACTACCTGTGTCACGAATCTTTTTCACATTCCACTTGAAGGACGTGAAGAATTACGTGGACATTGGTAACGGATCGAAAGGTCTGATGAAGGTTGGCGAGAAGGTTGATTGGGTCGAAGGCACTCAACGACTATTCTCACAACAGATTTGGCTTCAGCGATTCATGCAGAAAGAAGATGTAGCGGCAGGTGTTCAACCTGATGAAAGCCTCGGCCCTAACGATTGGGCAGTCAAAGGAACCATCGAGGAAATGAAGGGTCGCTACACTGAACATCTAGGTGAGACTCACACAATCATCGAAGTCAAGGATGGTAATGTTGGTTGGAATGGACTACCTTTCCTCACATGGGAGAGTGAATCCAATGAGTGATAGTCCCCTTGATGATATGCCTGAAGCGAAAATACTTGAGGCTTTGGAACAGATCTCAACATTTGAAAAACAATTTGTTGATTTGTCTGCGGCTCACGTTAGGGCGTTAAAGGATATTGCTATCCTTGCTACATCCATTTCAAGTATCATTGATACGGTTATGAAGATTGAAGGTAACACTAACATCCTTGCAGATTATGATTGGTCTGAAGTAAGGTCGGTGATTTCACGGTATCGAAACCATTGAACAGTCCTTCAAAGTGGCCCCCCATACCAAAATGTCCGGCCTGTTCGACAGGCTACATGATTTTGAGACAGGGTGTGTTTGATTGTGGTTGTGGTTTCGCAATCAGTGAAGATAGTTGGCTCAAGGAATGGCGTAAGAAGGTAGGGATGAAGGATGAATGAAATAATCGCCTTCATCCCCCTTTGGATCGCAGGGTTCCTTATTGGCTTCTACGCTAAGAAAATCAATCAGTGGTTAGAAGAAGAAGAAGCGATAGTAATAAATACAAAATACGGTGATGATGATATATGGCACAAGTAAATGGAAATGAATTGACTAAGTTGCTTAAGGCAACACAGAGGAAACAGAATATCAACGGTAAGCCCATTTCGCAGGTAGTGTCCTGTGTTTTGGTAGTAGGCAAGAACACACTCTCCACTACATCGTTAGTGCGGGATGGCAAGACATCATTGTCTCACTTCTCAATCCCTTGTGAGAGTAGTGGCCCTGCCGGTATTCCTGTTCCTGATATTGACAGACTCCTCGGAGTCCTCAAGTATCACGGTAATACCGTGTCTCTTGAACACGACCAAAAGCAAGATAAGTTGCGTATTGTTTCAGGTAAGAAGCAGACTACCCTTAAGACCAATATGGGTGCGCTTGCATACCCTAACAGTCGTGATACTATCAGTGATTGGGCCGACAAGAGTGAGAAGTTGGCGAAGAAGATAACTCCTCAAGGTTACGTCATGGGCGACGGCACAACGCAGAAACCTATGTTCACAATAATGTTGAATGGGACAGATCTTTTTGAGGCTCTCCGATGTGACGCTATGAATGGGCAGAAGTTGAACCGCTACACATTTAGTGTGGAAAGCAAGAACCTAATGTTGAGTGTCGGATCGGAATTGAAAGGTGCTACCGAATCGTTTTTGGGTTCGGTAGATGTAGATGATTGGTCGTGGTCATTTGAAGGTGGTCTCGATAATGTCGTAGCAGACATAACCGAAACAGTCTGCCTCCATTTCTATGATTTCCGAGAACACAATCAAGGCATCCGTATGGTTCTATGGTTGAATCATGGTAAGTCGTGGGTGTATCAAGCAGGTGTAGTAGCATGAAAGGAAAACGGGCAGGTCGTGGCAAACGCCACATGCGTTTTCGTAACAGGTGCTATGAATTACTCAAGCACGAGAATCGTTGGATGACTGCTCACGAGATCTTCACGGCATTCCTAGATGGACACCCAAAAACTCTCACTGTCGATGGGTATGTGAGCCATCCTAAATACATCCCAAGTGCAACAAGTGGACAACTCACACATATCCTAAAGTGGGATGATAGATTTGAACACAGGAAGAGCATTAGAGGGCCTACTTCTACTGCCGACCAAAACCGTTACAACACAAGTAACCCAAAGCACATGATAACACAATGGAGGGTTAAGGATGAAGATAGCAGTTGACCTATGTTCAGGTGGACACGGTTGGACTTGCGGCCTTGATCCGAAAAAGTGGTTTGTCATATCCGTTGAGATTGATGAGAAGTTAGATGCCACTATCCACGCAGACCTTACCGACAAAATGACCTTTGTCAAGATACAGAACGAGTTGAAGAAGCACCACAGACTATTCCCCGACCTTATCCTATTCTCCCCCGAATGTAAATCATTCTCTATTGCAGGGTGTAGAGCGCATTGGACGCCACCACCCGAAAGGAATCCTAAGAGTCTTGCCGCCGTGAAAGGTCTTGACCTTGTTCACAGTGGTCTCGACATCATTAGGATGTTCGTAGAATTGGCAAAACCCACTGATGAAGTGTTGTGGGTAATGGAGAACCCTGTCGGTCTCCTACGCAAAATGGAATGTGTTGAGCGTAAAGTGAACAGAATGGGGGCAGTAAGACACACTGTTGCTTACTGTCAATACGGTCACAACACACAGAAGCCGACAGATCTTTGGACTAACATAACATGGTGGAAGCCTCGCCCTATGTGCAAACGTGGCTCTCCTTGCCACGAAGCGGCACCACGCGGTAGTCGTAGCGGCATTCAGAAAAGTATGTCCTACCTAAGCCGTTCTCTCGTTCCTCAAGAATTATCGAGGGAGGTGGGAGAGGTATGTCTAAATACAAACTACGGCCCATCATGGATGTGAACAATATGTCAATGAAAACAGTTTTAGCAGAAGCCCCGTCGGTTAGCGATATTGTATCGGCCGGTGGTAGAATAGAAATGAAGAAAGATGGACAAGTGTATTACGTTGAGGTCAAAGCAGGGTTGAAACCTTCAGGGTCTTACCGTAATGCCGAGTGGCTACAAGAGCATTATGTCGACAAGGGTTTGACTATGCAAGAGTTGGCTGATATGTTCAACGTGACACCCATGACGATTTATGGGTGGCTTCAGAAGCATGGTATTGAAACTCGTGGTCGTGGACGAAGGGCGTGAGCAGTATGATTGTTGAGCATGACAGAGGGAGGGAGGTCTTGATCCGGTATCGAGACCCTACCACTCTGAAACGCTTGACACATCGTATTCAGCAACACCCTTACTTCTTCGTTCATCGGGATGAAATGCCTTTGGATGATGAGGGTTGGGCCTACGCGAAAGAGCAGGGAGTATCTTCAGTTGTGGATAAGGGACACAAGGGTGTTGGCGGTGAGCCTCTACTCAAGGTGTCCTGTCACTATCCCTCCAACGTGATGGATATACGAAACAACTTCAAACAGACGTGGGAGGCGAATATCCCTTTCACTACGAGGGCTTTGGCCGAGTCTGATTTTGAAGTCCCCATGTATGACCACAGAGTGTGGTCACTTGACGCTGAATGGTTAGTGGACAGTGGTCGTATCAACATGATTACTGTTCACGATTCCTACACGGACAAATTATACACATGGTTCATCAACATTGATGACGAGTCTCACAAGAAGGTTAGCGAAATGAAATGTGTTGACCATCCCGAAGGTCTTGAATCAATCCATTTCGATCCTCACGCAGTCCAATGCACAAATGAGAAGGAGTTACTCACACTCTTTGCGCGTAAGATGATGGAACACGACCCTGATGTCTTGATGGGTTGGTATCTTGTCGGTGCTGACATA
>CEUI01005340.1_pt1 | contig 33380 bp, 43 predicted proteins | sample 531411 | NCBI WGS metagenome assembly CEUI01 (sample SAMEA2622841, study PRJEB7988) | marine metagenome | isolation source: saline water (ENVO:00002010), including
GCCTGCACTTGGGCCATCGCTTCCCTTCGGTCGCGATAGGCGTCACGCTGACGAATGTATTCAAGCGGGTCTTCCGCGTTCAGATTGTCCCAGAACTCCTGGGTCGGCTCTGATTGCTGAAGCGCGGCCTCGACGGCTGCGAGTTGTTCGGCGTAGCTCTGACGCTGCGCCTCAAGCGCTTGCAGTTCCGCTGCGGCCTTTTTCCGGCCTTCCGCGACTTGCTGCGTTTTGCGCGTATAGTCGCTCTGACGCATATAGCCCGACTGCAACTCGTCGAGCGTCAGATCGACCTCATCGTCGCCGACGCGGACGCGGTACGTTTGCACCGGCTCATCTTCGGCTTCGACTACCTCCTCGGCTTCCTCGGCTTCCTCGGTTTCATCTTCTTCGGCCTCATCGGCCTGCAAGATGTCCTCGTCGTCCTCGGTTTCCTCGGTGGCTTCGACCTCAACCTCTTCTTCGGTTTCGGCAACAACTTCCGGCTGCGTGGGCGTTTCCTCAACGGGGGCTTCGGCGGCTAGAAGGGAGTCCACTGCATTCGCAATGGACAGCGGAGTCGCTTGCGCGGTTGCTTCGCTCATAAAATCTCCAAAATTAAATGTGACTGCCTTGCGGCTTGGTCAGTGCATCGAGTTACGATGCACCTCGTCCTCGGCCATAGCGCCGGTTTCAATGACGCTTTTAAGATGGCCGTGGAATTCTTCCAGCGCCTGCATCAAAAAATACAGACGCTCGCGGCCACTAATATCGCTGTGCGATGACGCGGCCCATTCCGACTTATACCGCTCGCGCAGATAATCCAGCGCCTCGGTGAAAATTTCGTTGCGGAAAACTTCCTTCGCCTTCACGGCGCGGTAGATTTCCGCTCTGCGCTTACCTTCGTCCATCAGGCGCGCGGCAGGTTGGTACTGATATCAAGGCCGGTCGATGCTTCAATGCCGCGAAGCTGCGCTTCCATCTGCATTTCTTGGGCGCGCAATTCCATCTTCATCTGCATTTCTTCGCGCTTCAACTGCATCTCGGCGGCGGCCCTTTCACGCTTCATCTCAATCTCTGCCTGCATCTTCATGCGGTCGCTTTCGATATCGGCTTGCGCTTTCGCACGCTCCAGTTCGATGACTTCATCCTGCGGCGATTTCTGCTCCGCATGACGCGCCTGAATTTTCTGCTGCAATTCGGGCGGCAGGTTGTCTGGGTCGAGCAGGAAAGCGCTGCTGTCCTTGAAGCCGGACAATTCAATAATCCGCGCCAGCGTGTCGCGGTATTGCTGCAGCGTACATAGCGGGTTGGCGACGCCCAGCTTGGTCAGAATTTCTTCCTGCTTCTGCGCCACTTGCGTCAGGACCGCGATGCGCTTTTCCGTGTCCCCGGTGCCGATGCCGACCTCGATAATCGTGTCGAATTCGGTATCCCACTCCTGCGGGTCCATCGGAACGAATTTATTCCGCAGCCGCACGATGCGCGGCCCCTGCTGATAGGTCTGCACCAGCCGCAAAATTGATTGCATCAGATGCTTGACGCCGGTTTCGGCGAAGACACGCGCGATCATTTCGATCTTTTGCTGACTTGCGCTAATCGTGGCCGCAACCGCTGCGCGGGTGGACGATTGCAAACTGTCAGGGTCAAGCCCCTGACTTGCCTTGGTCATACCCGTGCGGTTTTCTTTGACCTGATCGATATATTGCAGCAACGGGAAGGCCATCTGTCCGATAGCTGGCGGCGTAATCGGCTGCACCATGCCGGGGGCGCGCATTCTGACAACGCCGCCGGGGCGGTTGCTCATCAAATCGTCGATGTTGACCTGACCTTCGACCGCTGCGATGCGCGCGTTGTTGGTCAAATAAACATTATCAAGTTGCTGGCGAAGCAGCGACGACTTGATTTCCTGCAAGTCCTTGACCAACTCCGCAATGCTGCGGCCTACCATGCGGTGCGGCATCAAGATCGGCGACACGACGCTGAACGGCATCATGCCGTAGGGTTCGTTTTTTACGATCTCATACCCTGCACCGATGCAGCAGACGCGGCGCAGTTCCGCGATGCCGTCATCGTCGTAGTCGGTCTTTATATATGCTTCCGTATAAAGGACGCTCTGCTGGCTGGGGTCGAGCGTGCTGTCTTCCTGGCCGCTTTCTAAATCCTCGAAACGCTCCTGTCGCTCGTCGTCAACCTCATTGAAGCCGGCGTTGCTTTCAACCAATTCGCGGTCGTAGCCCATCGCGATGAGATCGCTTGCAGGCAGCCGTGTCCGATGCGCCGCGAAGCGGCAGTCGTCCATCGACTTGGCGCGGCGATTGAAAAGAAATTCTTCCGGCGGAATGTTCTCGACGCAGACGCGGCCGTCGCGCTCCGTCTTCTTGACGCGCACGTCGAAAGTCATCGGTGCCGGGAGGACGGTGCCGTCAGGTAAAACCTGATCCTCGCCCATCGACTCCATCTCCTGCTCGACCACTTCGATATCAGGGTCGGCAAGTAATGCCGTTAGTTCGTCTTCGGTGAGGCCAATATAACTGTCTTCTGTAACAGTCTCCGTTTCGTCGTAGTAGCTTTTTACAACGCCATACTTGAATAACAGCGCGTCCTTCAAGAAATTGTGAAGTATTACGAAGCCATTATTGTCGCTATTGAGGATGAAATTGACATAGTCAGTGGCTTGGTCAGCAGCCTCAACATCTTCCGGGCCGCGCGGCGCGAATCGCACAAAATCGCCCGATGCCGTGAAAATCTTCATCAGCGATGGCAGCATCGCCTCGACCGTATCGGCAACGTCGCTGCTGACGACCGCAGAGCGGCCATCTAGTTCATTGCCGAACGGCTCGCCCAAATAGTAATCCATCGTCTCGATGCGGTCGGACGACAACTCCGTGTCGTGGTAGTTGACCGCAGATTCGATTTCATTGCGGACGATTCCATGGAATTCAATATCGTCTTTTTTAGCCATGTTCGCCCTGCATGAGTTTCGAGGCTGCAACGCCTAAATCGTAAAGATGCCTGTCAAGGTCGGTGCCGGGTTTTGCGCGCTTGGTTATAAAAACCTCGCACGGTTTCCCGTCGCGCGGATCGAAGCCGACGCTGACGATAAACGGGCCGACCGTTTCGCTTATTTGATGGCGGCGGGTGGGAAGGTCAGTCATTCAAAGCCTCGCCATCCCGTTCCAGAATTTTGGAACGATCCAAAACTTCCTGATCCCACGTCACATAGTTGCGGGTGCCTTCACCCTTGCCGCGACTGCTTCCATCAAAATATTTGAGGCCGGGGATGCCTGCTTTGCGGAGTGCTTCGGAAGCAGCCTCGTCGCCGCCTAACCTTGCTGATAGTTCATTGTAGGCTTGAGCGCCTTTGCTGCGCAGGAATAAGCCCATTGATGCAATGTCAAAATGACGCCCATCCTCCCCATATAATTCACGCAATAAGGCAGAATCCGCATCATCTCCTTGCAATGTACTCGCAAAAGCCCGCTTGAAACCTGTCTGTATGTGCTTCGGCTGCTCACTCAACGGCGCATCCCAGTCGAGATACTTCGCAACATCGGCGTCGGGGATGTCTAGTTTGTAGAGGGAGCCGCCACCTTCAATAGCAGACACTAATTTCGGTGATGGGTCATAATCACTTAATTGTCTGCTGTACGCTGCGGAAATCGCTTGAGATGGATAATCAAATCCAAGCCAATCATCCCCCTCTAATGCTCTCAATACATTGTCTTGATACGGTGTAAAATGCCCCGTTCCGACCAAATCCATAACCTCATCAAAATCAGCGTCGTCGGGGAGGTCATCCCTAAATTTCTGCTTAGTATCTTTATAGGATAAATTCCTTTTATAACCTCCCGCCACCCCAGGCGTTTCAGCACTATAAAACCCATGCCCATACGCCTGATTGCCTTCGCCCGTTCCAATCTTGTCGAGCCTTGGGCGACCATGCGGGAAATCTGGCTCCGGTGCCCACCTGTGAGGGCCGCCGTGCCAAAGGTTCATGCCCAACACGCCGGAAGGGGCGCGGCCTAACAAGCCGCCGCCGAGCATCGTATCCATAGCCATCTGCGTGACTTCTTCCGGTGCCGGTTGGTAACCCTGCGCGGCTGCGCCTGGAAGCATTGCGCTTTTCAGCATGTCCACCAGAAATTGCGGCGCGCCAAATTCAACGCTGCCGCGTCCAGTATCGTCGCCGCCAACCTCAACCAGCGGCAGGATCGCAGACCGATGCCCTACGCGCGGATCAAGCAAATTCGCCAGCCACGCCTCGCGCGGATCAGCGAACAGGCCGGTCGGCTGGTTTAACAGGCTTGTCATGTTTCACTTTCTTAGGACGCCCACGCTTGGGCGGCGGAGGCTTGCTGCGGTCGCGCGTGTAAACCAGCGTGAATGGCTGCGCGTTGCGCGGGATCTCAACGCCCACGCTTTTTCCTCGTCACCTTCTTGCCGGTTTTCTTGGCGTATGCGCTGGCTGCCTTGCGCCCCGCCTTGCTGTAACTGAAATGCTTTTTTCCGACTTTAGGCATCCAACAAACCTTTCAACTGACGCTTGCCGATCTTGCTTTCATTCAGATCGTCAAAGAGACCGCGCCCATACTTTTTGACCGCAGACTTTCGGATGATGTACTCGCCGCCCTCGGCGGTTATGTCTTTGGGGCCGCTGCCGCCTAACAGGCCGCCGAGATGCCAATCACTACCATCCGGGTCATCGCCGCTATCCGAATCTGGGTCGCCGGATGCTTCACTGTCTGCCCCCGCGCCGCCACCGGGGTCGCCAGGGGCATCCCCTCCACCAGAGTCGCCGCTGTCGCCGCCGGTGTCATCGGTGGACATTTCTGCCGCCATTTCCGTATCTTCAACATCAAATCCAACGGCTGCTGCCGCTGCGTTAGCCCCAGATGATTGTTCTGGGTCTTCTGCCGTATCATCTGCGTCGGGAGGGCCGCCGATGCCGCCGAACTGTCCCATAGGATCAATTCCGAATTGGCCCATATTTGGTTCTTCTTCGCCGAAGAAGTAATTATATCCGCGCGCCAGCGTGAGCGGCAGGCCGAGACCGGGTAACGCTAGGCCAAAAATCGCGGAAGCGATTGCCATTGACATAGGCGATAATTGCTCATCCATCCCTGGTGCCGTTGCCTGATCGCCGGTGTCTTCGTCGTTCGGGCTGTCATCAAAGAATTGTGACGCTGCGTAATTTTGTAACGCCTGCGCTCTTGCTTGGTGTGCCGCAGGGTCCGTAGTTGTCATGCGCGACGTTTGCGGATGACCAAATGTACTGCCAAGCGGCATCGGGATGCCGAATTGGCTGTAGCTTTGGGCTATCGGGATGCCGAATTGATCGTAGCTGGATGCAAAGGGGCTGGCAGGCAGATCAAACAGGCCGGTAGACGACTCACCCTCATATGAGGCCAGGGGTGCAGCCGCTGGACGAGATGTAACAGGTGCCGGAAGATTGGCGTATGCCTGGGCTGCGGACAGTATTTCGCGCAGTCGCTCATTTTCGCCGGTCGCTGATCGCGGGGGCAGGATGCTGCCGTCCAGCGGCACGGTTTCCAGCCACTCCCCATATGCCGGATTTTCGATTTGGCGCGTACCCATAAGCGTAGGATAGGCGCGGCCCTCTGAACGACCGTGGTTTTGATAATGAAGCTCTGGACGCGAGCCGTAAAAATGATGAGCGGCAACGTCCGGGTTTTGCGATAAATATCCCGCAGCGTCGAAGCTGCCGGTGTCGTATTCTTCTGTTAAGAATTCCGGCGGCGCGTTGTCGAGTAAAAGGCCGAAACCCTCTGCCGGGTACGACCCTCTGCTCGTATAATTTCCCCCGGCACCAGAATATGAATCTATAGCTGACTGAAATTGTGGAAATTCCCGCATCATCAAGGTTATGAGCGGGTTTGAATTGTCAAACAACATAACTCGTATCCGGCTCAAAGTGGCGGTTCCACGCATAGCGGGTGCCATGCGCGCCAACGACTGCGTTGCTCGCAAATGTTAAGCAGAAAGCATCTGCGAGGTCGGGCGAGCGGATGCCGCGCTTGCGCATCTCGTCCTTGCTTTCGATCTTAATCTTGCCCGATGACGTGAATGCGAAGCGCGGTGCGGCGAGTTCCGCGACCAGTGTCTGATCGTCGGGAATGTGACAGTCCTTAGCTTCAAACCACTCGCGGCAGCGATACCAAAGCTCGTCGCGCAGCCGCATGTATTTCTGACCCATACTCGCGCTCTCGGCGACGTTGATGCCACGCGCCGGTAAATCTAGTTCGATGCAGCGGTCCACAACGCCCGCGCCGATGCCGATCACGTCGATGCAGATTTCGTCGGGGCGGTCCATGATGGGGGTGGAGTCATATTCGGACTGGATGATGCCGCACAATTCCATCGTGCTTTTGTCGCGCCACGTCTTCGGCGGCTCCATCAGCGTATTGCCCCGGCGCTTTGCAAGGGCCGATCTGTCGCTGCCGTACCGGGCGCAATCAACGCCCCATATGACGGGGGCCGTTTCCGATGCTTCAACGTCGCGGACTAAGGCCGCTTCGATGAGGTGCAGCGGCACAAGCGTATCCTCGTCCGCTTGCGGAAACTCGCCCAGCACGCGGACGCGGAAGCTGTTGCTGCTTTCGCCATATCTCGCGCCCATGTCGCGGATGAAGTCATCGCTGACCAGGGGGTTGTCATAGCAGCTTACCTTTTGCGTCCACCAATCGGGGGCGAGTTCCGTATGTGTGCGGTAAAAGAAACCGTTGCCGCGCACGGGGTTGCCGAGAAGCAGGGTGGTGGCGTTGTGGCCGCTCATGCTGCCCGCCGCGCTTTCGAATACTTCTTCCGGGACGCCGCTGGCTTCATCGACGATCAGAAGCACGTTTTCGCTGTGGACGCCGGCCAAAGATTCCGGGCGCTCGCGGCTGCTGGTGCGTGCGCTGCAGAAAGCCTCTGTGGGACTGGATTTCAGTACAATTCTGTCACTAGTGGCCTCAAATAGCTTATTGATGGCCGGGGGGAGTTCCTTGAGGCGGCGTTTTGTTTCCGCGAATAACGCGTCGTAAAGCTGGGCAGCCGTGGGGGCTGTGACGACTACCTTACATGGGTAGCGGGTTGTCATGTACCAGAGGAGCAATGTTGCCGCGCAAGATGACTTTCCGACGCCGTGGCCGCTGCGGATGCTTAACCGACGCTCGCCGCTCGCGATGGCGCGCATAACGTCGGCTTGCCAAGGGAGCGGTTCCATGCCGATGACGTGCTTGCAGTAGCCGACCGGATCATCTTTGTACCGCTTAATGAAGGCGGTCCATGCACCCTGTTTTTCGGCCATTTGTGCGTTTTCGCTCAATAACTATACGCGCGGGTTATACACATATATACCGCCCCCCCGCGCTGCGCGACCGGGGGGGGTCTGCGCCAAATTCAGCCGTTTAAACGGCTTGACGCACGGCCAGATGTTAAACCAACATTTGACAAGTGTTTATTTTCAATAGGTTACGAGCGGAACATCGCTGATTATTACAATATCAGCGGAAATTGACGACCTTTTGCTCTGGTTCGTCGTCGTCTGGCTCATCCGCCAAGGTTTGCACCGCGTCGAGGTGTTCGCGCGCGTCGTCAACGCTAACCTTTTGTTTTTCAACGTATAATCCGGCCAGCTTGCCGAGTGCGACGGCAGCCTGCGAAGCCGCGCCGTGCTGGCCGGCAGCCGTCGCACCATCGACCGCGCGCCGCAGATATCCGCCGATTTCCTCGAAAGTGATCGCCTGAAAGTCGCTTTGCTCTGATTTGACCTTATCTATCATTGCCGCAACCTTGCCGTTATCCAGCAATTCTGACGCCTTCCGCCATATCGTTGCGTCTTTCATATTTTCTGCATTGTAAACAAGCCGATAGGCTTCGCTCGCGTTGCCGAGCGCGACATATTTACGCGCGAACCGTTCTTGTTTAAGCGTCAATGTCGGATAGCCGTTAGGCATAAAAAAACGGCTCGCGCCGCTCCCAATAAATTCCACCGATACTCCGCGATAGCAAATTTTCGCTGATTTGGCAATCGCCTATATAATAAATGACCCAATGTGTATTTTTTTGTTGATTATGATGTAACGTTCTGTTACATTATATATACAACAACGGAAGAGAGACCCGGAGAAAGGGAACCCAAAATGCTAACGCCAGAAAATCTAGTGAAAAATGAAATTGTGTATTGCGTCTCCGCCTTGGTCAGCGAATTCGCAGCCAACGAAACAACCCACGACGACGACCTGTACCACATTCTCGGCGGGTACGAAGAATGCCAGGAATGCGACGGCGAAGGCTGCAACGAATGCGACGACGGCGAGTCACTGGTTGAAGTTTTCGAGCATTGGATCGTTTCGGATTGGCTTGGCCGAGAACTGGAAAAGCAAGGCGAACGTGTCGCGTTTGATTTCCACGGCCTGACAGTCTGGGGCCGGCAAACCACCGGCCAGGGGATCGCAATGGATTATGTAATTGAGAAAATTTGCGAAGCAAAGTGACCACCGCATAGCGCGTTGTTTAAACAGCGCGCCTTGCCGTGTTCATCCGAAGAAAGGGAATCAAAAAAATGCCCACAAAATGCAAGCCATACTTCGTAGCGGTCAAATTCGTACAAGGCCCAAAGAAAGGTCAAATCAGAGTTTGGAAAGATTACGACGAGTCACATTGTTGGGGTTCTCCTCTTTATGAGGTGCTTGGATATTTCGACAGAAAGCCAAGTAAGCAAGAAATACAAAAATCAGAATGACCACCGCCTAGCGCATCAAATTGGTGCGCCTTGCCGTGTTCATTTTTAGAAAGGGAAAAATGCAAATCCTAAAAACCGCAATCGAAGCAACTGTATGGGCTTTATTCCTGCTCATGCTCCTAACGGCCTACGCAATCTTCGCATAGGCACGCCGCCGACGGGTTGCAGCCCGCCGACGACGCTAACCACAACAAGGAAGGAACCCTTGCAATGGAATACAATTCCCTAAGCCAAAATCCACAACAAAGCAATTTGTCGGCCCTTCGATCCAAGGGAATTTTGACGGGTACGATTAAGGACGCCAAGCGCAAGCGGGCAGATCGCGCAGCGGCGCAGTACAGCACCAACAAGCGCACCGAATATCGCATCATTGAGTTGGGACCGGACGATACCCGCGAGGTCGATCTGCTGGCATATGCCGATAGGCCGCGTGTGCAGCGATGGGCCGGCGCGAAGGCTGAGGGCAAACAGTCCTATTGCCGTCTTGGCGGACCGCAATCCCGTGAGTGGTTGGGGCAGAGCAGCTGGGGCGTCGATGAGGTAGACGCCGGTCGGTACTCAGGGCGCTGCCGGTATCGCAAGGTCGATTACCACCCGTTCGTGCGGAGCTATGGATATGCGACCGAGACCCGGCTTGTCGCGACCATCTGGGACAAGCGGTATCGGTATCGTGCGCCACGCGGTTGGGTCTATGGCATGGATAGCCTCGGCATATACATTAGGCGGAAGAACGAAACCCGTGCGACTTTTCGCTACCACCTAACGAGCGACGACGTTCGCGGTGGTCTAGCAGTCATGCGAGCGGCTGGCATTCAGCACGAGCGGCAGCGGCGTGAGGCAACGAAGAGCCTGCGAGCGCAGAAGCGAGCCGCTAAGGCACGCGAGGCCTTCCGCAAGATGCTGCCAGCTGTTGGCGTTTGGGTCAGTTTTGAGGACAGCCAGAAGGTTGGAAACTGCGCGTCTGGCACGATCAGCTGGGGCAGGTCGCACGGACTCGACCACCGCAAGCGTTACCCTGCCAAGGTTATCGAGCGGCTGGCTGGTACGCACCACAGCATACCTAGAGTATTGGCTGCGGCAGAACAACGCACCCTAGAAGATTTGGAGCGCGGCTACTGTCTCATTGATACAGCTGCAACCCAAAACGCACCTCATATGCGACATTTGCGTGGGGCTGATGGGCAAATAATATGAAAAGTGGAAAGAAAAAAGCGAACGGAAATCACATAAACTTCTCCATCATATAGCCCACTGACGAGCCGATGAGATTTCGGCGAAACGCCCAGAAGTGGGCGTCTGGGAAATTAAAATCGAGAGCAAAATGATATCTGCGCGCACCGTAATTGAAGCACCTAAACATCATCAGATATTAGTTATGGAGGGCAGAAAACTGATAGCACGCGCCCGCTATGTCCCATCTATGCGACAATGGCTTATCAAGGCGTATGGCTTCGATTGGATTGATCCACGCGCCCGCAACCCTAATGTTTTCGGCATCGTTTACCCACATTTGATGATGGTAAAAACTAAGAAAGGGGTCAGGGAAATATTCGCGGACCTGACCACGCCCTACAGCACTCCGGGGCAAGCGGGGAAATCAAAGAATTCCTATTGATGCTCGACAGCATCGTCGAGGAGGAGGTCGCACACCAGAATAGCGTTTAAACGCGCTAGGAGCGTCGTACAGCGACATCTCAACCTTTCCGGTAGGTCACCTACCAAATAAGGCGGAATCGCTCCACAGCGGCCTCGTAGCGCGATTTAAGCAATTCCGGTCCTATTCCCATCATTTTTCCGACGCGGGTCCACTGTGGACCGCGCGGACGCTCAAAGCCGCGTCGATTGGCGGACAGTGTGACCGCCATCACAACCCGCGAGTCCTGCGGATCGACCTCCCAAATCAGGTCAATCAGATGATCCAACCGGTCAATCTGCGCCGCAGTCGGCGGCCCTGCGGAAACTTCCATCTTGTTGTAACCATAGGCCAAATTAGCATCACGCAGCCAATCGGGCCAAGCAGACCGATATTCTCGCGGCCCGCCTTCGCGCGGCAGTCGAGCAATGGTGCGGCCAGCCTCAAGGATATGCTGGTGCATTTCCTCGCGAGAGATCAAAACGGCAACTCATCATTCAGATCGCCGGATTTTGGCCGATCTGCCGTAATTTCCGCCCCCGGCCACGTTTCCTTCACGCGGCCAACAAGCGACGACCGCTCCTCCGCAGCCGCCGCAACCCGCACGATCTCGCTCATCGTCCAGCATCTAACGCCTGGGTTAGCCTTGCCGTAGCGGATCGCATCCGACGCATCACGCAAGAAAGCGTGCGGCACGTCGTTGTCGTCGCGCCACAGCCACGCTTCGACCTCGACGGGTTTCTGTCCCGCTGCCGCAGCTTCCGCATCCAAGGCTTCCCAGCCGCGAATCATCACCGCCGCACGATGCACCACAGCATCAACGTCGTCAGCTTCCAGCGCGGCATCCAATTTTGCTTTCGCCGCGCCGAACCGTGAAGCCGTCTCCGGCGTCACCAAATCCGGGAGCCGATCCACCCCCCAACGTTCCTCCATCCGAGACGCCACCGCATCGAGTGGTCGAAGCGCGTGGTAGATGCCGTCAGCAATCGGATTGGTGAACGTCTCCGGCGCGGTCAATTTATCAGGACGCTGCCGTCTAAATCTAGCAGCCATCGCGCGCCCCCATCCCCCTGCGGGGGGTAATTATATACCCCCCCGTAGGGGGGGAAGATCTCGGATTCTCATAACCCTTTGATTCTGCATCGAAATTAGAAATCCTGGGACTGCCGTCTCGCGATCTTTTTTCTATCAATGTTTTCAACGTCATAGCTCAAAAAAACCTTTTTTCTCGTCGTAGCCTAAAATCGCATCTGCATACATTTCGTTGACGATTTTCACGACCTGTCCAGGCGCCTCTTGCACCGCTTTCGGCAATGCCGTTTTGAACGACCGTGGCCCCTGTTTTCGATACCCTGCATCACGCGCAAACGCGCCTTGGATTTCTGAAATTATTTTGTTCTTGAGCGCCCGCTGTTCGATCCGGTCAACCTGATCCGGCTGCGTCGGTAACTGGTAGACGCCCTTATCCCACAGCAGCGTCACGTCGTGACTGTCGCCACTGCTGCTATAATTGGACTTCTTCCGAGACAATATTCTGATGTCATCGCCGTCGTCGGAGCGGTGAAAATAGGCCCGCGCCCGTGCGCTATTCTCCCAGGCCGTGCTGCCTGACAGGCCGCTGCCGCTCGATAACCCGGAAAGCGACGGGTGCGCCAGCATCAACACGGTGGCGTCGTGTCCTACGCAAAAGCTGCCCAAATATGTCTTGATAAACGTATTAACTTCTCGCCTTATATTCTCATTTCCACCGAAAAGATCGGCGGCTGTGTCCAATATAATAAGCAATTCTTTACTGTCTGTTTCTTGCTTAATCCACTCAATCTTTTCATTCAATTCTGCAAAAAACTTTCCAGCCTTATCCTCGCCTTGGGATGGAAAGGTCACAAGGATGTTATCCTCGCCCACTCTCGGCCATATAAACAGGTCAGTCGGCCCGTTTCCGGTTATCTCGTTGACGCCAAGCCAGTCGTTAATTGCAAGCTGTCGCCTGCTTATTTCTAACTCGTCGTCCTCACACAGCACCGCCAGCACCGGCATCTTACGCGTGTCGATCCCCATGAACTGCCCGCCGGTCGCGACACAGTTGGCGAGCTGCTGCACCAACAACGTCTTGCCAACACCGCCTGGGCCGAACAGCAGCGAAACGGCCTTCGCCGGGAACCAATCTTGCAGCAGCCATTCCCGGTCAGGGATCGGCCCGCGTATTTCGCTGGCGCGCAAGAGTTCGCTCGTTGTCTTTTTTACTTCTTGCGGCCCGTCGTATTGCGGCTCCCGCAGTGCGCGCAGATCAAACCCATAATTCGACGCCCAGTGATAAATCGACCCGGCACCGATATGCCGCACATCCTTAATACTGTTCCACGCACGATCCGTTTCGGCCTCGTCGTATTTATCTGACCGCTTCGACCAGCGATGCGCGAGATCGCGACCATCCTCACCCAACGCGCCCTTGATGGCGTGCAGCGTGTTAACCCAATCGTCATAATGTTCATCGTCATTCGGCAAATAAGCAAGAGCGGTCTCGATCTCCCTCATCTCGCCGTCGAGTTCTTTCAGATTAAGCGTCTGCTGCGTTGCCGGCTTCCGCTCACTGACACGCCCCTTCAGCGTGCCAGCGTTTTCCAGCGCCATGCGGCTGCGCTCTAGGAATTCGTGCAACTGCTCATGCGTCACCAGCGTCAAGTCACCGGCAGCGATGTTCGCGATTGAATCCTGCGGCCATTTATACGGCTGCCGCGTGTCCTCATGGATGCCGCTGGCGACGAATTGCTGCCCCTCGCCCAGGATCTCGACGGCGGCGTCCTCTTTGCAGCTTGGCAAATCGTAGATGCCGGTTTTCTGTTTTCGCCATGCGTCGCCGTCGCAGCGGTACACGAAAAGCGACTTCGGCGATTTACCGATGCGCTTCGGCGCGTATCCCAAAATCTCCTGCGCCAGCCGCTCCACAGCGTCAGCGGTAAAGGGACACATAATATCAATATCGACGGCGACGATGTTATGGTCACCGCCGCAGAGCGTTCCGATGCTGGCATCTGCATGTCGCTCAAATTGCAGCGCCTCGTCGGGCCGCTTCGTCCACGCCTCCAGTATTGGCCGCTTTCCGCCTCGCGCTACTGGCGTTATGTCGTAGCCGGCCTCAACCAGCGACGGGCCGAATTGCGCGTAACGATTACTCCCGTTCACCATCACAGCAATCCATCACAACCCTGCGGCAAGCCGTGCATTCGTAATGACTGCGGACAAATTCCAGCCGCGTCTCGGCGCCGCACCAGGGGCAATTGATTAAAGAATTGGGGGGCAAATCTTGCCCCCCGTTGTCTTCAGAATTCATCGCCGTCAGCGGCGTCAGGCGCAGCAGCAGGCGCAGCAGCAGACAACACCGCCGGACGGTCGATCATCTTGGCGATCTTCCATGACGGCCCGTAGTAGTCGCCGACCTTTTCCGGGTTGCCGTCCACCATTACGACCGGCAGCTTGTCGCCGTCCTTCTTCGCCTCAAATTCGCCATAAAGGGAATTAAAAGCGCTGGTGACAGTGCGCGCCTGATGCATAAATTCAAGCGTGCCGCCGAATGTGTCGTTCGAGAAAACGAGCAATTTGAAGGCGCGTTTCCACCGGTCTTCTTCTTCCGCACCCAACTGCGGCACGGGCGCGGCTTCAGACAAGGACGGGTCTGCCACAAAATCGACGTACTGGCCGTTATACCGGCTCCAACCCGTTTGCAGCGTGTCCATGTCGAAGACGCAGGTGAAGCCGCTGGGAAACCGGGTTTCACCGTCTTGATTTTTCATGAACCAGACGCCGCCTTGGGCGTTGAAGCGCAGCTTGTCGTAAAACTGGCCGCCGCCGTTGCCGTCAGAGGGGGAATCGAGATTAAGCGGCATGAATATCTTCTCCGTTGGTTTTCTGATGAGTGATTTCAACGCCCGTAAGATCGGCGATTGCCCGCTCCAGGCGCTCCACGCGGTCGGTAAGCGCGGCAAGCGCGGAAATGTTGATGCGGTTTTTCCGCAGCCTGCCGAAGGTCGTCGTCCGAGTGCTGGCAATAATGCTGGCCGGCACGTCGAATTTCTTACCGATTGCCTCATCGGACCAGCCGTCTTTGTAAGCAACGTATTCGTCTTTCGTATCGAGGACCGACGCCATCAGGGTCTGAATCTCGAAACGCTTTTTTTGATCTAAACGCATAATTTTCTCCATTTTTGACGGCACATTTTTTTAAGCGCGGTGCCGGGTAGCGCTAAAATCCGAACACCTCCCTGGCTTTCGCGCGCGTCTGCGGCGACGACCAATAAAAGTGATCGAAATTCGGAATAACGGCAGCGGCGATTTCTTCCTTCGTCTCGAATTTTTCGAGGAAGGCGTTTAAACGCCGCGCCGTTTCGCAAACCTCCAGCCAATCCTGATCGCTATCGGTGAGGCGATGGCGAACAGATTTTTTCGGTGTCAGGTAGATGAAATCGACGGCGCGGTTGCCGCTGGCGCGCTGATAGATAGCGCCTTGCCTGCGGTGCGATGCGCTGATCGCACTTGGCAGCCGCATCGTCGTTTTCAGATCGATCACGGCATCTTCAAAATCGAAGTCGGTAAATCCCATGCACGGGATATCGATGCCGGGGATTTCGATCTCGACGCGCCGCTGATAACCCTCCAGCTTCGGCAGATCGCCGTCGAATAGTGATAGGTATTGCTCGACCATCGGCTTGATGTTCGCGCGCTCTTTGTCGCGCGCCTCACCATCGACGCCGAGCGCCGTGCGCTTGTTATATTCCCTGAGCGCTTCTTCAGCAGGGTCATCGAACTCGCCGCCGGTATGGGCGATTTGACAACCAAGTTCGACGGCAAGGCCGCGTGCCATTGCAGCGTTTGCCGGGTCGCGGACGCCGAAAAGGTAGCGCAGCGTCCAGAGAGCAACATCGACGCGCGCCAGATCAATCGAGCTGTGCGAAAGATGGCGAATGCCGTGGTCGCTCAACGCCGACATTTTGCCGCCTCGGTATACTTGTTATATGCGTCAAGCCGCTTTGCCGCCGACCAGTACCAATGCGGCATCCGCTCATAGCGCCGTTCCAAGTCGGCGCACCACTGTCCGTAGGTCATCATTTAATCAGGCCGAGTTGTCGGAAGATTGTTTCGACGGTCGCCTCACTCATCACATAGAGGCGTTCGTTTCGATCCTCTCGCAGCACCAGCATGTCGGCGTCGTCTTGCGCGAGGCTTTGATATAAAAATTTAAAGCCGGATTTCTTGCGTTTGCATTCAACGGTGAAACCGGCGAGCAGCAGATCCCCGGCGTATTCGTCGCCAAGCTGTCCTTTATATGCACCGCTGCCGAATACGCGGTTGCATTCCAGCCCTTTGCTTTTCCAAAACTTGACCGTCTCGGCTTCCAACTCGTAGCCGCGCTTTTTGTTTCGCGCGCTCATAAAGCCGCCAGCGCCAGATCGCGAGCAGTCACCCGGCCTTCCGTCAGTTCTTCGATTGCCAGCGTGTGCCGTGCATTCGGTCTGCGAGCGCCGGTCACCCAATGGTGGACAGCGACGTGACTAACGCCGAGCCGTCGCGAAAACTCTGCGGCGGTTATTTTTTCGTCGTCTAAGTACGCGGCTAAATCCATTTTGATCCTTGGAAAAAAAGAGCGGGCGGCGCACGGGACAAACGCCGCCCGCGAGTCACGCGGCGCAAGGGAGAACCGCCGCGTGGGAGACGATGGGAACGTAACAAGATGTTACACTTATGTACAGATGTTTTTTGTTGCAATCGTGTCCACTGGCGGTCTACAAGTGTCCACATGACCAAAAATCGCGTACAAAAATTGAGAACAGACGCCGGATTGACGGCAGCCGCATTGGCTCGACAGCTAGGCGTTGCCGGGCACACTTTTCGTCGCTGGGATCGCGGCGAAACAAACCCGCCGCCAGATATGTCGCAGCGCATCGCGGATCGCTTTAACGTGACGCGCGACTATGTTGACGGCATCGGCAGCGACATACCGCAGGCCGTCGTGCAGCCGGGGAAAACGATCCCCGTGCATGGCAAGGCCGAAGGCGGCGACGGCGTTGTCAATTTCGGGCAAGACCCGATCGATCGCCTTGATATCGCTGGCCTTGCCGATGGCGATGGCGTCTACGCGATAATGATGCACGGCGAAAGCATGGAGCCGCGATTCCTCGCCGGCGAGTTGCTAATCGTCAACCCAGACCGCCCGCCTCGGCGCGGTGATTATGTTGTCGTCCAGTATGAGAGCGGCAGCGACACGCTTGCGATTGCCAAACAATATGTGCGCCGCACTGGCGACACATTAACGCTGCATCAACACAATCCAGACGAGGAAATTACGCTCCCGGCGCAGGATGTTCGCGCTGTGCATTACATCCAGGCTGTGCGCGCTATCTGAATCGGCTGCACATAATCGTCACAAAAATCCGCCGCGCAGGCGGATTTTTTTGTGCCCGCTAGTTGACTATAAAAGTACATTATTATACAGAAGATGCATCCTTATGTACTTTGGGGCATGGAAATGGACAATTTGTTATCGCCGGAGCAAGCCGCAATCGAGCTATTTGGCGACTTCGGTCACGGCAATAGAAAGAAAATGTACCGCTGGCTCCAGCGCAACACGCTCGCGCCATACGAGGCCAGCACCGGACAGCCGATCCTGCGCGACGGTCGGCGGTACTTGATACCGCGCGCGATCATCAAAGCGGTCAAGGGAGAGGTGGCATGATCTGCGAGGCGTGCCACGGAAACGGATACGAGAAATCAGGAAAGCGGTGCGGCGCGTGCCACGGCAGCGGCGAGAAAATAATGCGCGACGGTCGGCGTCGGTCTGAATGCCTGATGCGCGCGCACAACATCATCACGCAGACCGATCACGTTCACGGCGAGGCGATGGAAACGCTCGCGAACACCGCCGCGCTCTGGTCCGTGATTTTCAAAATTCCGGTGCGGCCCGATCAGGTGGCGAGCGCGATGGAAGCGCACAAAATGGCGCGGCGGGTTGCTGATCCGACCAACAAGGAAAATTGGGATGATGCCGCCGGCTACATTGGCCTCGGCGCAGAGGCGGTCGCATATGAAAACTAGATGGTTCCGAGTTGCTGAGCGCAACGGCATGTATTGGAAGCACAACAAGGATTGCCCCTTCCAAGACGCCGTCAACCCGCTCGCGGAATTGCGTAAGGCCGTCGAGAACGGCGTGTTTCTGACCGCGCAGCGCCGCATCGGGAAACATCACTTTGAATTACTGGCGACAGTCCCAAAAAGAGAAGGGGGACTTTCAGCGCGGCGTGCATCAACTCCGCGCAAATAGAGGAGTCCTGCGGTGCCGCCCCCTCGCCGGTCGTAACCCCGGTTATAGTCGGCCAAGGTCTTCGTTGATGCAAAGAGGAGTGTCTTTCAGCGCTCCTCTTTTTTTTTGAGGAAAGCTAATGCCGCGTAACGCTAACGATTATTATCCGACGCCTCACAGCATCATCAACGTAGCGCTGCAACACCTCAATTTTGACAACATTGATCCCTGGGAGCCGTGCGCTGGTGATGGTCGTTTTGCAAATGCAATCGATTTGGAATTCGGCGTAAAAACGCTGCGGCATGACATTGCAACAGGCAACGATTTCTTCGACTGGACTGAAGCGCAGCGGCCCGACTTAATTACAAACCCGCCGTTTAAACACATCCGCCCCTTCATTGTTCACGCCTTCAAAATTGGCGTGCAGCGTATGTGCCTCGTCGGGCCGGAGCGATTGTGGGCATGTAAAGCTGGGCATAATTTATGGCGCGATCATCGCCCGTCGCGCTTTGCGAATTTAACTTGGCGCGAAGATTATTTGATGCGCGGGGGCAGCCCCGATCGCTCCCTGTCTATCTCAATATGGGACAGCCCTCACGCGGCGCGGTGCAGCTTTGAAATATGGGATCGGCTGCCTGACCTGTTTGACGCATTGGGTCAGACCGAAATTACATAAAACCTACGGGACTGCCGTCCTTTCGGGGGTATTGACGTCCACGGCCGTCCACTGTAAGGTGAGAAAATCCAGTAAGTTATTGTTTTTGCTCACCTTGTGAGCATGCTTTAAGGCCATGATGTTTCTGTCCTTTTTATCGTTGCAAAACAATGACTTACATGGAACGTCAAGAGTTGTAATTACAAAAAAATTACAGGATTAACTGATTTTGTAATTTTTTAGTATCTCTTTTGACATAATGTGTACTATATGTGTAACGAATAGTTACGGAGAGGAAAGTCATGCCCATCAAAGAAATTAAGCCAGGAAAGTTTCGCTTAGATTATGGCCTCGTTAACGGCGCAAGGAAAGTTAAGCTTTTTAATGGGACAAAAGCGGATGCGGAAAGGGAATTTGAGACAAAGCGCCTGCTGATGCGGTCGGCTCGATTTGTTGACCCAGCGACCGCGCCTCGCATTGATGATGCGGTTGAAGTTTGGATGGACCGACAGCGGCGACGGCTCAAGGAGGATATCGACGGCAGCACCATTGGCGAGCAGCAACTGTCGATTATTGAGCGCAACGTAGCGCGCCATTTTTGCGACTTAATTTGGAGGGGGAAGCGGCTGGGAGAGCGGCGGACCACCGACCTGACGGTCGAGGTTTTTGAGGATGATTTGTTGCCGCTTTTAAAGAGTCGGAAAGCCAACCGCACCGGCAAGTTGGTGTCGTTGGGCACGGCAAAGGCGGGCCTCATAAATATCCGCCGATTTATGCGCTTCTGCGTGAAGATGAAGTGGCTTGAGCGAGACCCAACAGAGCATGTGAAAATTAGTGTGAAGCACGAAAAGCGGGCGAAAAATCTGCGCCGCATTTCGCCTATGGAAATGCAGGCGATCATCGCCGCCGCGCCCCAAAACTACCGAAAACAAATCATGTTCGCCGCCTATACCGGGCTGCGGGCAGGCGAGCAGGTGGCGCTGCGGTGGGAAAATGTCGATCTGGAAAATGGGGTTGTCAGCGTCGTAGAGGCGCGGAAGGCGAAGACGCGCCGGATCGGGGATACCAAGACAATCGCGGGGCAGCGGCGTGTGACCTTGGAGCCGTCGGTTTTAGCCATGCTGCGCGAATGGAAATTGCGGCAGCCGCTGGAACAGCGGGGGCGCGGCTTAGTTTTCCCGACGCGTGCCGGGAAAGTCGCCGACCATGCAAATTGGGCCAAGCGCGGCTTGCACAAAGCTTGCAAGGCCGCAGGGGTGGAACGCTGCACATGGCACGACTTGCGGCACTTTTATGCGAGTGTTTTGATATTCAAGACTGACCTCAACGAGGCTGTCATTACCGAGTTGATGGGGCACCGGAATATTAGCTTCACCGCTGAATTCTATGGCCGCTGGTTCCAAGATTCGCGAATGGAGAAAGAGATCGCCGAGAAGCTGGGGAATGCGTTTGGGACGGGGGAGATCGGAGGGGCATGATTGCCGTTACCATAAAGTGAGAGCTAACCCTCACTTTATGGGGAACATATCGTACAAATGGTTAGTGATGAGATGTAACATTCATGTTACACATTATTGATGACAGATGTACTTTTGTATACAGGCGAAGACGACCCCGCCGCAACCGGGGCCGATCCAAGCAAAACCGAAGACTATACAGACGTTAGTGTTGTGCAGGACGGCGCGGCTATTGGTTGGGAATTAAAGGACGCGGCGACAGCAAATAAATTCCGCCGCGACCTTTTGGAGTTGCTTGAAAAGTACGGGCTTGACTGATTACCCCGTTTAAACGTCACTTTTTTGACGCCCGGATTTTATCTCGCAGCACGCCGTAGTCCGTGACAAAGCGGGCGAGCGCAGAGCAGTCCGCGACAACAACGTCGCGAGCGCACGGCGGCCCAAGTTGCTCTAATTCGTCGGCTGCTAGACCCTGCACCGCATCGGAATAGTCAACGATTGGCGGCGTGACGATCACCGGCTCGCCTTTTTCCGCGCCTAAATAGCTAAAGTACGCGCCGCCGAGCGAGCCGACCGCCGTCAGCGCACTAAAACTTTCGGTCACGCAGCCGGTCAACAGTGTCATCGACAGACCGATCATCGTTAACCGCATCCATCTTTTCTTCAGCCGCGCGCACCGCGCCTTCATGCCGCGCCGCCAAGATAGCCCGCGCGGCAAAAAAGGCGACGGCTGCAACGCCAGCCAAAATGCATAGCCAAGCAATGGTCAAGAGTCGCCTTTCTCGCGAAGCAGCATCCCGGCCACGCCAGCCAGCGCGCCGACAGCCGTCACGACGTGGGTCATCATTTCCTCGCCCACGTTGATGCCGACAGCAGCGAGGATTGCGCCCAGGCCGGCCATCGTGGACGGTTCGCGAAGGCGAGCGATCAGAATCTTAACTAGAGCCATCTTATTCTCCTCAATATGTCCACAAAGCGGGACGGGGTAAATTTTCGGTCACAGTGTCGAGGTGGACGAACCGCCCGCTGTGCGCGCCGCGCTGATTGACGCCGACGCCCTGGATATCGTCGTGCGTCAGTGCGATCCGCAACAGGTGCAGCGCGCGGGATCCGCTGACCAGAATATCGGCGGCTTGGCCGGTCGCGTGCGCTCCCGGCGCCCGCTTCTTTGCTTCGATCGGATGCTTCGGGCAGCGGTATCCGCTGCTAATGCGCATTGGCCCAAACTCATCGCGAACACGTTGCAGCGCTGCAATGAAATCGGGGTCCATTTCGACCGCACCGCAGCCGCACTGACAGCGGAATTCGTCGGGGCCGAAATTGGCGAAGTCGTCCCAATTCATTTCGATTCCATTTTTCGTTTTACCCACTCAACATCGACCCGAATGGATTCCAATGCGCGTGTTCGTGCTTCCATGTTTTCCGGGGAGTTTATTTTTGCGAGCGTGTCCGTGCGTCGATCCAGCACCTCGGTCGCCGTTTCCAGCTTGTCAATCCGAATATCTTGCGCGTCGAGCCGCGACGCCGATTTGTCGGCATCAACTTCCAATTTTTTTATCTGATGCCTCGCCACAGCGGCGGCAGCGATCACCGACACGATCATGCCCGCGACCGGAATTAGGTCTGAAAGATTCATCGCCTTGTGGCCGCCAACCATGTGTCGAGTTCGTGTTGCGCCGAAAATTGTTTCGCCGGAATCCGCGTGCTGGTGCCTCGCACAAGATCGACGTGACGAAAATGCACGCGCCTTAGATTGAGGGCGGCGAATGCAACAACGTCGCAATGTGACAGCGGTCTATGGTCGCGTCCGCTCCGCGTCTTGTAGTGGTAAGTCGTCGGTCTTTGAGCATCAAAGTCGGCGGACGTTTTCACCTCGACGCGGAAAACGTCATCGCCAACCCAAGCGCATAGGTCAAAGTTGTCGGCATGCACGACGCTGATCTGCGCGCCTAATTGTTCCAGGGCGCAGGCGACGAGATACTCGCCAGCGCGACCGACCCGCGTACTCATCAAGTGCCTTTTTTTGGAACCTTCGGCGCGTCAAAAACGGTCCAATTTTTTCCAGCAGACGCAACGCAAGACCGACCACCCGGATCGCTGATAACGGCGGTCCAACTCCCGGTCTCCGACACGAAAATTTCTAGCAACCTGCCGTCAGCAATCATCGCAACTGTCACCTGCGCTTCCTGCCAACGATCCCATAACCGCTGCACAACATCGGCGCGGTCGGCGCAGATGTTTTGCGCGGCTGCGGGCAAGCACAAAAAAACCGCCATGAAGGCGGCGGCGAACGCGATGGCGAGGCGGCGTATCATTCGAGAAATTTCCAGCGCTTGCCGATCCAGACGGCGAACCGCGCCAGATACCAAATGATGGAAATGCCTGCCGCAATCGCGGGCAGGAAATCAAGCACCGCGCCGAATGCCGTCATGGCAGCGGCGAGGTCGCCTATCTCGCGGGTCGTGTTCATGACCAGCCGCTTGGGACTTTTGTCACCATCGCGGGCGCTTTGACCGCCATGATTTGCTGCTCTAGCGCGGCTTTGATTTCATCCTCGGTCTGGTCGAGGTGCGCCAGCACCCAACTTTTACACATATCTTCGGTGACCGAATTGAATTCAACAAAATCATCACTTGGGTCACTTAACGCAAATAATCCATATGCGCTGGGCGAGATTGGCGGATCGTCGTCGCTGACGGCTGTCAGACGCCAGTGCAATTCTTTTATTACATCGTCTCGACCGTCAATTTTTGCGGTCGCGACGATGCACTGGAATTGCCAAGAAAAAGTGGTCATGTGTTATTCCTCATCACAAAGCTGAAATTATAAAAGCCAGTAATTCGTCGTAGCGGATGCCATAGCGGTCACCCGCTTTGAGACCCGGCATAACCACGTTGCCGTCGTCGTCTAAAACCTCCTCGACGGCATCCCATTCGTCGTGACAAAGCAAGGCGTAGCGGTGGGCATCGAGTCCTTCCGCCTCGAAAGCTGCAACGACCTCCTGCGCGATGACGCCGACATGGATGCGGGCGTTGTCGGAGCCTTTTTTGGCTACCGCATCCTTGTACTTGTATTTTTTGACCAGCCCCCTGAGTGCTGTCGCCACGCGGCGCTCGGCCTCATCAAGGTCAGCGATCTCGGTTTTCTCGCGCTCGTCGGAAGTGTTGATCGTGCCGGTTCCCGCGAAGACCTCAGCCCAGCGATTGCTGGCAGACCCCAAATCATATGTATTATCTGCGTATGGCTTTAGCGTGCCGTCCGAATCGATGCGCATTTTTTCGCCGCCATTGGCCCAAAAAGCTAGGTATTCATTGCTGTTGTTGTAGGCGATGCGACCGCGCAAGCGAGAATCGACATCACCGAAATTGATGATGGCCTCGCTTGCATTCCCAGATCGAATAGATGTTTCGGTGGTGCCCGTACCGTACACTTCTAACTTGTGATTGCTGTCAGGGGCCGATGTCCCAATGCCTACATTGCCTGTGGTGCGGGTCATCGTCAGCCCGCCTTGCCAGCCGTAATATTCTCGCTCAAGATTAAAGGCGCTGTTGCCGCTGTTGGTGCTTAGTTTGAAGCCGCTGCTCGAATCTCCGAGTAAGTGCAACACGGAATCGTAGTTGCCGCCAGCAGCGTTGTTGTCGCCAATCGTTATCTGGTTTCCGGTGCTGGTAATGTTGCCGGTCGTCGTCAGACCAGCGAAGGTTGGGGTGTCGCCAGTGCCAACTCCAATAGTGGTGCGCAGCGTTGCGCCACTTTCGGCAACCGGGTCGCCGCTGCCATCCCCGACGATGACCTCACCGTCGGCCAGCACACCCATCGCCGTAATGGCCCCACTGCCGGAACCTAAAAGCACGCCGCCGTCGGTCAGGCTCGTCGCGCCGGTTCCGCCGTTGGCAACCGCAACGGTGCCGGTACGAATTTCAGCACCTTCAATCGTCACAGTCCCGGCGCTCGACCGCGAGATTGTCGTGTCGCTGGCGTGGCCAAGTTCGATATCACCGGTCGTCGTAATTTTGGTAACCGCCTGCGAGCCGCTAACCCAATCGGCAGTATGCTTCATCAACTCGCGCATCGCGTTATTGACGTTCGACGGGGACATGCCTTCAGCGATTGAAATTCCGCCGACATCGGTGTTGTTCGCCGCCGTCGTGTCGTACTGCGTGACGTTGTTTTTTGCCATGATTACCTCGTAAAAAAACCCGCCGGGGGGCGGGTTGTTAGCTGCCTATTTCCAAAAATTTTCGTAATTCTCTGTCAGAGAAATTTTTGAATGGGTCTTCAACCATTGTTCCCACTGTTGGCCCTAACAGTCTTGGCGTAACAACCGGCGCTTTCTTAGGTAGCGGTCGCCCATGCGCCACTGCGGCCCGCAGATTTTCAGCATCTTGAAGTGTTCTTTTCCTAGATGCTACACGCGCGGCGTTAGAGGCAAGTTGCTGTGCGGCTATGGTTGCAATCATTTTAGCAGTTTCCGGTGACCCGTAACTGTGGGCCATCCCCGCCAGCCCAGCGGCACCGCCAAGTGTCCCGATAACGCCCGTGCCAGTTTCGGGGTTAAACCCAAATTTTCCTATAAACTTTAGGAGGTTTGTGACGCCGCCCGGTTTGTCAACTTTCCGTATTAACTTTTGCTCCGCCTTGGTAAAACTTTTCATTTTATGCGTATTATTACCTAATTTTCGGAACTCTATTTGCAAGCCATTCTGGAAGCCGCTTGCCTGATGCTTTGCACGATCAATTGCAGCTTCTATCATGCTTGTTTTTATAAATTTCTTCCATTCACTTCTAGCTAAACCTAATTTTTTCGCCTGTTCCGGTTTCAATTTTGAAACAAAATCGTCGAACTCATCAACGATTATATGGGCGATACGCCGTTCTTCTGAATCGGCACTTGCACTTCTAAACGGCTTAGACAATTGCTTGCGGATGGTGGTTAATTTTCTAACGTCAATACGCTCTGGATCGTGACTCGCGGCATTCCTTAATCCAGCGCCAAGAGAATCCGTTAAACCGGGACCGCCCCCTTCATTGTCATATATGCGATTTAATTTATCTAACTCGTCCAACCACTCAACACCGAATTCCAAATCAACGCGGGGCGGTTTTACGTTGGCACCAGCGGATTCATAGTGTCCGGCCCCCTTCCCCTTCAACATATTGGAACTCGGTGCAGTTTGCCGGAAGCGTTTCAACGACTGCGGCCCCAAAAGGTTCCCAAGAACGCCGAAATCTAAGGCAAATTTAGTTATATCTTGCGCCGTGGGGTTGTATCCTTTCCTTATATCGCCCACTAACGAGCCAGATTTTATCATATCCACTAAAATTTGCGGTGTTGCCAACTCCATTCGTCGCGTATCTTTGACGACACCACCCAATTCTAACGGATCAACGATTTTATCTCCCGTCACTTTGACGGGTAAAAAATCGCGACGACCAACATCGTCATCGAAAACTTTGTCAACCGGGCGGACGACGGTCTCGTCTTTTGGTTCGTTCCAATTTCTTTCCCAAGGTTTTACGTTGGACGCCCAATTTTTTTCCCACGGTTTTGTCATTTTATAAGTTTCCAACTTTTAGGGTCATTTGGGTCTCCGCCAAGGTATTCATACCCATTATCAATATTGCCTATTTCCATGCCTGGATACGCTTTTCGGGAGTATTTTTGCTGTAAATCGAACTCCCTTATCCTTAACGGTGTAAACACCTTATCGTCGTAAAATCTTTGTTGCGAATTATATTGATTGACTAATCTTGTGTAAGAGCGCTTCTTGTCATCAAATATTTCCCTGATTAGCCCCTCTACAACTTTGGGATTTTGCCACGCGTCCACGTTGCCGCCCAACCGAGCAATCACGCGTTGGGCATCGAATTCTGTCATAACACCGGGGCCGACTGTTTCTACACGCAACTGACCAAGCAGCCCTTGCAATTGCCCTTTTGCTATACGTTGAGAAAGTTCCTCCGGTGCATAATCAGTGTTCCCCAGCAACACTTTTAAGCGTTCCGTAAACGTGTTTGCAATTCTTTGAAAACCAATATCGGTGCCGCCTTGGCTTTTTGAGTACCTTACCAAGTCCCGCAATGATTTTTCATGCGAGCCGATTTCATTTTCTAATTTATTCAATTCTTTTGCGGGCAGCGCCCCTATTGAAAACGCGGATTTATTAACAGGAACCATTGTCGTGTTATTAAAAGGAACTGATTTTCCGCTACCTTGGCGAACGACAAACCCGCCTTGCCCATTATTTGCCGCATGGTCCCATATGCGAATGCCAAGATAATTCCCTTCTCTGTCCATAATATCAGTTTGACTTTTCGGGTCTTTCGGCTGGGTTAATTGCACAGCCTTTGCAACACCAGCTTCATACTCATCCTTACTAATCAACCTGCGTCTATAATCAGAATGTAATTTCCCAAGCGGCGAATACGGCGTAGTTGTTTTCGCCGCCGCAGTGAGGATCGGGGCCAACGCTTCTTTACCGTAGCCGCCAGCCGCTAAAGCAGAAACAACATGGCGCATACCTGGGCTAAGACTTTTCAACAGTGGATTCGTTTCCTCTGTTACCGCACGGGTTTCTGGCGCGAGAACTGTCTGCGACGGGTTGAAACCGTCATATCCGGGCGTATTCCAGTCTGAACCCGGACCACTGGTAGGCATATTGTTGCCCCGCCAATCTAGCTTAGGTTGATACGACAAATCAGTTACTTTTAACTGCGCCCCCGTCGGGACGTGCCGTGTCTCAGGCCTAGATGTTAGTGCAGTTTTTATCGCCTCACGTTCTGCTTTTTTGCGAGTGTATTCCTCCTCCTGCCGCTCCAACTGCCGCAGCATCAGCGCCTGCTTCACGCTGTTCGCCAGCGAATTTTGATAGCCTTGGAACACGGGCGCGAGGTTAAGCGGACGCCCACCGGGCACGCGAGACGGCGCACCGGCTGCATGAAACGCCGCACTGGCTCCCATCAAAGCCTGCGCTAACGCGTTACCACGCGCTTGCTCCACGCTTTGCGGTGACATTGCGCCAAGGTTTATTAAGCGTTGCCAATCCATCACCACGGCAATAGCCCTCCCAACCATTTAAATAGTCCGGCGTCACTCGCCATTTTACCCGCGCCAGCCAGACCCAAAATATTGCCAACCCCCTGCTGCGTCGGGTTGCTAAAATATGGCGTATTGGTCGTGCCGGTGCTGCCAAGCGTGCCGCCTCGCGTTAGCGCGGCGTATTCGGCCAGACGTTGCGATGCTTCGTTTTGCAGGAAGTCGTGACGCGCCATTTGGTCGCGCAACGCCTCGCCAGCCTTCGCTTCGCGGGCGGCACCGTATCCGACCAAGCGGTTGATATCGTCGTAGTCCGCTGCCGCCGTTCCCGGTGCCATCGCCGCCGCAGCCATACGGGTGCGTTGCTGCTGGTTCGCTAGGTCGCCAAGCCTACCGGCGGCTGCCGCTTGTTGCGCACGCTCGAATTGACCCGCTTGCGTCAACCCTCCCATTGCCGCCAACCGTGTGCGCGCTTCGTTGTCTGCGATATTCGCAAGGGCAGATTTTGCCGCTTCCTGACGCGCCCTTTCGGCCTCAAAGTTTTGCGCGTAGGCCGGGGCCAGTGCCGACGTTATCGCGCCAACATTCGCGCTACTTCCCAGCCTGCCCGCTCGACTGTATTGCCCCTGCACGCGGTCGATGACAGGTTGCAACGCGGCGTCCAAGTACGGATTGCCTGCGTTCAAAAAATCACCGCGAGCCGTTTCTGCAAGTCGCGCGGCAGCCGGGTTAATGTATCCGGTCAGCGAGGCGTAGGGGCTGTCAGGATCTAGAAAGTCGCCCGCCGTAGCTTTTTGCAAATACCCCGATGCCGGGTTGGCAAAATCCATCGCGCCGCTGACAGCACCCTGCGCCTGATCGATCAGCGGGTTACCCGCCGCCGCGCGCGCCTCTCCTGCGCCTAACCCGGCAAGGGTCGGTGCCGAGAAATCAATATACGTTTTCCGCGGGAAAAAACTGCGCGGCTGCTTAAAAAGGTTTTGGCCCTCGCTCAACACCCGCGTTAGGTGCGGCAGCGCATACGCCGGCGGCTCCGACGTGGAAGTCTGCGCGACGGTCGTCACTTCGGGGCTATCGTTCCCGCCGAATAAATCACCGATAAAACTCATAATGTCCTCGCCATGACTGTCGCCATCTCGTCGTATCCCAGCACCTTGCTCCACCCGCGACGCCCGATAATCGTCGCCCTGGTGCAGCCATTTTGTTTTGCGTCACTGCTGACGCGCTTCTCAATTTCGCGTAGTTCGTCTAGATCGCCGCCGGCGAGCCAGTAATGCAATTGCCGACCGGCGGGCAACTTCATCTCCTGCGTCACCACCGCGCAGCGGTCGCCGACATGCAGCGTTGCCCTACCGTCGGCGACCATTTTCAAAACATCCTCGACCGTGTGCGTGTTGCCGCAGTGGTCAAGCGCGTCTTGGATGTATTGCCTAACCGATGACGGCGTAGGCATAGGACCGCGTTGTCGTTGCCGATGCGTGCGTGATCGTGAAACTGTTTTTGCTGCGCGCCGAAACCCAGATATTCTCCGACGCCGCATCACTCGTCGTCGGCATGAACAGGATCACGCTGTCGCCGCCGACGCGGTAATCCGAAACCGTTGTCGTGGTGGCCGAGTTCGTCAGCGTAACCGTGCCGGTCGCGTTTAATTTGCCTTGCAAAATATTGTTGACGACTTCGGCGTTCTCACGCTGATCCGAAAACGGCGTCAGCGCGCGGAAACTGGTCGTTGCCATTAGCGCAATCCTGTCGCGCGTGCGTCAACGTCAACGCCTTGCGCCTGATCCCAAATACCGCTGATGTTCAAACGCACACGATGATAGCGGCCCTCGCTCCGCACCGGCACGAACCCCTCCGACGTGACGCTGGCGGCCGTCGAAAAAGTAACGTCATCGTAAGGCAGCGCCCGACTACCGACTTGCGCGGTGATCGTCGGCGATTGCCCGTCAACATATGGGATGACCGTGTTTACCAGACTGCGGTTCTTACCAACTTGGAATTCGCCGGTATCAATAACCGCAGCCAAGCGGTCGCCGCTAAAACTCTGCACCTTTTTATCTTTGGCGGCTGCGAAAAAATATCGCCCACCCTGGTAGACCGGGCTGTCCAACGACGCCGGCAGCGCGTCGATGCTGGTGCTAATCGTGTCCAGCCCCTCAAGCGTATATCCGGCGGTGTACAAAGGCGCGAGTACGTCACATTCGATGACCCCGCGGCTCCATCGGTTCAAGACGTAGTTGTAGATTAGCAACTCATCATTTGATCCATCCGCAGAATCAACGGATGGAAAGGCCCAAACCACGATCTGGTTGAGGGGATCGACCGCCGCCGAAACGTTTTCGTAAGACGCTGATTTGAACCGATCAAGAAAATATCGGTTAATTTTTTCCGCGCCAATCGGCACCAGTTCCGAACCCGAGAGCATATAGAATCCGTCGTCGGACAGGAAAAACACGGTGCTGCCAATCGACGCGACAGAGCCGGGAACGGAGCAGCCCCGTGCCGTGCTGATTTTGTCGAACTGATAAATCAACGGCGCGCCGACGAATTGGCCGCGCACGATGCCACGCTCGAATAGTGCTATCGCATATTCGCCGCCAACGAGGCCGGTGCAGTCGCCCAGATCGGCCACGTCCTGATAGTCCGAAAGGTTCGTGCCGCTTGTCCAACTGGTTGCCGAGTTAATGCCGCTCCACCACAACCGGTAAGGCTTGACGCCATCAACGCCGTCGTTGGTGTATCCGAGCATTACTTGATCGCGGACGACCGCAATATATTTACCCTTTGGCGGGCTGCCGCCTAAATCTGCGAAAACAGGCGCGCCGCCTGCCACAGCCGTTTGGATCGTATCGTCAAAATTTGTCGCCAGCACGGTTTCGCCAAATTGACAAAACCGCCACCGATCATCAGATGATGTCGAGTATCCGCCGGATTTAGATTTATCGGCCAGCGATGAGTCGGTTGCGTTAAAAAGGTAAAGTTTCCCCTCGTCGCCGACATAAAGCGATGTATTCCCGTCGTCGTCTTTCGCCGCGTACATACCGCGAATATCGTTCGTCGCCGCGCCGCTAACTGCGCCCAAGTCTTGAAGGCTTGTGTACCCTTTCGCGGCGGGGATCACGTTTTTCGCCTCGGTCGCGCCAGCGTTTTCAAACGCCGGTTGGTCCGGCAGCCACTCCGCAAAATTCATCATGCCGCCAAATCCCAATCCTCGCCGCCGTCGCTTGCGGGCGTCCACGTTTCAGAACCCGCCGCAACTTCGGACCACGTTTCCGATCCAATCGTGACCGGCGTCCATGTTTCCGATCCCGGTGCGACTTCGGACCAACTCTCGCCGCCCGCCGTCGTTTCGCCCCAATCTTCGCCCAGCTTCTCCGCTGCCACGCTTGTCGTGATTGCCAGTGATGGCGTTGCAACTGCGGCACCGACCATGATGGCGCTACCGCTCGCGCTCGCAGATATATCAACCGCCGACGCAACGGTCTGAACAGTGATTGCGCTAGTGCTTTCGGTCAGCGCTATCGCAGCCGTGCCGCTAGCCGCTTGCACGCGCGTTGCGGTCGTTGACTGCGTGATGGCGATGCTGACCGACGCCGCCATAGAAACGGTAAATTTCGCGGACGCCGAAACCGCCGCCGCGCCCGTGACTGCCGCCGCGCCGGACATGACGCCGATGGCGTTAGCCGTCGCACTTGCGGATACGGAGACCGCTGCGGCGACATGCTGGACGCGCTTAACGTCTGCCGTTGCGGTCGCCGATACGGATACCGCAGCAGCGGCTTCAAACAGGTTTAGGTCGTCAAGCTGCTCAAGCGTACCGTAAGCATCGAGATCATCCATCGACCCCCAAGCATCAAGCTGCTCAAGGGTCGGCCCAAGAATTTCAGCCATGTTAGGCGGCGGTTATATCCAAGTCGCCCGCGCTGATCCGCAGGATATCGCCTGTCGTGATCGTCTTCGCTGCGCTGAATGCGCCGTGGATCAGTAAATTCCCGCTCGTCGATGCGTCGAAGATTCCAAAATGAGACACGCTGCCCCAACTCCCGGTCGCGGCGTTAAATTCCACCGTGCCGCTGTTCGATGTGGTGCCGGAAGACGCTGCGGAAAAGGTCGCTTCCTTGCGCGCGTAATTATTTCCGCTCAATTCGGTGCCGCTATTGTCGTCGCCAAAGCTGCCGGTGGACAGTCCGACATAGACGTTCGACGGCATCGTGTACGCGCCGACGCTGCAAATGTGGTCGAGAATTTCATTCTCCAAATAATCGCTCATGGCGCTCATGCAACTTCTCCGTAATCGCTCGTTAGTGTCAGTGGACCGGCGAACCGCGCACGGTCTTCGTCGGCCTGGATCGCGGCGGCTGCGCGCTGGAATAGCGCGTCATGCTGCGCCTGCTTCTGGTCGTCCATCAAGTAACCGAAGGCTTCCGCGAGCGCGCCGTGCAGATATAAATCTGGATGGCGGGTGAGAATATTGTTCGTCGTGTTGCTGTCGCTTAACGCACTGACATTCGCAACGTAGGTAATCTCCACGGTATGCGTGTCGTCGGGCGTGGGCCGGAAATAAATCTCGGTGCCGACAATCGAATACGCTTTTGGCTTGCCGTTGCCGGTCGATGGGAATTCCCGATCCGCCTGTTCCGGCGTCATGTACTTGAGGATCGTGCGCGGCGAGGTGTTTAAACGGACGTGGCGAATGGCGCGCACATCGGTCGGCAGCGACATATACGCATCGCCTGCCGTCAGCGTTGCGGTCACGCGGGTTTCTTGGCTGCGCGTTTCCAGTTCCCGGTTCATGCGGGCTTCGGCCAGCGCGATAAATTCGGCGGCGCGGTCTGCCATATCGGTGCGCGCGAGCCAGTTATCTATCGCGGTTTTTAGCTCCGCGAAGGTCGAAATCGCCATTAAATTTTACCCGCAGTTGTCCTAAAAAACCGGTTCTCGGGATCGTTCAGCCACTTTTTCCAAGCGGCCAAATTGTGCCGTGGCTCGCCCAGCTTTCTGACAAGATCGTAATAGAGAGACGCCGGGATATCCGCGACCTTGTGATGGTGGTGGCTGCCGGTTTGGTATCCGCCGGGTTGCCAATCGTTCGCGGCGCGCTTGTTGGCTTCCAAGATCGGATCTACCGCTTGCCGCGTGACGACGTGCATGTCGTCGCCGCTCGTCTCGAAAGTTGTGACTTTGCCGGGTGCTTTGCTCAACAATTTCTTCATATAGAAAAAGGGAGGGCCGAAGCCCTCCCCCTCCGTTACTAGGTCGTTGACAAATCGACCACCGCTGCGTGCGCCTTTGGAGCCTTCATAATGAGGGTCCATTCAGACACGATGCTGAAGCGGGTGGCGTCACCCACGGGGGCAACGTCGCTTGCCGAGAACAAACGTCCCGGCAAATGGCCGATGGAGTAATGGTCGGAATCGAGCAGGAAGATTTCGGTGTTAGCCGCCTGCCTGTCGATGACCACGTTCAAGGTGCCGAAATCCGTCAGATACATCGACACGCTGCCGATGATTACTGCGTCAGTCGGATTTCCCGCAGTCATGTGCAACTGGTTCGTCACCGCACTGCCCGAAGACAGGTCGGAGAACGCAACCTTATTCGCCGGCGAAACAACCAGCATGTCGGGCGAGCCGCCATCGTCATATGCCATTTTCATGGCACTGTCGATCTTGGCCAACGTCAATGCTGCGTTGGTGCCAGCCATATCACTGACATTGGAGCCGTCGCCGGTCGGTGTCGTTGACGCGGAGACAAGTTCCATGTTCGTGATGTAGGACAACAGCTTGCCCGCTTTGCGGGGGTCGCTGCTCGACCGGGCTTCGTTTTTGAACAACGCCTTGTCGATGTCACGTCGCTGCTCGATGCCTTTGAGCAGTTTGACGTATGCCGTCTCTTTCGCCCTACCGGCAGTATCAACGGCGTCCAAAGTGCCGCTAACCGATGCGGCTTGAACACTGATTTGATGATAATTTCCGAGGCGGGTCGTTGCGGTGGGGTTCGTATAGCTGAAGTCAGCTCCCTCATTCTGAGCATTGCTGTCAGAAGCTGCCGTCAGTTCTTGCACCTGCCATTCGTGGAAGACGCCCTTGGTGACTTCCTTCTTGGCATTCGAGAAAACAGGCGTTTCGTCGGGGTCGATTCTCGCGATCACATTGCTCAAATCTTCCCGCTCACCCACCGCATTTGCGGTCGTGTAAGTAGCCATAATGGCCTCCTATTGGTTGAGAAGATAATCCACGGCAGCATCCATGGCCTTAGAGCCTTTTTGCTTGCCGATGCTCTGAAGCTGTTGCCGCCTCCGTTTCGCTGAAGTCTCGCGTTTCGTCGTAGGTTGTCCGGCTTTTGCCATCTTCGGAGCCTTTTTCGCCTTCTTCGTCGCGGCTGGCTTTTGCTTCATGAGTTCGTCGTAGAGATATGCTTTTCGCAAAGCGTTAATCGCACGATGATCTCCCGCAGCCTGTAATTCGTCTGCGGTATAACCGAGATGCCGCTGCGCATAGGTGTAGACCGCAGTCTTTTCCTTCTGCGCCACATCCGGGTCACGCCATTCGGGAATGGCTTGCAAAAGTCGTTGGCCTTCCTGCCG